>Ga0255757_10000938_pt1 | contig 28638 bp, 24 predicted proteins | sample 071ome_27_FD_179957 | JGI IMG/M metagenome (GOLD analysis project Ga0255757, IMG submission 179957) | Coastal salt marsh microbial communities from the Groves Creek Marsh, Skidaway Island, Georgia - 071409AT metaG (version 2) | ecosystem: Environmental > Aquatic > Marine > Intertidal zone >...
GGATATGGCTGGTTCCTCGCATGCGAGACGGAATCTGATTGACGACGATCTTAACAGGGAGAGATGGTTTTATCTGGCGACGGTACCCAAGCAGGTGCGTCGAAACACACTTTACCTTGGCAGTGGGATCAATCGTGTTTTCGAGGCAGCATCCCTGGCGGGAGTCAGTCAGACTGACTGGACCTGGTCTCCCAAGTTTGCGGATTTTGATCACGACGGTCGTTTGGATTTGTTTATTGCCAATGGCATGGCGCGGGATTTTTTACACGGCGACATGTCACAGACCATGCGTCGGGTTGGAAACGACCGATGGTGGGATTACCCGGTTCACCGGGAACGCGATTTGATGTTTCGGAATCGTGGGCCATTGCAATTTGATGAGGTCGGCGCGAACTGGGGGATTGATAGTGTGCAGGCAAGTTTTGGATCCTCGGTGGCAGACCTGGATCGTGATGGTGATTTGGATCTGTTGATCACGCACTTGGACGCTCCAGTCAGCCTTTTCCGAAACGATACCGTTGACGGAAAACGACTGTTGGTTCAGTTGCGCGGCAAGGAAAGCAACCGATATGGGTTGGGTGCCAAGGTGCAGATCATTTCAAGAGATCAAACACAAACCAGAGTCATCGGCAGTAACAGCGGGTTTATGTCCGCTGATGAACCGGTGGCACATTTTGCGGTGACGAATCGTTCTTCGGATGATGTCTTGCGCATTGAATGGCCGAGTGGACGTGTTCAACAAATACCCGCACCTGTTTTGAACTCCATGCTAAGCATTGAGGAAAATGCCGAAGCAACACCTGTTGCATCAACCATAAGCGATCCAGCCAAACACGCATCTCCACTTTTTGGAAACCATGAGTTGCAGCAGTCATTGTTGCATCGGCGGATCTCGCATGATGAGTTTTCCATTGAACCATTGCTCCCGGCCAGATCGGGTAATCTGGGCCCACCTCTGGCGGTAGGTGATGTCAATCAGGATGGCCTGGATGATTTTTTCATCGGAGGAACCATGGTAGCGCCGGGACATCTCATGATTCAAACATCAGCAGGAAACTTTACTGAGCAAAAGATCCCCGATGTTCCTCAGGGCCTGGCATACGCCGACCGGGATGCCTTGTTTTTCGATGTGGATTCGGACGGGGACGAGGATTTGTTGGTCGTGGCACAAAACCCGGCTCCGACCGGCAGAGCCAATGTTTCTCTCAACAGGCTTTACTTGAACGATGGCAAAGGCGTTTTCCAAACCAAAGATGATTTTTTGGGCAATGGCGAGTGGAACGTTGGCGGGACGATCGCTGTTGCCGATTTTGATCAGGACGGAGATTTGGATTTGTTCCTCGGCAATCGATCCATTCCGGGGGCATTTGGTTCGTCTCCTTTGAGTGGGGTTTTCAGAAACGATGGTGGTAATTTTAGCAAGGTGACCGGATGGGCTGCGGAGGAGCAGGGCAAGATAGGGATGGTGTCGGCAGCCATTTGGTCGGATGTCAATGCTGATGGCTGGCTGGATCTGTTGGTCGCTGTCGATTGGAGCACGATTCGGCTTTGGATCAACCAGCAGGGCACCTTGGTCGAGACGACATCAGAAGCCGGATTGGGATCACTCACCGGCAGGTGGAACGGCATATCCGCCGGAGATCTGGACAATGACGGAGACATGGATTATCTGGTGACCAACATCGGGCGAAACGAACCGGTCATTGGAAATCATATGGAACCTCAAGGCATTGTGGTGGGGACCTTGAAAGAAACCAACCGAAGGGCCATCGTCGAATACTACACAGCCGGCGACGCGACTTACCCACTCCGAACCCGCAACGCGCTCTTTGCCGGGATACCTGAACTCAACGAGTTATACCCCACTTATGCTTCCTTTGCGGATATACAACTTGATCAACTTATAAGTGCCATCAAATTGCAGGATACCACGACCTTTCAAAGCTCCACTTCCGCGACCGGAGTGTTGTGGAACGATGGCAAGGGTCGGTTTCAATTCAAGCCTCTACCAGTCGAAGCTCAACTGGCCCCTTCCTATGGTGCCTTGATTCGTGACTTCAATGGTGATGGAAAAGCTGATATCCTCCTCGCCCAAAATGACTACACCCGATCCCCGGAGCTGGGACCATCCACCGCAGGCATGGCGCTGTTGCTGGAAGGAAACGGACAAGGCGACTTCGTCATGATCTCCCCCAAACAAACCGGCTTAAAAGTCTTCGATGAAATGCGTTCCTTGGTGTCGATTCGTTTAGGCGTTGATTCAGATCCAGGCCTGATATTTGGAGTGCATCATGGATCCCCCAAAGTGTTCTATAGTGTGAGGCGTGAAAATCAAATGGCACTACGACTTCTTGGACGCCCGGGAAACACGAGAGCGATAGGGAGCCGATTGAAAATACAGTTCACATCCGGTGAGACCCGAACCTACGAAATCCCATCCAAATCCGGATTCGCATCCCAATCTGGCGATGTCGTTCAAATCCCATTTGATCCTGCCGAAGACAAAACCCTGAAAATTCACATCCGATGGCCACGCGGTCAGACTAGCGAACATTCGATTCAACCCGACAATCAGGGAATGATTGAAATACAAAGAAATGGTGTTAGGCAAATTCCTTTAAATTCCAGATAAACCATGTAGCAATGGATTGCAAATGGTGGTGCCTTGGAACTTGGATTTCTTGTCCCCATTGTACCAAACGAATGGTTCCACCGTCGCATCCGGTCCGATGCTTTTTCTGAAAACATCCATACCTTTCAGGAATGCTGGCTGGAATGTGGAAGCCGATTTAATTTCAATAGCGGTAAAATGTCGACCAGCCGTCGTTCTTAACAAATCAACTTCATTGCCATTGCTGTCCCTGAAAAAATACAATCGAGGTTCCTTTCCTTGATTCAGGAAAGCTTTGACAACTTCCATGATCATAAGGTTTTCGTAAAGTGCCCCTCGCAGTGGATCTCTCTCAATTTGACGAGGGTTTTCCAATCCTAACAACCAGGAAGCCAGTCCGACATCACAGAAATAGAGTTTGGAAGATCGCACCAAACGTTTTCGAATGTTGGCAAACCATGGAGGTAATTCGAACAGAACATATGATGCCTTCAACAGGGAAACCCAATGCTTGATGGTTGCGCTGGAAACCCCTACGTCATTGCTCAGGGATGCGTAGTTGATCAATTGTCCTATTCTACCGGCAACCAATCGTAAAAACGTTTCAAACGCTGAGAGATCCTTGATTTGAATCATGGAGCGTATATCCCGCTCGATATAGGTGGCTGTGTATGACCTGAAAAAACGGTCAGGCTGGAGATCATTTTCATGTAAACCGGGATAGAATCCATGAAGTATCCATTCAAAAGGAGACACCGGGTGTTTTTGGTATTTACTGGCTTCCTGGATGGAAAAGGGCATCAATTCCAATACAGCCGTACGGCCTGATAGAGATTGCGAAATGGCTTCATGTACCATGGGCTGGTGCGAACCGGTCAGAATAAACCTTCCCGGCCTTCGGTCCTCATCAATCATTCCCTGCAGATAGCTGAGAAGTTTTGGCGCCTGCTGTATTTCATCAAGAATGGCGCCTTTGGTTAACATTCCGAGCAAACCACGCGGATCCTGTTGCGCCTGTTGGCGAATATCCGGAGCTTCAAGGGATAGATATTCGTGTTTTGGATAGGTCATTCTGGCCAAGGTCGTCTTGCCGGACTGCCTTGGACCTAGAATGGTTACGGCTGGATATTCCTTCGAACAAGCCAGTAACTCACGTTTGATCGTGCGCGTAATCACAAGATCAGTTTGAATGATATTTATGCAAATCGCAAGTTGAACTTCAGATTTGCATAAAACAGCCACGCCTTTTGTTGACTCAACTTCGTGCCTATGAGCCTTCGTGCTCACTATTGCCACCCGAAGGAAGCCCTGACGCAATGGAACGGTAAAACCCCTTTGTCATGATCCGAATGGGGTGGGTTATTGAAAACCGAGGACTTCCAGAAGCGGAAGTCAAATACAGATTGCCCACCACAAGGAACGCGCCCGGGACGGCATGCTCTACCCGGGGCTGTTTTCAGGTAGGCACGAAATACCTTGGTGGTTAACGGCGTGATTTGCGATTGAATGGTTTGATGTCGTTTTGGAATTGGGTTTGGGTGTGCTGCATGTCTTGCATGAATTGTTCACAGGAGGAAACCGAACCGCCCATGGAAAAGATGGTGTTTTGTTCGGCGTAATCATTGGTCACGACCAGCACGGGACCGTATTCCAATAACTTGTGGGTGACTCGTTCGATGATGTCATCGGCGGTTTGGTTGCTTTTGCTGAAGATGACTTCAACGTGCGGATGCACTTCCTGGTTTTCCTTGGAAGCTTTGGAGCCCATGCCGTCAAACACGATCGTTATCGGCACATGGATGGCGTCTTGATACAGGGTGACCTGCCGAATCAACCAGTCCCTTGCTTTTGCAGAGTGGGGCTTGGCTTTCGGTAATGCTTTGTGGCAGGCATGCAATACGCTATAACCGTCCACTAGGATGCGCACAAAATTCACAACCGGATTTTGCTTGCCCCCATCGGTCCCGCAAGTTCAAAAACAGTGCAGACGTATTTCCTGACGGCATCATGATTTGGAAACAACAAAATTCGGCTTTCTTCAGAACCATGGCCTTGGTGTGGATATTTCCGAGCATCGGGGCTTTGGTGATCCTCGGAATGTCCACAGGTGGGACCACCTGGAGTCTTGAAAAAATGCTGGCCGGAGTGATCTTGATGATTCATTCGGTTCTGGTTTATCGTTGGTTGACATCCAAGAAAAACAAGTGATGGACCTGGCCCGAATCGACTTGCTGATCTGTGGACTGGATCAGGTTGCGCCATGAACTTTCTTGCCCGAGAACCTTATGGCAATCTGGAGAAGTATTAATTTACTCGATAGTTAAATGATGATCAAAAATGAAACTAATTTTGGACCAGTGCGCAGCAAAGCAGCGGTGTGTATGTCATTTCTGCTGGTGGGATTGACTTTGGGAAGCTCGCTACAGGCTCAATATCCGCGTGTCAGCAAAGCCGATTTCGCCAAGTCCCAGGCAAAATTTGAACTGGAAGACAGGCATTCCGATGAGGCATTCGCAAAAGCCATGCCAACGATTCGGGATTGGGCGAAGCGTGGGAAACCTTATCTACCCCAGGCCGAGAAACCCGAACACCTGCCTCAGGCTTCCATTCCCGCTTTTCCGGGCGCATGGGGTGGGGGGATGTATTCTTTTGGTGGACGCGGAGGAAAGGTTTATGTGGTGACCACTCTGGAGGATGGCGGTCCCGGAAGTTTTCGTGAAGCTTGCGAAGCGGGTGGGCCACGGATCGTGTTGTTCAACGTTTCGGGCATCATTCGTCTGAAGGAGGTGCTGCGGATACGCGCTCCTTACATCACTATCTCAGGCGCCACCGCACCGGGTGATGGAATTTGTATTGCGGGTGATACGGTGGAATTGGAAACGCACGATGTGATCGTGCGTCACATGCGCTTCCGGCGAGGCGAGACCTGGGTGGGGGATCGGAATGATTCTTTTGGGGGGAATCCGGTCGGCAACATCATGATCGATCACGTATCCGCTTCCTGGGGCCTGGATGAAAACATGTCCATGTACCGACACATGTATGATCATGACAATGATCCCCAAACCAATGATTTGAAACTTCCAACGGTGAATATCACCATTCAAAACTCCATATTCAGCGAAGCTTTGAACATATTTCACCACGCCTTCGGGAGCACGATTGGCGGATTGAACAGCACCTTTCATCACAACCTCTGGGCCTGCAACACCGGGCGCAATCCCAGTGTGGGAATGTATGGTGATTTTACATTTGCCAACAACGTGATGTTCAACTGGCGTCATCGCACGGTGGACGGAGGAGATCACCGGAGCTTCTTCAACATCATCAACAATTACATGAAACCCGGTCCGGTGACTCCAAAGGGACAACCCATTGCCTACCGTATGCTCAAGCCTGAGTCCGAACGCAGCAAGACGGTGGTGGATCATTTTGGTAAAGCATACGTTGATGGGAATGTGGTGGAGGGTTACCCCGAGGTTTCCAAAGACAACTGGAAGGGTGGCGTGCAGCCGGAGTCGGTGGCTCCGGTGGAGGAGGTATTGCCTTCCATTCGATCCATGGAACCAACGCCTTATGCCCGAATCCCTCTGGAACCGGCTGAAAAAGCGTTTGCTTCTGTATTGGAAAACTCGGGCGCGAAGTTGCCCCGGCGTGATGCCGTTGATATGCGGGTGATTCAAACGGTGCGATCCGGCAAGACCACCGCCAAGGCCGGGCCTGATGTCGCCAAATCCCTTGAAAATCCCAATTTCAACGAAGCAATGATTGAGAAGATGGTGCATGAAATCTCACTTGGCATCATCACGCACCCTGGGCAGGTGGGTGGGTATCCGGATTACAAAGGGGAACCCTATGCGGATGCGGATGCCGATGGTTTACCGGATGCGTGGGAGCAGAATTATGGCATGAATCCCGAAGATGCATCGGATGCAACCATGGATGCCGATGAGGACGGATATATAAACGTTGAGGAGTTTTTGAATGGAACGGATCCGAGGGAGTATGTTGATTACACGGATTTGAACCACAACGTGGACAGGTAGGTTTTATTATTTTTAACCGCAGATTTTCGCAGATACTTTTTTTAAGAATGGCGTTATTGGTGAAATGCTATATGCGACTGGCATGGAAAGCTTGGATGCTGGTCAGCGTTATTTTTTGTGGGGCTTTGCAATCCGCTGAACGTTTCGTTGATTTGGATGAGCGGGGGAAACTGGTTTATGAGGTCGATGATCAGGGCAATCGTATGCCTGATTTTTCTCATGCAGGGTATGCGGGGGGTGGTGAGACTATCCCTGATGTTCCCGTGAAAGTATTGGTTTCCCCTCTGAAAGGTGACAATACACACCATATTCAAACGGCCATTGATCATGTTTCGAGCTTGCCGATGGATGATCATGGTTTCCGTGGCGCTGTTGGTTTGACGAAGGGACGGTTTGAAATTCATGGACAGTTGCGGATCGAATTCAGTGGTGTCGTGTTGCGCGGTTCGGGAGATGGTGAAGATGGATCTGTTTTGGTGGCTGCAGGTCACAGCCGGCGCACATTGCTTGAAATTCAAGGCAAGGATCAAACCTCGAAAGGCACGCCGCTATCCATTCAGGACGAGTATGTGCCTGTGAACGCAGTGAGTTTCTCTGTGAATTCCGTGGATGGCTTGAGTGTTGGGCAAAGCATCCTGGTGCGTCGTCCCAGTCCTCAAAATTGGATTTATCTGATGGGGATGTCCTCAGTCAAAGGTCGTCCTACTCCGACCTGGAAGCCTGATACAGTCGATACGCTCTGGCAACGAACGATACGTGAGATCGATGGCCATCGCGTCACTGTGGATGTGCCTCTGACCTGTGCATTGGAAAAGCGTTTCGGCGGAGGCGAAGTGATTCCTTTTGATGCGCCCGGACGACTCCGTCAGGTGGGGGTTGAAAATATCCGTTTTCAATCCAAGTGGAATCAGGACAACCCAAAAGACGAGGAACATGCCTGGATGGCGATTACCCTGGATCACGTCGAGGATGCGTGGGTAAGGCAGGTGACCGCGCGTCATTTTGTGAGTTCCCTGATCAGTATTTGGGAAACATGTCGTCGAGTGACGGTCATGGACTGTCGTTCGCTGGAACCGGTATCCGAAATCGGTGGCTACCGGCGTCACGCCTTTCACACCGCAGGTCAACAAACCTTGTTTCTGCGTTGCTACAGCTATAACGGTCGACATGACTTCTCCACCGGATGGCGGGCTGCAGGTCCCAATGCTTTCGTGCACTGCGAGGCGAACAATGCGCTTGATTTCAGTGGTCCGATTGAAAGTTGGGCCACGGGTGTTCTCTTTGACAATTTGATCATGGACGGCGGTGGCCTGAGCTTCGAGAACCGTGAGCTTTGGGACAATGGCGTCGGCTGGGCTGCCGGGAACTCTGTGGCCTGGCAGTGTTCTTTGCCCATCATGATCAATCGAAAACCACCCGCCGCGACGAACTGGGCCATCGGTATCTGGGCGCAGTTTGTGGGGCATGGAAATTGGCGGTCTTCCAATGAGTTTGTCGATCCGGACAGCCTGTATATTGGGCAACTGAAAGACCGGCTGGGAGCGGAATCCCTGCGTGCTCTGGAGCCTTCGGATTTTGAGCCATTGAATCCTCAGGCAGCGGGGATTTCACTTTGGAAGAGCGAACCAGCATTGGATCAGGGTGAATCCAAACCCTCGCAACCGCTCGCACTACAAAACGGTTGGCTGACCATCGATGGACGGCTGGCCAGGGGGCACCAGCCCGGTATCATGTGGTGGCGTGGACACACCTCTTCTTCCAGGGGTGAGGAGTTTGGGATTAATTTGACGCGCTTTGTCCCTGGACGTGAAGGGCAGGGGTTGACGGATCCTCTGGAGGAACTGGCCGGGCAATTGGCAACCGGAGGCGCAGTCGGACTTCGGCATCACCCGGGGCTATGGTATGACCGGCGTCGTGATGATCATGAGATGATCCGTCGTGTGGACGGAAACGTGTGGCCACCTTTTTACGAACTGCCATGGGCTCGATCCGGTCAGGGAACCGCCTGGGACGGATTGAGCAAATACGACCTGACCCGATACAATTCCTGGTATTTTGATCGCTTAAAAACGTTTGCCGACCTTTGTGAAGAACATGGACTGGTGTTCATGAACGCCATGTATTTCCAGCATCACATCCTGGAAGCGGGCGCTCATTGGGCGGATTATCCGTGGCGATCCATCAATAATATCAACCATACCGGATTTCCAGAACCTCCCCCCTATGTCAATCGCAAGCGTATTTTCATGGCTGAGGATTTCTATGACGTGCATCACCCGGTGCGACGGGATTTGCATCAACGGTTCATTCAGCAATGCCTTTCAAATCTGGAAACGATGCCCAACGTCATTCATATGCTGGGAGAAGAATACTCCGGACCGCAGCATTTCATGGCCTTTTGGTTGGATACAGTTGGGGATTGGATGCGGCGAAACGACCGGGATCCTTTAGTTGGTCTGAGCGCTCCGAAAGGAGTTCAGGACGCATTGCTGGAAGATCCAGGTCGATCTGATCTGGTGGACGTCATCGATTTCAAATACTGGTGGATCTCGCCCAAAGGACTCTATGCCCCCCAGGGCGGCGAGAACCTGGCGCCACGTCAGCACGAACGACTGTGGAAAGGTGGCCGTCCCAAGGATGCCAACCTGGCTCAGATGGCCGCCGAATACCGGGCCAAATACCCGGAGAAAGCCGTGATCAGCGCATTTGACCAAGCTGGTTGGGCCTTTTTGTGTGCCGGAGGCTCCATGCCGAACCTGCCCGCGACGACATCAGCGGAGTTGCTGGAACTCATTCCGCACCTCCAACCCTGGCTGGCGGATGCCGGGAACAAGGTTTGGGCTTTGTGGGGAGAAGGTCGCGGTGGATTGGTGTATGTCGGGGAAGGGGATCGATTCACTCTGGATTTGACGGGTAAGAAGGGAGCGTTCTTGATCCGGGAGATTGAACCCGAGACCGGCAAAGTATTGAAAGAAGTCATTGCGAAGGCCGGCGAAAATGATACGATTGATCTTCCGGTGGGTAAGCATCCGGCCGTTTTTCGGGTCGAAGCAATAGGGCCTCAATAGTTTGGGTGTTTTGGCTTCAGGGTTGGTTGAGGTGCTGTGTGGTAGGGAAGTTTTATGGGGTTTGGACATGGCGGCGGACGTGCGGCAGCACGTCCCTACCGGCGCGAAGCGCCTTATTTGGGAAGGCCAATAGTGTGGAGCGGGCAATAAGCAAGCCGCCCGCGCAGACAGACAAAGAAAGAGGGATAAAAAAAGCAAAATTCCCTCTTGCAACGGAATGGGGCGGTTCATATAGTTACCGCTCTTTTGAATTTGGAGAATTGAATATTATGCGTCGAGCAAGAGGAGCAAAAACGAGAAAAGCAGTGTCTAAACGGTTTAAAATCACCGGGTCCGGCAAAGTGATGCGGAATCACTCTGGCAAACGTCACTTGCTTTCATGCAAGAGTCCGAAGCGTCGCCGGAAGCTCGGCACATCGGTTGAACTGGACAAGTCAGATTACAAACGTGTGATCGAGAACCTGCCGTTCAGTCGCTAAACTGTTAACTGAAAGAATTTTACTAATAGCGTACCATGAGAGTTACAAACGCAGTTGCATCCCGCAAACGCCGTAAACGCGTATTGCAAGCCACCAAGGGCTTCCGTTTGCGTCGTTCCAAACTTTACCGTTATGCCGCGGATGCTTTGGATCATGGCCGTCAGTATGCCTACCGTGATCGCCGTAACAAAAAGCGCGAATACCGCCGCTTGTGGCAGATCCGTATCAATGCTGCCGCCCGTTCAGCCGGTATCACTTACAGCCGTTTCATCGAAGGATTGAAGGCCTCCAAAGTGGATTTGAATCGCAAAGCGCTGGCTGATATTGCCGCCACCGATTCCGCCGCTTTTGCCGAACTGGTCAAGCTCGCCCAGGACGGTTTGAAGGCGAAGGCTGCCTGATTCGGCCAGATCGAATCGGACTTCGTGAATTAAATTCGAATTTATCAATCAACCGGGCGACCTCTTGTGGACGTCCGGTTGTTTTTTTATTTGTCACCCAATTTTCACCTGAACACCTCTATCCACTTTTTATATGTCAGGAATGCTCGATCAAATCGAACCATTGACGGAGGAAGCGCTCCAGGCTCTGCAAAGCGCTGGTAACTTGTCCGATCTGGATGCCGCCCGCGTCAAATACCTCGGCGTCAATGGCCAGTTCACCGCGCTGCTCAAGCAGATGGGATCGCTTCCCAAGGAACAACGCCCGGAAGCCGGTAAAAAAATCAACATTGCCAAGAACAAGCTGGAAGGTTTGCTGGCAAAACAAAAAGAAGTTCTCGAACTCGCCGCCTGCCTGCCAACGGAACCGACCGATTTCACCTTGCCGGGACGACGTCCCCAGCTTGGTAAACTGCACCCGCTCACCCAGGTGACCGAGGACATCGTTCGCAGTTTCCGTAAAATCGGATTCGTGGTGGCCGATGGTCCCGAGGTGGAGGATGAATATCATTGCTTCGATGCACTCAACACCCCCGCCGACCATCCTGCACGCGATAGTCAGGACACATTTTATATCAATACCCCCAATCGCCCCTTGCTCCGCACCCACACATCGTCGGTGCAGATTCGGGTAATGGAAAACCAGCCTCCACCCATTCGCATCATTGTTCCCGGGCGCGTTTATCGACGTGACACCGCTGATGCGACACACAACCCGACCTTTCACCAGATCGAAGGACTTTACGTGGATCGCAATGTGACCCTGGGCGATATGAAGGGCACAGTGGAGTTCGTGTTCAAGGAACTGCTGGGCAAGGATGTGAAACTGCGATTCCGTCCACACTACTTTTCTTATACGGAGCCCAGTCTGGAAATTGATTTCTCCAGTTCCCTGACCCGTAAGATGGGCAAGGAATGGCTGGAGATCGCCGGTTGCGGCATGGTCCATCCCAAGGTGTTCGAAAACGTGGGATACAATCCCGAGGAATGGACCGGTTGGGCCTTCGGTTTCGGGATCGAACGCATCGCCATGATTCGATATGGCATCAACGACATTCGCCTGTTCTACGAAAACGACCTGCGTTTCTTGAACCAATTTTAATAGAGGGAAAGATTTCTGATGAAAGTCACGGTTAACGGATTAAAACAATACGTGGATTTCGACTGGACGGTCGAAGAGCTGACCGAGCGATTGACCATGCTCGGGCTGGAAGTCGAGGGTGTGGAAACCGTCGGCGGCGGTTACGATGGCATCGTTGTCGCTGAAGTGCTCGAATCCAAACCCCATCCCGATGCGGACAAACTTTCCGTCTGCCAAGTGGCGGACGGTGAGGGGACACGCCAGATCGTTTGCGGCGCGAAGAATTTCAAAGTGGGAGACAAGGTGCCCATGATCCTGCCCGGCAGCTCGCTTCCCGCGAAACCGGGCGAGAAACCATTCACCATCAAAGTCGGGAAACTGCGTGGCGTGGAATCCTGCGGCATGATGTGTTCGGGTTCCGAAATCGGTGTGACCGAAGACTCCGACGGGCTCATGATCCTGGATGCCAACGCCACCGTTGGGCAACCCTTTGCCGAATACCTCGGTTGTGCCGAACAGGACGTGGTGCTCGATCTGGAAGTCACACCCAATCGTCCCGACTACAACAGTGTCATCGGTATCGCGCGTGAAATAGCGGCCTTGACTGGTAACCCGCTCAAGTGGCCTGAAGTGGCTCCCGCCGAAACGGGCGAAGCGGTGGAAAGTCTGGTGGGCGTTCGCATCGATGACGCCGGGAAATGTCCTCGCTACCAGGCACGCGTCATCAAAGGCGTCAAGATCGGTCCCAGCCCCAACTGGTTGAAGCAGGCTCTCGAAAAGATTGGCGTCCGCAGCATCAGCAATGTCGTGGATGTGACCAATTTTGTGATGCTGGAGATCGGGCAACCGCTGCATGCCTTCGATTTGAATTTGCTGAAGAAGTCGGGTGACAATCTTCCAACCGTCGTTGTGCGCACCGCTTCGGACAAGGAACCGTTCACTACGTTGGATGATCAATCACATGAGCTGGATTCGGAAATGTTGCTCATTGCCGATGAAACCCAGGGCATTGCGCTGGCAGGTGTGATGGGTGGTTTGAATACCGAAATCAATGACCAGACCACCGACGTGTTGTTGGAGAGCGCTTGTTTTCATTCGGGCAACATTCGTCGCACATCGAAACTTTTGGACCTCCGCACCGACGCATCGTATCGCTTTGAACGCGGAGCTGATGTGGAGATTTGTGATTGGGCAAGCCGTCGCGCCGCTCAACTGATTTTGGAAACCGCCGGCGGTACCTTGTGTCAGGGCGTGCTTGATGTTTATCCCGGCAAAAAGGAACCTCACACCATTACCTTGCGCTACGCAAAGACCGATGCGTTGCTGGGGATTTCGATTCCCGCCGAAGAGCAGAAGCGTCTCCTGGAATCCATTGAACTAAAATGCGTCGAAAGCGATGCGTCTTCCTGCAAGGTGCAGATTCCAACTTATCGGGTTGATTTGAAACGCGAGATTGATCTGATCGAAGAAGTCACCCGACTTTACGGTGTGGATCGCATTCCATCCACCCCGCCTCGCGGAGCGCACGGATCGAATGAATTCGACAGTGTGCATGATCAACTGATGGAAGCCCGTCAACTGCTGACCTCCCTGGGATTGTTCGAAACCCAGGGCCAGACCCTGATTGCAGAAAGCGACGCCAAACGCGTTGCAAACGATTGTGTCGCGCTCGAATACCCCCTGAGTTCTGATATGAACGTCCTGCGTCCGAGCCTGCTGCCCGGACTGTTGGATGTGCTGCGCCACAACGTCAATCATCGCAATACCGACGTTGCGGTTTTCGAAGTTGGGCGTGTCTTTTTGCCTGGCGAAAACCAAACCCGGGAATCACGGCGATTGGCGATTGCCTGGACCGGATCCCGTCAATTGGGCTTCTGGAAAGGCGGAGCCAAGGCGGAAAAGGTCGACGTCTTTGATCTGAAAGGATTGGTGGACACCTTCCTGGACACATTCGGTATCCGAGGTTTTTCCTGGCGCACCGAGACCTGCGGGCAAAACGAGTTTTTCGTTGAGAAGGCATCCCTCTGTCTCGGTAAAAACGTGCTGGGAACCATCGGGCAACTCATGCCCTTGATTGCCCGTGACTACGACATCAAGGATTCCGTGTTCATGGCCGAACTGGATCTGGATCGCCTGGTGGCCATGCGTGTGAGTAGTCGATCCTTCAAGGCCTTGCCCGCATATCCATCCGTTCGACGCGACATTGCGATGTTGGTTGACGAAACCACCACGCACGCTGACGTGAACAAAGCGGTGAAGAAAGCCAAGATCAAGCAGCTGGATTCTGTGGAAGTCTTCGACATCTTCCGGGGCAAGAACGTGCCTGAAGGAAAGAAAAGTGTCGCTTACACCTTCGTCTATCGCGACCCCGAAACAACCCTCACTGACAACCAGGTCAACAAGGCCCACGACCAGCTGGTGCAACATCTGCAAAAAGCCCTGGGTGCCGAAATGCGTTGAGGGGGCGCTGGGTTTGATACTCACGCGGAGGCGCAGAGGCGCGGAGTTTTTTTGCCGCGAAGTCAAGAAGGGCACGAAGAAGTTGATAGAAAGATTACGTGTTTCTGCGAGTCTTCACGGTTGGTTGCCTCAGTTTCATGGCATGCATTACCGGTTGAGCCAATCTGGACTGCGGTGATCACGGCACCGCTCTGGATACGCCAGGGAAACGTTTTGACTTTCTTGCTGCGAGAGATGGACGTTCTTTCTGACGTTCTAAATTCAGTCGTAGGGCGGCATTTTTTGTGTTGTGGATGTCTCGACGCGTTCGGATCGTATCCAAAGCTCCGATGTCTCGGAGCTCCAAACCATGCTTACGGTATTGAATGCGTGACGGCTTCGCAGAGCGGTGTGGCATTTTGGACTGCGCGCGACTCGGCGCCGCTTTGGATACGGTTCGGTAACGTTGAGGTATGCTTTTTCCAGACTCGTACACTTCCACGGTCTCTGGACCTTTTTCGATGAACGGTTGAATAGAGGGATGTTCCTGGAAGTTCGGGAGCTGATGGGTGCAGGGACGATATCCAAAGCTGTATCAAGCTACAGCACTCCAAATGGCGCTTGGGTGGTTTGAATTTTTTTCGAAGGATTTTTTGTTGGGTGGCGTTATGGAGGTGATGCTTATGAAAAAAGTAAATATGTTGACTCGTTTATTCGTTGGGGTGGGACTGATGGTGTTGGTTTCTTCTCAGGCTCAGGATGATCTTCTCAAACCTGTTCCCGTTAAAATGACGTGGAAAGACCAGATCATCAAGGAATGTCAATTCGAAGGGCTTCCTCTGTCAGAAGTGATTCGTTTCTTGCGTGATGAATTTCACGATGTGCAGTTGGTGACTGCTGGTCCGGTTGAAAAAGTGTTGGTTGATCTGGAGCTCCGTTCGGTGGGCCTTAGAAATATTCTCAAAGCTGTGGAGATTCAGCAGCAGGGATTAGTGAAAGTGACGGATGAAGGGGGGGATATGCTTTCGATTCAGGTCCGAATGCCCAAGGAAGCAAAGCCCATCCTGAAGGCGTTTTCGTTCGGCCCTTATTTCAACCGTGTTCAAGGTGAGCTGTTTCAGCAGGAGAAATGGAAAATTGATGAAGCCATCAAATCTGCTGGTGAAGACAAACGTGCAGCCGCAGATATACAACGAAAATATCAGACTGAATTGATGCATGAGGCGAGCGCGAAATTGGATAATGAGTTGTATAATACCATCCTCACTGCATTGGATGCCTACAAACAAGCTCTGAGTGGTTCTCAGGCCATGGAGATGCCCAAGCTACAAACGCACATGTCATCCAAATTGGTGATTGTGATCGGTCAACCTGATGCGGTAAATATCGTGGGTGAGATCGTTCACGCCATGAATGGAAACACGGCATCTTATGGGGGAGGAGATATTTATTCGGGAGGTGTTTCCGTGATGGGGGGAGCAGGCGCTGGTTTCGGTTCAGGGATGAGCGGTAGAAGCTCCGGAGGTGGAGTTTTTGGAGGGAGTGGCGGATATGGCGGCGGAGGTGGTGAGTCCAGTTATTAAAGAGATAGATCTTTTAATGGATGTAGTTTCCAAATCATTCAATACGATTGCATTTCAACCCGTGTCGATGAAACCGTCGGAGCCAATGCCGATCCCATCATGGACACGGGCTCTTGCGCGTGGTGAGGAGGAGGCTTTTCGTCGTTTGTATGATGTGTATTTTCTGAGATTGTATCGTTATCTCCTGGTGGCTGCTTACGGCAACGAGGTGATGGCACAGGATGCCGTGCAGGAAACCATGATTCGTGTGGCGCGTAAGGTGCAGCCTATGCGTTCGGAGGAGGACTTCTGGAGATGGTTGACCACCGTTGCCCGCAATGTGCTGCGCGATCAGGCCCGCCGGCAGAACCGGTATCGAGGTATGCTAGACCGGTTGACTGACTGGTTCGGGTTTCAGGGGGGGATGCTTCTGTCTCGACACACCTCAATGACTTGGATCAAGACTATCATTCGGTCCTGCAGAAGAGCATCGAATCCCTGCCTGAAGGGGACAGGTTTTTGATGACTCAAAAGTATCCTGAAAACCAATCGGTCAAACAAATCGCCACATGCATGGACACGACTCCCAAAGCGGTTGAATCCAAATTGACAAGATTGAGGAAAAGTCTCAAAAAGGAATTGTTAAATCAACTGAAAGACCGTCATGAAGACTGACCCGAACCATCAACTTTCTCAGGATCCCATGCTGGAAGAAGACCTGAATGAGCTTCGGTCAACATCATTCCACCGGACGATGCAGGCCGCGCGGTCACGTCGTCTCAGGCGTCAGGTGCTTGTTTGGGGGATGCCAGTGCTGTTGGTGTTGGGGGCCTTGATGTTTCAGGAGCGAAATGGGGGTGGCGGGCAATCAGCCACCAATCTGGTGCTGCACTCTCAGTCCACCGGCTCCGTCATGGCTGTGCCCAAGGCTGCTCGTGAGGAGCCTGAGTTCAAGATTCCGAGACTGACCGATTCCGAATTTGAAAAGATTATGAAGGGCTATCCCATGGCTATTATTCGGAATGGCGATGAAACCCGATATGTCCCGCTTACAAATGATGAATGGTGAATGGGGGCAGGTAGATCGGACCGTCTCGGTTCGCCCGCTAGCGATAGCTATGTGGATGTGGGGTGGTCGCTCATTGTTGGGGTTTTCCTTTGAGCGTTGAGAAGCAGGGGATGGGGGGCATGAGGTTTGCGCGACGAGACGCCTCGCTCTACCTTGGGGGCGATTTTAGATTGATCGGATGCGTTACCCGAAATTTCGACAATAAAAAATCCCGACCTGCGGAGCTGGGCGGGATTTTTTGTTTTAAAGCTTTGTGGTTGTCTTCGCTATGGAGCTACTTCTCCTTCTGAGTCGAAGGGACCGGTGAGTCCTGTTAGCGTTTCCCCTGCCGGCAAGCTGGCTGTGGCGGATTCGTTGACTTTTCCGATGTTGTAGGTTTCTCCCACTGAACCGTCCGGAAATTTGCTCTTGTTGAAGTAAGGTGCCAGTTGTTCGGACGTGGGAGTGGCGGAACTGGGTTGGTTGTTCTCCAATGCCCAGGACTGCTTGGCGTTGTCGATCAAGCGTAAGTTGTTCTGGATCAGACTGAGCTGTGTTTTTTCGCGTGCGCGAAGCAGGTTGGGAACGGCGATGGCGGCCAACAGTCCAATGATGGCCACCACAATCATGATTTCGACCAGGGTGAAGGCCGCGCGGCCTCGAAATTTCTTCAATTGCATAACGGATTTAACTTTGAGTGATTACGGTTTCAAATTCAATGATCAATCGATAACGACCATGTTTTTCGCATGTTTATTCACTTTTCAACCCGTCGGGAGATCAAAAGTTGCGGTCGATCGTTTTAGATTCAATGCACTGTTCGGTCTAAAACCCCTTGCGGGAGAGTTCGGACTGAAGTGCCATTTGGAATTCCATGAGGTCTTGCTGCGAGGGTTTGTATCCTTCAACCTCGGGGGCCAATCCCAGTTGCCCCATCTGGTCCAGATACCACGACGCTGACTGGCTGTCGCTGAAGGTCACTTTTCCACTCACCAACATCCCCGGGCGTGCGATTTGGTCGATGCTGATGCTGACCTTGCCTCCGGGTGCGGGGGCGCCTTCGTCCATCAATTCTCCCATATCCTGCTGCTGATCCTGCTGGGGAGAGGGGCTTGAGGCAGTATCCTCGGCGGCGGGCTCATCTTCTGGTTTCTGTTCCGGCTCAGGATCTTTTGGGATCACACCCAGATCATCCACCAGGAATCGCACTTCCATATAGGTCATCTTGATGTCGAATGCTTCCACCAACTTGTCCTGGATTTCGGCGACTTTCATGCCGTCGTCAATCCATTGCCTCACCGTTTGTTTTTGTGCGTCGTCCAGTGTCATTTATGTTTTATGTTGGCGACATTAAATCGCATTTGCGCGGCAATTCAACGAATTATTCCAGCGTATGACTTGAAAGTTGCTTTTGAAGCGTATTTATGCTTTTATTTAAATATGCGAACGACAGTGGATATCCCAGATGGATTGTTTCGGGAGATCAAGGCAACGGTTGCTCTGCGGGGGGAATCGATCAAGCAGTTTCTTCTACGGGCGGCGAAGGCTGAACTGAACCGACCTGATTCTGCTGAGGAGACGTGCGTCCGGCTACCCTTGGTGAATTCCAGGGAACACAGTTACGATTGCGATCCACAGCGGATGTCAGAAATCCTGGATGAGGAGGACCGTGTCTTTGCTTCCGGACATTAATGTGTGGCTGGCTTTAACTTTTTCGGCACACTCTCATCATGCTCAAGCCAAGGCATGGTTTGAAACGACCCCTTCTTCGAGTTGTGCATTTTGCCGGATGACTCAGCAAGGTTTCTTGAGGCTTTGTTCCAATCCTGCCATTTTTAAATCCGATGCATTGAACCTCCGGCAGGCGTGGAAAGCTTATGACGCCTTGCAGGGGGATCATCGAGTGTATTTCGAACTGGAGCCTGTCGGGATTGAGGATGCCTGGCGTCGACTTACGAACTTGCAAGCACACTCTCCCAAAAAATGGAACGATGCTTATTTGGCTGCCTTTTCCGAAAAAGCCGAGCTTCGTCTTGTCAGTTTTGATCGCGGATTCAAGGATTTTAAGGATCTTCGGTTGAAGATTCTTTCGTAAGGTGTTTTTCAGCATGGATGAGATGCTGCACGTCCGCAGACGCGTTCATTAACGCCACGGGCCTTCGTATATTTTCAACACGCTCGCGGACCCGCGGCAGCGGTTCCCTACCGTTGGTGATGGATTGAGGGTAGGTGTCGTTCCGAATTCTCTGTGGGGAATAAATTATTCCAGCGCTTTGATGAATTCGATCAAGGAATTGATTTGTGCCTCTGTCAAAACGCCTTCATAGGTGGGCATGCCGATGTCGGATTCGGCGTATTCTTTAACGACGCGTTTTGGCGGTGTCAGGATGGATTCCCGAATATAGGCTTCGTCCGCAACCAGATCCCGGCCTTTGGCGAAGGAGCGCTTCTTGCCCAGCAAGCCGGCAAAACTGGGGCCCACTCTTCCTTCGGTGCTGCCATCGGTCGAATGACAGGCCATGCAGCCCATGGTTTCGTAAAGCGTGCGTCCACGGTGGGCGGACACTTCGTTGTCGTTCCCCTGGTCCAGTGGACCGGTCAGCACGGCGCGTTCCAGATCCAGGGTCGGACGTGGAATGCCAAGGGTATTCCAATCCGTTTTCGGCAGTTGGTGAAACGTGAAATAGGCGGAACCTTCCATGGGTGTCTGATCTTGTGCCTGAATGCGGAAGACCACTTCCATCTGCATGATGGGTTGCGGATCGGCCGTGGCGAGGAAGACGCTTTGCCGGTCGTTGCTGAGAAACGCGCCGTAAAGTCCCACCCATTCGGTTCCAGTCTCGCCTTGTCGGTTGTAATAACCGGAGCCATAGCTGGAGGCACGTTTGTAGTTCCATCGCTGGAGGCTGTAGTGAGCGGGGTTGGAGGCGGATTCCGGATCCAGTGGTTGGGCGAATTTCAGGAGCACACCTTCCTTGAATCCTTTGACTTCCACCGGATAGGTGGCCGGCTGCCCTGATGGACGCAAGCGAACGATGCCCGCCCACTCCGATGCATTCGAACCCCAGATTTTGAAACCGACCAAATGCAGCCAGTGATTAACGGGGTGTTGGGCTGCTTTCAGCATGGGGAGGTCAAATTTAACAGGCAAAGGAACCACGGCCGCCTGTGTGGGGGAGGGTAGTTGATCCGGGAAGACCGTCACCAGCCTGGGACGGTAATGATCAAGGTAAACCATGGTGTTGTTCAAGACTCCCATGCCCTGACCGCCCAACCAGATCTGGCCCGCGCCACTTTGCACGACCCGATGGGGGATCCAGGCCAGCGGTTCCGTGGTTTCCTTGCTGGGCGCGACCACTTCACTGCTGGGGCGAAAACCATAGTGTCGTCCATCACGAATCCAGTGAACCGGTGTGCTGGGAACCCAATGACCCTGTTGATCACTGGCGGTGACCATGTCCCATTTGCTCGAGTATCCGAGAAACGGTTGGCGGAGCCCACGGGCCACGGCTTCCACGGTTTTTCCATCGGGAGAGATGCGCAGGACACTTCCGTTGTCGATGCCCTGATAGGTCAGTTGTTGACCGCCCTTGGCGATGTAGAAACTTCCATCGTTGGCGAGGACCATGTCCATTGCAAATTCGCGCGTTTCGGCTGACTGAGTGAAGCGGCTGCAGAAGTTGACATGCTCTTCGTATTCACCATTGCCGTCCCGGTCTTTGAGCAGGACAATGCCATTGCGAGTGAAAATGTAGGGTTCGCCATTCCTTAAGTGAATGCTCATGGGTTCGTGTAATCCTGCTGCAACCCGTTTCCATTCGATGGACTGATGGGAGGCATCGATGGGGCGTCCGGACCAGACATCGCCGTCGAAGGTGGTTATCAACATGGAGCCATCTTCATCGAATACCATGGCAGAGGAGCGCACTTTACGATTCCATGGGTTGGATTCGGGTAGGGGGAGTTTTTCCTGAATCATGCTTCCTTGTTCCGAATGCGGTTCCCATTGGGTGATCACCTTTTCGGGCCAGCGCAGGGAGTCTGATGAGGCTTGGGGGTAATCACTCCATGCAGCATTGACTGAGTTGGAAAGGGGGGCGGAATGTCCCACAAATATGCGTGTGCGCGATGTGTGTGGGCTGGGAGAAAAGTGAGCGATCACCACGTTGTTGGGGCCTCGCGATTCCATGCCGACCTGTGATCCCTCCGATCGAGCCCAGAATCGGACGGTTTCCCTGGATGAGTCAGCCGGAACGGCTAAACCCGAATCGTTTTGACTGCCCAATTGGATACGATGATCCGGAAAGCTGCCCAAAACAATTTGCAACGGCTTGTCATGAGGACCGATTTCCAGGAAACGCATCCAATTTGCCTGACCGCCTTCAGCCTGCATGATGGAGCGTTCTTCTATGTCGATACCGCCGATTTTGTATGAGAGTGTTGCGATGGATCCATCATCGCGCACGCCGATCCACTCACCCATTTCGAGATCCAAAGGGCCTCGTCCATGGTCACGGATCTCGGGGCCCGGAGTGCGTGGATCCTTCAAGGGGTACTCCGCTTCACCGACCGATGCTCCGGGGTAAAGTCCCGTTGCGGTCAAGGGGGTGCCGGTTGGGGCGCAGAGGGCTGTTTGGCCGCCGGCGTTTTTTTGTCCCGTTTTGAAATAGGATTGTGTGGCCATGCTGCGGTAGCTCAGGAAATCTCCGTGCCATACCATGCTCCAGCGCATCAGGTCTGTGTCGAAACATCCATAAGCGCCCGGTCCCAACCGGAAGACCAAACCGCGAATGGCGAGGTTGTCTGAAAGGTCGAAATCCTGAGTGGAGCGAGCATCAACGGTCGATCCCATCCATAACGAAGAGGGTTCGAGATAGTCGGATGCAGCGTCCAAAGGAGTGGTCGGACGCGTTTGGGCCTGGCTCATTGATGCAACCAGGCAACTCAACAGCAAGGTTGCCTTCAGAAAAGCGGGAGTTTGCATGCCCTATTAGAGCGTGAGATTATCGATCGAGAAAAGCCTTAAGTTTGACAAGGGCTTGACTGCGGTGACTGATGTTATTTTTCACTTCGGAACCCAGTTCGGCAAATGTCTGCTCATATCCGGCTGGTTTGAAGAGGGGATCATAACCGAATCCATGGTCGCCACTACCTTGACGCTGCAACATGCCTTCGCAAGCGCCGTCAAAGGCCCAATGCCGGGCGGGGGCTGAGGATGATGATGGTTGGTAAAGCGCCAGGACGCAGCGAAACCGTCCGGTGCGTTCCTGGTCCGGGACATCCGTCAGCAGTCTCAGTAGTTTGGCATTGTTTGCCTCATCATCGGCATTACCGGATTCGCCCGTCTCATCTGCGGCAAATCGAGCGGAATAAACGCCGGGCTGCCCGTCCAACGCGTCCACTTCGAGACCGGAATCATCCGCCAGGGTCATCCAGTGACCTGAAACCTCATTCGAGTCCTGTAACCATGCGGCTAATTGGGAAGCTTTGGCCAGCGCATTGGCTTCGAACGTATCGCCGTCCTCCACCAACTCGGGAAACCCGTCCAGAGATTTCATCGAAACGCAGCGAATGGCTCCGCCCAGGATGTCTGATATTTCCTGGACCTTGTGCTCATTGCCGGTGGCAATCACAATGCAATCGGGTCGCGTCATTTCCTGGATTTCTTTTTCTTGGACTTCTTCTTTTTCTTCTTGTTGGCCTTTTCCGCCAATTCATTCATGGCTCTCACTTTGTCGAAATCTTCCTCAGCGACCATAAAACCGACACAATTTTTGGAACCGCATTCGCAGGTGCGATATTCAAAGTCGTCGAGGTCGTATCCGTAGTTGTAAGTGAGTTCCTCCCCTTCCTTGACATCGCGAATCGTGTAAAGCCAAACCCGGTCTTTTATGATATCGCTTTCACAGTTGGGATCACAGCTATGATTGATATATCGGGCGATGTTGTAGTCAACACTTCCGTCGATATCGTATTTGTCGTTCAACGTGAAGATGTATTCATTGAGGTATTCCAATTGCTTTTCGGACTCTTTCTTGGTGATCAACGGCCCGACATATTCCATGATCTTTTTGCCCTTCTTGATGTCTTTTCGGGCATAGCAGCCATGGCCATGGATTTTTGATTTTTTGGCGACAACCCACGGGTGATCGTTGTATTTGATTTTAGGCATGATGATTCAACATTTGCTCAAGCTGCAATGATCCTCTGTTTGCAGTACGGTCATTCTAGAGGCAGCATTGCCAATGGATCAACCTCTTTGACGTTTAAATAGTCTTGACCAACGATCCCGCCCTATTCACGCTTTGCCCATCCATTGGTTTATGAAAACAACAAACATCAAGTATTCTTTTGCATGCATGCTGGTCGGAGGGTTGAGCCTTTCTTCGGCATGGTCACAGGACGCGTCCGCTGCGGGTGAAGCAACGGCCGAAACCCCCAGCGCACCCGTTGTGATCGGTACGGTGGATCGTCTGGACGAACGCATCAATCAGGTGCTGGCTGCCGATGCCGCCATCGAGTTGTTGGCCGAAGGGTTTGAGTGGGCGGAAGGTCCTGTCTGGCAACGGAAAAATCAGGCCATTCTCTTTTCCGATATTCCCAACAATGTGGTCAATCAATGGAAGGAAGGGGAAGGTCTTTCCGAGTTCCTGAAACCCAGTGGATACACTGGATCCAATCCACGACTCGGAGAAATGGGATCGAACGGTCTCACCTTTGACTCCTCGGGGCGCCTTGTGCTTGCGATGCATGGTGACCGTCAGATCGGTCGTTTGAACTCTGATGATGAAATTGAAACCGTCGTTCGTTACTACAAACACCGGAAATTCAATAGCCCGAACGATCTCGTGTATGATGCGCAGGGGAATCTTTATTTCACCGACCCTCCCTACGGTCTTGAAAAAAACATGGCGGATCCCGCCAAGGAACTGTTGTTCCAGGGTGTTTATCTGCTCCGGAAAAATGGTGAACTGGTCTTGTTAACAGGTAAAATGTCGCGTCCGAACGGAATCGGACTTTCTCCTGATGGAAAAACACTTTATGTCGCCAACTCGGATCCAGCACAGGCTCACTGGCTCGCCTTTGATGTTCAGGATGACGGCACGGTTGCCAATGAACGCGTGTTCTTCGATGCCACCAGCATGGTGGGTGAGAATAATCCGGGTTTGCCGGATGGTTTGAAGGTGGATGTGCACGGCGCAGTCTGGGCGACCGGTCCCGGCGGTGTGTTTGTGTTCACTCCCAAAGGGGAACATCTTGGAACGATTAGGCCTGGTCCGGCAACGGCCAATTGCGGCTTTGGTAACGATGGATCCGTGCTTTATCTGACCAGCGACATGTATCTTTGCCGTATTCAAACCCTGTCCAAAGGACAAGGGTTTTAGAATGGTGAATAGTGAATTTAGAATGGTGAATTGTTTGGTGACGGGGTGCGCGGTGGGTAGATCGGATCAGCTTGATCCGCCTTGTTAGCGATGGCTATGCAGATGTGGGGGGATCGGCCACCTGGGGCTTCCCAAAAACGGGGCAGTAAACGAACGTATGGAATTCACAAGGGTGCGCGCTGAGGATCCTCGTAGTCACGGGATGCTACCTGGAGTAAGCGGCCGGAACCTATCCTGTAAATCCTGTTCATCTCGTAGATCCCGCTACTGCGGTGACTGTCTAAAATAACACCAGCATTCCTGTCCATTGCAAGTGGATTGGAGATTCACCCAATCGCGGGCAGACAGATCCAATCCACTTGAATTCTTATGAAAGCATTGCATCAGATAAGAGCTGGCATCATTGGCGGTGGTTTTATCGGGCCGGTGCACATGGAGGCCTTGCGTCGCTTGGGGGTGCAGGTTTCTGCCATCGGGGGCTCCCGTTCATCTGAAGCGTTGGCTGAGCAGTTTGGGATTCCGCAGGTTTATTCGGGATACAAAGTTGATCAGTTGGTGCAATCTGATCAGGTGGACGTGGTGCATGTCACCTCTCCCAATCGACACCACCATGCGCAGGCGATGGCGGCGTTGAAAGCAGGTAAACACGTGATATGCGAAAAGCCGCTTGCCATGACCGCGAAAGAAACGCTGGAAATCTGCAAGGAAACCAAAAGACGCAAGAAACAGGTGTTCGCAGTGAACTATAATGTGCGTTTTTATCCCGCCATTCTTCAACTTCGCAGCGAAATCGCCAAAGGTGCCTTCGGTAAGATCATTCATGTGAATGGATCCTATTTTCAGGATTGGCTGCTCAAACCAACCGATTACAACTGGCGTTTGCTGCCCAAAGAAGGTGGTGCCTTGCGCGCCGTGGCGGATATCGGGACGCATTGGATGGATACGGTGTCTTTAATGCTCGGTTCTTCGGTTAGCGAATTGTTGGCGCATTTGGAAACTTTTCATAAAACCCGACAGCGTCCCGTGGGTGAGGTGAAGACGTTTACGGACGAAGTGGCCGGGGAGACACAAGCTTATCGGGTGAAAACAGAAGATTTTGCCTCGATCATGTTGCGTTTCAAAAATGGCGCCCACGGTAATGTCGCCGTGTCACAAGTGGCGGCCGGACGCAAGAATTCGATTCGCATCGAGATCTACGGAACCGAACAATCCGCCTGGTGGGATTCCGAACGCCCCAATGAGATTCAATATGGTCACCGTGACCAACCCAACCAAGTGGCGCTCCGCAATGCCGCGGGATTTCAGGATTCGGTAGCGGGCTACACCGATTACCCCGCTGGTCACAACGAAGGTTTTCCTGATACGTTCAAGATGCTCTACCGCACCGTTTATCAAGACATCCTAAATGGACGCCGCAGCAAACACCCTCTCTACGCCACCGCAGAAGACGGACACGCAGAGGTTCGCATCTGCGAAGGTGTGATGAAGAGTTCCAAATCCCAAAAGTGGATTAAACTTTAATAAACGTGTTGGTCTTTTTGGAGTGCGCGCGACTTGGCGCCGCTTGGGATATCTTTGGACAATGCCTCAGCATTCTCATCTCTCGGAATCTAGTCCATCTCAGCAGCCCGCAACCAGAATGACCTGACGCTTTGGGGTATGAGTGGGTGTGTTTAAATGAAGAATATGGTTTGAGCAAATGGATCATATCCAAAGCGGTTCCGATGTATCGGAACACGCACTCCATAGATATCCTTGCGTTTCTGCTCCTTCAAGGCATCAAGTGAGATGCTCCCCCTAATCTTGTGGCGAGCTATAAGAGATTGACTGTTGTTCCTGCTAAGTCAGGGTTTGAACTATGACATCCCATGTTGAAATAGATGAAAGCTTTTGGCAGAGGTTGTCCGCTTGGGCGAGTTTAAAACAAGTAGGAAGTCCGTGCATCATGCCTTAACCGAATGGGTTCAGCGAGTGCGCCAGAATCAGATGCTTGAATGGGAGGGGAAGGTCGACTTTTTTGAAGATTATGACTACAAGAAGCAACGGCGCATTCGGTGAAAACTCAGACTAGTTTTTTAAATGATTTGACTCTGGTAACCCTTTCCTAAAACCCGGTCCTGACCTCATTCCACAATTTTAATTTTTCAATGGCTTCCTTTTGTGCTTCGCTTTCCGCATACGTGAGATATTCGTCCGGGTCTTCTGGGGCAATCCCATTGTGTGCATCGGCGTATGCTTTGACGACGGGTTCCAGATCATCATGGATGGATGACCATAGGAAATCTACTGCGCCTTCTCCTTTTGGCCCTATAATGTAGCGTTTGTCAAAAACTTCATCGACAGGATCCAATTGAGTGATGAAGATATTATTTCCAAAAACGAATCGATTGGTCTCATCCTGAGTGATTATCCCCCATCTCTCAAACATTGATTCATCATAGGATGTATCCACATAGGGCATGAGTTCTTTTATCGATTTTGGGAACTCTGAAACGTTCGATTCTTTGTATAGATGAACAGCTTTGGTTAAATCTTGCACGATATGCTTTTCTCCAGAATCACGTAATTGACTCATGGCAGATCGTAGTTGCGCATCGGTTTGAATAGGTTTGGCGGCAGCCTCCAGCCAGTCACTTTCCGTTAATAGCTCCATTTCAGGGATCCATGCGTTAGGCATCTCATCGAATTTTTCGCGAAGTGTTCTCACACGGTCGATCAGAGCTTGTGCGGCATCTTCTGTTTCATGGCGTTGTTGTGTGTCGTTTTCGAGTTTTTCGAGTGCGAGCTTGTATTGGGTGGCTTCGGAACGCAGTCGATGGATGTCCGCTGTGGCTTCCTTCAAGCGTTCTATTTCGTTTTGCGCTTCCTCGAGAAGGGAAGTTTTTTCGGCCAAAGCCCCTTGCAGGTCTTTCATGGTTTCTGCACGAGTAGTTTGGAGTTGGCGGACTTCGGCCTGTAATTGATTCGCCTCGTGTTTGGTATAGATTCCTACACCGAGGCTGATGGTGACAACTGAGGTGGTGACGGCTTTTTGTAAGGTGGTCATGCTGATGGCTTGTGTTGCGGAAGCGGCTGTCGTTGTCGCGAGTCCCGTTCCAAATAAATTTGCAGTAGTTAAAATGGATGGAGAAAGCCCGGGCGGCGCGGCTTGGATGGTGTTAGCGAGAAGCAATGATGGCAGAGTGGTGGCTCCCACTCCCAAACCCCGCTTGCCAAGAAAGGAAGAAAGATGTTGGACGGCTCGTTGAATCCGTTTCTGGGCCGCGTCTTCCGATATGCCTAATGTTTCCCCAACTTCCCGGTGGTTCTTGTCTTCAAAAAAACGGAGGATCACTGCGTTGTATTCTTTTTCACTTAACGATTCCAACGCTTCTTCCAAATGACCTTCAATTTGCTTCCAGCATGTCTGGTCGGTTTGTTTGTTCTGCATGTCGGCAGCGATGCGTTCCCGATTGCGGCGACGCTTTTCGGCTCGGATCATGTCCACACACCGGCGTCGCGTCACCTGGTGGAGCCATGCTCCCAAGATGGTTTGAGTAGGGAGTTTGGGCGCTGCTTTCAGCAAATCCAGGAATACATTTTGGGTTGCTTCTTCCGCCAGATGCCAGTCGTGCAATTGGCGCAGTGCAGCAGAAAATACCAGATCAACATAACGTTCGACGATCGTAGCAAAGATCTGTTCATCCTGCGAAAGCGTGAATTGCTTGAGTATCTCGATGTTGGAAGGTTGTTCCATCTTTTTATTATTGTCGTCACCGAGGTTCCAAAAGCCGACATGTTTCTCATCAATAAAATGTGGGGTATTGAAATGACATACTTGGGTTCAGAAAAAATAGGGGTATGATTGCGATATGGGAACTTTTCATACAGGCTGTAAGGTGGTAAATCACCTCGACCGGAGCAAGGGGCTCCGAATCACCAAAGCTTTGGTGGATACGGGGAGTGAATATACCTGGATTCCGGCCAAGCGTCTGGAATGGATCGGCGTGGAGCGTGAGAGAAAAGATCTGCGGTTTGTGATGGCCAATGGTGAAGTGATTACCCGCAGTGTCGGTTTCGTTATTATCCGGGTTGGGAAGGCTTTTACCATCGACGAAGTGGTGTTTGGAGAACCGGGTGATCAGGTTCTGCTAGGGGCGCGCTCGTTGGAGGGATTGAATCTATCAGTCGATTCCAGACGAAAAAAATTTGTTGCTTTCGGCCCTCTTCCTGCAGCGGTGGCTTGATTTGAAATGGGTTTGGTTTTCCTTTGATGGGTGCACCGTAAGAGAAGGAAGCCATGAGGGGAACGCGCCGAGCCACGCTCTACCAGAGGACGACTGTAGGTAGAGTCCCAACGAGTCGGGATCTTGCTCTGCCCGCTAGCGCTAAGTATGCGGATGGGTGGGATGGATGACATTGGGGTTGTCCGTTGGGAGTTGAAAAGCAGGGGATGGAAGCCTCAAGGATTGCGCGCCGAGACGCCACGCTCTACCTGGG
>Ga0255757_10000945_pt1 | contig 28564 bp, 23 predicted proteins | sample 071ome_27_FD_179957 | JGI IMG/M metagenome (GOLD analysis project Ga0255757, IMG submission 179957) | Coastal salt marsh microbial communities from the Groves Creek Marsh, Skidaway Island, Georgia - 071409AT metaG (version 2) | ecosystem: Environmental > Aquatic > Marine > Intertidal zone >...
GCGCAGCGCCCCACCGATCTGCTCGCCGGCCTCCCACACGGTGACGCGGTGACCTCGTTCCGCCGCCACCCGTGCCGCCTCGAGGCCGGCGGGACCCCCACCGACGACCGCAACCGTGCGCGACTGTTCGGCGACAGCGCGCTCGACGTCGGCCAGGTCGAGTTCTCGGCCGAGCACCGGGTTGACCGCACATCTGACTCTGCGGTCGAAGAAGGGCTGTGCGACGCAGACGTAGCAATTGATGCACGGCCGGATCTCGCCCGCCCTGCCTTCGGCGAGCTTCACCGGCGTAGCCGGGTCGGCGAGTAGCTGGCGGCCCATTGCAACGAGATCGGCCTTGCGATGGGCGATCATCTCGTTGCCGGTTGCAGGGCTGATACGTCCGACACCGATGACCGGGACGGCGAGGTCTCGGGTCAACCGTCCACTCAGCGCGGCGTGCCTTGCCTCCTGGTCGGGCAGCGACCCCTCGGTGAACGCCCGCCCCGACGTGCTGTCCCCGTAGGCACTCAGATGGATGGCGTCGGCGCCGGCCTCGACTGCGAGCCGGGCCGTCACCCGACAGTCGTCGAACGTGATGCCCTCGGGTGTGCGATATTCGAGCGCATCGAGACGGACCCAGACCGGCATGTCGGTCCCGGCCCGACCCTTCGCTTCCGCGATCCATTCGCACAGCAGACGAGCCCGGTTCTCGTGGGAGCCGCCGTACTCGTCGGTGCGCCGGTTCCATTGCGGCGACAGGAACCCAGAGGCCAGATAGCCGTGGGCACCGTGGATCTCGACGGCGTCGAAACCAGCATCCTTGGCCCGCCCGACCGCATCGCCGAGCTGCTCGGTGAGCGCAGCGATGTCGTCGGTAGTCATCTCGCGGTACTGAGGCTTCGACTCCACTCCGCCTGACGCGGCGGCCATCGCCATCAGCTCATCGCTGGACAGGTCACCAACCATGTCGAACGACCCGCGCCACTCGGGCAGCGACGGAACCATCACCGGGTCACCGTTCGCGATGTCGACTCGGCTGATCTTGCCGTGGTGCACGAGCTGGATGGCGATCTTCGCCCCGTGGGCGTGGACACGGTCGGTGAGCGTGCGCAGGGGTTCGACGAACCGATCCTCGGAGAGGCCGAGCTGATGGACGCTGTTCGCTCCGTGTGGATACGCAAAGGCGGCCACCTCGGTGATCAGCAGACCAGCACCGCCTCGGGCCCGTTCTTCGTAGTAGCGGACGACCTCGTCGTTGGCGGACCCGTCGTCACCGACGATCTCGACGCCCATCGGTGCCATCACGATGCGGTTGCGCAACGTCATCGACCCGATTCGAACGGGCGAGAGCAGATGGTCGGTCATCAACGTGTCAGGATCGCACGGCTCCGTCGATCAGTGCGGCATTGGCGACTGCGGCCGCAACCGCTGGCGCAACCGTCTTGTCGAACACCGATGGCACCACGAACTGGGGCTCGAGATCGGCATCGTTCACGGCGTCGGCGATGGCATGGGCTGCGGCGACCTTCATCGACTCGGTTACCGAGTGGGCACCGACGTCGAACGCGCCGCGGAAAATGCCGGGGAACGCCAGCACATTGTTGATCTGGTTCGGGAAATCACTTCGCCCGGTGGCCATGACCGCCGCCAGTCCATCGGCGCTCTCGGGCCGGATCTCCGGGTCGGGATTTGCCATCGCAAAAACGATCGGATCCTTTGCCATGTGGCGGAGATCTGCAGCGTCGATGAGGTCGGGAGCTGAGACCCCGATGAAGATGTCGCTGCCTCTCATCACCTCCTGAAGCGTTCCGGCCTTGCGATCGGGGTTGGTGTGTTCTGCGAACCACTCTTTGGCGAAATTGAGGTTGTCGCGGCCCTGATGGATCGCACCCATGCGGTCGACACCGACGATGTTCTCGACCCCGGCGTCGCGCAGGATCTTGCCGATGGCGAGTCCTGCGGCGCCCATACCACTGATGACAATCGAGCAGTCTTCGAGTTTCTTGTCGACAAGTTTCACAGCGTTCATCAGCCCGGCGAGCGTGACAACAGCGGTGCCGTGTTGATCGTCGTGGAAGACAGGAATGTCGAGCGATTCTTTCAACGCGTCCTCGATCAGGAAGCAGTTGGGGGCAGCGATGTCTTCGAGGTTGATCCCGCCGAAGGTCGGAGCGATTCGCTGAACGGTCTCGATGACCTCGTCGGGTTCTTTCGTGTCGAGGCAGATCGGGAATGCGTCGACTCCGGCGAACTCCTTGAACAGGAGTGCCTTGCCTTCCATGACCGGCATCGCTGCTTCGGGGCCGATGTCACCGAGGCCGAGCACGGCGGTGCCGTCACTCACGATGGCGACCGTGTTCTTCTTGATCGTGTACTCGTGGGCCAGCGCGTTGTTTTCGTGGATGCTCATGCAGACGCGGGCGACACCGGGCGTGTACGCCATCGCGAGGTCGTGTGCGTCGCCCACCGAGCACAGCGGCAACACTTCGATCTTGCCGCCCTCGTGGAGTTTGTAGGTGCGATCCCACCATTCGACGACGGTGACACCGTCGAGCGCCTCGACCATCTCGACGATGCGGCGGCTGTGTGCCTCATCTCGGGCATGCACATCGACGAGGCGAGACACCGATGGACCTTTGGCTTCAAAGCCGGTGGCACCGGCGATGTTTCCTCCCGCCTCACCAACAGCCACAGCGAACCGACCAAGCGTGCCGGGCACGTTGTCGAGGACGATACGCATTCCGATCGAGTACGCAGCGGTGGGAACGGTGGCCATGGCCCCGCACGCTATCGGCGTGGCACGCGACCACCCCAAGCACGACCCAGACCTGGAGGCACTTGAGACGCACGCGTTATGCGTTTCTTGGTTCCTCAGATGAATGCGATATCCGACTTTTGGATAATGCGGTCCACCGAAACGCCCAAATCAGCTGCTCCATCATTGGTCAAATGTTGAGTGTTAGTAGTACTCTTATATTCATGGCACCACGAACTGGACAAATGTCAGAAGAGCACAAGGCAGCTCTTGCGGAGGGTCGCGCCCAGGGCAGGGCGGTCCGGGCGTACCTTGAGGCACTCGAGGCGAACAAGCCTCGCCGCGGCCGAAAGCGGACCCCAGAGTCGATGCGGGCCCGCATCGACAAGATCGACGCGTTGATCGACGAGGCTGACGCAATGAGCCGGCTCCACATGGTGCAGGAGCGTCTTGACCTCGTCGCAGCAATCGACGCAGCAGAGGCAACGGTGGATCTCGCGCCACTCGAGGACGGGTTCGTTGCCGCCGCTGCGCCATACAGCGATCGCAAGAACATCAGCTACGCCGCGTGGCGTGAGGTGGGTGTCTCAGCCGAGGTGCTCAAGCGGGCCGGTATCTCCCGCAGCTGACGGACTCAGACCCGAACCTCGGGCGCTGCGACTGCAGCGAGTGGGTGACGGCCAATAACGTCGGCTGCTCGAGCACAGATGCGCGCGACTTGTTCAACCGCTGTGCCGACGAAGTCCTCGGGCTGGGCCAGCAACTCGTGGAGTGTTGCTGCGTCGAGTGGAACCTTCGGGTCGTGATCGAGTCGCTCGATGAGGCCGTGGCCGCCGTCGACCTCACGTCGATCGAGCGCAGCTGCAACGGCGTGCTCTTTGATCAACTCGTGTGCCGTCTCGCGACCGAGCCCCGCATCGACCGCAGCGGTCAGAATGCGGGTGGTAGCGAGGAAGGGCAGGTCACGTCGGAGCTCTGCGTGAATAACAGCAGGAAAGATTCCGAACTCGTCGAAGACGCCGAGCGCCGTCTGAAGCAAACCATCAGCAGCCATGAACGCATCGGGAAGCATTACCCGACGCACCACAGAACAGCTGACATCTCCTTCGTTCCACTGGCGACCAGCAAGGCCGGACGCCATGGTGAGATGACCGTCGAGCACAAGCCGAAGCCCATTGATCCGCTCTGACGATCGGGCGTTCATCTTGTGCGGCATCGCCGACGACCCGACCTGGCCGGGCCGAAATCCTTCGGTGGCGAGCTCGTGCCCGGCCATGAGGCGAAGCGTCGTGACTGCGCTCGACGGTGCCGACGTGGCCTGGCACAGCGCTGCCACGACATCGAGATCGAGTGAACGCGGATAGACCTGACCAACCGAATCGAGCACCCGACCGAAGCCGAGATGGTCGGCGACAAGACGTTCGAGCTCGTCGACCTTGGCTGCGTCGCCGAGCAGGTCGAGTTGGTCGAGACGGGTGCCGACCGGGCCCTTGAGCCCTCGAAGGGGGTATCGGTCGAGCAGGTCTTCGAGGCGTTCGATCCCGATCATCGCCTCTTCGGCGACGTCGGCAAACCGCTTCCCGAGCGTGGTGGCCTGCGCCGACACATTGTGGGTGCGTCCAACCATCACCTGACCGGCGTGCTCCTCGGCGAGTCCGGCGAACCGGGCGAGTAGCGCGACCATCCGATCCCGGATCGTCTCGAGCGACCGACGGACCTGCAGCTGCTCGACGTTCTCGGTGAGGTCGCGAGAGGTCATCCCCCGATGAATGTGTTCGCAGCCGGCAAGCGCAGAGAACTCGTCGATGCGCGCTTTCACGTCATGACGAGTGATCCGTTCGCGCTCGGCGATCGATGCCAGATCGACCTGCTCGAGGACAGCCTCGTAGGCCTCGACAGCTCCGTCGGGAATGTCGACACCCATCGCTTTCTGAGCGCGAAGCACTGCAAGCCAGAGTTCCCGCTCGAGCACGATCTTGTGCTCGGGACTCCAAATCTCGTTCATGCGGGCACTTGCGTAACGCGACGACAAGACGTTGGGAATCGGATCGGTACTCACGATCAGGCCTTTCCACTCGTACGCTTGCGATGATCACGCGTACGCTTGAGACAATAGAGACTGTTCGCCACCCGGGTCGGTAGGGCCGCCCGGAGAACGGTCACCGTCTGAGGAGCATCACCGTGTCGATGGACTTCACTGGCTTGTGTCGGGAACATTCGTTCGAATCCGCTGTCGCCCTTTGCCGGCGATGCGGCCACGAGTACTGCGACAACTGCGTCGTCTATCCGTTCGGCGCCAAAAAACCCGTGTGCAAGGCGTGCGCGATCTCGATGGGTGGTGTGCGGTCTGCGGCAGGGCTGCCTGCCATGCCGCCCCGTCTCGTCAAGAAACGAGCGAAGGCGTTCGCCAAGTACATCGGAGCCGCCGGCGAGGCCCGCGCCACATCGGCCGGGGGGAGCGAAGCGCCCGATGATGGGACGTTCAGTGATGACACATCCGACACCGATGCGGCGCCGACGACCGACTGGAGTCAGCCGTTCGACTGAGCGGGTCACGCGGCGCGATCGAGGAACTGTTCGCGACCCGGGCCGACGCCTACGAGCCGGATCGGTGCCCCGCACTGATCCTCGAGGAACGCAATGTAGTCGGCCGCGTGTTTCGGGAGATCGGCCGGGTCGGTGACGCCGCTGATGTCGGTCCCCCACCCGGGCAGTTCCTCGTAGATCGGCGTTGCCTGATGCAGATCAGACTGGTGGTACGGGAGGTGCTCGACCCGCCTACCGTCGATGTCATAGGCGACACAAACCTTGAGCGTCTCGAGGCCATCGAGAATGTCGAGCTTCGTGAGCGCAATCTCCGACAGGGAATTGATTCGAACTGCGTGGCGCATCATCACCGCATCGAACCAACCGGGGCGACGCCGTCGGCCGGTGTTGGTGCCGTACTCGCGGCCGACGGTCACAAGATGATCGCCGATGTCGTCGAACAGTTCGGTCGGGAACGGGCCGGACCCGACTCTGGTGACGTACGCCTTGGCGATGCCGATGATCCGCTCGATGTCGCGGGGGCCGACGCCCGCTCCGGTACACGCACCCCCTGCGACCGGATTGGACGAGGTGACGAAGGGGTACGTGCCGTGGTCAAGGTCGAGGAATGACGCCTGCGCACCCTCCAACAGCACACCGTCGCCTGCCTCCAGTGCGTCGTGCACGATTGCGATGGCGTCGCCGATGTGAGGCGTCACCCGTGGCGCGTACTCGTCCAGATACAGCGCTGCGAGTTCGTCGGCGTCGACCGGGAGCCGATTGAACACCTTCGTGAGTACCTGGTTGGTGTAGCCGAGCACCACGTCGAGTTTCTGGCGGAAGATCTTGGGATCGGTGAGGTCTTGCACCCGGAGCCCGACCCGCATCGACTTGTCGGCGTAGGCCGGGCCGATACCACGCTTGGTCGTGCCGAGTTTGCCGTCACCGAGATGCCGCTCGTGCAGAGCATCGAGCTCCTGGTGGTACGGCATGATCAGGTGGGCATTGCCCGAGACCTTCAGCGTCGAGCAGTCGACGCCACGGCTCGTCAGCATGTCCATTTCGGTGAGGAGCACCTTCGGGTCGACAACGACGCCGTTGCCGATGACCGGGGTGATGTGGTCGTACAGAACGCCACTCGGAATCAACTGGAGGGCGAAGCTCTCACCGTCGACCACCAGGGTGTGGCCGGCGTTGTGGCCGCCCTGATAGCGGACGACCAACTCCATCTCCTTGGCGACGAGGTCGGTGAACTTTCCCTTTCCTTCGTCGCCCCATTGGGTACCGACGACGACGGTCGCAGGCACGGCGCACTCCTCTCGCAGGTTTGCGTTACCCCGGAAGGCTAACTGCCCTCGACCCACCAGCCACCCAACGGAGGTTTACCGTCGAAACGGTCACCTTCGGTGGTTCGGGACGCGAAGCGGGGAGGGGTCTGCCCCCTCCCCGCTTTCGTGTTCAGATCGTTACCGCTTGCTCAGCGTCGACGCTTAACCAGTGAAGCTCGGTGTGCCGACCTGTGCATTCGCCGCACCTGCACCCAACACACCGGTCGGGTCTTCTGGATCTGACTCTGGCTCTGGCTCTGGCGTGGTGGTCGACGGCGCTGCCGTGGTCGACGGCGCTGCCGTGGTCGACGGCGCTGCCGTGGTCGTCGGCGGCTCGGGTTCCGGCCCAGTTTCGAACGAGTAGTGGGAAATCCTCTTGCCTGGACACACATCGGTAATGTCGATGCTTGTCTCGTAATTCCCGGTGAAGACCACGGTGATCGGTCCGCAGTTGTTGTTCTTCCCCGAACCGGCCTTTGCGCAGTAGCTGAGGATCACTTCGCCGGGAGGTGCCTCGATAATGACCGGATCGTTGCCGTCCGGGTACAGGTGCTCACCAGGGCACACGTTGTCATTATTGCCACCACCATCGCCGGCGGCGTGCGAGTCCTTGTGACCCGCTCCAGCAGGTGACAGGAGGGAAAGGGTGAGCGCAAGAACACCCGCCACACCGACAAGAACCCGAAGGGACTTTTTTGACACGAAATTTCTCCTACCGTCGACGACCGCAAGCAGCGGCACTTGGGGTGGGGCCGGTTTCGCTCTCCGCTCCTCGTGGACCAAAGCGACCAATACAGTCCACGGATCACTGCATCCCCGTAACTCGGAACTCTATCCGACCTCGGCTGCGTTGCGCAAGCCTCTCCTCACGCTTCGTTGGAAGTTGACCACTGACAGTGGCAGATCCGTGCCGTGGGGTACCGAAGCTAGAGTGATCAGCTGAGCACAAACTCCACGACAGCTCGTTCGTCACCATCGGCCACCTCACCGTCCAGCGTGCGATCCGACTCATCCACTGGACCGGTCGCCACTGTGACGGTGTCGCCCTCGAGGTACTGACCTTCGAGAACGGCGAGGGCGAGACGGTCGCCGATCTCGCGCTGGATGAGCCGCTTGAGAGGACGAGCACCGAAGGCCGGGTCGAACCCGTGACTGGCCAGCAACGCCTTGGCATCGTCGGTCACGTGCAGTTCGAGACGACGATCAGCGAGCCGCGTGGCGAGCGCCGCGAGTTGGATGTCGACGATCTCGACCAGGTCGGCTTCGGTGAGGGGGCGGAAGCGGACGATGTCATCGATCCGGTTCACGAACTCGGGTCGGAAGAAGTCACCCGGCTCTCCCGGCAGGTTCGAGGTCATGATCAGCACGACGTTGCTGAAGTCGACCGTTCGACCCTGGCCATCGGTCAGGCGGCCGTCGTCGAGCAGCTGCAACAGGGTGTTGAACACGTCAGGATGGGCCTTCTCGACCTCGTCGAGCAGCACGACCGAATAGGGGCGCCGACGCACAGTCTCGGTCAACTGCCCACCTTCGTCGTAGCCGACATACCCGGGAGGTGCGCCGATCAAACGACTGACGCTGTGCTTCTCCATGTATTCACTCATGTCGAGGCGCACCATGGAGCGTTCGTCGTCGAAGAGGAACTGGGCCAGCGAACGGGCCAGTTCGGTCTTGCCGACCCCTGTCGGGCCGAGGAACAAAAAACTCCCAATCGGCTTGCTGGGGTCGGACAACCCGGCCCGACTGCGACGAATCGCGTTGGCCACCACCGACACGGCTGCATCTTGGCCAACGACACGTTTGTGCAGGTGTTCCTCGAGTCGGACCAGTTTCTGCACTTCGCCTTCCATCAGGCGACTTACGGGCACACCCGTCCAGCGGCTGACGACTTCGGCGATGTCTTCTTCGGTGACCTCCTCTTTGAGCATCGAGTCTTGAGCCTGGATCTTGTCGAGCTGTTCCTTGGCCTCGTCGAAGGCCCGCTCCAGGGCCGGGATGCGGCCGTAGCGCAACTGCGCCGCCACCTCGAGATCGGTTTCGCGGTCGACCTCGCCTCGGAGCTGTTCGAGCTCTTCGTTGATCGCGCGGAGTTCGTCGATGGCGTCCTTCTCGCTCTGCCAGCGGACGGTCAGCGCCGACAGTTCTTCTTGGAGGTCGGCGAGTTCTCGATCGAGGTCGTCGAGACGTTCGGCACTGGCCGCATCGGTCTCCTTGGCCAGCGCCAAGCGCTCGATCTCGAGCTGCCGGGCCCGGCGTTCGACGACGTCGATCTCGGTCGGCACCGAGTCGATCTCGATCCGCAGTGAGCTGCCCGCCTCGTCGATCAAGTCGATGGCCTTGTCCGGGAGGTGCCGTCCCGTGAGGTAGCGGTCGCTCAAGACTGCTGCTGCCACGAGTGCACTGTCCTGGATGCGCACACCGTGATGGATCTCGTAGCGCTCCTTGAGTCCGCGCAGGATCGCCACAGCAGCCTCGACCGACGGTGGTTCGACGAGCACCTGCTGGAAGCGACGCTCGAGCGCAGGATCTTTCTCGACGTACTTGCGGTACTCGTCGAGCGTGGTGGCGCCGACCATGCGGAGCTTGCCCCGAGCGAGCAGGGGCTTGAGCATGTTGCCCGCATCCATCGCCCCGTCAGCGCCTCCTCCCGCACCCACGACGGTGTGCATCTCGTCGATGAAGGTGACGATCTCGCCGTCGGCATCCTCGATCTCCTTGAGCACGGCCTGGAGTCGTTCCTCGAACTCGCCGCGGTACTTGGCGCCGGCGACCATCGCGGTGAGATCGAGGCTGATGAGCTTCTTGTTCTGCAGGCTGGTCGGCACGTCGCCTTCGACAATGCGTTGGGCCAAACCCTCGACGATCGCGGTCTTGCCGACCCCGGGTTCGCCGATGAGGACCGGATTGTTCTTGGTGCGGCGGCTCAGCACTCGGATGACCCGGCGGATCTCCTCGTCGCGGCCGATGACGGGATCGAGTTCGCCCCCACGGGCCCGTTCGGTGAGGTCGAGACCGAATCGTTCGAGTGCCTGGTATTGGTTCTCGGGGTTCTGGCTCGTGACCCGATGGCTTCCCCTCACCTCTCGCAACGCCACCAGCAGCGTCTCGTTGTCGACCTGCTTCAGGCCGGCGACCTTGCCGGCGAAGGCCAACAGCAGGTGCTCGGTCGACAGATACTCGTCGCCGAGATCCTCTCGCGCCGTGTCGGCGGCGCCGAAGGTCTCGCGCAGCGCCTTGCTCATCTGCGGATCGGAGCCGTAGGCGTTCGGCAGTTTGGCGACGACGGCCTCGGCTTCGTTTCGGGCCGCCACAATGTCGACGCCGACGCGATGCAGAAGCGGCAACACGATGCCCTCCTCCTGTCCGAGGAGCGCAAGGAAAAGGTGTTCGGGGACAACCTCGGGATGGGCGGCCGCCCGCACTGCCTCTGAGGCAGCCGTGAAAGCTTCCGTGGTCTTGATCGTCCAACGATTCGGGTCGAGCGCCATGGGTGGGGGTCCTCCTGGTCGGTCAGTCTACGGGCAAAAAGTTGAGTGCAATAGACTCAACTTTGGCCCAGGTCGTTCTATTCCCACTCTCACCTCCCGACGTCCGCTCTCGCCGGTTCGCAGGGGCGACGCTACGGTCGGAGCCGAATGAAGGTGTTGATCGATGCCGTCCACGCGGCCGATGTTTGGATGCTCGGCGCAGTCGAAGACCGTCTCCTCAAGAACGGCGAGGAGACGCTGTGGATCTCGCGGCCCGGGAAGGACGCTGTCGGCGAACTCATCGAGGCTCGCAACCGGCCATACGTGAACGGTCCCCCGGCCGGCACCTCGATGCCCACACTCGGCTTCGAATTGCTCGCCCGCGACTGGCGCGTATGGCACACCGTACGGTCGTTCGCTCCCGACGTGATCCTCACCCGCTCGCCGAGCGGCGTCCACGCCGGCCGTCTCACCAGAACCCCCGTCCTCTACGACACCGATGACGGCCACGTCGCCGGCTTGCTGTACTACCTGGCGGGCCCGCTCGCCGACATCGTCACCAGTCCCACTGCCACCGACCGGACCTACGGCAAGCACCATCGGAAGTACCAGGGCTACAAGGAGCTCTGCTACCTCCACCCGCAACGGTTCGAAGCCGACCCGGCCATCCGCCACGAGCTCGGACTCGCCCCCGACGAACCCTTCAGCGTTCTCCGCCTCACCGCATTCACCGCAAGTCACGACACCCGACAGGCCGGCATGAACCGTCGACAGGTCGAGGAGGTGATCGAGCGACTCTCGAGCATCGGCCGAGTCCTGATCTCGCCGGAGCACGATCTCCCACCGACACTGCAAACCCTCCGCATCCCGGCGGCACCAGCGCGTTTTCACCACGTGCTCGCCGCCGCCCAACTCGTCGTCAGTGACAGCCAATCGGTCAGCTCCGAAGCGGGCGTGATCGGCACGCCATCACTTCGCTTCAACACCTGGGCCGGACGCCACCCCTATCAGGTCGAACTCGAGGAGCGTTGGGGTCTGACCAAGGCGTTTCATCTCGACGACGAGGCCGCGTTCTTCGCCGAACTCGACCAACTGATCGACGACCTTCCTGCCGCCCACGAACGCCAAACCGCCCGCCGCGACCGGATGCTGGAATGGGCCAGCGATCCGGTCGACGATCTCACGTCCTGGACCTACGAGCTCGCCGAGCGGCGTTTGCCGCTGGCTGCTGCGAGCTAGGTGCCGCGCCGATAGATCGTGACACTCTGATGGAGGGGCACGAGATCGCGTCGATACTCGCGATGCGCCTCTGCAACTGCCGACACCGTCGATCGCTCAGCCTCGGCGAGCTTTCCCTCGAGTTCGGCGACCTGAGCTTCGAGGTCGAGCACCCGCTTGACACCGGCAAGGTTCAGACCCTCGTTGGTGAGTTCCTGAATCCGGCTGAGCAGCGCAATGTCGGCATCGCTGTAGCGACGGCTTCCCCCACCGGTACGCGCCGGATCGACCAGACCCTTGCGTTCGTAGATCCGCAACGTCTGCGGATGCATGCCTGCGAGCTCGGCAGCGACACTGATCACATACACCGCACGGGTGAATCGCTCGTCGTTCATGACATCTCCTCTCCTCAGACTTCCAGATGAGAGCGGGGCGAGCCAGGCGATGCGGCGGCAAAGCTTTCGACCGCCGCTCGTTGCGCATCGGACAGTTGGTCGGGAATGAGCACCGTCGCTGTCACCAGGAGGTCTCCGGTATCGCCCCCCTTGCCCCGCAACCGGAAGGTCCGCCCCGAGGTCGTGCCGGCCGGGATCCGCATCTTGACCATCTCACCACCGAGGGTCGGGACACTGATATCGGCACCCAATACCGCCTCAGGGAAGGTGATCGGCACCTCGAGCGTCAGATCACGCCCCTGACGACCGAAAAGCAGATGATCCTTCACTCGGACCTTCACGAACAGGTCGCCGGGTGGACCACCGAATCGACCGGGACCACCGCGACCTTTGAGACGGATCCGCTGACCGGTCTTGACACCAGCAGGAATACGCACCTTGACATCGCGGGCTCGAACCTCACCCCCACTTCCCTGGCAGGTTCGGCACGGATCGGTGATCAACGAGCCGCGACCGCCACACTGGCCACACGGACGGCTCATCGAGAAGAACCCCTGATTGTCGTTCTGCATGCCCGATCCGTCACATACACCACATTTGGTGGGCGCGGATCCGGGTGCAGAACCCACGCCGTTGCACGTCGAGCAGGTCGCCTCGGAGGTGAGGTGGATCTCGGTCTCGAGCCCGTTGACAGCATCGGCGAAATCAAGCGACAGCTCCGTCTCGAGATCGGCGCCCTGCTGCGCACGCGACGCTTGCTGCTGACGGCCGGCAGCGCGACCACCACCTCCACGGCCGAACAGGCCCCCGAGGAGATCGCCGATGTCGTCAAAGCCGACGTTGAACCCTCCTGCGCCCGGTCCAGCTCCGCCAAACATGCCGGCCGTCGGGCCCATGCGACGCACCTCGTCGTAGGCCTTGCGTTTCTCGTCGTCACCGATGACGTCGTAGGCCGCCGACACCTCTTTGAACCGTTCTTCGGCCGCAGTGTCACCGGGGTTCGCATCAGGGTGCAGTTCGCGCGCGAGCTTTCGATATGCCTTGGTGATCTCCTTGGCAGAGGCACCCTCTGCGACCCCGAGCACCTTGTAGTAGTCCTTCTCGAACCACTCGCGCTGCGCCTCGGTCATCACTTGCTCCCAGCGTCAACCCAATCGGAGCAAGAGGTGCGGGCTCGTGCAGCCATCAGCCCCTCACTTTCACCATTGCCGCTCGCAGCACCCGGCCATTCCAGGCGTACCCGGTTCGCAGCACCTGCGCCACGACCGGGCCGTTGGTGGAGTCATCGCCCGGCTCACTCATCGCTGCCTCGTGAAGATTGGGGTCGAACGGGGCGTCGACATCGGCAATCACCTGCAATCCGGCCCGCTCCAGTTCGCCCCGAAGTTGCGCAGCAATGGGTTCGACACCGTCTACGCCCTGAAGCTCAGCGGCCTCACATGCGTCGAGTACCGGAAGCAAGGCTTCGGCAACCCGCGACCCGGCCTGAGCTGCGACGTCGCTGTTTCGCTTTTCGGTTTGTTTCTTGAAATTGGCGAACTCGGCCGACGTGCGCTGCCAGCGGTCGAGGTAGTCGTCGCGCTCAGCGGTGGTGACCTCCAAGGTGGTGACCAGCGCTTCGACGGTCAGTACCTGTTCGTCACCGTCGTCGCTCGAGTGCTGCTGATCGGCGGCGTCCGTCGAGACGGCGTCGCTCCCGTCCGACTCCGACGAGCCGGACGGGACCGCATCGTCGTCGAGTGGCACCTGATCGCCTTGGGCGTCGGAAGTCACTCCGCAGCCTCGTCGTCCTCGATGATCTCGGCGTCGACGACCTCGTCGTCGTCTGGGGTACCGGCCGCAGCCTCAGCTGCCTGCTCGGCGGCAGCAGCCTGCTCGTACAGACGTTGACCGAACTCCTGGCTTGCGTTCATGAGCGCCTCGGTGGCGTCCTTGATCGCTTCCATGTCCGTGCCCTCGAGGGCCGCCTTCACATCGGCAACCTTGGCCTCGATGGTGGCTTTTTCGTCATCGCTGACGTTGTCGCTCTGGTCCTTGAGCATCTTCTCGGTCTGATACACGAGACCGTCGGCGGTGTTGCGGACCTCGGCCTCTTCTCTGCGCTTGCGGTCTTCCTCTGCGTGCGCTTCGGCGTCTTTGACCATCTGATCGATGGCGTCCTTGTCGAGCGAGCTCTGACCGGTGATTGTCATCGACTGCTCCTTACCGGTGGCCTTGTCTTGCGCCGCCACGTGCACGATGCCGTTTGCATCGATGTCGAAGGTGACCTCGATCTGGGGCATGCCGCGCGGCGCCGGTGGCAGGTCGACGAGCTGGAACTTGCCAAGCGTCTTGTTGTAGGCGGCCATCTCGCGCTCGCCCTGCAGAACATGGATCTCGACGGACGGCTGGCTGTCTTCGGCGGTGGTGAAGGTCTCGCTCTTGCGAGTGGGGATCGTCGTGTTGCGCTCGATCAGCGTCGTCATGACACCGCCCTTCGTCTCGATGCCGAGCGACAGCGGGGTGACGTCGAGCAGCAGCACATCCTTGACCTCGCCGCGCAACACGCCCGCCTGCACGGCGGCGCCGATCGCAACGACCTCGTCGGGATTCACCGTCTTGTTCGGCTCCTTGCCGGTCATGGAGGTGACCAGCTCAGCAACCGCAGGCATCCGGGTGGAACCGCCGACGAGCACGACATGGTCGACCTCGCCCTTGGACAGCCCGGCGTCCTTGATGGCCTGCTCGAACGGCTTGCGAGTGCGTTCCAACAGATCGGATGTGAGATCTTCGAACTTGGCCCGACTGAGTTCGTAGTCGAGGTGAAGCGGGCCGGCATCGGTTGCCGTCACGTACGGCATGTTGATCTGCGTCGACGTGGTCTGCGACAGCTCGATCTTCGCCTTTTCGGCCGCCTCTTTGAGGCGCTGAGCGGCCATCGGGTCCTTGCGAAGGTCGACCCCGTGTTCACCGTTGAAGGTGTCGGCCAACCAGTCGATGATCGCTTCGTCCCAGTCGTCGCCGCCGAGATTGGTGTCGCCGCTGGTCGACTTGACCTCGAACACACCATCACCGAGTTCGAGGACCGACACGTCGAAGGTGCCGCCGCCGAGGTCGAACACGAGGATCGTCTGCTCGGTGTCTTCCTTGTCGAGGCCGTAGGCGAGGGCGGCTGCGGTGGGTTCGTTGATGATCCGAAGCACCTCGAGACCGGCGACCTTGCCCGCTTCCTGGGTGGCGGTGCGCTGCGCATCGTCGAAATAGGCAGGAACCGTGATGACGGCTTGGGTGACCGTGTCGCCGAGATATTCCTCGGCATCACGCTTGAGCTTCATCAACGTGCGGGCGCTGATCTCTTGCCCGCTGTAGCCCTTGCCGTCGATGTCGATCGACCAACTGGTCCCCATGTGACGTTTCACGGAACGAATCGTGCGAGTGGGGTTGGTGATCGCCTGACGCTTCGCAACTTCACCGACAAGGACTTCTCCGTCCTTTGCGAACGCAACAACGGACGGGGTCGTGCGGGACCCCTCGGAATTCGGGATGACGACGGGATCGCCGCCCTCGAGGACAGCGACAACGGAGTTGGTTGTTCCGAGATCGATACCGACAGCTTTTGGCATGATGTTCGCTTCTTTCGCTCACAGCGGCACCGCTGCTCAGCGGGGCCGTACGTTGGGGGATTCGGATAGCAGAACCCGATGCTAGGGGGAAACATTCCCATTGACACCGAAAACTTGAGCGTATTCGTATCAAGTTTTCTGGGCGAATGCTCACCGATGGCCGATGACCCCGACAGATGCTTGCCCCCGGGCCACAACCGACGATGGCCGCCCCAGGGGCGACGAGAAGACAGTGGCCGACTCCGAAACGCAGTGCGCTGTGTGCCACCCGTCGGTTGCGTCCAAACCCGGTGGTCGAACCGCCGTGCTGGTGTGCGCCGAACAACGCCGACGCACACCAGCCGGGGGGTGTCAGCTTTCGAGCCCGTAACCGGCAGAGCCGTGTTCGGCGACGTCGAGGCCCATGACCTCTTCCTCCTCGTCGACCCGCAGGCCGAGCGTCGCCTTCAAGGCGCCGAAGAGCACAACCGAGGTGATGCCGACCCACGCGATGACCACCACCACCATGACGAACTGCATCGCCAACTGGTCGAAACCACCACCGTAGAGGAGACCCGCATCCTCACGACCGAGGAAGGCATCGTCGTACGTGGCGAACAGTCCAATCGACAACGTGCCCCAGATGCCGCACACGCCGTGAACAGAGATTGCACCGACCGGATCGTCGATCTTGATCGAATCGAAGGCCAGCACGGCAAACACGACGATCACACCGCCGATCAGGCCGATCACGAATGCCCAGAACGGCGTGACCGCACCGACGGGCGCAGTGATCGACACAAGACCGGCAAGTGCACCATTGCCCGCCATGGCGACATCGGCCTTCCCCGTCTTGGCCCAAATGATGGTGGTGGCGCCAAGCACACCTGCCGCAGCGGCCAGGAGCGTGTTCATCGCCAAGAACGACAGATAGACATCGGCGGCAAGCTCGGAGCCGGCGTTGAAACCGAACCAACCAAACCAGAGGATGAACACACCGATCACGGCGTAGCCGATGTTGTGTCCGGGGATGGCCCGAGGCGAACCATCAGGACCGTACTTGCCCAGCCGGGGGCCAATCATCTTGGCCCCGACGAGTGCAGCGACCGCACCGGTGAGATGCACGATCGTCGAGCCTGCGAAGTCGGAATACACGGCGTCGCCGATCGACATCTGCGCAATCCAGCCACCTCCCCACGTCCAATGCACGACGACCGGGTAGATCACAGCAGTCATGACTGCGGCAAAGATGAGATACGTCGTGAACTTCGTCCGCTCGGCCATCGCACCCGATGCGATCGTCACCGCTGTTGCTGCGAAGACAACTTGGAAGAAGAAGTTGGTTGCCGGGGTCAGGCCGGCCGACAGATCGAACAACACGTCAGGATCGGCCGAGTCCTGGAAGAACAGGTCACCGAAGCCACCCAACCACTTACTGCCTCCACTGCCATAGGCGATCGTGTAGCCGACGATGAAGAACATCGTGACCCCCACCGCCATGTCGGCAAGGTTCTTGGCCATGATGTTCGCCAGGTTCTTGGCTCGGGTCAGACCCGCCTCGACAAAGGCGAAACCGGCCTGCATGAGGAAGACCAAGCAACCGGCGACAACCAACCAGAGATTGTCCATCACCGCCTGAACGGTTTCTGCACCGGCCTCTTGGGCCAGGTTGGCGAATACAGCAGTTGACACGATCGTCTCCTTTGCAGTGTTGCTCACCGCGACGTCGCGGCATGGCCCGCACGCTAGGGAGATCGCTTTTCACGCTCGTTCGCAGGGCGTTACCCGTTTGCTGCGACTTGCTGACGGTTGTCTGACAGTGTGTCGAGCAGGTACCCCCGACCCCTGACGGTCGTGACCGTCAGGTCGAGCTCGTCGAGCCGTCGACGCAACCTGGAGATATGCACATCGAGCGCATTGCGGGGCGGGCGCTCGTCGGGCCAGGCTGCATCCATCAGATCGTGACGGCTGACCACCGCCCCGAACCGGGCGATCAAGGCATCGACGAGCCGATGCTCCACCGGCGACAGGGCAACGGCGGTCCCGGCGTGGCGGAGCACTCCCTCCGGCGAGAGTTGTGGAAACGCTTTCCCCCGTGCTCGTTCGGCGAGTGTGTCGACTCGCACCCGCACGTCGGCCTGGTCAGCCGGAAGCCGTACCCAGTCCTCGAGCTCATCGATCGGTGGTGGGGGCACGACATCGCCGTCCACCACCACCAGTCGGGGGACGCCTGCGGCACGAAGTTCGTCGAGCTGGGCTCGTGCCGCAGGCCACCGAATCAGTCGAACATCCATGACCGAACCCTAGGGATCGGTCATTTCCGGTCTGTTTCAGGATCGTGAAACGCGACAGCGCCTGATTGCGCGCCGATCCTGGCCGGGCGAGTAGGTTGCAAACGTCATGCTTTCGCGAATGAAGCCCCACCACCTCGTCCGTCTCCTGGGCGTTGGCATCGCCCTCTTTACGTTCGGCTCGTACCTCGCTCCGTTCGTCTTCGACTTCGACGACGACGAGGTCGTCACCCGCCACGTCTTCGAAAACATTCCCGACGCCTTCAAGCTCGCCTTCTACACCGTGATCCCAGTCTTGTTGATCATCGGAGCGTGGGAGTTTTCGAACCGCGTCAAGAACTGGCAACGCGGGCGCCCCGACAACCGCCGCACCACACTGAAGAACGCCAAGAAACGGGCCGAGAGTTTCCGAGCCGGTGTCTACATGCAGACGCTGCTTCGAGAACCGGGCGCCGGAATCATGCACTCGATGATCTACTTCGGGTTCATCATCCTTTTGGGGGTCACCACGGTCCTCGAAGTCAACCACCAGGTGCCCACCAGCCTGAAGTTCCTGCACGGCGACGTGTACCGGGCCTACGCCGCCATCGGCGACGGTGCGGGGCTGATCTTCACGATCGGCATCGTGTGGGCGATCGTCCGTCGATACGGCCCGTTCGACTGGCGGCCCTACCGCATCCGCATCAAGAGCAAGCCCGAGCACGCCGTCATCCTCGGCGTGTTCCTTGCCATCGCAGTGACCGGCTACGCCGCAGAGATGTTCCGGATCGCGGAGCAAGGCATGCCCGACTTCGAGAAGTGGAGCTTCGTCGGCTACCCGCTCGCCACACTCGTCGAGACCAATGGCAACGTGGCCGGCTGGCACCAGTTCTGGTGGGCTGCCCACGTCGTCAGCTTCATTGCCTTCCTGCTGATCCTTCCGACCACGATGCTGCGCCACATGTTCACCTCGCCGCTGAACATGTACCTCAAGGACAGAGACCGTCCGAAGGGCGCAATGAAGCCGATGCCGAACCTGGTCGAGGGCGACACCGAACTCGAGACGTTCGGTGCCTCGGTCATCGAAGATTTCACCTGGAAGCAACTGCTCGACACCGACGCCTGCACGATGTGTGGCCGTTGCACCTCGGTGTGTCCTGCCCACGCCACCGGAAAGCCCCTCGACCCGCGCGAGATCGTCCTGAAGACCGGCGAAGTCATGGCCCGCACCGGTGACCCTGCCGTCTCACCCCCCATCGGGGTCGACGACGACATCACCGTGCCGGCCAACTGGATGTTCGATCGCATCACCCAGACCGAACTGTGGAGCTGCACGTCGTGCAAGGCATGCGATGAGATCTGCCCGGTCAACATCGAAATCCTCGACAAGATCCTCGACATGCGTCGCTACCTGACGCTCATGGAGTCGGACTTCCCCTCCGAACTCGGTCAGGCATTCCGATCGATGGAGAACTCTGCCAACCCGTGGGGAATGTCCCAGGGCGAACGAGCCGACTGGACCTCCGGCGTCGACGGCATCAACATCCTCGAGGGCGGCGATCCAATAGAAGCTGAGTATCTGTACTGGGTCGGGTGTGCTGGTTCGTTCGACGACAAGAACAAGAAGGTCACCCAGTCGATGGCAAAGCTGATGCAGCGTGCTGGTATCGACTTTGCGATCCTCGGACCGGCCGAGAACTGCACTGGCGATTCGGCTCGCCGTTCCGGCAACGAGTACCTGTTCCAGATGCTTGCAACCCAAAACATCGAGACGCTGAACACAATGGGCGTGAAGAAGATCGTCACGCAGTGCCCCCACTGCTTCAACACGCTCGCCAACGAGTACCCCCAGCTCGGCGGTCACTACGACGTGGTACACCACTCACAATTCCTCGAGTGGCTCGTCGACCAGGGCAAGCTCGATCTCAGCAACGCCGAACTGGACGAGCGGGTCGTCTACCACGACTCGTGCTACCTCGGTCGCCACAACGACGTCTACATGGCGCCCCGCAAGGTGCTCGGCAGCCTCGGCGGCATCCAACTGGTCGAGGCGGGCCGAAACGGCACCAAAGGCATGTGCTGTGGCGCCGGTGGTGCCCGCATGTGGATGGAGGAGGACATCGGCGACAAGGTCAACGACGTCCGAGCCAAGGAGCTGGTCGACACCGGAGCCCAACGCATCGCAACGGCGTGTCCGTTCTGCTACGTGATGATGGACGACGGCACGAAGGCAGCCGGCAAGGACGAGGACGAGGTCCGCGTCACCGACATCGCGATGACCGTTCTCGAAGCTGTCGAAGCAGGTGAAGCTCGGCGCGCCGAAGAGCTCCATCGCTGACCAGGCCGACACCGTTAGCCTCCGAGAGGTGTCGGACGCACCCCGCATCCTGGTCATCGACAACTACGACTCGTTCGTCTACATCCTCGTTCAATACCTGGGCGAACTCGGTGCGGATCCGCTCGTCTACCGCAACGACGAGATCGATGTCACAGCCATCGACGCGCTGGCGCCCGACGGAATTCTGATCTCGCCCGGTCCGGGTACCCCCGACGACGCCGGTGTCAGCCTCTCCGTGTTCACCGAGCTCGCCGGCAGCCGACCGATCTTCGGCGTGTGCCTCGGCATGCAATGCATGGGCCAGGCCTTTGGCGGCGACGTCATCCGTGCTCCGCAGGTGATGCACGGCAAGACGTCCTTGATCCGTCACAACGACATCGGTGTGTTCCTGGCGCTGCCGAACCCGATCGAAGCGACGCGCTACCACTCGCTGATCGTCGATCGAACCACGGTCCCGGGTGTCCTGGAAATCACCGCCGAGACCGACGACGGACTCGTCATGGGTCTTCGACACCGCGAGCTCGACATCGAGGGCGTCCAATTCCATCCGGAGTCGGTACTGACCAACGCCGGTCACGATCTGCTCCAGAACTTCCTCGATCGCTGCCGCAGCTGACTGCGGCAGCCCGTTTGGTCAGTCCTCGGGCGGCGCCGTACTCGGCGTGACGATCGTTGTCGTGGTGGTCGCCTCTGGGGCTGCTTCCCCGACAGTGATCAGGACCTCAGAACCCACTTCGACCTCGACGAAGGCCTCTGGCTGCTGCGCGATGACTCGACCCACGTTGGCGGACCCGGCCGGTACCTGCTCGTATTGCACGATCGGCTCCAGCAGGGAATTGCGCAGCGACTGAATTGCGGTGTCGGCAAAGACCTGCGTCACAGCCGGGACCGACACCGTCGGCAGACCGGTCGAGACGACGAGTGTCACCTGGGTACCGGCCGGCACGAGCGAACCGGCAACGGGCTCAGTGCGAATGACCATGCCCTCCTCGATCTCCTCGGAGGCCTCCTCGATCTGCCCGCTGCCAACCTCGAAGCCGGCGCTGCGGAGCGCATTGACGGCATCGATCACCGACAGGCCCTCGACATCGACCATGGGGACGACCTCGGGACCGCTGGAGACCGTGATTTCGACCGTCTCACCCGGAGCCAAGGCTGCGCCCGACGCCGGTGACTGATTGATCACCGTGCCGGCCTCTTGGGGACTGGTGCTCGTCACCGTGCTGATGACGTAGCCGAGGCCCTGCAGGATCGAGGTAGCGCTCACATCGGTCTCGCCGATCACGTTCGGAACCGTGTCGGCGGTACCGGAACTGACGGTGAGTTCGATGACCTCACCGGCCTCGACTCGTTGCCCCGACGGAGGATCCTGCCCGAACACTTCGTTGGTCGGCACCTCGTTGTTCGACTCGAAGCGAACGTCGAAGCCGAGGTTCGCTTCGAGCAGCACCTCACGAGCGGCCTGCACATCCATACCGACGATGTCGGGGATCTCGATCAGCTCGGCGCTCGGGTCGGTTTCGTCAGCCGGATCATCGCCACCATCGCCGCCGAGTTCACCGATGAAGGCAGACAGGAGATACCCCAGGATCGCCACGAGCGCGAGCAACGAGCCGACCAAGGCAGCCATCCGCCACAATCCGCCCCCGCGTGCGGGTTCCTCGTAGTAGTAGCCACCGGAGGAATAGGGCTGCTGGGGATCGGCGGTATAGCCCGGATGGACCTGCTGCATCGGTATCGCCTGCTGGGCTGGCACGGCCGCAGCCGGTGTCACCGGCTGCGCAGTCGTGGCCTCGACCGGCGCACTCGGGGGTTGCGAGGCGACAGCGTCCTGTGGACTGGCCGATGCTGCGCCGGCCCCTGCAGCAGCCGATGCCCTCCCGGGGAGACTGTGTGCTCCCTGAAGATAGCGACGCAGGTCGCTGCGAAGATCGTCGGCAGTCGGGTAGCGGTTGACGGGATTCTTGGACAACAGCTTCATCGTGATCGCCTCGAGCGACTGAGGAACCTGCACCCCTCGCTCCGTCAACGACTGGGGCCGTTCCTGCACGTGCTTGTACGCAACAGCGACGGGTGTCTCAGCCTGGAACGGCGGAACACCGGCGAGCATCTCGTACATCACAACACCGAGCGAATACAGATCGGAGCGCCCATCGAGCGACTTGCCCATCGCCTGCTCGGGCGAGAAATAGGTGGCCGTGCCCATCACCGAGCCGTGCTGGGTGAGTCCCGCCTCGCCCCCGCTGACCAGCGCCGTGGCAATGCCGAAGTCGGCCACCTTCACGTCGCCGCTGTCCGACACGAGGATATTGCCGAGCTTGATGTCGCGGTGGACGAGACCCGCACCATGGGCGAGAGCCAGGGCCGCTGCGACGTCAGAACCGATCTCGGCCGCCCGGTCCGGGTGCAGGGGCCCAGTGCTTCGCAACACGTCGGACATCGACCGGCCCGACACGTGCTCCATCACGATGTAATAAGTGCCGCGCTCCTGGCCCCAGTCGTAGATGCCCACGACGTTCGGGTGGTTGAGGGTCGCAGCTGCTTGGGCCTCACGGCGAAAGCGTTCGACGAAATTCGGGTCGTTGGCGAACTCGGGGAAAAGCACCTTCAGGGCGACTTCCCGGCCGAGGGTTTCGTCGCGAGCGAGATACACGTCGGCCATGCCACCTCTTGCAATGTGACGCAACAGCTCGTAGCGACCGTTGAAGACCGTTGGTCCTTGCTCGGACATAACAGCAAAGCCTACCGGCGCGGGTAGTCCGCAACGCTGCACCCGCACATTCGAGTGCAGCCGAGCCTGCACAGGATCACGAGACGCCGAAGAACACCTCGATGACCGCTCGAGCGATCGGTGCAGCGACCCGACCACCGGTCTGTTCACTCGCACCTTCCTGCGCCTCGACGATCACGGCGAACGCAAGCGACGGATCCTCGCCAGCACGTCCTGCGAAGCCAACGATCCAGGCGTGGGAGTTCGGGGGATCGGTGCCGAGCTGGGCAGTCCCGGTCTTCCCACCGATGTCGAGGCCTTCGACGAAGAGGTTTCGTGCGGTTCCCTCGCTGGCAACGACTCGCATCGCCTCCGCAAGCGTGTTCGCTGTCGACGTCCTCATGGCGATACGGGAGATCTCCGATTCGATCGTCTCGTAGCGCGACCCGTCCGCAGCCACGAGCTCGACGACAACATGGGGTGTCATCACCACCCCACCGTTGGCGATCGCCGCAGCAACCAGAGCCATCTGCAGCGGTGTGGCAGCCACGTCGTTTTGCCCGATCGCGGTCTGGGCAAGGCGCGCCGAATCCTCGTGGATCGATACCGATCCATTGGGTCGAGTCGAGTCTCGAGCCTCGTCGACCCCCCGGTAGAAGTCGACGTCGGCCAGCCGTTTGCCGAACTCGACGGGGAAGCGTGAAGTTGCCGGTGATGGCAAGTCGATACCCGGCACCGTGTTGAAGCCGAACGACTCGGCGGCATCGACCATGCCGGCAGGCCCGACCCACTCTGCCCCCATCTCTGCGAACGCGGTGTTGCACGACACCCGCAAGATCTCGACCAGATCCCCTCCGCACGTGCTGCCACCGAAGTTCCGAATCGGGAGACCGGACGGGATTGGGTCGTACGCCTCGCCCGCCGCGAACACCGGGGCAGTCGCATCGATCAGGCCCGACTCGATCCCTGCAGCAGCAGTCACGAGCTTGAAGGTGGAACCGGGAAAGAAGATCTCGCGGTATGCCTTGGCCAGCAGCGGATTGTTCGGATCGGATAGAAGCTCGCTGAATGCCGCGTTGGCTGCGGATCCGTCGGGGTCGGCCAGACGGTTCGGGTCGAAACTGGGATACGTCCACATCGCAACGAGCTCGCCAGTGCGCGGATCGAGTGCGACGACGCTGCCACGACGATCACCGAGCGCATCGCGGGCTGCGGTCTGCACGTCATGACGAATCGACAGGCGCAACATGGCGGTGGTGTCTCGGTCAGCAAAGAGATCACCGAGCGACACGAGCTGTTGTCCGATCGGTGTGCCGGCGAGCTCATCGTTGTAGACCCGCTCCAGGCCGGTCGCAGCAACGTTCAGCGACTGGTAACCGACGATATGTGCGTACAGGTCACCCTCGGGATACTGGCGGACGAAGTCGACCGAACCGTCGTAGGGCACCGAACGGGCGAGCACCACACCATCGGCGGTGACGATCGGACCCCGAGGGCGCCCGAACTCCCGAATCAGACCACGAGTGTTGTTGACATCTTCCTGCAGGCGCTCCGCGCCGAAGAACTGCACCCGGTTGAGCTGTACGAACAGCAGCACATACAGCACGACAAAGGCGATACCGAGCCGACGAATACGGGGATTCACATCGCCTCCGCCGACCGCTGCTCGTGTGAAAGCTTGATCAGCAACGCGAGCAGGACGTAGTTGGCGACGAGCGATGAGCCGCCGTAGCTGACGAACGGGAGAGTGATGCCGGTGAGGGGCACGACGCGCAACACACCGCCGATGATCACGAACGCCTGCACACCGATGAGGGTCGTGAGACCGAGAGCAAACAGCTTGTCGAAGATCCGGCTGGTTCGAATGGCGATCCGTAGCCCCGATCCCACGAGGATCAGGAACGCCATCAGCACGGCAGAGGATCCGGCCAGACCCAGTTCTTCGCCGATCGCCGCGAAGATGAAGTCGGTCTCGACGAATGGGATGCGACCGGGTTCGCCCTGGCCGAGCCCGGTCCCGGTCAGCCCACCGTCTGCAAGCGCAAATGACGCCTCGACGATCTGGAACCCGTCACCCTTGGGATCGGCGAACGGATCGATCCAGCTGTCCACCCGCGCCTGCACATGGTCGAACAACTGCCACGACACGACCGCACCCGCCACGAAGAGTCCACCGCCGACCCCAAGCACGATCCAGCGCTCGCTCGCCACCCACAACACCACGACGAACAAGGTGAAGAACAGCAGGGACGACCCGAGATCGCGCTCGAGGATCATCACCCCGAGAGAGCCGGTCCACGCCACGCCGATCGGCGCGAGATCACGCAACTCGAGTCGGGTGCGAAGCAGTTCCCTCGAGTCGACCAGATACGCAGCAAAAAACGCAGCGAGGGCCAGCTTGGCGAATTCCCCCGGCTGGAAGTTGACCGGTCCGACGCTGGCCCAGATCCGAGCTCCGTTGATCTCTCGGCCCAACCCGGGGACCAGCGGGAGCACCAGCAGACCCAGACCGGCCAGCCCGAGGAGATACCGGTACGACTCGAGCATCCGAACCCTCGGAAGGACGACGAGCGTCGCCACGAGACCCCCGACACCGACTGCGGTCCACGTCGACTGCAACGCTGCAAGTCCACCGTCGAGCCGCGTGATGACGACATAGCCGAGACCGTTGAGCAGCAACGCCACCGGCACGAGCACCGGATCAGCGGCCGGAGCCCACCGCCGAACGGCAACATGCACAACCAGCCCGAGGCCGAACATCCAGAACAAGAAGGGACCGACGTCGGCGGGGATCGTCTCACTCGCGCCGAACGAGGCCATGCCATACGCAGCTGCCACCGTTGCGCCCACCATGAGCAGCAAACCTGCCTCGACTCGGCGGGGGTGCACCACGTTGCGCAGGTCGGTCTTCACTCCTTGGGCCGACGATCCGGCGGCAGTCACGGCGACCCAGGCTCGTCGACCTGGGCGTCGCCGTCGACGCCGACGGGGGTGACCACGTGCATCTAGGCAGCCAACGCTGCCAACAGCACGGCGAGCACAACGAACACGGCGACGACCAGCAACACGACGGGACCGGTCATCTTCGCCGGGATCGACTCGGCTCCGAATCCACCGGATCGCAGTTCCGAGACGTCGCTGTCATGGGTGTCGATGCTCGGTCGCTCGGCGATCGGGGCATTGTGATCGAGGGCCAGATACGTGGCAGTGACGCGGTCGCTCGGCGGCGCATCGCCGATCTCGGCATCGACGATGTCGACGACCACCACGGAGATGTTGTCGCGGCCACCTGCACCAACCGCCCGATCGACCAGCTCGTCGGCGGCTTCCTGCGCAGGCCCGAACGACGTCAACACACCGCAGATCTCGTCCTCGTCGACTTCGTTGAACAGTCCATCACTGCAGAGGAGGTAACGGTCACCCTTCACCGGGACGAGTTCCCACGCGTCTACCAGCACCCGCTCGTCGATACCGAGCGCGCGCGTGATGATGTTGCGCTGGGGGTGCACGGCAGCCTCTGCGCGGGTCAACCGACCGTCGCGAACGAGCGATTCGACCAGACTGTGGTCAGTGGTGTGCTGGCAAAGCACACCATCGGTCACTCGGTAGAGGCGGCTGTCACCGACGTTGGCGACACCGAGCCGATCAGGCCCGGGGCCATGGAGGTCGATGAGTACGGTGACGGTGGTACCCATCCCTCGCAGCTCACGCTCCAGTTCACCCCGACCGACGATCTGGCTGTTGGCCTTCTGCACCTCTTCGATGAGATCGTCGACGGTGGCGACCGTTGCCGCCGCAGCCAGCGCATCGGCAACGATTGCCGACGCCGTTTCGCCACCCCGGTGTCCACCCATCCCATCAGCCACGACGAACATCGGATCGTTTGCGAGCAGGTGGTCCTGATTGGTTGGTCGGACCTTGCCTGCGTGGGTCGCAGCACCAACGGCAAAGACGGTCACACCAGCTCCAAGACGTGACCGCCAACCTGCACACGGTCGCCGGGACCGACGCCGACGGCGGTGGCGACAACGCGATCGTTCAGCAGCGTGCCGTTGGTGGAACCAAGATCCTCGACGACCCAACGTCCCCCGGTGCACACCACCCGAGCGTGCCGCTTGGAAACCCGAGCATCGTCGATGACAACCTCACAACCCGGCGCGCGTCCGATGATGGCCTCACCCTGAAACTCGAAGACCGAGCCGGCTGCAGACGCCGGGGCAACCACGACGATGCGCGCCCTGGCCCATTCATCGCGCTCGACGCCGGGCGAGACACCTGAACTCCCAGTAGCCGCCGCAGGCACGGCGATTGCCGACGCCGCAGCCACCCGATGCTCGGCACGTAGCTCAGCCCATACGGCACGAAGCACGCGCAAGAAGGTCAGGTACACGAGCGCGAGCAGACAGATTCGCAGAACGAGGAGGAGTGAATCCGACACGGTTCACCGATCGTAGTTGCTTCCCTGCGGGCCAGCGGGGCCGCGTCCGCCGGTCACCCCACCCGGAACTCGATCATGGTTGTACCGCCAAGGGCAATCTGGTCCCCGTCCTCGAGGCGGCGAAACGTCACCCGCTCACCGTTGACCGTGGTGCCATTGGTGGAGCCGAGATCGGCGAGGACGAACCCGTCCTGCTCTGGTCGGATTTCGGCGTGCTCTCGGCTGACATTGGTGTCGTCGAACGTGACCGTGCACTCGGGAAGCCGGCCGAAGGTGAGGCGGAACTCACCGAGGACAACCTGCTCACCCGACCCCAGATGCAGTACCCCGTTCGCACGATCGGCTTCTTTCAGGCGACCATCGACTCGAAGCTGGCCATCACGGACCGACGCACTGCTGTTCAGGGTGATCCTCACCGGACCCATGAACTGCCAACCCTCGTCACGAGCAGTCTCACGCGCTGCATCAGCCAGCTCGCGAATCAGTGACTCCTCCACCTCTGCGAAGCGCTCGAAATCGGCGATGGCGAGAACGACCTCGAACACATTGGCGACGACGGTCTGGCCCCGCACCCCAACCGAGCGCGAATCGGCCATCTCACGAGCGATTCGATGTGCGATCTCGACGGGCCGCACACCGCCGCGGAAAAACCGGCCAACCGCACCATCGACGAAACGCTCGAGACGACGCTCCACAGATCGCAGGCCCACGGCTCCCGAGATTACCCCTGCCGCATCGAACCTGCGTTGCGATAGTCTCGCCAAGGCATCGTTCGATGCGACCCGCGCGAGTGGCGGAATTGGCAGACGCGCAGGCTTCAGGTGCCTGTGCCCGAAAGGGTGTGAGGGTTCAAGTCCCTCCTCGCGCACAACCCATGACCCTCGAACCACCGGTTCGAGGGTTTCGTGCCTTTGCGGACCTTCGTGCAGGCGGCGTCGACGACATCGACACGCTCGCTCCACCCACCCATGCGGCTAGCTCGGAGTGAGCCAGCGAACAGACCCGTCCTCGCTGATTGCGAAACCCAAGTCGAGGAGGTCACGAACCTCTTCCAGCGAACTGGGTCGGCCGAAAAGGAACCCTTGGGCGACATCACATCCAAGGTCGCGAAGCAAATCGAGCGTTCCCCTGTCCTCCACCCCTTCGGCGACCACGCGATGGCCCAGGTTGTGACCAAGATCGATGATCGAGCGGGCAATGATGCGGTCGTTCTCGTTTGCGACCATGCCGCTGATGAACGACCGATCGATCTTGATCTCGCGGATCGGCAGCCGTCGCAGGTGCGTCAGCGAGGAGAATCCGGTGCCGAAGTCATCGATCGAAATACGGATCCCGAGCTGGTCGATAGCTTCGAGCACGTCGAAGATCGCACGATGGTCCTCCATCACCTCCCGCTCGGTGATTTCGAGGATCAGTCGGTCGGGCGCAACGCCAGCGGCTTCGAGCCGTTCGGCAAGCTGTTCGGGAAGCTTGCGTTGGTACAGATTGCGCACCGGCACGTTGACGGCGACACGGGTACCGGGAAGGTCGACCATTGCCTCGATGGCAAGATCGAT
>Ga0255757_10000949_pt1 | contig 28516 bp, 21 predicted proteins | sample 071ome_27_FD_179957 | JGI IMG/M metagenome (GOLD analysis project Ga0255757, IMG submission 179957) | Coastal salt marsh microbial communities from the Groves Creek Marsh, Skidaway Island, Georgia - 071409AT metaG (version 2) | ecosystem: Environmental > Aquatic > Marine > Intertidal zone >...
AACGATTATGGTTCTGCAACGTCAGAAAGGCACACAGGACATCAACATGGTCCTCACGGGGAAAGATATCGAGGAGCAGGAGTTGACGTTCAAATGGACTGCGCAGGGCTATCAAGCGGCAGGTGTATCGGTCGAAGCCGCACTCGGCGATACGCAGCGCGCCGTATTAAACGTCATACGTGAGCGACCTCGCTGCACGCAGCACTTCATCGCAGAAGAAATCAGCCGTGATAAATCGCAAGTGTCCAAGGCTGTCGGGCGGCTAATTGAATGCGATTTGGTTCAGCGATTGGATGATGGGACGCTGGCGCCTAGCAACTAGCTTATCAACTCTATCAACCCTATCAACTGAAGTGGACAAGGTTGAGAGGGTTGACAGCTTGCAGAGTGTCTTCACTCTACACTGCTGCCGATTAGAACCTCAGCTCTACGCCTAGGTTACCCGTTGAGCGGCGTGCGTTGCCAATCTCATCCACGGCAATGCGGAAGTTGATGCTGCTTACTTCTTCGGTCCAAAAGCCGGGGAAACGCTGGTGACTGGTCTTACCCGCTGGCCGCAGTGGGAGTATCGGTTGGTACGGGGAGGACCATTTCCACACAGAACATTCCATCCACGTTCTGCAAAGTGATCTCTCCGCCGTGATCGCGCATGACCGCCGCCGCGATGGGCAGGCCAAGGCCGGAGCCCGTGCTCGGCCCGACCTGACTGAATCGGCCGAGTGCCCGTTCGAAATCCTCTGGTGCGATGCCCTTCCCATTATCTTGGACACTAATCCGCAGGGTTGCGCGATCGCATGCCGCGAACATGCGCAGTGAGGTCAGGTCGGAGCCACCGTGGAGCAGCGCGTTGTTCAAAACATTCAGAACGGCCTGTTCCACCATCACCGGATCGCCGCGCAGGATGCACGCCCCGTGCGGCAGTTCAGCCTCGAACGTGACGCTGATTCCTGCGACGGCCCCGCGCATCTTTGCGGCAACGCCTTGCAGAAGGTCTATCGCGTCAAATCTCTCTTCGGTGCATTTGGATGAACCCGCCTTCAAACGCTCGAGCGTCAAAAGACTATCGGTCAGGTGTCCGATATCCTTCACCGCATCGCGCAAATCCGCGATTCGCTCCTTTGCGGTCGCATGGTCTTTGGTATTTGCAACCGCATCTGTCAGCGCAATGACCCCCGCGATCGGATTCCTCAGCTGATGCGAGGCATCCGAAATAAAGGTATCCTTGTCCCGCATGGATTGAGAGAGCTCATCCAGCAGATTGTTGAAACGCGCGACAATGCCCGAAACCTCTTGTGGAATGCTTCGCTTGATCGGCGATAGGTCGTCCACTGATCTTCGGGCAATGGCGCTCTCGAGGCTCAACAGGGGGGCAAGGCCATGTCTGATACCAAACCACACGATAATCACTAATGCGCCAATGAGCGTTGTGATGATGCCAAAGACGGGTATTGTTCGCGTTCGGACGAATCCATCCCTGACCCCGGTGGATTGCCAGACAGTAAAAGTGAACAACCCGGAAACCCCATCTACAGACGCCAGTTGCGTTAGCCGCAGGGCGCGAACCTCTTCGGATAGATAAACTGCGTCATAATACTGCCCCAAACTGCCACTGTCGGGCCTCGGTGGAACAGGCGGTGTAGCATACCCCGTTACGAATACGCCATCAGGGGCGTAGACGTGATAAAACACTGACCCGCCAGATGTATCCCGTAAGAGATCACGGGTCTCACGGCTTAGTGCGTCGCCACCTGTAACGGCTATATCCCGCGAAATCGCCAGCGCCGTCGACATCAAAGACCGGTCAAATCGTTCCGCTGCATTGCGCTGCGCATCCAAATACGCCCACGCCCCCACGACAATAGACACGCCGGTAAGTGGGATCAGAATGATAGCCGTCAAACGTGCCCTAAGCGAAAGGCTTTTGCTCATGCTGCGACCTGCATGCAATATCCGAGACCGCGCTTGACTGTGATTTTGACACCAAAGCGCTGTAGACGCTTTCGAAGGCGCGAAACATAGACTTCGACCACAGGTTCATCCATATCGGCACCGGTGCCATAGAGACTATCCAGTAATACTTGTTTTGAGACGATCCGCCCGTCTGCCAACAATAACCGTTCAAACAAAGCAACTTCGCGACGGGGCACATTAAGAGGGCCGTCCGGCCCTGAAATTGTCCGCGCGGACCGATCATAAGTAAGGCCGCCGATCTTAGAAGATTGACCTGCGCTGTCTGTCACGCGACGCGACAACGCACGAATACGCGCACCGAATTCGTCCATCTCGAAGGGTTTGCTCAGGTAATCATCAGCGCCTGCATCCAACCCCTGCACCTTGTCCTGCAGATCCGACCGTGCAGTCAGTATAAGCACAGGCCGAGTATCGCCCCGCTGGCGCATCCGCCGCAAGACGGTCAGGCCATCCTTATTGGGCAGATTGATGTCGAGCACAACGATATCCGCCCCGTCATTTTGCAAGAAAAGGTCTGCCTCCTCCCCATCGTGCAGCATGTCCACGGCATGGCCGGCATCCTCAAGATGATAACGCAACCCTTTCGCCACAGAGATGTTATCTTCAACAAGTACAATACGCATTAAATCCAGCCTTATTCTGAATCTTGCAAATGCAAGGTTCGTGCAAGGATGGCATTGTAGTCTGTCACGATCAAGGAGGCATGGGAGGCCTTCTGATTCTTTAGATCAGACCAAGCCGGTCTGACATTTGGGAGGAAAACATGCTAAAGAAATCACTTGGCGCTCTGGCGTTGACAACAGCCTTGGTCGCGACGCAATCGGCTGCCGACGGTCATCAGATTGACCTTTCCGGCAAGACAGTTGAATGGATCATCCCGTTCTCTGAAACCGGCGGGTCGGCCAAATGGGCGAACTTTTATGCACCGCTTCTGTCCGAGGCCCTGCCCGGAAACCCCACCGTGGTTGTAACCTTCATCCCCGGCGCAGGCTCCACCAAGGGCGCGAATGCGTTTCAGGAAATGGAATATGAAGATGGCACGACGATCTTCGGGTCCTCTGGCTCCACACAGTTCCCCTACCTGCTGAGCGATCCACGCGTCCGTTATGAATACAGCGACTGGAATGTCGTTTTGGCCTCTGGCACTGGCGGTGTCGCCTATCTGCCGCCCGAATTGCATGCGCAACTGGGTGAGGGCGGCGACGCGTCTGCCCTTGCGGGCGAAGACTTCATCTACGGATCGCAGGGTGCGACCCGTCTGGACCTCGTGCCGCTTCTGGCATGGGAAATGCTGGGCCTGCAGGTTGAGCCTGTCTTTGGTATCGAAGGGCGCGGCGATGGACGTCTGATGTTCGAACGTGGCGAAGCCAACATCGATTATCAGACATCGTCCTCCTTCCTATCCGGCGTCACACCGCTGGTCGAGGCTGGAACCGCGACACCATGGTTCTCGTTCGGCGCATTGGACGAAAACGGCAACATCGTGCGCGACCCGACCTTCCCCGACATGCCGAGCTTCAAGGAAGTCTGTGAAGCAACCCCGGCATGCGAAACCGAAGGCGATCAATGGGATGCCTGGAAAGCCTTCTTCATCGCCGGTTTCCCGGCGCAGAAGATGGTCTTCTTGCCCGCAGGCGCACCTGAGGAAGCGGTGAACACCTACACCGAAGCTTTTGCGGCCATTCAGCAGCGTGACGATTTCGCTGAAATTTCTCAGGCCCGTCTTGGCGTCTACCCACAGCTGACGGGCGCCGCCGCACAGACTGCTCTGGAGAACGCCACGGATGTACCGCAAGAAGCCAAAGACTTCGTGATCAACTGGCTGAGCGACCGCTACGGCGTCGTTCTTCAGTAAACACCAAATGCCCCGTCCGTGACGCATCAAGGGCGGGGCTTTCCTTTTCTTTTCAGATGAAATGGGGGCTACGATGGAGGTCTTTGCGACGGCTTTGCCGGCGTTGAATGACGCGTTTGCAATGATCTTGCAGCCGCATGTGATCGGGTTTCTGGTCCTCGGCGTGGTCATGGGTCTCTGTATCGGCGTGTTCCCCGGTTTAGGCGGAATCGCAGGGCTGTCACTGCTGCTGCCGTTCATGTTCGGCATGGAACCTGTCACGGGCCTTGCCCTGATGATCGGGATGGTCGCGGTGGTTCCGACCTCTGACACATTTGCGTCCGTCTTGATGGGCATACCCGGATCATCGGCGTCACAGGCAACGGTGCTGGATGGCTTTCCTATGGCCAAGAAGGGGCTGGCGGCGCAGGCTTTGTCGGCGGCCTTTGCCTCTTCGCTTTTTGGTGGCCTCGTGGGGGCGGCCTTTCTGACGGTGTTCATCCTCGCCGCGCGGCCCATTGTTTTGCTGTTTCAGACGCCCGAACTCTTGATGATCACGATTTTCGGGCTGTCGATGGTGGGCATTCTTGCGGGCCGCATCGCACTGAAAGGTCTTGTTGCCGCCTGTCTTGGCGTTCTTGTGGGCACCATTGGCGAGGGCGCAAGCTCTGGCGCGCTCCGGATGTCGACCTTTGACACACCCTACCTTATGGACGGCCTGAAGCTGGTCATCGTGGGCCTTGGCACCTTTGCCATCCCGGAAATCGTGGCCCTCTTGCGCCGCGACAAGGCGATTTCGGACCGCGCGCCTTTGGGCGGCGGATGGATGGCCGGGGTCAAGGATTGGTGGGCCAACAAGTGGCTGTCTATGCGCTGTTCGCTGATCGGCGTAGTCGTGGGCGTCATTCCGGGCCTTGGCGGGTCTGTCGTGGACTGGATCGCTTATGGCCACACCGTACAGACCGCCAAGGACAAATCGCAGTTCGGCTCTGGCGATGTGCGCGGCGTGATCGGGCCCGAAAGCTCCAACAACGCCAAAGAAGGCGGGGGACTGGTGCCGACGCTGCTGTTCGGCATCCCCGGATCAGGCTCGATGGCGATCTTCATCTCTGCCGTGGCCCTGCTGGGTACGGGCTCGATCGAGGTTGGGCCGTCCATGCTCAAGAACAACCTTGACTTCACCTATGCGATTGTCTGGCTGCTCGCGCTGGCCAACGTCGTGGGCACCCTGATCTGCATCGCGGCCTCTGGCGGCATTGCGAAACTGACGGAGATCCGTTTTGTACTCCTTGCGCCGTTCCTGTTCATGATCATCGCTTTCGCGGCCTTCCAGTCGCGGCAGGAAATCTGGGATCTGGTGGCGCTTTTCGGGATTGGCCTGCTGGGCATTCTGATGCGCCGGTTCGACTGGTCGCGGCCCGCCTTCCTCATTGGTTTCGTGCTGTCGGCCCCGGCAGAACGGTACACCAATCAGGCCTATCAGATCGCAGCGAGCCGGTTCCGGCGTGGGTTCGACGAAGGGATCGACTACATTTTCAGCCCTATCGTGATCGTGCTTATTATCATCACGCTGCTGTCCGTCGTCGTAGGCCTGCGTCAGGCCAAGAACATTCAGGCCGAAGGGGCAGTTACTTCGGGATCCAAACGTGCGCCACTGATCTTTCTGCTCGCTGTCACCAGCTACATCGCACTGGCTTACTGGAACTCTGCAATTATTCCGGACTACGCCCGCATGGACCGCGTCTTCCCGGTCTTTGTGGCCACCGTCGCCCTGATTGGCTGTGCGCTCTTGCTGGTCCAGATGATGCGCGCGGACGAAACCAGCGCTGTCTTCGCGGACCGCGAAGCCGAAGAGGACGAGGAAAATGTCCAAGGCCTGTGGTCCACCCTCGGATGGTTTGCAACTCTGCTGGCCTTGTCGGCATTGCTGGGCTTCATCCTCGCGCTGGCGGTGTTCCTGCTGCTGTTTATCCGCGTCCGCGCGGGAAAAAGCTGGGGCTTTGCCGCGATTTACACGGCTGCAGGCATTGCCTTCATTTGCGCCATGGCTTGGACGCTGAACCGTGACTTCCCACCGGGCCTGCTCCAATCCTACGTGGATCTGCCGTGGCCCCTGACCTGAGGCGCAGAATATGACTCAAACCGCGATCCCCTTTTTGTTCATGCGCGGCGGAACGTCCCGTGGTCCCTATCTGAACCGCGCGGACCTGCCCGAAGACCGCGACACGCTCGCCCGCGTGCTGGTTGCGATGGTTGGCTCTGGCCATCCGTTGAATATCGACGGGATCGGGGGTGGCAATGCCGTTACGACCAAGATCGCCATGCTGTCGCGGTCTGACGACGACTGGGCCGATATCGATTATTTCTTCGCACAAGTGAGTGTCGAGGACGGGACGGTCGATTTCAAACCGACCTGTGGGAATATCCTGTCCGGCGTGGGGCCAGCTGCGGTTGAGATGGGCCTCATGCCGGCTCAGGATGGTGAAACCACCGTCAACATTCGCGCCGTGAATACGGGCGCACGGATAACCGCGAAGGTTCAAACGCCTGGAGGCATCGTCGCCTACGCGGGTGATGCCGCGATCGATGGCGTCCCCGGAACGGCTGCCCCAGTCGCGCTCCAATTCATGGATACGATTGGTGGGGCAACGGGGGCATTTCTTCCAACGGGCAACTTGATCGACACATTCGACGGCGTGGACGTAACCTGCATGGATGTGGCCATGCCGATGGTGATCGCCAAGGCGGAAAGCTTCGGACTTACCGGATATGAAAGCGCAGAGGCCCTGAACGACAACGCTGATTTCTTCGCGGCGATGGAGGCTGTGCGCATCAAGGCCGGTGAGGCGATGGGCATCAAGGATGTCGCACATTCCGTGACACCCAAATTTGGTCTGCTGGCCCCGGCCCGGGATGGCGGCACTGTAGCCACCCGGTACTTTATGCCGTGGAAAACCCACCCGACGATGGCCGTCACGGGCGCGCAGTGTCTTGCGTCTTGCTTGCTGACCCCGGGCACCGTGGCCGAGGGCGTGGCGGCGCGGTCCAATGGCCGCCCCGCGACGGTGACGCTAGAACATGCGAGCGGACAGATCGACGTGCTGGTGGATTACGACCTGACCGCCGACGGGATCAACCTGCGGTCAGCCGGATTGGTCCGAACCGCAAGACTGTTGGCGCGGGGGGAGGTCATGGTCCCTGCTAAAGCGTGGACGCGATGAAGGTCCATATCCTCGACGATTGGTTCGACACGCTGCGGGGCTTGCCCTGTTTCGCAAAACTGGACGGGCACGATGTCACGGTCTGGACGGATCACGAACCGGATGTCTTTAAACTTGCCGACCGGTTGCAAGAGGCTGAGGCACTGGTGCTCTTTCGCGAACGCACCAAAATCACGGCAGACCTGCTGGAGCGATTGCCGAACCTAAAGATGATCAGCCAACGCAGCGTCTATCCGCACATCGATGTGGAGGCCTGCACTGACAATGGTGTCATGCTCTGCTCCAATATGTCAGGAGGCGGCCCTAACTACGCAGCCGCTGAACTGACGCTGGCCCTTATGCTGGCCAGCTACCGGCAGATCCCACAACAGGTCGCCTCGACCCGCGCGGGAGAGTGGCAAATGGGCGTCGGGCGGACGTTGCGCGGTCGGACCTTGGGCCTTTATGGGTATGGCCGCATCGCGCAGGCCGTTGCGGGCTATGCCGATGCCATCGGGATGAAGGTTCAATGGTGGGCCTCAGACGACGGGCGCGCCCGGGCCGCGGCGGACGGCCGGACAGTGGCCGCCAGCAGAGACGCCTTCTTTGCAACCTCTGATATCGTCAGCCTGCATATTCGTCTGAAACCTGCCACCCGCGGCCTTGTTACGGCCCAAGACCTTTCTGCGATGGCGCCGCGCAGCTTGCTGGTCAACACCTCTCGATCCGGCTTGATCGAACAAGGTGCGCTGGAAGCCGAAATCGCGCGAAACCGGATTTATGCCGCTGTCGATGTTTTTGATGAGGAACCCTTGCGGGACACCACGCATCCTTTGCTGACTCACCCGAACGTGTTGCCGACGCCCCATATCGGGTTTGTGACAGAGGATGAATTTGACCACCAATTCAGTGATATCTTCGATCAGGTCAACGCCTTCGCTGATGGCGATCCGATCCATGTGATCAATCCGGGCGTGGCTGGCTGAACATCCTGGCAGCGATGGGTGCGCCTACGATGACTGTTACCATCCGCAAGACATGGTGCGCGATGACGAAGGCCACATCGGCGCCAGCAATCAGCGCCAAAACCGTCATCTCTGCCTGACCGCCCGGCGCGAAGGACAAAAGGGTCTCCATCGGGGGGGCGAGTGCGAAGAGGTTAATGACCTCGACGAACAGCGCGGAAAGCACCAGCAGAATGACGCAGAACCCCAACGCAGCCGCCATATCGCGACGCACCTCCTCGCCGGTCACGCCGGAGTATTTGGTGCCGACCGTCATGCCGATAAAGAATTGCGCGGCCCAGATTGCCTCAGCCGGTGGGCGGTGCTGCAAGACTCCCGTCAGGGCCAGAATGCCGGAAAGGACCATCGGTCCCAGAATAGACGCACCGAACAAGCCGACACGCTTGGCAATCTGCCAGCCCGCAAGCCCCGCGACGACCATAAGCGCCAATTGCGACCAGGGTAGTGTCGCCGCAGGCGCACCCGGCGGGTTGCTGAGGTCAACACCCCAATAGTCTTTCAGAATAAAGGGCAATGCGACCACGATCACCATGACGCGCGTGGCATGGATCAGCGAGATCGCTCGGACATCACCGCCCGCCTCTTCACCAAAGAGAAGCATATCCTGCAACCCGCCCGGCATCGCCGAATAATAGCTGGTCGCGAAATCAAATCCCCAGAGCCTCTGGAAATAAGGGACCCCCACAAGTCCGATCAGAGCGACCATGATCGGCACAAAAATCAGCGTCGTCCACATCCCCGCAAGGCTGACCACAAGAGCCACGGTAAATGTCGCCCCGACGGCCACACCAAGGATCGACCGCATGGCGTTGTTCAGAAAAGAGATGCTCTTCATCTGCACGCCACACAGAGCCGCCACCAGACAGGCGGTGATCGGCCCAAGCAGCCACGGCAGCGGCAGACCAGCGACGTGAAAAACCGCAACGCCAGAGGCGGCCATCGCGTATGTCACGGCACGGCGCATCATCCCCGCATCACTTTTAGACGATAGCGCAAAGAGGTCTGCAAATGCGCCTCTGCGGCTGCCCCCGCCGCCTCGATATCGCTTGCACCGATGGCATCAAGAATAGCGTTGTGCTGACGGACCACCGTCGCAATCCGATCGGCATCGGCCAGTGTCGTCGGCCCCAGCAGCAAAAGTGCGTTGTTCATCGCCCGCGCAGCATCCATCAGGAACCGATTGCGTGCGGCCAGATAAATCGCCCGGTGAAAGGCGTGATTGATGACAGCGGCCTGCGCGCCACCTTGCGCCAATTCCGCGATCTCGTCATTAAGTCCGGCCATCTCATCCACTTCAGCCTCACTTGCGTGTTTCGCTGCCATCTCTGCCGCCGTGCGTTCCAGCACAAGGCGCATCTCATAAAGTTCGACGACCTCAGTTTGGCCCAAGGTTCGAATCACAGCGCCGACGCGCGGGCGATGTTCGACGATGTTTTCCGCCTCAAGCCGCCGCAATGCTTCGCGCACAGGGGTGCGGGACAGGTTCAGCCTCTCGGAAATCTCGATCTCGCGCAAACGGTCACCGGGTTGATAAACACCCGCCTCAATCGCGCCCATCAGCTTTGAAAAGGCGAGATCACCCGACGAGATATCGCTTGGAGTATCAGGCATTTCAGATGAGCTTTCCATGTTGTATCCCCTGGGATACAATATCCTCTAAAGAGGAGAATCAGAAATGTCAAAGCGTGTCATCGTTGTTGGTTCCGGAAATGCGGCGCTCTGTGCCGGTATCGCGGCCCTAGAAGGCGGCGCAGAGGTGTTGATGCTGGAAAAGGCCGACGAAACGCTGGCCGGGGGAAACACGAAATACACCGCTGGCGCGATGCGCTTTGCCTATGACGGGGCTGACGACCTGTTGCCACTCTTGAAAGACCCGGATGATCCGCGTTTGGACAAGACCGATTTCGGAGGCTATACGAAAGCGAAATTCGCGGACGACCTGTTGATGTTTAACGGTGGACGCCCCCTGTCGCCCGAACAGGAAAAACTGATCAGAGAGTCGCACTCGGCGATACGCAGCGCGCCGTATTAAACGTCATACGTGAGCGACCTCGCTGCACGCAGCACTTCATCGCAGAAGAAATCAGCCGTGATAAATCGCAAGTGTCCAAAGCGGTCGGGCGGCTAATCGAATGCGGCTTAGTTCAGCGAGTTAATGATGGGACACTGGCGCCTAGCAACTAGCTTATCAACTCTATCAACCCTATCAACTGAAGTGGACAAGGTTGATAGGGTTGACAGCTTGCAGAGTATCTCCTCTCCACACCGCGGCCTATCAGAACCGCATTTCCACCCCGAAGACGGCGCTTGTGCGTCTGTCGCTGCCGACTTCATCCATGGCGATGTTGAGGTCGATGTTGCGTAGCCCGTCCTTGGACTGGAACGCATAACCAAATTCTGCACCACCCCCGCAGTTTTCTGTGCGGCGTGTCGCCATGGTTCGCTCGCAGATCAGACGTGGCGAGAATGACAGTGAGGCGTTGGTATTGGCGGTAGAGCTATTCTGGATTGCGTAGATGACCTCTGGGCGGAGGGTAACGTTCGCTACTGATACCGAGCCTGCATTGAGGCTGAGGGTGTCATCCACCAATCCGTAAGCTCTGCCCGTGAAGAAGACCGTGCCAATCTGGGTCTTGCCATAGTTAAACGCCAACTCAGGACGGAACTCATAATCCGTGTAGTCATATGAACCTGAGATGGAAGCTCCTACTGTGACTGTTTCGCTGCGGTAACCGCTTTCCAGTGCAAGCGTGCCATTGCTCATGTCCAGCTCACTGTGGCCCACACCAAGCGACAGATAGGCGTCTGTGAAGAGCGTCTCTGCCAATCGATGTGCGATATACCCCCCCACATTCAATCCAAGACGGGTCTGGTCGCCTGCAAACGTCCCGTTGATATCGCTTTCGGACGCTTCAGCCCCCACATAGTAACCAAGCAATGTGCCATCAGCCACCATATGCTCCCACGCCACACGAGCAGACAGCGTGGCTGTGGTGTTATCCGTATCCAAGTCATGCTGAATATCAAAATCGCTGAAGAACAGACGGCGATACGCGCCGCTGTGACGTATTAGGCTTGCAGTGGCTGTTCCTCTGGTGCTGAGCGTTCTCGCGTCTGCGGAGGCCACACCATCTACTTCCAGTGGCACTGAGCGAGTGGAGAGCGTGGGAACGCTGTCATCCGCCCTTCTCAGACGCCCTCTGACATCGCCCATCATCCGCGCAGAAGCATTCAAGCTGCTTCTAACAGCCCGCATCATGTCATCCACCAGAACTGTGCGTATGGCCGTCTCGTTCGCGGCAAAGTCAAGCGCGGGCGAGTTGGTCTGAACCACTGCAAACGTAGCATTGCTCGCAGTTATGGCGTTATCAGAGCTATCCTCAACCGTCGCCCCAATCGCTACATAAACTGTCTGCTCCGAACTGAATTCATTCGTTGGGTTAATTGTAATCACATTGCCGCTGACGGTCGCATCAAAGGCGATGTTAGAGCCGCTGGAGTTCGTGTCCTTCAAGGTAATCAGCGCATCAACATTTGTGTCTGACAAAGCACTGTCATCGATCAGCCGAACAGCTTCGTTGAAGGTAATCGTGATATTTGCATCTGCAGCTACACCCGTGGCGCTGTCTGCTGGGCTGAAGGTCAAGGTGGGTGCAGCAATGTCAGCTGTCTCGAAGTTCAGCGTTGTTGCACCAGAGATACCTGCATAGCTGTTGCCTGCGGCGTCATCAAAAGCAGTGGATGCAATCTCGATATAATAAGCAGTTGATCCGGTGAGATCGGATGTTGGGTTGATTGTAATAGTTGTTGTCCCAGAGCCACTTATGGCAGTGGATGTAGCAACATCGAAGCTCTCAACGGTGGAGCCATCAGAAACCTTCTTGATGACAATCGTGCCTGTCTCAGTGTCGACTTCCTCAGAAAACGTCAGCTCGATGTTGGCATCGACCGCAACGCCTGTGGCATTATCGGCAGGTGATGAAGAGGAGAGTGTGGGGGCGATGAATTCTCTAATCGGGGTGCCGGAAACAAACCAGGCCTTGGTATTAATGTTAAGTGGATAGGCTGCCTGCATAGCTGTAGCGCTGCCCGAGAACAAATTCCAATCCGCCCCGTCAGGGATATTCGAAACATCCCAGCCCCGAATATCTTGGCTAAAATCGGGCGCGTCACGAAACATCTGTCCAAGCGAGGTTGCTGATGTAACGTCCCAAGCACTAATGTCTTGATTGAAGCTCGTAGCCTGCCAAAACATCCAAAAGAAATCAGTATTATTACTTACGTCCCACCTACCAATGTCAGCGTTAAAGACATTAGCACTATAAAACATTGCCTTAAAAAAGGTGCCTGAGCTAACATCCCAACCGCCTATGTCTGCATTGAAAGCTCTAGCTTTGTAAAACATAAAAAAAAAGTTTGTTACACTGCTCACATTCCACGCGCTGATGTCGCCATTGAAGGTCGTCCGGTCCTTGAAAGCAGAGTCCATGTCAGTAACTTGAGACGTGTCCCAATTTGGCATCGTTCCAAATCCTGAACTTGCACCGTAACTGGTACAAAGACCTGTAACCGGTTGCTCAGCCAGACAATTAGTTATCGCTGTCGAGAAAGTTGCATCCGTCAGTGGAGTTTGAGCCATTGCGGGAGTGCTGAACTGGGCTGCGAAAACCAAACTTAATAAAAAAAGCCCAATAAATCTCATGTCAGTCTCAGCTTAAAGCTTGAAAAGACCGACTCAGATCAATCCAAAATTGGAGTTACACGCATTAACTAAATCCAATGATCCATAATAAGCAACACAAAACGGGAGCAACGCGCGCGCGGGCGGGAGCAAACACGCAGCCACGCGCGCGTGGGGCGCGAAGCAAAAAAGGTGGATAGTAAGGTGGATAATCACCGACTAAAATCTATCAAGTGATTGATATAAAAAGACTTTATGCCTTGATTTGGTGCCCAGGAGAGGACTCGAACCTCCACGTCCATACAGACACTAGCACCTGAAGCTAGCGCGTCTACCAATTCCGCCACCTGGGCCAGTGTCGTGAGGCTGCTGTTATATATCGGCATGGGTGCTGTCAACGGCTGTTGCATGGCTGTGGCGGATTTGGATGGGGTGATTTGGATTGCGCGCATGTGACGCTTGAGCGTGATATAATTGCGCCTTGTTTCGCTTGGGTTTGCCGCGTATCAATCGCGCAAATCCAGACCAGACGACCGAAAGGCAGAACGATGTCCAAGCTTGTGACAATTTTTGGCGGCTCAGGTTTTGTGGGGCGCTACATCGCAAGACGTATGGCTAAGGAAGGTTGGCGCGTGCGTGTTGCCGTGCGCCGCCCTAATGAAGCAGGTTTTGTGCGCCCTTATGGTGTGGTTGGTCAGGTCGAGCCTGTCTTGGCCAATATCCGCGATGATGCTTCGGTGCGTGCCGCGATCAAAGGGGCCGATGCGGTTGTGAATTGCGTGGGTATTCTCGTTGAGTCAGGGAAAAACAAGTTTGATGCCGTTCAGGCCGAAGGGGCTGCACGCATTGCGAGGATTGCGAAAGAGGAGCGCGCCGCGCGGCTTGTCCATGTGTCCGCTATCGGTGCGGATGCAGACAGCGATAGCCTTTACGCGCAATCCAAAGCCCAAGGTGAAGCAGGCGTTAAGGCGGCTTTCCCAAAGGCGGTCATCTTGCGGCCTTCGATTGTGTTCGGGCCTGAAGATCAGTTTTTTAACCGCTTTGCCGCCATGGCGCGGCTGTCGCCTTTCGTGCCTTTGATGGGGGCGGGCAGCAAATTTCAGCCTGTCTATGTGGATGATGTGGCCCAAGCGGCTGTTACCGCCATTCTTGATGATCGGTTTAGCGGAATTTACGAATTGGGCGGGCCAGAGCAGCTGAGCTTCCGCGCGTTGATTGAAAAGATGCTCAAGGTTATTGGCCGCCGCCGCGTGATCTTGAGCATCCCAAGCCTAGCTGCGGCGCCTTTGGCCTTTGGCCTTGATATGGCGCAGGCGGTGACATTTGGCCTTTTCGCCAATGGTGTCCTCACCCGTGATCAGCTGCGTCAGCTCAAGCGGGATAATGTCGTGTCGCCAAAGGCAAAAACCTTGGCAGATTTTGGCATTACACCAACTGCACTTGATACGGTTTTGCCAGAATATTTGTGGCCTTATCGCGATGGCGGTCAATATGCAGCAATCCGCGATAGCGCATCTAAGCTGCGATAAGCCCTAGCTATACGCGATCATCAACAGCACCACGCCCAAGATCACCCGATAGATCACATAGGGCGTGTAGCTGATGGTTTTCAAAAGGCGCATCATCACAGACAGGGCCAAAAGTGCCGCAACAAAGGCGAACGCTGCGGCGATGGCACCATCGCGTGCGGCTGCCATGTCAGCTGTGCCAATGACCTCAAGCCCTAAAAGTGCGCCTGAGGCGATGATCACTGGAATTGACATGAGCATCGACAACCGCGCCGCATCTTCGCGCCCGTAGCCCAGTTTTCGTGCGGCAGTGATGGTGATGCCCGAGCGCGATGTGCCGGGGATTAGTGCAAGAATTTGCGCACACCCCATAACCAGCGCATCTTTTAGCGTCCATGCCGTGGCAGGCTTCGTTTCTGTGCCTGTGCGGTCTGCCCAATAAAGCACAACTCCGAATCCAAGCATCGTCCACCCGATGACCGCCGTTGAGCGCAGCAGGTCAGAGAGGCCTGTAAGCTTGAACACCAATCCTGCCACAACCACGGGCACTGTGGATATGATTAGGCACAGCGCGAGAAACGCGCCGCGTGTGTCAATCTGGCCGCGCAGGAGGCGGAAAAATCCAAACAGCGCCTCTTTTACATCGGCCCAGAAATACAAGATGACGGCGCCCAATGTGCCGACATGCACGGCGACATCAATCACCTGACCTTGGTCGGCATGATTCATCAGCGCGGGCAATAGAATCAGGTGACCAGAGGAGGATATCGGCAGAAATTCCGTGATCCCTTGGATGGTAGCGAGAATAAAAAGATAAAACAGGCTCATGAGTTCTATGTCCCAATAAAAACGAGTCTTCTCTAAAGACTTGAATTAATGTGATATTTTTTCAAATAGGTAATGGTGCGATACCTATTTTCGTAAATCAAAGTTGCAAATTGGCCGTCAGAAATGAAAACAGCATTATATGGGTCAGCATTGCTGTCTTTTATGTGATGCGCTTTCGGAATATGAGAAGCGCGTTGAAGATGGGAGAAGTTCCGTGGCTAAGCAACCGATGTTAAAATTTGTCTCCGTGGCTAAAGAAACGCCCGAGAAGAGATCCGCCGAAGAACGCCGTGCGGATTTTCGCGAGATCTATGCCGAGTATGCCGAGCAAAAAGCCGCGGAGCAAGCAGGCCGTTGCAGCCAATGTGGCGTGCCCTATTGCCAGTCGCATTGCCCGCTTCACAACAATATTCCCGACTGGCTCCGCCTGACTGCCGAAGGGCGCCTACGCGAGGCCTATGAGATCAGCCAAGCCACAAACACATTCCCTGAAATTTGTGGGCGTATCTGCCCGCAAGATCGCCTGTGTGAAGGCAATTGTGTGATTGAACAATCTGGGCATGGCACGGTCACCATCGGCTCGGTCGAGAAATACATCACCGATACCGCATGGGATGAAGGTTGGGTGATGCCCATTGCCCCCACAACCGAGCGGGCAGAATCCGTGGGCATCATTGGCGCAGGGCCAGGCGGTTTGGCTGCCGCAGATCGTCTGCGCCGCGCAGGGCTTCAGGTGACAGTCTATGATCGTTATGACCGCGCAGGCGGGCTTTTGACCTACGGGATTCCAGGGTTTAAATTGGAAAAGCCCGTGGTGATGCGCCGCAATGAGCTTTTGGAAAAAGGCGGGGTCAAGTTCGATTTGAACACCGATATTGGCCGCGACATCACCTTTGAGGCGCTGCGCGAAAAGCACGACTTCATCGTGATCGCGACAGGCGTCTATAAATCGCGCGACTTGGACGTTGCGGGGCATGAGGCTTCGGGGATCGTCAAGGCATTGGATTATCTCACCGCGTCCAACCGCAAAAGCTTTGGCGATGCTGTGCCTGATTTTGACACTGGCGCATTGAATGCCGAAGGCAAAAAAGTTGTCGTAATCGGCGGTGGTGATACTGCGATGGACTGTGTGCGCAGTGCGATTCGTCAGGGTGCGACCTCTGTGAAATGCCTATATCGCCGTGACCGCGCGAATATGCCTGGCAGTCAACGCGAAGTTCAGAACGCCGAAGAAGAAGGTGTGGAATTTGTCTGGTTGTCCGCGCCAAAAGGTTTTGTTGGTAATCCTGTAACGGGTGTCGAGGTTCAGAAAAGGCGCCTCGGCGCGCCTGATGCGACAGGCCGTCAAAGCCCCGAGGTGATTGAGGGTGCCGATTATGTTGAGGACGCGGATTTGGTGATCATGGCCTTGGGCTTTGAGCCAGAAGATCTGCCCACGCTTTGGAATTGCGCAGATTTGCCTGTCACCCGTTGGGGGACGGTAAAGACCGATTTCCGTAGCCATGAAACGGCATTGGAAAACGTCTATGCCGTTGGCGATATTGCGCGCGGGGCGAGCCTTGTTGTTTGGGCGATCCGTGATGGCCGTGAAGCAGCGGACGCGATCCTTGCAAAAGTTGCAGGCCACGGCGTGATAGCGGCTGAGTGATCCGATATGGCCCGTCTTGCGCATAGCATCGCACGTCACTTGACCCTTCTCGCATCGGCGGGCGGGGTCATTGGTGTTGCGGCGATGGCGCAAGCGGCGCAAATCACACCGCCTGCGGGGTGCGAAGCCTTCCTCACGGTTCAAAGCCGCGGATGCATGGTCTCGCATTATTGGACCTGTGAGGGTGATGCTGCGGGCGAGCATTGGCGCCTCAGCCTAGATGTCGATGGGCCAATGTCACTATCCCATACGGATCGTGAGTTTCGGTGGCTTGAATCGCTTGATCTTCGCACGGGCCTTCAGTCGCGCTTGGTCCAACCTGAAATTGACCCCGCAAGCCTTAGCGAATTGCTTGAGACAGGGCGGGACAGTTTCACTTTTTCGCTGTCTGTCTCAGAAGGGGACGCGCCCTTTACCCGCGATTACAGCGGTTTTGACGCTCTTACGGGAGACACAGTTGAGATTGACGGTGAGGTTTTGGCACGCACGGAATTTGCCTATACCGAAACCACACCAGACGGCACACGCAGCACTGTGGGAAACCAATATGTAAGCCCCTCCTTGCGAATGTTCTTTGGCGGCACCGAGACACTGACCCTGCCAGGCGGGGAAGAAATCTCCTATGACGCAAGCCCCGTTGATTTTGCCCGTCCCAATGAGGCGGGATTTCTGAATGCACTGCCGCTTTATGATTGCGGTGATGTTTTATCCTAGGGCCTCGGCCCGTTTCGCGCATCCTGAAGATGCCCCTTCCGAAAGAAAGGTATGAGTGATGACCAAGTTTGATGCCGAATGGGTGGCCGCAGAAGAGGCCAAGCGCGCGTTTATGGTCGAGCATGGTATGTATTCCCTTGAGGAGGAACATTCCTCTTGTGGCGTAGGTTTGGTCGTTGCTGTCGATGGCAAACCTTCACGCCGCGTGGTGGAAAACGGGATCAACGCGCTTAAGGCCGTTTGGCATCGCGGCGCTGTGGACGCCGATGGAAAGACAGGTGATGGCGCAGGCATCCATGTGCAAATCCCTGTGCAGTTTTTCTATGATCAAATTCGCCGCACAGGCCATGAGCCTGCTTCTGACAAATTGATTGCAGTCGGTCAGGTGTTCTTGCCGCGTTCGGATTTTGGCGCGCAAGAGCTGTGCCGCACGATTGTCGAAACCGAAGTTTTGCGGATGGGGCACTATATTTACGGCTGGCGTCATGTGCCTGTTGATACCGCTTGCCTTGGTGAAAAGGCCAATGCAACGCGGCCCGAGATTGAGCAAATCTTGATCCGGAATGAAAAGGGCATCGATCACGAACAATTCGAGCGCGAGCTTTACGTCATCCGCCGCCGCATTGAAAAAGCTGCTGCGGCCGCAGGCGTGGGGCAACTTTATCTGTGCTCTCTTTCCTGCCGTTCCATCATCTACAAAGGTATGATGTTGGCGGAACAGGTATCGGAATTCTATCCCGACCTTCAGGATGAGCGGTTTGAATCCGCCTTCGCGATTTACCACCAGCGGTATTCAACCAACACATTCCCACAATGGTGGTTGGCGCAGCCATTCCGCATGTTGGCCCATAATGGCGAAATCAACACGCTCAAGGGTAATGTGAACTGGATGAAGAGCCATGAGATTCGCATGGCATCCACCTATTTCGGTGATATGGCCGAAGATATTAAGCCGATCATCCCGCAAGGGTCGTCTGACTCTGCCGCTTTGGACGCTGTGTTCGAGGTGTTGGTGCGCGCAGGTCGCAACGCGCCAATGGCAAAAACCATGCTCGTTCCCGAGGCTTGGAGCCAAACCGCCAGCGAATTACCGCAGGCATGGCAAGATATGTATTCCTATTGCAATTCGGTGATGGAGCCATGGGATGGCCCCGCCGCCCTTGCAATGACCGATGGTCGTTGGGTTTGTGCGGGTCTTGACCGAAACGGTCTGCGTCCAATGCGCTATGTGGTGACGGGCGATGGGATGCTGATTGCGGGCTCCGAGGCAGGCATGGTGCCTGTTGACGAGGCGCGCGTGATTGAAAAAGGCGCGCTTGGGCCTGGTCAGATGATTGCAGTCGACATGGAAACGCAAAAGCTATTCCACGACACCGAGATCAAGGATGCCTTGGCCGCGGCGCGCCCGTTTGGCGACTGGGTCGGCAAGATCACGGATTTGGCCAAGGAAACCGAAGGCCTTACGGAAACAGCGATTTTCTCAGGCGAAGATCTGCGCCGCCGTCAGGTGGCCGCGGGCTATACGATTGAGGAATTGGAACATATTCTCGCACCAATGGCCGAAGATGGCAAAGAGGCCTTGGCCTCTATGGGCGATGATACGCCAAGCGCGGTTTTGTCGAAGAAATATCGCCCATTGAGCCACTTCTTCCGCCAGAATTTCAGTCAAGTGACGAACCCCCCGATTGACAGTTTGCGCGAATATCGGGTGATGAGCCTTAAGACGCGCTTCGGCAACCTGAAGAATGTGTTGGACGAAGATAGCAGCCAAACCGAGATTTTGGTTCTCGACAGTCCTTTCGTGGGCAATGCGCAATTTGACGCGATGGTGAAGCATTTTGGCGATGCCGTGGTGACGATTGACGCGACCTTTGCTGCGGGTGCAGATAAAAATGGCTTGCGTGATGGGCTGGAGCGCATTCGCCAAGAGGCCGAGGATGCAGTGCGTTCGGGTGCTGCGCATATCGTGTTGACCGACCGGTTCCAAAGCGCAGAAAAAGTCGCGATGCCAATGATCTTGGCGACAAGCGCGGTGCATTCGTGGCTGACGCGCAAGGGTTTGCGCACATTCTGCTCGCTCAACATCCGATCAGCGGAATGCATTGACCCGCATTATTTTGCGGTGCTGGTGGGCTGTGGGGCAACTACAGTGAACGCCTATTTGGCAGAGGATTCGCTGGCGGATCGCATTGAGCGCGGTCTTTTGGAGGGCACTTTGACCGAAGCGGTCGCACGCTATCGCAACGCGATTGACCAAGGCTTGTTGAAAATCATGGCCAAAATGGGGATTTCGGTGATTTCCTCATATCGTGGTGGTTTGAACTTCGAGGCTGTGGGTCTGAGCCGCGCCATGGTTGCGGAATATTTCCCCGGTATGACGAGCCGCATTTCGGGCATTGGCGTTTCGGGCCTTCAGAAAAAATGTGAAGAAGTCCACGCGCTTGGTTGGTTGCAGGGCGATGGAATCCTTCCGATTGGCGGTTTCTATAAATCGCGCCGTTCGGGGGAAACCCACGCTTGGGAAGCGCAGTCGATGCATATAATGCAGATGGCCTGCAACAAAGCCTCGTTTGAATTGTGGAAACAATATTCCGCCAAGATGCGCGCCAACCCGCCCATTCATCTGCGCGACTTGTTGGACATTAAGCCCTTGGGTCAGCCCATTGCGATTGAAGAAGTGGAATCCATCACCTCAATCCGCAAGCGCTTTGTCACGCCGGGCATGAGCCTTGGGGCGCTTAGCCCTGAGGCCCATAAGACGCTCAACGTGGCGATGAATCGTATTGGCGCGAAATCCGATAGTGGTGAAGGCGGTGAAGATCCCGCACATTTCACACCAGAGCCCAATGGCGACAACCCAAGCGCCAAGATCAAACAGGTCGCATCGGGCCGCTTTGGCGTAACAGCGGAATATCTGAACCATTGCGAGGAGTTGGAGATCAAGGTCGCACAAGGTGCCAAGCCGGGTGAAGGCGGTCAGTTGCCTGGTATGAAGGTGACAGATTTGATTGCGCGCCTTCGTCACTCGACCAAAGGTGTGACGCTGATCTCGCCGCCGCCGCATCACGATATCTATTCCATCGAAGATTTGGCGCAGCTGATCTATGACCTCAAGCAGATCAACCCCCGCGCGAAAGTCACCGTGAAATTGGTGGCCTCATCGGGCGTTGGCACGATTGCGGCGGGTGTCGCCAAGGCAAAAGCGGATGTCATCCTAATCTCGGGCCACAATGGTGGCACGGGTGCAAGTCCCGCGACCTCGATCAAATATGCGGGTCTGCCATGGGAGATGGGCCTGACCGAGGCGCATCAGGTCTTGTCGATGAACAACCTGCGCGACCGAATCACCTTGCGCACCGATGGTGGCCTGCGCACAGGTCGTGACATTGTCATGGCAGCCATGATGGGGGCCGAGGAATATGGTATCGGCACGGCTGCGTTGATTGCCATGGGATGTATCATGGTGCGCCAGTGCCAGTCGAACACCTGCCCCGTGGGCGTTTGCACGCAAGACGAAAGCCTGCGCGCAAAATTCACAGGAAACGCAGATAAGGTTGTCAATCTGATCACCTTCTACGCGCAAGAAGTGCGCGAGATTCTGGCAGAGATTGGTGCGCGCAGTCTTGATGACGTCATTGGCCGCGCGGATTTGTTGACACAGGTCAGCCGTGGTTCGGCGCATCTTGATGATCTTGATCTTAACCCCATGCTGATCACAGTCGATGGGGCGGATAAGATTGTTTATGACCGCAATAAGCCGCGCAACTCTGTGCCTGACACGTTGGACGCACAGATCGTGGCGGATGCCGCGCGCTTTTTGCAAGATGGCGAAAAGATGCAACTGTCCTACGCTGTGCAGAACACGCTACGCACCATTGGCACGCGGACATCTAGCCACATCGTGCAGAAATTCGGGATGCGCAACAGCCTTCAACCAAATCACCTGACGGTGAAATTGGAGGGTTCGGCAGGGCAGTCCTTAGGGGCCTTTGCAGCGCCCGGATTGAAGCTTGAGGTGTCGGGTGATGCCAATGACTATGTGGGTAAGGGCCTGTCGGGTGGCACGATTGTCGTGAAACCCGCTCAAGTCAGCCCTCTGAAGGCCTCTGAAAACGTCATCATCGGCAACACTGTTCTTTATGGCGCCACCGATGGCTATCTCTTTGCAGCGGGTCGCGCGGGTGAGCGCTTTGCGGTGCGTAACTCAGGCGCCAAAGTCGTGGTCGAGGGCTGTGGCTCGAACGGGTGTGAATATATGACGGGCGGCGTTGCCGTGATCCTTGGGTCAATTGGGGCCAATTTCGGCGCGGGTATGACGGGCGGTATGGCCTATCTCTATGACCCAAGCGGCGAGGCTTTGATAAATATGAACCTTGAGACATTGGTGACTTGCCCCGTCACAGTCGCACATTGGGAAGAGCAGTTGCTTGATCTGATCACCCGCCATCATGCGGAAACGGCCTCGCAAAAAGCGGATATGATCCTCAAGAATTGGGAGAGTGAGAAGGCAAACTTCTTGCAGGTTTGCCCCAAGGAAATGCTCAATAAGCTGGCCCATCCGATCAGCCTTGAAGCGGCGGCTGTGCCTGCTGAATAAACCAAAAAAACCGCGCGCAAAGAGATTTGCGCGCGGTTTTACTTTAGGCCTTGATGAAATCTGTTGCGGCGTAGCCTTGCATGTAAAGAAGCGCCGTTAGATCGCCGTGATTGATCCGATGCTTGGCTTGCGCTTGCACTGTAGGTTTCGCGTGTAATGCGACCCCCGCCCCTGCAAGTTGCAGCATCCCCAAATCATTTGCGCCATCGCCGACCGCCAAGACATCGGCAGGGGTAATCCCAAGCCGTGCTGTGATGTCATTCAAGGCCTCCACTTTGGCCTCGCGGCCCAAGATTGGGTCAGTCACCTTGCCTGTCAGCTGACCGCCTTCGGCGCAAAGCGTGTTTGCGCGGTGTTCGTCAAACCCAAGCCTATCTGCAATAGCCGCCGTGAAGGCCGTAAACCCTCCAGATACAAGCGCGGCATAGGCCCCATTTGCCTTCATAGTAGCCAAAAGAACGGGGCCGCCCGGCATAAGGTGAATGCGCTTTTCCAAAACATGGTTGATCACCGCGACATTGAGGCCCTTGAGCAGGCTCACACGTTCGCGAAGCGCGCCTTCGAAATCCAATTCGCCATTCATCGCGCGGGCGGTAATCTGGGCCACGCGCGGGCCAACACCCGCCTCGGCGGCCAATTCATCAATGCATTCTTGGCGGATCATGGTCGAATCCATATCCGCCAGCAGCATTTTCTTGCGCCGCCCCTCTTCGGGTTGCAAAACCATATCCACACCTTCGGCCTGAAGGCTGGCCCAGATGTCTTCGAAATTGGTGGGCGCTTGCGGAATGGTGAATTCTGCCGCTGTGTTTGGGTTCAGCCACACTGCATCACCGCCGCCCAATGCATTGCGGAGGCTTGCCACCAATTCTGGTTCCAAATGGATTGCGGTATTGGTGATTAATGTGACAACAAACATGGCTTTGTCCCTTTGGGGATATGGCGAAAGTCCATTGATCCTATAGGAAATGTCCTTGGTCTTGGCCAGTCAACAATCACTTTGGGTGCGCAAGCGGCAATTTTGCGTTAGCTTGGGCCAAAGATTGGCTTGGTAAGGGGCAGACTTGGCATGATCCGCGCTGTGATTGGCCTGATACTGGGCGCGCTTCTCGCATTGAGCGCCGTGATCGTCCTCGAGCGGGATCGCGCAGATATCGCGCAGCAGCAGATGCTATGGGGTGACACCCCAGTGACATGGATGCAGCGCCCTGCATCCACGGGGCCGGTCATTATAATTGCGCATGGTTTTGCAGGGTCACGCCAACTGATGCAGGCCTACCAAATATCTTTGGCCAAAGCGGGTTATGTGACCTTTAGCTTCGATTTTGAGGGGCATGGCCGCAATCGCCAACCGATGCGCGGCGATGTCACCGCGCTAGATGGCACAACCCGCTATTTGATGGAGGAACTGGCCCGCGTCACGGATCGCGCCATTGACGCGGTCGGGCGGGCAAACGGGCTGGCCTATTTGGGCCATTCGATGGCCAGTGATATCATCATCCGCCAAGCGATAGAGGATCCGCGTGTTGCGACCACCGCTGCATTATCGGTCTTTTCCTTGGCGATTACGCCTGACGAGCCGCGCTCGCTCCTGATGATCAATGGCCAATGGGAGGCAGGATTGCGCGCGGCTGCGCAATCGGTGATGCAACAAATCGGCGCAAGCGAAGGTGATCGCATTCGCGATGTGACAGGTTTTGCCCGCGCGGCCCTTGTTGCGCCGATGACCGAGCATGTTGGCATTCTCTATTCCCGCGCGGCCATTGCCGAGGTGATTGCGTGGTATGATGCAGAATTTGGCATCACCCGCGCAAGCCCGCCCTCTATCGCGCCCTATGGCGCAATAATTTTGGGCGGGTTTGCAGGGATTGTGATGGCCCTCGGTGGGCTTGCGACATTGGGATTTAGCGGAAAACCAAGGCGGGTTTTGCCAATTGCGCCGCGCGCCTTTTGGTTGGCGGCGCTTCTGCCCGCTCTCATAACGCCTGTGGTTTTACGGGGGGCATCTCTGCCATTTTTGCCTGTCATTCTTGCCGATTACCTTGCGCTGCACCTTGCCCTTTATGGGGGGCTTGCGATTGCGATTTTGTTGATCACAGGTCATGGTTCGGTGATTTTTCCAACCCCGCGCCGGGTTTTGCGTAGCCTGTGGATTGGGATTGGGTTTGGCGCTGTCGCACTTGGTCTTATGGGTCTTTACCTGGATCGCTATGTCGGCAGTTTTTGGGCAGGGGGCGCACGCCTGTTGCCATTTGTGATGATTTTAATCGGCGCATTGCCCGCGATGATTGCTGATGCGGCGCTGATTTCCGCCGCCCGCGCGCCGATATGGAAACGGATATTGGTGCGTTTTGCCTTTTTGGCATCGCTTGGCCTTGCGGTCGCATTAGATTTTGATCGGATGTTGTTTTTGATCCTGATCTTGCCTGTGATCCTATTGTTTTATGCCAGTTTTGGCTATGTCTATGGCCGATTGGGGCGGGGACAGGCGGCAGTTCTTGGCGTGGGTTTGGCGCTTGGGCTGTCTTTGGCTTGGGCGCTGGCAGCCAGCTTCCCGCTGTTTCAGGCGGGTTAATACCCCGTCATCTCCAAATATCCGCGCCCTAAATGGCTGCCTGTGCTAAAAATCGGCCCTTCCCAATAGGGGATTGTTCCGCCCATCCATGCATCGGGATTGAGCGCGTTCGTGCGGATATCTAGACCCTGTTCTGGCAGGGTGATGTGCCACCCGACAGGCAAAACCCGCCCTGCCACCTCATGTGTCACAATAGGCGTCATGCGGAGTGCGCCATCACCATAAGCGGTGGGTTGGCCATTTGCCGAGATCCATGTGGCCGAGGTAAATCGGGTCTCATCGCGGCTGCGCAATGAGAAACCCATGAGCTTTTCACCCGTTTCAAAATGCAGCGACACCCAATCCCATCCCGCTTGATCCGCTGCCAATGGTTGCGATGACCATTCGCGATCAAGCCATGCTTGTCCTGACACTTGTCGTGCCCCATCGGGCAACGTGATGGTTCCGCTGACCTCGTAAAATGGTTGGGAGTAGTAATAGCTTGCCTGACCTTCATTCGATTTCACCGAAAACCCATTCACCCCGTGGCGCACGAGCGGGCCATTAGCCGTGAGGGTGAGGTCATATGCGAATGTGTCGCCGCGCGCGCTGACAATGATCTGGTCAAGTGCATCTGTCTCTGATGCCGAGTTTAGAGACTGTAACCCCCAATCATCAATCCAGACCTCAAGCAGATTTTTGGTTAGTAATGCCCCCGCTTGGCCCGTGCCACCACGGGCATAGCGTTCGCTGTGGTAATGCTGATCAGGCAGGGTGACAGCGGCATGGCCGAGCCAGATTTGCCCGTCTTCCCACCCATTGCTTTGGCCATCAGCGGGGCGGGTTGCATTGCGAAACACAGTCCATTGCGCCCCAAGCGGGTTTCCTGCGGCATCGGTTAGATTGGCGGTCAGATACCACCACTCGATACGATAACCGGGGTGAGCCGTGTGATCCTGTGGAAATGTGATCGGTCGGTTCGGATCGACCGCCGCATATCCTTCGGCGCTGAGGCCAAGCCCCGCGAAACCCTGAGCATGGGCGACAGGGGCAATCCATATAAAAACCAATGCAATTAGTGACCTAGCGTTCATGGGCGAATAGTCCAAGCAACCGATGGGGTGAGAGACGCGCCAATTGCCATGCGGGCCATAAGGCTGCAATCGCCGCAGCCCCTGCCGCCAAAGCGCATAGTTTGATCAGATCCGCAGGAAAGATTTGCAGTGGCAGGCGCCATCCAAAGGCCTCAACATTGATGATGGCCAAAAGGTAATGTGCCAAAGCAAGACCCAAAGGCAGCGCAAAAATGGCGCAGAAGCTGGCAAAGGCGATGATCCGCAAAAATTCGGCCCAGGCAAGGTTCCGCCGCCGCTGTCCTGCAGCCCAAATCGGGGCTATTTGCGCAAGGCGCATTTCAGACAGGGTCAATAGGCTTGTGAACATGGCGAACCCTGCCACCCCAAGGGTCAGCGCATTCAGCGCATAGGTCACTTGAAAAGTTTGTTCGAACACCCGCAGCGAGATGTCTTTCACCGCCGCTTGATTGATCATGGATTGCGGGGAGAGGCCTGTAGCCTCTGTGATTTCAGCCGCTAAATCTGTGACCGTTGCAGGATCAGTGCGCAGCGCAAACCGCAAAGGCGGGGATTCGGGGAAGAGGGTCTTAAACAGATCAAGTCCAATGATCGCCTGCCCCTCGGGGTTTCCATAATCTGAATAAATCCCAAGGATTGGCAGGGTGAGGCTTGGGGTTACATTAAAATCCTGACCCAGTTCCAACCTTTCGCGGCGGGCGAGTTGTTCGTTGATCACAACAGCTTGGCTTTCGGCCATCTGTGACCACGCGTCAGGCAGGGCCTCGAGAAATGGCCAGTGATCCCGATATGTGGCGTGATCCACCAGCCCATGCAATTCGGCGGGCAATCCACCAAATCGCGTGTCTACTAGGGCGAACGGCAAAATCGCGTCAACACGCGGTGTAAGATAGTCGGTGACACGCGCCGCTTGTTCGGGTGAAGCGGTGGTCAAATACAGCTCGGACGCAAGCCGTTGATCCAACCAGCCTGTAAAGGTTGCTCGAAACGAGCCAACCATGGTGGATACGCCAATATTCGTTGAAAGCGCCAATAAAAGCGCCATCAAAGATAGGGATAAGGCAGGCAAAGACAGACGCATATCAGCTAAGGCCCAGTGCAAAAACGGCGCCCTGACCCGTGTTGCGATGCCCGCCAAAAGCACCGATAGGCCAAAGGGCAAAACCAATGCGCCCCCCAATAAGAGCGCAGCCAAACCGATAAAACCCATCATCAGGCCGCTGCCAAAGATCACAACAAGGCCAGATAGGGCCAAAAGGCCTAGGCCTAAAAGGGCTTGGATAAGGCGTAAGGCGGCACTGGTCTGTGCCCATGAATTCGGTGTCGCTGATCGCAAGATCGGCAAGCGCGCCACCCGCCAAAGCGCAGATGCCCCCGCAATCGCGGCCCCGATCACGGACATGGCTAGGGCAGCAATGGCCCACATCGGATCAAATTGCAGCACTGCGCCGATATCGGCGCCGTATAGCCCCCGAAGGCTTGCGGAAACCTCTGGCAAAAGCGTTGCGGCCAAACCATACCCTAAACCAAGACCAAGGATGCCTGACACAAGTGCGAAAACCCCAAGTTCTACAGCCAAGAGCACAATTAACCCACCCAATGGCACGCCAAGCGCGCGCAAGGCCCGCAGGCTTGTGCGGCGTTGCTCAAAGGCCAGACCAATGGTGGCGTGGGTGATAAACAAACCCACAGCAAAGGCAAGAAAGCCAAAGGCCGTTAGGTTGAGATGAAAGCTATCTGTCAGCCGTGCCAGATCATTGCTGGTTTCGGCCTGCTGAAGGATTAAGTCACCGCGTGAGGCAAGCCAAGTGTCAATCGGCGCAAGGCCAAAAGGCTGGGGTGCTGAGACAATCAACGCGGTTGGCCCCATCTCACCCACAAGCTGTGCGATTGTTGCGATGTCGCCGATGACCAAGCCCGTTGCGAGCGTGTCATCATAGCTGGCATTGCCCAAGATCCTGCGCGCGTGTTCGGTCAAATCAGGGGGCAGGCCGCGGGATGCCGTGTCTGATGTCATCAACACCTGACCGCCCAGAAGAATATCCGTCACGGGGATGCTGCCAGATTGCAGGCGTTCGGGAAGTGCTGCGACTGGCAAGGTTAGAGGGTCAATCCCAAGCACACGTAAGGCAGTCGGGCCAGAGCCAAGCCGTGCCTCAAGAAGCGGTGAAACAAGATAGCCCGCGCGGCGCAATTCGGAAAAGATCGCTTGATCCATAGCGCGGCCATCTTGGCGCAAGATGCGGTCAAATTGATCTTGTCCCAATAAATTCGCGGCGCGGGCATAGCTTGCGCGCGCTTCAGCGTTGAGGGCCTGAACCCCCGACCACAGTGCCGTTGCCAGTGCAAGCCCCGCAATCAGCGCAAAAACCTGCAAAGGATGTCTGCGCCAATGGCCCAAGAGCGCAGATAGGGTGGTCAGGATCAAGGCGCGGCTCATGGATCGAATGCCTGCAACTGCCCGCGTGAGAGATGTCGGCGCGTCTCGCACGCGGCGGCAATGCGCGCCGAATGGGTGACCATCAAAAGACCCGCCCCGCTTTCTGCGATCAGTCGTAAAAAAAGTGACAGCACCGCTTGGCCATTTTCTTCGTCAAGGTTTCCCGTTGGCTCATCCGCAAGGATAAGGTCAGGGCGCAGTGCCAAGGCACGGCCAACGGCAACGCGCTGTTGTTGTCCGCCTGAAATCTCCTCTGGATAGCGCGCCAAAAGCGTCTCTAAGCCTAGGATTTGTGATAGATGCGCGATCCAATCGCGATCATATCGACCCGCGAGCCGCGCTTGAAAGGAAAGGTTATCACCAATGGTCAAAGCGGGGATCAGGTTGAATTGTTGAAAGACCAGACCAATCGACTGACGCCG
>Ga0255757_10000960_pt1 | contig 28391 bp, 20 predicted proteins | sample 071ome_27_FD_179957 | JGI IMG/M metagenome (GOLD analysis project Ga0255757, IMG submission 179957) | Coastal salt marsh microbial communities from the Groves Creek Marsh, Skidaway Island, Georgia - 071409AT metaG (version 2) | ecosystem: Environmental > Aquatic > Marine > Intertidal zone >...
TGTGTGTATCTAGATTTACACGAGATGGCGGCGTGATCGGAATGACGCGCAGAGTGGCGGTCTTCTTGGCCGTGGGAGGTTCTGCCGTTTTTGCCCCGAGTATCAGCCAGGCACAGAACCCGACGGTGGTCTCAGAAGCGGCTTACCAACTCCAATTTGACCCAGCCCGGGACGGCTTTAGCTTCGCCAACTTCCCCAACGATCCGCAAACTTTCAGTGTTAGTGATGAAGTGATGCTGAGGTTGTTTGGGGACAGTATCTGTTCCTTCGGAAGTGGCTCCGATGCGTGTGAGATAAATCCAGTCGTCAAGGATTTGCAACGAACGCTAAATCGGGGACTAGAAGTCGGTCATTGTGTTGGCATGTCGGCTCTAGCTCAGGAACTCTTTGATGGGAGCGTTCCCCAAGTTGGGCAACTGGGAGTTGCTGCAACCAGCTCTCTACCCCTGAATCGGGCCGTTGTTGATGAAATCGCGAGCCGAGCTGCAGTGCAATTTCTACCTGGTGAGGGTCAGACACAGATGTCGCCGCCGAGCAAAGTCGTTTCGGTATTGGAACAGGCGTTTGCGGAAGGCAGTGCCCGAAACGTATTGGTTCTGTACGCGTGGAATATCGAACAAAATGGCTGGGGCGGTGGCCATGCTGTGACGCCATTCGCTGTCGAAGACACAGATGCTGAGAATGTCAAAGAGATTCTGATCTACGACAACAATCTGCCAAATGTCGTGCAGAGGGTCACGGTGGATCTTCAAGAGGAGGCATGGGAGTACGAGAAGGGTGGCCAGTTGCCTGGAGGTGGTTCCACGGGCTGGAACTACGGAGGGATCGGGGACAACGGTGGGATGGGGTCATCCATGGGGCTGCTTGACGTGTCACGACTCCGTGGGCCGTTTTCCTGTTCCATCTGCGATGCATATCGCGCGCCACTCAACTCGGATCATCAGGCTCTGTTTCTGGACAATCTGCAAGAAGATGACGAAGTGGTGGATGACGAAGACATTGAGATCGTCATCCATGATGAAGAGGAACTTTCCGGCACGGATGGTCCGCGCGTTCCCAGTGATAGTCAGATGAATGCATTGAATAGCGATGACAGCGATGACAGCCAAGAAGGCCTGACCGACAACCTGACCCCTCCTGATTCAGCATCATTAAGTCTCAGCAAGCCAGCAAAATCGCCCTACACCCTGGTGGAGGACCAGGCAGCAATCGGTTCTCGCATCGGCCACAACGTAATGAACGCTTTTGGTAACGGCCAGGCGGTTGAGGTTCGAACTTCTGTGTTCGGTGAGGGTCGCGTCGCAATCCAAGACGGCAACAGCCAACCCCATCTCGCTGCCAACCCCCGAGGTGGAGCCATCGTCACCTCTCTGAAACTTAGTCACGACCGTGCATCCACGGATTACTCCGCTCACATGCGCCTCAATCCGCGGGCTATTCGTCAGTGGATGAAGTCAGATGGGACCAAGGAGATGCCGGGTCTTCGCCTCCGAGTTACCGAATCCGTGCTTCATGCATCCGTCACCGACGGCCCCAACGTTGCTATCGACCTGTCTGTGCTTGAGGTTGGCTCACAAGACGGTGGCATGGCAGCAATTGCTCGCAGCATTCGTCTCGGTGAAGGTGACGTTGCCAGTGTTAACTTCAAAAAATGGCAGGCTGGTGAAGCACCACAACTGATTGTGCACCGCTCGAACGGTCGGCAACATCAGGTGCAAATGACTCTCATCGAAGTTTCGGACTTTGACGCCGTTGCATTGGCTGGACCGTCGGATCAGTGAGATAGACACCTTTCCTGATCCCTTTCACTAGTCTTCAGCGCATGAAAACGAGCGTGCCGACATCCATCTGGGCAATCGAAATACTTGGCATCGCGGGAATCGCTTTCTGGATAGTCACCATCATCCGCGGTCTGCTGGAGAGTGCCGGCAACACCCTCACGACTCTGGTTATCGGACTGACGCTCGGCGGAGCTCATGCGGTGGTTGCGCTAGGAGCTCGACATCAATCCGTCGTCTACGTCTACGCAATTTGCTTCATCTTTGTCGGTGATTTACTTCTCGCCATCTTGGTAGACGTCACAGCCCTGACTTTGGTTGCCTTCACCATCGTGCTTGCAGCGTTGGCAGCCTCAAATTCCGCCCGCACGTGGATGCGCGGCACCTCGCACTCGACGTGACGACGATGATTCCGGCCGGCGGGCAGCCGACACCTTTCACCACCACCGACTGAGGTGGATGCGCATCCGCACCCCAAGCGTGGGTCCACTCATCGTGAGCACTGCCCTGAGAGTCCAGGGAGCCGGGCTTGCGCGGCGGGTCAGTTGGGGCCGCGCGGGCCATCCACCAAGAGGTTTTTGATTGCCCAAGAGGCACTTGCAGCATGAAGACCACAGCAGCGCTGGTCGCTCATCGCCCGGCCACTTGGGCTACGTAAATCGTGTTGGTCGAGGTGCCACCCTGTAACGGATTTGGGAAAACAACAACGTCTGTACTCACTTTTGGGAAATGGTTCTGCAGCACCCGCACATAATCTTCGTCAGGTTGGTCATTCGACCACAGAGCAAAGACGCCTTCGGGAGCCAACAACGCTGCCAGCGCCGAGCTGCCCTCTTCTGTGTAGAGCCAAGCATTTCCGGGAGCAAGGGTGTGACGGGGCGAGTGGTCGATATCGACGATAACCACGTCCCACGAGGCAGCGGTGCACGGATCGGCACCCCGCTGCATCAAGTCGAAGAAGTCACCCTCGTGCACGGTGGTCCGTTGATCACCGCTCACGTCGTGTCCTAAAGGCACCAAACCTTGCCGGTGCCAGGAGATAACTGGGCCGATGGCTTCGACCACCGTCATTTGGTTCACTCGCCCGTCAATGAGGACTTCTCGAGCGGTGTATCCCAAGCCGAGTCCACCGACTAACACCCGGAGTCCAGCACCCGGTACAAGACCCAGCGCTAGCGAGGCGAGCTTCTGCTCGGCAACAGTGAATGAGCTGGACATCAGGTACTCGTCGTTGAGAAGCACCTCGAATACCTCGTGATCCAAAATTGGGTCATGGCGACGTCGCAATGAGATCTCACCCCACGGCGTGGTCTGCCAATCGACCTCTGTTACCCGAGCCGCCATGGGGGCACGCTAACTCAGACTCTTCCCCTCCAGAATTGCGCGGGGGCCGCGACGCCGGTGAGTAGGGGCGTCCCTTCACAGGTCACGCCATGATCGGACGGGATGGTGATCGCGCGAGCAAGTGCATGGGCATGGCCATACCGATGATCGCCGTGCCGTACACGCCTACTCTTCCTACGTCATCGGTACTTGCAGGAACACTGCGAGGAGGAGAGAGAGCGCGGCGACTATCGCCAACGTGCCAAAAACCGTAATCCGAAGATCAGCCGGGCGAGCGGTCATCCAGGACTTCAGAATCCTGCGGACAATCGGACCGGTGATCCACGACACACTGGCGACAGCCAGGAGATTGGACAGCAGCAACATGGCCGCGAAAGGCAGAGTCACGTTGTCCATCAGCAGAGAAATAATGAAAATAGATGGATAGAGGGCAGCAACCGTGGAAAGCCAAATCTTCCAAGTCGGCGCTTGAACAGACGGTGGATCGGGTCGGTACCAGAATGGGGTGAGGTATTGCTCATCTGTCCCAAAACGGTCAGCCTGTTTGACGAGGTTCTGTAACCGGGAGTGAAGCCCCTTCCACTCTCCGCTGTCCAGCCACCTGCCGAGATTTGCCGATGAGTCAAATCGCACGACCAATGTGTAAAAGTCTTGCCCACCGTCTATCGGTTCAATGACTTCCCGCGACAAGAATCCCGGAAACTCCTTCTCCATTCGTCCGGAATCTTCCAACCACCTCGCATAGTCATTCGCCATCGACAGTCGGACACTGTGGACGGCCACCAAGGTCTCAGGATGTGTTGCTTCGGCGTCACTTTTCATGAGTTGGAGGCTACAGAGACTCCAGGCGTTTGATTGTCGATTGAATCCGCCACCTCTGACTTGGAGCCGCCTCGGGGATTTGAACCCCGGACCTACGCATTACGAGGGCGTTGCTCAACCCCTTCAGGAAGAGGAGGGCTCCTAAAAGCCGTCCTACGTGGTCACCTCACGTTGCAGCATCTTGCACCGTTTTGGACAGCAAATGTTCGCAAATTGTTCGTACTTGACGCGGGCTTACTACTCGCCCGCCCCACCCCAATCTAGGTGTAGGCGCGGCCAGCGTGTGGGTGATATTCGACTCTTCATCTGCCCACAAGATGCCCCCTTTGCGGCTTGTGGCTGCTCTGGCCGACTCGTTCTTGATTGGCCTCGGCGAACGTATGCTGAGTGGGTGGTGAACCGTCGTCGATTCGCGGGGCTCTTCACGGCGGCGATTATCTGGGGGCTGATCGTAACGGTGGGCGGCCAAGCCCGGGCGGATGCGTCCGCGCAAGCCATGTCCTTGCCCGGAGGACCGACGAGCGCGATGGACTCGACGCCAGTGCGACTCGACGCTGATCTCTATCTGCCGACCACCACACCCGCTCCCGCCGTGGTCCTCGCTCACGGCTTCGGCGGCAGCAAGGCTTCGGTAGCGACTGAAGCGGAATACTTGGCCGATCGTGGATTCGTTGTCTTGGCATACACCGCACGAGGATTCGGTGGGTCCACCGGAACCATTACCATGAATTCGCCGGACTTCGAGATCGCCGACGCCTCGGCTGTGATCGACTACCTCGCCACCTTGGACACCGTCACCCAAGACGGGCCCAGCGATCCCCGAGTCGGTTTCGCGGGTGGCTCGTACGGTGGAGCGTTGTCTCTTATGGCTGCCGGTTACGACAATCGAGTGAATGCAGTATCCGCGGACATTACCTGGAACGATCTGCAGACCTCGTTGTTCGGCCAGTCGGTGAGCAACCCTCCCGCGAGCAAGGAGGTAGGCGTCTTTAAGCAGTTTTGGAGCGGGCTGTTCTTCAGTGCCGGCCTGGTCACCCAAGACGGACAGGTAACTGATTGCGGCCGCTTCGCGCCAGACTGGTGCCTTGCATATTCCACCGCGGCAGCAGATGGAATCCTGACTGACAAGGCCCGTGAACTTATGGCGGCATCGTCGCCTGCCAGCATCACCGATCGCATCACTGTGCCCACCCTGCTCGGCGGTGGCCAGTCCGATTCCCTATTCCCGCTGGCTCAGACCAGTGCGAACGCCGAGCAGATTTCAGCAGTCAACAAGAAGGTCAAAGTAGTCTGGCATACCGGCGGACACGACGGCGGTGGAGACGAGAGTGATCGGCTCCGGGAGTTGAGCGCCGAGTGGTTCTCCTTCCACCTGGCTGATGGACCCGAGGTCACCAACGCCTTTGATGCAACGCTGGTGGAAGGTTCAGCGTTCGGGGCGCAGGGGACTACCGAGACCGAGTTGTTATCCAGTGATTCCTTCCCCGGTCTTTTCGGCGCTTCGCAGGAATCGGTCTCCATCGGCGGACCAACTCAGCAAGTCCTGGCTCCCGCGGGTGGCGTCCCCGCCGCCATCTCTTCACTGCCGGGTGCTGGCGGTCTCGCAGGCCTCGCAGGCGCCCTACTCGCAGTACCCTTACCGAACCAGACCGCGGCATTCACCTCAGAGCCGTTGTCCCAGCCACTGCGCATCATCGGGTCTCCAACCGTGACACTGGAGATCGCCAGCGACGTCCCAGTTCAGGACGTCACCCTCTTCGCCAGTTTGCGCATCATCGGTGGTACCGAGCGGCCAATACTGCCCAATGGCCTCGTGGCGCCCATCCGAATCGGCCAAGCGGGGCCGACTCCGCAGGTGATTGAAGTGGATCTTCCGGCAATCGTCCGCGACGTCGCGGCCGGTGAAAGGGTGAGTGTGGTGATCGGCACCACCGATCAGGCGTTTCGCATGCCCCCTGGCCCGGCGGTGTATTCGATCGGGCTCGCCGGTTCATCCGTCGCGATTCCGCTGAACCCCATGACCGAGGAATCCGGTGGAACTCCACTGTGGCGCTGGCCGCTGATCGCGTTTGCGAGCGTTCTCGTCATGGCGCTGGCTGTTCGCTTGTTGCGGCCGGGCGGTACGACGGCACTGGCCCGCGAGGACCTGGCAGACACTCCGATCGCGGTCGAGAACCTGTCGAAGAAGTTTAAGGGGGGGGTCCACGCTGTCAGAGATGTCACCTTCGAGGTCCCCCAGGGTGTTGTCCTGGGCCTTCTCGGACCAAACGGTGCGGGAAAGACGACGACGATGCGCATGGTCATGGGGCTCATCTACCCCACGGGAGGAAACGCGTACGTCTTTGGACAACCGGTCTTCCCTGGAGCGGCAACTCTGGCACATATCGGATCTTTCATCGAGGGTCCGGGGTTCTTGCCGCACCTGTCCGGTCGAGAGAACCTGCGGCTGTATTGGAAGGCCAGCGGACGAGAGCAGCAGGATCCGAATCTCGATTACGTCCTGGAGATCGCCGGGCTCGGTACGGCAATCGACCGCAAGGTTCGCACGTACAGCCAGGGTATGCGCCAACGCCTCGGAATCGCCCAAGCCATGCTCGGCATGCCAGATGTCCTCGTCCTCGACGAACCCACCAACGGGCTTGATCCGCCCCAGATCCGAGAGATGCGCCAGGTGCTGCAGGACTACGCCGCAACGGGGCGCACGGTGGTCGTCTCCTCGCACCTGCTCAGTGAGGTCGAGCAGACCTGCTCCCACGTGGTGGTCATGCACCATGGAATGCTCATTGCGCAAGGCGCCGTTGCTGGGCTTCTCGCCGGGCGAAGCGGTATCAGCCTCGAAGACGTCTTCATGGAGATAGTCGGCGAGGGCCACGAGGTGACGACATCGTGAGTATCTCCACTCGCGACTACTCACGCCAGGACACCCTGGGCGTCGGTGTCGAATTGATCCGCCAACTCAAGCGAAAACGCACCCTCGTTGCCTTCCTCCTTGTTGTCGCCTTACCACTCATCGTTGTCGCCGCCGTGCGATTCGGTCCCTCCTCGAATGGGGACGATGGCGGCAATCAAGGAGGCGGATTCGGTAGCGGCAATTTTGATCTCGTCGGCCTGGCAACAAACGGTGCCTGGAACTTCACGATCACCATGCTGCTGTTCTCGTCCGGCTTCCTGCTGGTGATCATCGCGGCGATGTTCCTCGGGGACACTGTGGCAAGCGAGGCGAGCTGGTCGACACTCCGCTATCTGCTCGTAGCACCGGTCCCCCGACGCAAGCTGCTTCGCACGAAGGCGGTCGTGGGACTGCTACTGACAGCAATCGTCTTGGTGACCTTGGTGCTTACGTCATGGGCAATCGGTGCAATTGCATTCGGCACCGCACCACTTGCCAGTCCATTTGGCGGCGCGCTCACCCAGACAGAGTCCTTGCAAAGGCTCACCGTCATCACCACCTACATCGCTATCACTCTGCTGTTCCCGGCGGCAATCGCCTTTTTGATGAGCGTGTTGACCGATGTTCCACTCGGCGCCGTTGGAACGGCAGTAGTCGTTGTAACCATCTTCAATATCCTGGATGCAATCGAGGCCCTCGGATCCTTGCGGCGCTTCCTACCCTCTGACTACGGCTCCACATGGGTGGATGCCATGAACCCCGTGATCGTCTGGGACCAAATGGCCGTTGGTGTGGCCTACAACCTGATCGCCTTCGCGCTACTCGTCGGGATCGCGGTATTGCGATTCGACCGAAAGGACATCACCTCGTAGGTGAGCCCAGGTGCGATTCGAATGCGGGTGATATTCGACTCCTCACCGGTCCACAAGATGCTCCCGGGTTCATCAATCTCGGATCGCGATGTCATCTATGCCAACGCTTGCACCAACGGGTCCGTGACTGTGTGCGAGAAAACGTTTCGTGCACAGAGGGATGGATGCACCTCATTTTCCTTTGCTGTGAGTGCCGAACAATACGTCAGCCATTATGCGAATGAGGGACGTAAACTTCCCACATGAGCACTCTAAACTCACCGCCCGTCACAGAAAGTCAACTCGTTGTGGAGGAAGCGGCACATAATGTCTGATGATGACGTAGTGGCAACACCCCGCTCCCGAGCACCCTCGCAAGGTGCTCTTGCGGTCACGGCCGCATTCTTACTCGGATTTTCCGCCCTCCTCACGGCATGGTCTGCTTACCGAGAAGCAAACACCAGCGATCAAGTTATTCGCACTTATGCACAAATGCAGGAAACGATCGCGAGAGCCAATGACCGCTACAGCCAGGCGGATCAAGCCTCGGGATACGAAACGTCACTCTTTTTGCAATTCGCCATCGAAGCAGGCACGGGCAACGAGGATGCAGCAGACTACTTGCTGACGGTCATGGATGACACCATGTATGAAGCTGTTCTGTGGTGGTCAGACATCCCTGACGTCGATAGACCCGCAACTCCCTTCACGGATGACAACCCATACGTTGCAGACCTATTCAGTGAGGAACTTCTGTCCGAGGGTGACGCTCTCATGGATGAGGCCGATGAACTCAGACTCACTGCTGAGGAGGCCGAAGCAACCAGTGACCGCTACAACTTGGCGAACGTTTTCTTTGCGGTTGTCTTATTCATCGCCGGCTTGACCACAATCATTCAACGCCGCTCCATACAGGTTAGTTTCCTCAGCGTCAGCGTTCTAGGCCTGACGAGTGGCCTCGTACTTTCGGCGTTAACGCCTGGTTGGTTCTCTCTCGGATGATAGAGCCGACCTCATTTACCCGCGTAAAAAACAGTTTCAGGTCTGCGTTAAGCCTGCTCGCGATCTGGCCGCGTCCTCTAGTCAACAATTATTTGTGTGGAGCATTGTCTTTTGTGGGCCATGGTCAAATCGTGTTTCTGTCTCCACCTTTGGATGAGAAATCCGATTCCTCAGAACCTTTGTTCACTTGATGCCGTAGTCATCGCATTTTGAAGACAATCTCAAGTAATTTTGAGAGGGATTCGCCCCTTAATTGTGACCGGGAGGTGTCCAGTGCACTAGATCAAAGTGCTCACGTGCTTGATCCATCTCTTCAATGGTTAGCAGTCGTATGACATTTGCGATGACTGTGCCAGCAGCAACAGGTATAAGAGTCAAAGCCAAGGCTTTTGATTCATCCTCATACTCAGCTAAGACCGTGAAGTCGTACTCACCCATACAAAAACTGTAATCAATGAGGCGTCCGCCCATGGATGTGATTGCGTCGGTCATCACTTCACGTCGGGATTCGAACCCGTCAGCCAACGCGCCAGCCATACCCAACTGCGTGTATTTTCCCAAGATTAAGAATTTCCTAGCCATCTGCACTCCTCAGTAGTGACGCAACTGGGGAAAGGCTAACTCAGGTGTCGCCTGAAGAAGTGAAGAACAGCTAACACTCTTGGGCCACCGTGCGGATTTGCATCCTGGCCCGAAGACCCCCAATTCTTGGAGCCGCCTCGGGGATTTGAACCCCGGACCTACGCATTACGAGTGCGTTGCTCTACCCCTGAGCTAAGGCGGCGTGCTCGCATGAGCCCCGAAAGGCTACCCGGTCGGCTGGAATCTGCGTAGGCGGAGGCTGTTGCCCACAACGAACACAGAGCTGAAGGCCATAGCCGCTCCGGCGATCATGGGATTGAGCAACCCGGCCATAGCCAACGGGATGGCAGCGATGTTGTAGGCGAAGGCCCAGAAAAGGTTGCCCTTAATTGTTGAGAGTGTCCGACGAGATAACCGAATAGCATCGACGATGCTGCGCGGATCGGAACGCACCAGAGTGATGTCACTCGCCTCAATCGCGATGTCACTTCCCGACCCCATCGCGATGCCCAGGTCGGCCTGCGCCAGAGCAGCAGCGTCGTTCACGCCGTCTCCCACCATCGCCACACACCTCCCTTGGGCCTGAAGATCTCGAACCACCCCGATTTTGGACTCCGGGAGCACGTCGGCGACGACAGTACCGATGCCTAGTTGATCGGCTACCGCTTTAGCTGAATGAGCGTTGTCTCCCGTGACCAGCATCGGCTCACCGACAAGCTCCTTGATGTCCGAAATTGCCCGGGCACTGGAGTCCTTCACGGCATCGGCGATGGCGAAAGCTCCCCCAAAGGAGCCATCGACGGCTGTGGCGACGACGGTTCGTCCGCGCTCGCGTTGGTCGTCGATCCAGTCGTGCGCGGTTGGCGGGATGGAGATCGACCACTCCTGAACAAGCCAAGATGGTCGACCCGTGACCACCGTGGAACCGTCGACCACTCCCCGGACTCCTTGACCCTGGGTGCTTGAGAACGCCTCTACTGGTCGGATCTCGTTGGTCGCAGCGGCAAAAGCACGACCGATGGGGTGTTCGGATGCCGATTCGACGGCGGCGGTTAATTCGTACGTGTCGGGTCGGTCGGCTTCGATAAGGGCATCGACGACGCTCATCCGACCTTGCGTCAGAGTCCCTGTCTTGTCCAGCACGATGGTGTCGATATTTCGTGTGGACTCGAGAATCTCCGGACCGCGAATGACGATTCCCATGTGTGCTCCACGCCCCGTTCCCACGAGAAGCGCCGTGGGAGTCGCCAACCCAAGAGCGCACGGGCACGCGATGATCAAGACAGCGACACCCGCGGTGAAAGCGAACGCAAGATCGGCTCCGGCAATGGACCAACCCACGACCGTGGCTAGCGCCAGGACGATCACGATCGGGACGAAGATGGCGGAGATTCGATCGGCGAGGCGCTGCACGGGAGCCTTCTTCGTTTGCGCATCCTTAACGAGCGCGGCAATTCGCGCCAGGTGCGTGTCGACTCCCACACGAGTTGCCTGGACCACCAGTCGGCCGGAGGTGTTGATTCCCGCACCCACCACCCCGTCGCCGGGACCGACGTCCACCGGCATCGGTTCCCCGGTAAGCAGACTGATGTCCACGGACGATTCACCATCGATCACTCGACCGTCTGTTGCCACCTTTTCCCCGGGGCGCACGACAAAGTGATCTCCCACGGCGAGTTCACCGATGGCGATCGTCCGTTCACGCCCGTCACTCACCACCGTGACGTCCTTAGCGCCCAGGGACAACAGCGCGGTAAGGGCCTGGCTGCTTCGACTCTTGGCGCGAATTTCGAAATACCGGCCGAGCAGAATGAAGGTGGTGACAGCCGCAGCGACCTCAAAATAGGTCTCGCTGTTGCCGGTACCTTGGGAGGGCAGCACGTGGAAGTCCATGCGCATTTCCGGATCGCCTGCTCCCCCGAAAAAAAGCGCATACAACGTCCACACAAAGGCCGCGCCTACGCCCAGGGAAACCAAGGTGTCCATCGTCGCCGCGCCGTGGCGCAGATTCGTCCACGCTGCCCGGTGGAAGGGGAGAGCACCCCAGGCAACGACGGGCGCCGCGAGAGTGAGGCTGATCCACTGCCAGTAGTCGAACTGCAGGGGCGGGATCATCGCGAGAGCAACCACCGGCGCGGTCAAGACCGCACTAATCGTCACGCGACGGCGTAGGTCGCGGAGTTCTAGGTCATCGTGCGCGCGCTCGCGATCGGAATCAACTCTCGGCCTGTGCGCCGTGTATCCCGTTGCTTCGATAGTCGCGATCGCGTCATCGATCGACGTGCCATCTGGTAACGCGATGTGGGCTCGATCGGTTCCGTAGTTGACGGTGGCTGTGACCCCAGGCATTCGGTTCAGTTTCTTTTCCACACGGGCCGCGCAGGAGGCACAGGTCATTCCCGTGATGTCGAGATCGACCTCAGTCACAGCAGACACCGGGGTGTTCATGGCCTACTAGTCGCTGATCTCGTATCCGGCTTCATCGACTGCGACGCGAACGAGGTTCGCATCCATGGGATGTTCGCTGGCAACGGTGACACGGGAGTCGCCATTCACCACGAGATCGACATCCACGCTAATCACGCCCGACAGTGCGGAGATTTCCTCGGTTACGGCGATAACGCAGTGGTCACATGTCATGCCGCGCACGGCGTATTGCTGGGAGATGCTCATCTGCGGCCTTGTCTCAGCTCTTGACCAGTCGGGCGATTGCCGCGGACGCCTCGCTGACCTTCTCGTCTGCCGCGTCGCCGCCATCCGCCATGGCGTGGGCAACGCAGTGGCCGAGATGGTCCTCCAACAGAAGCAGCGCAACAGACTGCAGAGCCTTCGTCGTTGCAGACACTTGGGTGATGACGTCGATGCAGTAGGTGTCGTCCTCGACCATCCGCTGCAAACCCCGGACCTGTCCCTCGATCCGTCGAAGTCTTGTGACGAGTGCTTCTTTGTCGGCGGTGTAACCGGCCATTTTGCCTCCTGCCATATATACCCCCCTAGGGTATAGGTCTAATCGCAGGTGACGTCCTGCGGGGGGGTAGTGCCCGTCAGCAGGTACTCGTCCACGACTTGGTCCACGCACGATGATCCCTCGCGGTAGGCGGTGTGGTTGGTGGCGTTCCAGGTAACCAGATGCGCGTCCTCAAGCGACCGCGCCAGATCCACGCCCCAGTCGTACGGGGTCGCAGGATCCTGTCTTGTTGAGACGACCAGGATCGGAGCCGCTCCTGAACCGGAGATGGAATCTAGATTCTCTGCGGCTCGCGGCCAGCCGACGCACGTGAGCATTCCCCACGCGAATGCCTCCCCGAAGGTTGGTGATACCTCCTGCCACTCGGCAGCCAGACGCGCAACTTCATCGACCGTTCCGTTGTACGGCATGTCCGCGCAGGTCACCGCGTAGAAAGCCTCGGTCGAGTTGTCCAGATACCGACCATCAGGGGACCTGTTCACCCGCTCATCGACTAGGGAGAGCAGGGCCGTTCCGTCGTTCTCCTCCACTGCTTCGGTCAACGCTGCCCGAAGACGCGGGTAGTCACTACTCGGGAAGTAAAGAAACGACAGGACCGCATACAGGCCCAACGACTCCGTCAACTCACGATCACCGGAGGTGGGTAGCGGTGAATCGTCGAGTCCAGCAAGGAAACTCCGCAATGCCTGCTCGACTTCTCGTGCACTCCCGGCGAAAGGACACTCGCCGGAGTCCACGCAGTCGGCAGCGAAGTGCTTGACCGAGGCTTCGAAGCTGACCGCTTGTCCGAACGTCACTTCTTCCTGACTGGCCGTCACGGGGAGAACACCGTCGAGCACCATGCGTCCAACCCGCTGCGGGAACAGTTCCGCATACGTACTGCCAATGGCTGTTCCGTACGACTTGCCCAGGTAATTCAGAACCGGTTCATCGAGCAGCGAGCGAACGATGTCCATGTCTCGTGTCGTCGAGATCGTGTCCATGTGCTCCCACACATCCCCCGCTTTGCTGTCGCACGCCTCAACCAAGGTCATCGTGTCCTCGGCTATTGCCTCCGCCTCCGTGGGTGTGTCCGGCGTTCCATCGCTCGCGAAGTAGTAGTCGATTTCCGCGTCGCTCCAGCACCGGATGGGGTCGCTGCCGGCTACCCCGCGCGGATCGACGCCGATTATGTCGAACGCATCGCGGATACTCGGACTGACGATGTAGTCCGCTGCACGGGCGTAATCGAAGGCGCTACCTCCTGGTCCGCCCGGGTTCACGAAGAGCGCACCGATGGCTTCATCCGCCGCGGGAACCCGCGTCAAGGACAGCTCCGTGGTGCGACCGTCCAGATTCGAATAATCCAGCGGCACGTCGATGCGCGCGCACTCCGCGTCCCCGCAGTCGCGCCACTCGATGGTCTGGTCGTAGAACGGTGCCAAGCCGTCCTCGGTCGGGACCGGTGCGGGCACCGTCGGTGCCGGGAGGGGAACCGGCTCCGGTGCGCGCGAGCAACCGGCGATCGCTACACCGCATATCAGGGCGATAACAACCAGAATGCGAACGCGCATAAGCGACACGGTAACCCGGGACGTAATCTCGTCCTATGGGTCACGGCAAGCGCGACGCAGCGGAGCTCGCCGCTGCCGTGGACGCCGGCATCCGCAAAGGTCTTGACCTCGTCGACGCATTCCGCGGAACACCGGCTGGTCGTCGAGAACTCGAACGCGAGGCCAAGCGAAGCGCCGCAGACACCCGCAGGGCTCGGCGAGCTCATCACGTTCGCAAAGTCCAGTCGCAAGTTATGACCATCGGCGGCACAGCGGTGAGCGCGTCCGCCGCAACGGTGGGAATCATCGATGTCGCAGCAACCGGCGTCACCGGTGCTGGGTGGTTTGCGGTCTCCGCCATCGGCGCCGTCGCAGCGGTCATCGGTGGGCGTTCCTGGCGGCGGCTGTCACCCTTCACGGCAGCTCCGCAGATCACATCTCCTCCGGCGCTTGTTCGTCGTGGCGCAATCGGGTACGACTCTGTCGCCCGCTACACAGCGGTGCGCGTTCAAACCGTTCAGGTGATCCACGCGATTCAACCGTTGCACCACGATGCAGCGCGAGAGTTGCGAGCAGCCGACTCCTCGGTTGCACCCACCCTCAACGAACTAGCCGAGCGTCTTCGAGTCCTCGACGAAATGGCACGCAGCATGCCGGGTACATCCGCGGCTGAGAATGCTCAACAGGCGTCGCAAGCAGTGAGCCAACAACTTGATCGTGGGTCGGCGGCCTACGACGTCCTCTTGGCAGCCGCCGCTCGACTCTTAGCAGAGCCAGACATCGATCGTCCCGTGAGCAACGTTCTGGAGCCGGCCTCTTCCGCGTTGATCGCCTACGCGCACGGATTGCAGGCGGCCTCGAAAATCTAGGCGACCCCGACGCGGACTTTCGGATCTTTGATCTGAACCATCACGGCTTCGAGGACTGCCCGCGGGCTACCTCCCGCAAACAGCACCGTGCGCTCATGCTCGAGAGCGTCCATTCTGCGGACAGAATCTTCCCGGGTGGAGCCGGCAGCCATCTGTTCGATCTGAGCCCTCATCTCACCATTGATCAACTCAACTCTCGCTTGCATCTGAACGGTCAACACATCACGAAAAAGACCGATCAAGTCGACAATGGCGCGGTCGACTTCATCGACGACCAGCCTCTTGCGTCGGCGCTTTTGTTCCTTTGCGAGTTCTTTCGCCTCCGCGTCATGGGACCTCTTCAGGGCACCCGTCAGTCGAGTAACCCCTTCCGCGTAATAGCGGGACTTGAGCAAGTGAACTTCTTCTTCGTCCAACCGATCTGCCCGCGAATCAGCTACCGCGGATACCGCCTCGAACACTTCGCCGGCAACAACAACGCAGGACGGCAAATCTCGAAGATTCATCGGGGACCGCAGGTACTGCTGTCGCCTTTCGCGGGTCATCTCGTCGGTAGCGAGCGCCCGGGCACGGCCAACATGGCCTTGAGAGGCGCGGGCGGCAAACGCCGCGAGTGTTTCGTCGACTCCAGCATCGTCCACCAGCATTGCAGCGATAGAGGCAGTCGGCGGGGTGCGCAAGCCAACATGGCGAGTCCGAGAAGCGATCGTCGGTAGGACGTCACTGACGCTTGGTGCGCACAGAATCCACACGGTGTGGGGCGTGGGTTCCTCGAGGGCTTTGAGTAGGTAGTTCGCTGCCCGATCGTTGAGGCGATCGGCGTCCTCGATCACGATGACGCGCCAGGTGGCCGTCATCGGAGCCTGTGCTGCCATCTGCACAAGCGGCTTCACGTGATCAAGAAGAATCTCCGAGCCTTCCGGGATCTCCACGTGCACATCCGCGTGACCACCCTGCGCAGCCGTTCGACACGCCTGGCACGAACCACACCCGCCTTCATCGCACACCAGTGCCGCCGCAAAGGTCGTGGCGGCACTGGACCTACCCGATCCGGGAGGTCCCGTCACCAGCCACGCATGGGTCATCGCGAGGCCAGGCTCGCCCGGGGCATGGGCGTCCCGGACTGCTGCCTGGAGAGAGACGATGGCGTCGTCCTGACCGATGAGGCCGGACCACAGTGAGCGCGGACGCGAGTCCGGAAGCGAATGCGAACTCACCGGGACCGTCCCATGAGTTCGCTCACCCGTTCGGCAATTTGCGCCGCAATGACATCGGCGGCCTCGGATGCATCGATGACCAGGTACTTCTCGGGGTCTGCCGATGCGATGTCCCAGAACGCTTGCCGCACCCTGCGGTGGTATTCGACTGGTTCGGACTCCAGTCGATCCGGTGCCTGGACTCGCGATAAACCGATGCTCGGATCAATATCCATAACGATCGTCAAGTCCGGCAATAGGCCACCAGTCGCCCACAGGCTGAGATCTCTGACCCGCTCGACGCCCAGTTCACGCCCGTACCCCTGGTAAGCGACGGAGGAATCGAGGTATCTGTCACACAAGACGATCGCACCTTGTTCCAGTTGCGGTCTGATCACCTGATCGACGTGATCCCCGCGAGAAGCCGCGAATAGCAACGCCTCGGCCTTGTCGCTGAGCCCTTCAAAGTCTTTGCCGAGGAGCACGGTGCGAATCGCTTCTCCGGCCGGTGTGCCGCCGGGCTCGCGGGTACGCACCACACGCTCACCCTTGCCCTCCAACCACGCGGCTAGGAGAGACTCCTGCGTCGACTTGCCGGCGCCTTCACCACCTTCGAAGACGATGAACAGGCCGGTCATGACTCAACAGGGCCAGCAGATGGAGCAGCCGCCACCTTTGCACGGGTGGATTTCTTCGCCGTCTTCTTCGTTGCCTTCTTCGACGTCTTCTTGGCGGTCTTCTTGGTCGTCTTCTTCGTCGACCGCTTGGTGGTCTTCTTGCTGGGCCCCTTGGCCTTGCGTTCAGCGATCAGATCGCTCGCACGCTCGATGCTGACCGTCATGGGGTCATCGACCACGCGCAGTGTCGCGTTCGTTTCGCCGTCGGTGACGTACGCACCAAAGCGGCCCTCGCGCACGACGATCAATCGTCCCGATGTCGGGTCCGCCCCGACTTCCCGCAAAGGCGCCGCGGGCTGGCCGCGACCGCGGCGCTGCTTGGGCTGGGCGAACAACGCGAGGGCCTGCTCCAAAGTGACCGAGAAGATCTGTTCTTCTGATTCCAGCGAACGAGAATCCGTTCCCTTAGTCAGGTAGGGGCCGTAACGTCCGTTCTGTGAACGAATTTCCTCACCGTCGCTCGGATCTACTCCCACGACGCGTGGCAGGCGGATCAACTTCAATGCGTCCTCGAGAGTGACTGTGCTCGGCTTCATATCGCTCAGCAGCGAAGCGGTGCGCGGCTTGGCAGATTTCGGAGAACCCTCCGGCAAGACCTCGCTCACGTACGGGCCATACCGGCCGGACTTCGCGACGATCATGAGTTCGGTTTCGGGATCTATGCCGAGCTCTCGGTCACCGGACGGCTCCGCAAGTAACTCCTCCGCCTTCTCGGGCGTGAGCTCATCGGGGGCGAGTCCCATCGGGACGTTCGCTCGGATCTCTCCACGCTCGACGTACGCGCCGTAGCGCCCGACCCGCAGGTGGGCGTCACTTCCCTTTATGGCAAACGTCGCGTTGCCCCGTGCATCGATGGATCCAAGGTCTTCGGTGAGCGCCTTGACTCCCGGAAAGTCACCGTTGACGCTCGTGCCGCCACGCCAAAACGCCTCGAGTTGCTGCACACGATCGACGTCACCGCTCGCGACGAGGTCGAGGACGTTCTCCATGTTGGCCGTGAAGTCGTAGTCGATAAGCGCAGCAAAGTGTTCCTCCAGCAATCGAATGACAGCGAATGCGGTGAAACTCGGGACCAGTGCCGATCCCTTCTTCCACACATAACCACGGTCCAGAATCGTGGACATGATCGACGCGTACGTCGACGGACGCCCGATACCCAACTCCTCGAGTTTCGCCACAAGAGACGCCTCGTTGTAACGGGCCGGTGGCTTCGTCGAATGGCCTTCAGCGGTCAGGGATTGGACATCGACCTGCTGACCCTCCGATAGCGCCGGCAGTTCGCGCTCATCGTCGTCATTGGACACGTCCTTGAGGGCGGCCATGAATCCAGGGAAGGTGATGACCGTGCCGGACGCGGTGAATTCCACGTGCCGGCCGTCCGTACTGTCCGCCGAGAGGCGCACCGTGGTGGTCGCGGTTTGCGCGTTGACCATTTGCGATGCAACGGTCCGCTTCCAGATCAAGTCGTACAGCGCGAACTCATCCCCGACGAGTTCCCCGGCGATTTCTGCGGGCGAGCGGAACGAGTCGCCCGAGGGTCGAATCGCTTCGTGCGCCTCCTGCGCGTTCTTCACTTTGCGGTCGTACAGCCGGGGCTTGTCTGGCACGTACTCGCTGCCGTACAACTCCCTGGCCTGGCTGCGAGCAGCGTTCAGTGCCTGCTCAGACAGCGTGGTGGAGTCGGTTCGCATGTAGGTGATGTAGCCGTTCTCGTAAAGGGACTGTGCGATCCGCATGGTCCGTTGGGCACCCCACCGAAGCCGGCCGGAGGCTTCCTGCTGAAGCGTCGAGGTCATGAACGGTGCCTTCGGCTTTCGGGAGGAAGGCTTCTGCGTCACCGAGTCGACCGTGAAGGCCTGCCCAGCGAGCGCCGATGTCAAGCCCTGGGCTGACACCTCGTCCAGGTGTACGGCCCCCTCACGGGACAGTCGCCCGTCGTCGTCGAAGTCCGATCCCGTTGCGACCCTCGCCCCATCGACGGTCGCCAACCGCCCCGGGAAAGGGCCGGGAAGAAACTGCGCGTCGATGCCCCAGTACTCCACCGGCGTGAATGCGACGCGCTCTCGCTCGCGGTCCACCACAAGGCGAACGGCTACCGATTGGACACGTCCGGCCGATTTTGCTTCGCGACCGATCTTCTTCCACAAGACCTCCGATACCGGATAGCCATACAAGCGGTCGACAATGCGCCGGGTTTCCTGCGCCTCCACCAGGCGCATGTCGAGTTCCCGTGGACGGTTGACAGCTTCCCGGATCGCTTCCGGGGTGATCTCGTTGAAAACCATTCGCTTGACCGGGACTTTGGGCTTGAGGACTTCGAGTAGGTGCCACGAGATCGCTTCACCCTCGCGATCTTCATCCGTCGCGAGGAGAAGTTCGTCCGCATCCTTCAGGGCCGCTTTCAGCTCCTTGATCGTCGCTTTCTTCGAATCGTGGACGACGTAGTAGGCCTGGAAAGCGTCGTCGACGTTGACCGCCAACTTCGCCCACGGCTTCTTTCGATCTTCCGCCGGAATTTCTGATGCCTTCGAGGCGAGGTCACGAACGTGCCCAACAGACGCCAAGACCGTGTAGTCGTCACCCAGGTATCCAGCGATCTTCTTCGCCTTCGCCGGTGACTCGACGATCACCAAGGTGTTGTCCGACACGTAGGCGTCCTTCCCGTCATCGTGGATACCGAACGGCTCGGATCCGACTGCGGCGGAGTCTGACGGTAGGACACCCGTTGCTGTCAACTCGGCACCGCCCCCAAAAGCGGCAACCGCACAGGCATTCCCCGTAGGGGAATGGGAATCCTAGGCGGTCGTCCGACTATCGGATTTTTACCGTCTAGGCGTTGGCGCCCTCCTGGTCACCGACGGCGATCGGGCGCCGCTTGGAGATGACCACAGCACCGATCACGATGGCGGCGGCCACGATGGCGATGCCCCAGCGCACGGTCGGATTGGCTCCGTCGCCGATGCTCAGCGTGACCACGGCGGGTGCCACCAGCAGCGCCACCAGGTTCATTACCTTGATCAGCGGGTTGATCGCCGGGCCGGCGGTGTCCTTGAACGGGTCGCCGACGGTGTCACCGATGACGGTGGCCGAGTGCGCTTCGGAATTCTTGCCACCGAAGTTTCCGTCTTCGACGAACTTCTTGGCGTTATCCCAGGCTCCACCGGAGTTCGACAAGAACACAGCCATTAGGACACCCGTGGCGATCGTGCCCGCGAGGTAGGCGCCGAGCGCTCCCACGCCCAGTCCGAAACCGACGGCAATAGGAGTGAGGACGGCCAACAAGCCCGGCGTGACCAGCTCGCGGAGCGAATCACGGGTAACGATGTCCACGACCTTCCCGTACTCCGGCTTAGTCGTTCCTTCCATGATTCCGGGGATCTCGCGGAACTGGCGCCGAACTTCGAAGATAACGGCGCCGGCGGCTCGGGAAACAGCGTTGATGGCCAGTCCCGAGAACAGGAAGACAACGGCCGCTCCGATGATCAGGCCGATCAAGTTCGACGGGGTCGCGACGTCGAGAACACCCAGATATTGCAGGGAGTCTCCGATATCGCCGATGGTGCCGCCGATCGCAGCGGACGTGTCCTCGGCGGCGCCGAAGACTGCCTCCCGGAAAGCACCGAACAGGGCCGTCGCAGCCAGAACCGCAGTGGCGATCGCGATTCCCTTAGTGATGGCCTTCGTGGAGTTTCCGACCGCGTCGAGGCGGGTCAGCACGGCAGCGCCTTCACCCTCTACATCGCCGGACATTTCCGCGATGCCCTGTGCGTTGTCCGACACCGGACCGAAGGTGTCCATCGACACGATGACGCCCACGGTGGTCAACAGACCCGTTCCTGCGAGAGCGATCGCGAAGAGGCTGAGGCCGATGATGCCGGACCCGAGCAGGAACGCTCCGTACACAGCCGCGCCGATCACCAGCGCCGTGTAGACAGCGGACTCCAGTCCGAGCGAGATGCCCGACAAGATGACCGTCGCCGGTCCGGTCATGGACGTCTTCGCAACGTCGTCCACGGGACGTCGGTTGGTTTCGGTGAAGTAGGCGGTGAGCTGCTGGATGACCGCCGCAAGGACGATACCGACGAAGACAGCGCCGATGACGAACAGTTGCGGGCTGATTCCAATTTCCGCATCAGCGGCCTCTCGGGCGAAGCCGCCATCGATACCACTCCAGCTACTTGGCACCCACACGAGTACGGCGACGACCACCAAGATCGCGGAGATAGCCGCGGAGATGAAGAAGCCTCGGTTGATGGACGACATGCCCGACCGGTCCGAGGGGCGGGGCGACACGGTGAAGATGCCGATGACCGCGGTGATCACTCCAATGGCGGGGATCACGAGTGGAAGGACGAGGCCCAATTCGCCGAAGGCGGCGCTGCCGAGAATCAAGGCGGCAACCAACACCACTGCGTAGGACTCGAAGAGGTCGGCGGCCATGCCAGCGCAGTCGCCGACATTGTCGCCGACGTTGTCCGCGATCGTTGCTGCGTTACGCGGATCGTCCTCGGGAATACCCTGCTCCACCTTGCCGACGAGGTCTGCACCGACGTCGGCGGCCTTCGTGAAGATGCCGCCACCGACACGCATAAACATGGCCAGAAGCGCGGCGCCAAAGCCGAAGCCCTCCAGGACCTTCGGGGCCTCTCCCGCGTAGACGAGAACGACAAGCGCGGCACCGAACAAGCCCAGACCGACGGTAAACATGCCTGCCACGCCCCCGGTACGGAAGGCGATGCGCATGGCGCGCTGCTCGCCCGCATCCTTGGCGGCCGCGGCTACGCGCACGTTGCCTCGTACGGCGAGCCACATGCCCATGTATCCCGTGATTCCGGAGAACACCGCGCCCACGAGGAAGAAGATGCTGCGGCCGATGCGCTCGGTGTTTGTCTCCGCTGGGAGTAGGAACAGCAGGAAGAACACGACGACGGCAAATATCGACAGGGTCTTGAACTGACGATTCAGGTAAGCGGCGGCGCCCTCTTGCACGGCAGCGCCGATCTCCTTCATGCGCTCGGTTCCCTCACTCGCCGCGAGAACCTCGCGGACAAGGATCCCTGCGACGACCAGGGCTGCCAAGCCAATGACGGCCACTATTCCCACGAGAACGACGTTGTTCCCGGTCAACTCGATCATTTCTCTCCTCGGTGTCAGCTGCGGCAGTGCATCCCGAAGGGAATCCGCGCCCGCCTCGCAATCCGGCGAAGTCTACGCAAGAGCAGCCGCGAGTGTGGCCCGGGTCGCGCATCGAGTGGCGCTCGTACAGTGGTCTTCACCACACGCCCGATATGTCAGGAATCGAGCAGGGGGCCCAATTCCTCGTGAATGGGGATGACGACGTCCAGACCCGTCAGTTCGAAGACCTTCAACACCCGGGCAGAGGTGATGACCAGATCGAGGGTTCCCTCCGCTTCCCGAACGTGCTTCAACGCTGTGACGAAGACCCCGAGGCCGGTCGAATCCAGAAAGGACACCCCGCGGAGATCCACGATGACGCGGGCGCCCGGCGCGATGGCTGCCTCCACAGCGTCCCGGACAGTGGGAGCCGTGTGAGCGTCCACTTCACCGGCAACTTCGATGACCGAGGCCCCCTGCAGGTCTCGGCTATCGACCCGAAAGGCAAGTGGCTCGGGAACTGAGGTGTCGGTCATGGCTCAACTCTGACACACGCTGAGGTCACAATGAGGCGGTGTCGGAACACTTGGCCGAATCCGCGACAGAGCACGCCTGGAGATCTCTTCGGCCCGAAGCCGTTCGACACGTGCTGCACCTGGCAGCCGCGCCCGGGGCGACGGCTCCCTGGCCGTCGTGGGTCCCACCCTCGGCGATCACCGCATGGCAGAGCCAGGGAATCGAATCCCCCTGGGTGCACCAGGTCGACGCGGCGCAGGCCGCCGTGGCCGGCTCGCACGTCGCCATCGCCACGGGAACCGCATCGGGAAAGTCGCTCGCCTACACCATGCCGATCGTTGCCGCCGTCATGGATGACGACCGATCCGCGCTCTCAGATCCCTGCGCCCTGTATCTGGCACCGACCAAAGCACTGGCGAACGATCAGGCACGCGCCTGGCGTGACCTCGCACTACCCGGAATCCGTGAAGCCGTTGTCGATGGAGATAGCAACGCCGATGAGCGAGCGTGGGCCCGCAGGCACGCCAACGTCGTTCTGACAAATCCCGACATGCTGCACTACTCGCTTCTTCCCGGACACGAACGATGGTCACGGCTGCTGCGCAACCTGCACTACATCGTCATCGACGAAGCGCACGCCTACCGCGGGGTATTCGGAGCTCACGTCAGCCTCGTCCTGCGCCGACTCCGCCGCCTCGCGGAACATCACCGCAGCAGTCCCGTAGTCATTGCAGCGTCCGCAACATCCGGTGCGCCCGAACGATCGGTCGCACGGCTCATCGGAGCACCCGTAACCGCCATCACCGAAGACTCCTCTCCCACCCCTGAACGGACGGTCGTTCTGTGGCAATCACCCATGGACGATGGTGCCTCGTCCGCGACACGGGACGCCGCGGCGTTGACCTCAGCTGCGGTGCACCAGGGTTGCCAAGTCCTGACATTTCTGCGCAGCAGGCGCGCCGTTGAGTACGTCGCGTCCCTCGTGCGTGAGAAGCATGCCGAGGATGCATCCACGCCCTCGGAGTCGGACGCCATCGCGGCATATCGGGGTGGATTCCTCGCTGAAGAAAGGCGAGCGCTAGAAGACGGTCTGCGCTCGGGCAGCATTCGCGCACTCGCCACCACCAATGCACTCGAACTCGGCATCGACATCGCCGGCATGGATGTGGTCGTTACCGCCGGATGGCCCGGGACGCGCTCGTCGCTGTGGCAGCAGTTCGGACGAGCTGGTCGCGGCACATCCGCGGCACTCGCGGCGTTCGTCGCCCGAGAAGACCCACTCGATACTTACCTGGTTCAGCACCCCGAGGCGCTTACTGCTCAGCCCTTCGAGGAGACGATTTTCGATCCAGGTAACCCGAACGTCCTCGCACCTCATCTATTAGCTGCCGCCCACGAACTTCCCATCACTAACGACGAGCACATCTTCCCTGAGAATTCCGGTGAGGTTCTCGACGAGCTCGGCGCTCGCGGATTACTGCGCTTGCGACCTACCGGCTGGTACTGGACATCGCGGGAGCGCCCGCATGACATGACCGATCTTCGGGGCGCTGGCGACACCGTCCGCATCGTTGAGGAAGACACCGGTCGACTACTGGGAACGGTCGATTCCGCATCGGCGCACCGGCACGTGCACCCGGGAGCCGTCTACGTCCACCAAGGTATTTCTCACACCGTTCAATCGCTGGATGTGCACGATGCTGTCGCGATCGCCCGGACAGAGGAGGTCGAGTACACAACCTTCGCGCGAGACATCAGCGACATTCGCATCATCAGCACCGCCCAGGAATGGCCATCCATGGACGCAACAATGCACATCGGTGAGGTTGCGGTCACGTCACAGACGGTCGCCTACGAGGTTCGAGCCCTCGATGGGACTCTCCTGGCGGTTCACGATCTCGACCTTCCCGAACGAACCCTCCACACCCAAGCCGTGTGGTGGACGCTCGCGGACCGTGCAGTGGCGGAATCGGGTATCGCAGATCTGCCGGGGGCCGTGCACGCGGCAGAGCATGCAGCTATCGGATTGCTGCCCCTGTTCGCATCGTGTGATCGTTGGGATATCGGTGGAGTGTCGACCATTCGGCACCCGGACACTGGATCCGCAACGATCTTTATCTACGACGGTCTTCCTGGAGGGGCGGGCTTTGCGCATCGCGGTGCACAAGACGCCGGACCATGGCTCGATGCGACCGCATCAGTCGTTGAGAGGTGCGGCTGTAGCGCCGGCTGCCCGTCCTGCGTTCAATCTCCCAAGTGCGGTAACGCAAACGATCCTCTCGACAAGACAGGAGCCACCACGGTGCTAAGGCTTCTTCACATGGCTCTGACATCGCACCCCGTCTAGGACAAATCGCCCTGGGCGCAAACTCGCCAAGAGCTCGTCAAGCGCTACCGTGGCGCGGTGGCGCAAGCGGCTTTCTTTGACCTTGACAAGACCATCCTCGCGAAGTCGAGTTCCTTCGCTTTCGCCCGACCCTTCTATCGCGAAGGGTTGATCGGAAGAACCGATGTCGTCCGAAGCGCCTACGCGCAATTCGTCTTTCTCGCATCGGGCGCTGATCACGATCAGATGGAAAGCATGCGTGACTACATGTCCGCCCTGGTCACCGGTTGGGAAGTTGAGAAGGTCAAGACCATCGTCGACGAAACCCTTGACGAGATCGTCGATCCCATGGTCTACGAGGAGGCCGTGGAACTCATCGACGAACACCGACGGGCCGGCCGAGACATCATCATCATCTCCTCCTCAGGCACCGAGGTCGTTGAGCCCATCGGGGCTCGACTGGGAGCGGATGTCGCCATCGGTACACAGGTCGCCATTGAGGATGGCCGCTACACGGGCGAGATCCTGTTCTATGCATACGGTCCAGGAAAGGCCGATGCGATGCACTCCCTGGCCGAGGAGCGTGGCTACGACCTCGCGGAGTGTTACGCGTACTCCGATTCGTCGACAGACCTGCCGATGCTGGAAGCCGTTGGCCATCCCGTCGCGGTCAATCCTGATTCCTCACTTCGCGCCACGGCACTCGAGCGCGACTGGCCTATTCGTGACTTTGCCCGGCCCGTCGATATGTCGAGGACTATTGAAAAAAGGCAAGCCGTTGCCGCCGGTGCCGGCGTAGCACTTGGGGCAGCAGCCCTAGGCCTCGCCTGGTACGCCCGACGTCGCGGCCTGCGCGCCTGATCGAATCGCGTCGAAAAACCAGGAGAAGTACGTCGGAAGATCTCCCGCCGCATAGGCCTTCAATGCACGCGCGCAGGATGCTCTGCCGACATGCACCATTCCGACTTCGGGTATCGAGAACAGCGACGGGTCCACTCCGCGATCCGCACACACAAGCCGAACGGTGGCGCGAGCAATCAACCCCGATCCCCACGCGAAGGGGCGCGCGGCCTGGATCTCGCCGTGCACGATGCCCGCCACGACGAGGGCCGACTCTTCTCGAGCGCCGGTCACCAGGTCGCCGAGCAGCGCCAACCGTCCCGCGGCCTCGCGCGCATCCGGTGGCGCTCCCAAGCTCAGCGGATCATCGACGGCCTCAGAATCTGTTCGCGGTCGTCCGAGTCCCTCAGCAGGCGCATGATCGCGAGCCGCGACGGCGTGCAAGTGCGCGAGTACTTGCAGTGGCGCCCGCGACCACGTTTCAACCTGACCAGGGACTTCACCCGTTAACGCCTGGGCCGCGGCGAGCACGCGGCCCATTGGCGAATCGTCCGCCACCGCTATATCCGCGCCATCCAGAGCCGCCGACGCTTGGGCTCCGTGCGCCCGTGACCCCGCCGTGAAGTCAGCGGCCGCCGCTCGCACGTCTCGACGCCACAGCAGATCATCGATCGATTTCCGGGCCGCTGCCGCGCCGTCGGCAACAGCGGGCATCGCAGCCAGTCGCGCGATCACGTCACCTACCGGGGTCGGCATGCCGCAACGCTAGTGGCCCGCGTTGGCTCATTCGGCCCTCATGGACGGCTTGAATTTGGTTTAGTGGTGGGCGCGTGGCCACCACACGGCTGCAAGGAAGGAACAAGCGTGAGTAACGACGCTCTGGCAAACCTGCTCAGTGAAGATCGCGTTTTTCCGCCGTCGGCGGATTTCGCAGCCCAAGCCAATGCCTCCTCGGAGATGTACGACGAGGCGGCCGCCGATCGACTCGCCTTCTGGGCTGAGCAAGCTCGCTACCTCTCCTGGGAGAGAGAGTTCGACGAGATCCTCGACTGGAGTGACGCACCGTTCGCCCGCTGGTTCACCGGTGGAACGCTGAACGTCGCCTACAACTGTGTCGATCGCCACGTCGAGAACGGCTTCGGTGCTCAGGTGGCGATTCAATTCGAAGGGGAGCCCGGGGATCGGCGTGACATCACCTACGCCGAACTGAAAGACGACGTCTCCAAAGCGGCCAACGCGCTCCTCGAACTCGGCGTCGCCTCAGGTGATCGCGTTGCCATCTACATGCCGATGATCCCGGAAGCGATCGTCGCCATGCTGGCGTGCGCGCGCATCGGCGCAGCACACTCGGTCGTCTTCGCCGGATTCAGCTCGGAGGCGCTTCGCAGCCGTATCGACGACGCCCAAGCTGTCGTGGTCATTACCGCTGACGGGCAGAACCGTCGCGGCTCGGCCATGCCGCTGAAACCCGCTGTCGATGAGGCGGTGTCCCAAACGCCCACCGTCACCAACGTCCTCGTCGTCCGCCGCACAGGCAGTGATGTCGACTGGGACGACAGTCGTGACGTGTGGTGGCACGACATCGTTGATCGTCAGTCACCCGACCACACACCCGAAGCGTTTGACGCCGAGCATCCGCTCTTCATCCTCTATACGTCCGGGACGACGGGTAAGCCGAAAGGAATCCTGCACACCAGCGGCGGGTATCTGACCCAAGCGGCCTTCACCCATCGGAACGTCTTCGATCTCAAGCCCGACGACGACATCTACTGGTGCACCGCGGACATCGGATGGGTGACGGGTCACTCCTACATCGTGTACGGGCCGCTCGCCAACCGCGTGACGCAAGTCGTGTACGAAGGCACACCCGATACACCGGGCAAGGACCGTTGGTGGGACATCGTCGAGCGCCACCAGGTCTCGATCTTCTACACCGCTCCCACCGCTATCCGGACGTTCATGAAGTGGGGTGACGAACTCCCCCAATCACACGATTTATCGTCCCTGCGACTCCTCGGGTCGGTTGGCGAGCCGATCAACCCCGAGGCCTGGATGTGGTACCGGGACGTGATCGGCAGCGGCACCTGCCCCATCGTCGATACGTGGTGGCAGACGGAAACCGGAGCAATCATGATCAGCCCCCTTCCTGGCGTGACCGCCTGCAAGCCAGGTTCGGCGATGGGGCCTCTTCCGGGTATCGGGATGGCAGTTGTGGACGACAACCAGGTGCCCGTCGGAAATGGCGGAGGTGGTTACCTCGTACTCACCGAACCGTGGCCCTCCATGCTTCGGGGCATCTGGGGCGATCCGGAACGCTTCAAGGAGACGTACTGGTCACGATTCGCCGGCATGTACTTCGCCGGAGACGGCGCGAAACTGGACAACGATGGAGCCATCTGGCTTCTCGGCCGAGTCGACGACGTCATGAATGTCTCCGGTCACCGCATTTCAACGACCGAGGTCGAGTCGGCTCTGGTCTCGCACGAGGCCGTTGCTGAGGCGGCGGTCGTCGGTGCCACGGATGAGACGACAGGGCAAGGCATCGTGGCCTTCGTGATTCTGCGGGGCGGTGTTCCAGAAGAAACGGCCACCGGAGAGCAACTCGTCAAGGATCTCCGGGGCCACGTCGCGACGGAGATCGGGCCGATAGCCAAGCCACGGCAGATCATGGTCGTGCCCGAACTTCCCAAGACCCGGTCCGGCAAGATCATGCGCCGTCTCCTACGGGACGTAGCCGAGCACCGGGACATGGGAGACGTCACTACGTTGGCCGATCCGACCGTCATGAACTTGATCGCCACTGGGCTCGACGCAGGGAGCGACGAAGACTGACCTGCTCGGGTGCCTGCCGAGGACGTGACCACCCAGGCTCGCACGTCGTCCACACGTCGGGCTCACGAATCGTGGCGCCCAGCGCTCGCAGATAGTCTCGGGTCATGGAGGAGCACAACGTTCTGACCCGACCGTCACTGCGCGAGCGCGGATGGATCCTGTCGTACCTGCGAGACGAGACCGTAGGCGGCGTCCTGTTGATCATCGCTGCCGCGATCGCACTGATCTGGGTCAATTCGCCATGGGGTGAC
>Ga0255757_10000971_pt1 | contig 28217 bp, 28 predicted proteins | sample 071ome_27_FD_179957 | JGI IMG/M metagenome (GOLD analysis project Ga0255757, IMG submission 179957) | Coastal salt marsh microbial communities from the Groves Creek Marsh, Skidaway Island, Georgia - 071409AT metaG (version 2) | ecosystem: Environmental > Aquatic > Marine > Intertidal zone >...
TCCCCATGGGTCGCGCCTATCAAAACCGCAAAGTGGCCATGGCCAAGACGTCGGCCAACAAGTCACGTGTCTATGGTCGCTATGGCCGTGAAATCTATGTTGTCGCCAAGCAGGGTGGTGTTGATCCAGATGGCAACCTGGCCCTGCGCTCCATCATAGAGCGTGCCAAGCGTGACCAGGTACCGGCCCATGTCATCGACAAAGCCATTGAAAAAGCCAAGGGCGGCGGTGGTGAGGATTACTCCCTGGCGCGGTATGAGGGCTTTGGGCCTGGTAACTGCACGGTGATCGTGGAGTGCCTGACCGATAACCCCAATCGTACCTTCGGTGACGTGCGCGCTTGCTTTACCAAGACTAAGAGCAAGATCGGAACACCCGGTACCGTCAGCCACATGTTTGATCACAGCATCATCCTGTCATTTCCTGGCGATGAGGAAGCCGTGATGGAAGCCCTGCTGAATGCCGATGTCGATGTCTCCGACATCGAAGACGAACACGGCAAGGTCACGGTCTTCGCTCCCCCCGTGGAATACGCCAAGGCCAAAACGGCGCTGGCAGATGCCTTTGGCGACATCGAGTTCGACGTCGATGAAATCCAGTTCATTCCCCAGGCCTATACCAGTCTCGGGGAAGAAGACCTGGGCACGTTCGAGAAGTTCATGGACATGCTCAATGACCTGGACGACGTGCAGAACATCTACCACAACGTCGAAGGCCAGTAACCAGGCACAAGCCCACCCAGGTGTCACCTTTCCGCCCGGCAGCCTTTGTCAGGGTCAGGCGCTTTCAGGCCTGACCCTCCCGGCGATGGCCTGCATGACCTGAGAGTCCAGGCAGGCCGGTTGCAAAATTCCCGCTCAACTTACCTTTGGCAAGGTAATCACGATGGTGTTGTTTTCCGTTTTCGTGGTCATGCCGAGGCTGTCGACTGCGCTGGACAGCGGAAAGGCACGGGTGAACTGGCTGCTGCTGACGATGTTGGCGCCACCGGCAGCCATCTCGCTGCTGACCTTGCCGATCACGGTCAACTGGTGTTCCCCCACCTCGGTATTCAGTTCGATATTGCTGCCCTCAGGAATGGTGATATGGACCACGTAGGCTTCCTGGGATTCCTCCAGGGCAATATCCGGCTGGCCGGATGACAGCGAGAAGGTCTGAACACCGCCCTGTTGCATCATTTGCTGCATTTGCGCCTGCATGCGTTGCATGTCGGCAAACGGATCCCAGTCGTCGGCAAAGAAGCTGGCAAAGGGATCAGCCGGCGACGGAGTCGAACCGCCCGTGGCAGGTGCGGGGGCGGTGGGTGCCGGCGTGGCGGCAGGACCGGGCGCTGCCGGGGTGGAAGCTGCCGTGGCTGACGTCGTCCTGAGGCTGGCGATTTCCTGCTGCAGTTGCCAGTTGCTGTAGCCCAGGGCTCCCAGGCCGGCTACACACAACACCAGCAAAACCAGCACAGCAGTGACTGCGGATTTACTCATCATGTCTCTCCTCGTCCTTTTCTCCAAAGCATGTCTGCAATGCGTGTCTGCAAAGGCAGTCCGGAACACACTCACCATGATCTTCCGGCCTGTACCGGGGATAACGTAGGGACAGATAAGGAAATTTCAAGAAAGCAAAGCTGCAGGACCGCAGGGTGTCACGTTGGTGTTGTCCTGATGCCCGGAGATGTCACGTACTACTGGTGCTGTCTGCCGCCAGAGAGGTCATTGCCCGCGTTTGCCAACTGACCCAGCGCAGCAAGCAGGGGTTGCTCCACATCGGGGCGCACAATCCGGCTTATTTCCTGCCCATCGCGCAGGAAAATCAGCGTCGGCCAGAGTTTGATGCCGAACTGTCGGCCAAGGCGCCGGCCTTTGCCGTCTTGCACCCGAATGTGGGGAATGGGGCTGTTTGCCATTGCTGCGGCAATCAGTGGCGTGGCCGCCTCGCAGATGCCGCAGGTGTTGCTGCCAAACTCCAGTACCAGTGGCCCGGGGGTGCTGGCCAGTGTCTCGTGGTCAGGGGCATCTTCGGAATAGGGGGGCAGCATGACGGCCTCGTGATGGATTGATCAGGGGATATCTTAACGCGCGGACTACACCCGAGCGCAAGCTTGCGGTAACGTAGGGCAATAACAACAAGACCAACAACCCCATACCTCAAGGACATCCCATGCTGACGCTCTTTCATGCCCCCGGCTCCTGTGCCATGGCTACCCATCTCGCCCTCGAACATTCCGGCTTGCCTTACACGGCCAGAAAAGTGGACTTCAAGAACCAGGAACAACGCTCACCCGATTTTCTCAAGATCAATCCCAAGGGCAGGGTACCGGCCCTGGTGACCGATCATGGCGTGCTGACGGAAACCCCGGCCTTGCTGGTGTATGTCGCACAGCTGGCGCCCGAGGCCAAACTGGCGCCGCTGGATGATCCGTTCGCCTTTGCCCAGATGCAGTCGTTCAACAGCTACATGTGTTCCACCGTGCATGTGGCCCATGCCCATCGCTATCGCGGTTACCGCTGGTCCGATGACGAGGCGGCCATTGCCACCATGGTGACCAAGGTGCCGCAAAACATGCGTGACTGCTTCAGCCTGATCGAGAACGATTACCTGCGCGGCCCCTGGGTACTCGGTAAGCAGGTTTCCGTATGCGACATGTATCTGTTCACGGTCTGTCGCTGGCTCGAAGGGGATGATGTCGACATCCATGAATTCCCGCGTGTGGCCGACCACTTTAACCGTATGCTGGAGATCCCGGCCGTGCAGCGCGTGCTCGCTGAACTCTGATCAATACAACGCGGACAAAGATCTGAAGGAAGTCATCATGCTCAAGTTTCGACACGCCGTTTTCATGCTGCTCACCCTGCTGCTTCTGCCGCCAGGCGGCATGGCCCAGCAAACCCTGCCGGGGCCACTCCAGGGCGGTGAACCCTCCGCTGTGCCGATTGGCGTGCAGATTCTGCGCTGGCGCATGAATGATGCCGATATCAATGCCATGACCTTTCGCGCCATGGACAGCCTGTTCACCACGCGGACCGTCGCGCCAAGTGGTCCTGTGTGGCAGCTGCCCCGGCATGACGTTGCCCTGGATTTCACCTATGCGTGGAACGGGCAGCGCTGGAATACAGAGGATTTTCTCGCCCACACCTATGCCAATGCCCTGCTGATCATGAAAGACGGGGTGATTGTGCATGAGCAGTACCTGAACAACAGCGATGCCAGCACACAGTTCATTGCCTGGTCTATGACCAAGTCCATCACCTCGGTGCTCGTAGGCTGCGCCCTGGCAGCCGGCTATATCGATTCGCTGGACACACCAATTGACCGATACCTGCCGGAACTACGCGGGGGTGGTTACGAAGGTGTGACCATTCGCCAGGTCATGCAAATGCGTTCAGGGGTCGATTACGAGGAACGCTACGATTTCGCCAATCCGGGGCGGGCCGCCAGCAACCACATCAACGCCCTGGTGAAAAACACCGCGCGTTTTGCCGATGCTGCCCGCACGCTGCCGCGCCTGTATGAACCCGGAACGCGCTTTCAGTACAAGACCATCGACACGGCTGTGCTGGGCTGGCTCATCGAACGGGCCACGGACCGGTCGGTGGCGGCGTATACCGAAAGTTGCCTGTGGGAACCGCTGGGCGCGGAGTCTGATGGCTTTTACATCATGGATGGCCCACCGGGTGTCGGGCGAGAATTCAGCGGTGCCGGCTTCAATGCCACGCTGCGTGACTATGCCCGTTTCGGCCAGATGGTGCTCAATGGCGGCATGGCCGATGGGCGTCGTATTGTGTCCGAAGACTGGATCAGGCAGTCCACACAACCTTCGCACGAGGAAGACCCGCAGGCAGGGGGGTATGGCCTGCAGTGGTGGACGACCGGCAACAGTGAGGCCTTTTCGGCGATAGGCTTGCAGGGGCAGACCATCTATATCGATCCCGCCACCCGCACGGTGGTTGTCAAGCTGAGCTACTATCCGCCCGGCCCGGCCACCGCTCTGCAACAGGAAACCGCGGCCTTCCTGGCGGCCGTGTCAGCCTGGCAGCCCTGATACCGTGCTCGGGTAATCGCTGCGGCTAGGGTGTCTTCGGGCTGTCGATCCGGTACACACATGGGCCATCCTGGCAGCGGAACTGGACCGCCCCCCTGCGGGTGGTGCGGTTATAGTCATTGATGAAATCAGTCATGGTGTTGAACGCCGCTACGTCGGGATTCGGGTTGCCGTTCAGGAAGGCCAGGTAACTGTTGTTCAGCGCCAGGCGGGTGCTGGCCTTTAGTGCTGACCGGTTGGCGGGGTCTTCCAGCAGCGCCGCCAGGGTCTGGTTCTCCCTTTCCAGCCGGCTGCTGATCTGCGCCGATTCCACATCACGCGTGATGACGGCGAATAACTCATCCATCAGCGCCTGTTCCTGCTGATAGGTGGTGGCCGTGAATGCGGGATCCTCCGGGCAATCGGCTTCGGCGCCATTGCGGTTGCGATGACGGATGCAGTTGGCGACATACTCACTGTTGAGATCACTGCGAATGGCCAGCACGTAACGGGCCAGAGCCTCGCCCACGGAAAAGGGCGCTTCCGGCGGCGTCAGCACATCGTCTTCCGGGGCCACATCCACTTCGGGCGCAATGTCAGCCACGTCCTCTGGCAAGGGGGCCAGCAACAGGGGTTCCGGGTCAATGGCCAGGCTGATGTTGGGGGCGGCCTGCAAATCCTCAAGCGCCTGGGGTGACAGGCCCGGGGCGGGGGGCGGGGAGGCAGCCTGGGCGGTGTCCGCTGTCCGGGTAGTGATGGCAGGAAAAGGCTCGGACTCCTCGCCAGTCAACAGCAGTCCCACTAGCAGGACGGCGGTAATGACAAATCTCGCCAACAGGGTGCCGGATACGATCCTGAACAGGCCGGAAGCCGGTTGCCTGTTGTATTTCAGCGCTGGATCCCTGTTCGTGTTGCTGGTCATAGCGCCTGTTCTCCTCGCTGGCCGGACTGGCAGGGTTTGCCATGGCTTACAGGAACAGGATCGAATTTTAGCGCTGGTGCTTTGTTGGCCTTGATCAAGGCTGAACCTGTCTGGGCAGCAGCAGGCAGCGCTAAACCGAATATGTGGTTGCGAGGGTTTTTCGTTAGAATAGCCGCCCCTACATTCATGATTTCACCAGGCCCTTGGTACTGCCATGACCCCACCCAGACTCGCCCTTTACGTTACGCCATACTGCGGCTATTGCCGCTATGTCATGTCCGCAATCCAGCAACTGGGTCTGGCGGTGGAGTTGCGTAACGTGGCTGCCGACCAGCAGGATCTCGAAGACCTGTTCAAGGCCCGCGGTCGCACCACGGTGCCGGTGCTGCGCATCAGCACGGCAGACGGGGAGCAGTGGATGCCGGAGTCGCAGGATATCGTTGAATACCTGCAGGCGTTGAGAGACCAGCTGGATACCATGGCCTGAGGTTGGTCCGCGATGTGCGGGTGTAGCTCAATGGTAGAGCAGAAGCTTCCCAAGCTTACGACGAGGGTTCGATTCCCTTCACCCGCTCCAGTCTTCCCGTGTCGCCATAACCGGCGATTTCCGTCTTTTTTGCTTTCTGCTTTGCTTATTTCCCCCATTTAGCGTTAATTTGTCATTTCTACTGTTTGGGGATCTCGGGGGAGTTCATGAAAACAACAAAAACTGCTTCACTGTTCCAGTGCAATCGTCGCCGCTTCATGCAGGCCGGTGCCCTGACCACGGCTGGCCTGGCGCTGCCGGGACTGGCGCAGGACATGCGCCTGGCCACTATCGGGGCCACGACCAGCACGCAATACGGCAAGGTGCGCGGTCTGCTCAAGGATGGCGTGCACCAGTTCTGGGGCGTGCCGTATGCGGACACCACCGCCGGTGCCAACCGCTTCATGCCGCCACAACCAGCCAGGTCCTGGTCGGGTGTGAAGGATCATTTACAGATTGCCCACAATGCCCCTATACAGCCCGGCGCTGAAGAGCCGGCGCCGGTGGTGACGGCCGTGAATCGTCTCAGCCCGGAAGGGGAAGACTGCCTCAACGTGAATATCTTTACACCGGGTGTCGACAACGCGGCGCGTCCGGTCATGGTGTGGCTGCACGGCGGCGGATTTTCGGCAGGCGCCGGCAACTACCTGCTCTATGACGGCACCAACCTGGCCAAGAAAGAAGATGTCGTGGTGGTGTCGGTCAACCATCGCCTCAACATTTTCGGTTTCCTGCACCTGGCCGATATCGGCGGGGACAAGTGGGCACAGTCCACCAATGTCGGTATGCAGGATATTGTCGCCACGCTGCAGTGGATCAAGGACAACATAGAAAATTTTGGCGGTGATCCGGACCGGGTCACTGTGTTCGGGCAGTCCGGCGGTGGCCGCAAGACCACCACGCTCATGGCGATGCCATCAGCTGAAGGGCTGTTTCATCGCTGTATTTCTCAAAGTGGTGTGGCACTGCGCGGCATCAGCGCCGATGCAGCCAGTGAGGGGGCTGAACGCTTCCTAGGCAAACTCGGACTCAATGCCCGCCAGCTGGATCGGCTGCAGGGCCTGACCGTGAAACAGATCCAGGATGCCTACTACGGTGATCCGGCCATTCCCGGCCTGGGCAGTGGACCGGTGGTTGATGGCCATATTCTGCCGCGCGACCAGTGGGACCCGACAGCACCGTCCTGGTCGGCCAATGTGCCATTGCTGGTCGGTTCCACGGAAACGGAAAACGGCTGGCTCGGGCCACCCCCCTACGAACTCTCCGATGCAGACATGGAGGCACGCTTTGTCCGGCTGGCCAACAACGATGCCGCTAGGGGCCGTGAACTGGTTGACCTGTACAGAGGCCTGCATCCGGATATGCGCAACCAGATGTTGTGGCTGACGGCGGAATCCGATGATACCCGCCGCTGGGATGCCCAGCTGGCCAGCCGGCTCAAGTTCGAGCAGGGCGCAGCACCGGCCTACCTGTATTTCTTCGACTGGTATTCCCCGGTGCATAACAACCGCATGGGCTCGTACCACACGCTGGATATCCCATTCGTGTTCTACAACATGGATCTGGGCGCTTCCATGACCGGCTCGGCGCAAGCGCGTTATGAACTGGGTCATGTCATGAGTGCAGCATGGGCCGCCTTTGCCCGGACCGGCAACCCGGACCATGCCGACATGCCGCACTGGCCGGCATTCCATCCGGATCAGTATCCGACCATGATGTTTGGCGATACCGTGCGTGTGGGTAACGATCCCAATCGGGACGCTCGCCTGGCCTTGGCCGCCTTGCGCGCATGAGCCGCTAATGCCTGACCACAGGCTGCCGGCATACAGCGCCGGCAGCTTGTGGCAAAATGCACACCGTCCAACCAGGCTGGGCATCATCAGCCCGGCCTGCCCACCGTCTTCACCACGATAAGCATTGCATGTCCGACGTTAATCACGACCCGTCATCCCAGGAGCACTTTGGCAAAGGCGTGCTTTTCATGCTGCTGGGCTCAGCCCTGTTTGCCGTGGCGGATGCGCTGGGTAAATTCACGACCCAGGGTTTTCCGCTGTTCCAGGTGGTCTGGCTGCGCAGTGTGTTCGGCCTCATGCTGGTGGCGCTTGTCATTGCCAGCAGGCGGCGCTGGGAGGATTTTCGCACCAACAACATCCGTGCCCACATCAAACGCTCCATTGCCGGTATCTTCATGAGCGGCTTCATGCTAACGGGCCTGAAATACATTCCACTGGCGGAAGTGACCGCCGTCGCCTTTGCCACGCCCATGATCGTCGCGGTGTACAGTGCCATCGCCCTCAAGGAGCACGTGGGCAGGGATATCTTTGCCGCGATCCTACTGGGGTTGTGTGGAGTCATCCTGGTGGTCCGGCCGACACCGGACCATTTCCATTTCGGCCATCTGGCCATGCTCGGCTTTGCCCTGTCTTCGGCCTACCTGAGTATCACCGCCCGCGCCCTGGCGAAAACCGAATCGGCACTGACACTCAACCTGTCGATTTATCCGGCGGGCGTTATCGTGTTTGCGGGCCTGGCCATAAAAGACTGGGTCATGCCTGATCCGGTGTCGTTGGCTGCCCTGTTTGGCGTGGCCCTGTTTGCCACCCTGGCACTGCTGTCGATTACCCGGGCTGTGCACCTGACGACACCTGCAAAGGTCACGCCGTTTGATTACTCGCGCATTCTCTGGAGTGTGAGCCTTGGGTTTGTGTTCTGGGATGAGTTACCGGATGCCATTACCTGGACCGGCATCGGCATCATTATCTGCTGCGGGCTTTACATCATGCGCCATGGCCGGCGCCAGACCGCCCGAGCTGGGCAGAAAGCGGGCTGACGGCAAAGGGGCCGCCGGCGACAGTCTTTATTCGCTGCTGGTGTTCAGGGGCACAGTGTCAGGGGTCATTCAGCACACGAACCTCGCGCTGCGGGAACGGAATGGTGAAACCATTGTCACGCATGGTTTCATAGATAATGAGCAGTAAATCACCGCCGACCCGGTTCTTGCCGTCATCAATGTCCTTGATCCAGAACTCGACAAACATGTTGACGCCGGAATCGCCGAAACTCTCGATTTCGCAGTCCGGGCGTTCCTCGATCGGATAATCCTCGCCACTGAGCACCTGCGGATGGGTCGCCACCGCGGCCTTGATGATCTCGACTAGTTCTCGGATGTCAGAGCCGTAGGCCACGGAAAAGTCCACGCGGTAGCGCTGTTTCTTGTTCTTGCGGGTCCAGTTGGTGAAGGTGGAGCCCACGAAGGACTCGTTGGGCACAATGATGTCCTTGCCATCAAAGGTTTCCAGGGTGGTGGACCGCATGTTCATGGCGGTGACAAAGCCCGCGGAGCCATCATCCAGTTCGACGTAGTCACCGATCGACAGGGAGCGGTCAAGCAGGATGATCAGGCCGGAAATGAAGTTGGAGGTGATGGTCTGCAGGCCAAAACCCAGGCCGACACCCACGGCACCACCAAATACTGCCAGGGCCGTCAGGTTGATGCCCATGACCTGCAAGAGCAGCAGGAATACCACCACGAAAATGGCAATCTCCAGGATCTTGGCGGCCACTTCGCGCGTGCGGAAGTCGAGTTTTTCCTGGCTACGGATCAGCTCCTGGCCGGTGTTGCTGGATATGCGGCCCAGCCAGAAAATAAATGACCCGAAAATCACGGCCCGAGAGATGCCAAGCATCGACAGTCGGATATTGCCGATCTGTATCGCCATCGCATCCAGCACCATGACCAGGTCGTCGAGTAGGCCCACGGCACGCAACAGCAGCAGCGGCACACCCACCATGAGCATGATGCGGGCAATCAGCGAGTTGCTGATGAAGTCATCCACGAAGAACAGGAATACAAAGATCAGGGCAATGCTGATGGCGGCATCAATCAGCCAGTGGGTCTCCCCGTTGAGCGGAAACAGGCCGGCGCCGATCTGCAGCAGCATGATGGCCAGTACCGGAGAAATCATGTGGCCCATGCGATAGAGCACAAGCATCCCCGGGCGGGAATCAGCGGCCGGTTCCTCGCGGAACCAGCGTGTCTTGCCAATGATGCTGGCGGCAATGATTTTGGCGACCAGGTAGGCGGCGACAATAAGCCCCAACTGAAGATAGGTATCCCAGTCGGTGACGGTTTCCCGCAGCAGGGAGATCAGGTTTTCCATGGTTGTCTTTAACGGTCTGACTGAAACGCTGGGTTCATACTATGACGACTGGCCGTTGAGGTCGATAGCCATGGCTGTCCCGGTGTTCTACCCCGGTGTTGGGAACAGTGGCATGCCAAGGGTGCTTTCCCTGTCCGACGAGGCAAACAAAAAAGGCCGGACCACGAGAGTGGTCCGGCCTTTGTGTTGGGTGCAGCAGGTGCAGGGCTGCCTGCAATATGCTGGCGGGAATTACTCTCCCGCTACACGCCCTGATCAGGTCACGTTCTTGCTGCCAAACAGGCGTTTGATGCGCGCGCCCAGTGAGCTGCCTTCCGGGCTGCTGTCCTGGCGGTTGCCGTTGCGGTTGCCAATGTCCTGGCGTGCGCTGGCACCCTGGCCGGTGCGGTTGCGGCTGCGCGAACGACGGCGACGCTTGGGCTTGCTGTCCTGGCTTTCATCAGCGCTGGCGGCGCTCTGCTGGCGATTGCTATTGCCCTGTCGGGCGCCATTGCCATTGTTTTCACCTTGGGCAGCGGGTTTTCTGCTTTGGCGGCGACGCTGTTTTTTCGGGGCTTCCCCGGCAGTCTGGTCGCGTTTCTGGCGTTGCTCCTGGCGTGGTTCTTCCAGCCCGGCTGAGTGCTGGGGGCGGGAGAATGCCGGCAGTTCCGCGACATCCACCTTGCGCTTGATGAAACGTTCTATATCGCGCAGCAGGGATTTGTCTTCGGCACTGACCAGGGACATGGCCTGGCCGCTGGCGCCGGCACGGCCGGTGCGGCCGATTCGGTGCACGTAATCTTCAGACACATTTGGGAGATCGAAGTTGATAACACGGGGCAGGTCATCGATATCGATGCCGCGGGCGGCGATATCGGTGGCGACCAGTACCTGGACTTTATTGGATTTGAAATCGGCCAGTGCTTTGGTGCGGGCACCCTGGCTCTTGTTGCCGTGAATGGCGGCGGCGGTCAGGCCGTCCTTGAGCAGGCATTTCACCAGTTTGTTGGCGCCATGCTTGGTGCGGCTGAACACCAGGCACTGGTCCGGACTCGAACGCAACAGTGTGCTGAGCAGGGCGACCTTGTCACCCTTGTCGACGTGGTAGACGCTCTGGTTGATGCTCTCCACGGTGGAGTTGCGCGGTGCGACATCAATTTCCACCGGGTTGTGGCAGATGGTCTTGGCCAGTTTGCGAATGTCATCGGAAAAGGTGGCGGAAAACATCAGGTTCTGGCGCTGCTGTGGTAACAGTTTCAGGACGCGGCGAATGTCGTGAATGAAGCCCATGTCGAGCATGCGGTCGGCTTCGTCCAGGACGAGTACTTCCAGTTCATCAAAACGTACGGCGTTCTGCTGGTACAGGTCGAGCAGGCGACCGGGAGTCGCCACCAGGATGTCGGCACCCTTGCGCAGGGCCATCATCTGGGGGTTGATGCCAACACCGCCAAACACCACGACGGAACGCAGGTTTTCATGGGCGCCGTAGTCGCGCACGCTCTGCAGCACCTGGGCTGCCAGTTCGCGGGTGGGGGTTAGTACCAGTGCGCGGACTTGGTTGTTCGAGGCGCGTTTGCCCTTGCCGAGATTCTGCAGCAGGGGGAGGGTAAAGCCGGCGGTTTTGCCGGTGCCAGTCTGGGCGGCGGCCATGACATCGCGACCTTCAAGAATCGCGGGAATGGCTTGCGCCTGGATCGGGGTGGCCTGTGTATAGCCTTCATGGGTAACGGCACGCAACAGGGATTCCTGCAGGCCGAGGGAGGTAAAACTCATGTGATTTCTCTGTATTAACCGCGTGTGCGGCATGTAAATTTCGATTCCTGTCCTGCACAAAAAAGGCCGGCCGGGAAGTCATCAAGTGTGATGATCACGCGATACCGCTGGTGGCTTGAGGCATGCCTCGAAGAACCCGGGTGACGTGATTGCACGGGTGTGCAGGTGTTCGATAGGACTGCTGAAGAAGAGCGGTGGCGGGTAAGGCTAAAGCACGTCTAACAAGCGTCGGCGGAGATCAATCTCGCCGTTAAAACTATGAAGTCTGCACCAGTTGCCGGACTGTTCACAGCAACTGTGGCGCGCACTGTAACAGATGGTATGGGCTATTGACAGGCATTATTACGGGGGGTGGTATGCTCTCAAAGTCCCATGATCACGCCAGGGAGACGGGCCAAAGATACATCCGTCTTATTTAAACTATTTCTGGTAAGACAGCGTCTATGCTAGAGAGGCTGCAAGGAGACCCTGCATTGGCGCGCCACCACCCGACCGGAAGCTTCCCGTAGTATGACTGCAACCCCTTACTCCGCGCGCCATGCGTGTCCATCTGCCTGCGTGGCGCTCTTGGTGCTGCTGTTCGGCCAGGCAGGCCTGGCGCAGGAAGATGATTTCCCTGCCAGATCGGTACTGCATGCTGACAGGGTCGGCAAACGCTCCGCTATGCCGACCTACGAAATAACAGCTGAACCTGCGACAATACGCCTTTTCCAAATGCCGGAGTTTTCCCGTGACCATAACCAAAGACCTGGTAGTGCGATTCCACTACACCCTCAAAGACGATGCGGGCGATGTGCTTGATGCATCGGACGATGAGCCTATGACCTATCTGCACGGTCACGGCAGTCTGCTGCCGGGCCTGGAGGAGGCACTGGAAGGCAAGGGTGTCGGTGACAAGCTCGATATCAGCCTGCCGCCGGCAAAGGCCTTTGGTGAACGCGTGGAAGATGCCGAGCAGCGTGTGCCGGTAAAACACCTCAGTGGCGCGAAAAACTGGAAGCCCGGCATGACCGCGACGGTGCACACTCCGCACGGACATCGCCAGGTGACGGTCAAGAAAGTTGGCCATACCATGGCGACGGTGGATACCAATCATCCGCTGGCGGGCAAAACCGTGCACTTCAATGTTGATATCCAGGAAGTGCGACCGGCCACCGCCGAGGAAATCAGTCATGGTCACGCCCACGGTCCCGGCGGCCATCAACACTGACTGTCAATGATGAGGGTGCCATGGGCCATTTGCCGACACCCGTGTGATCACTCCAGCGGCCGGTACCAGAATTCGGCGTGACAGCCATTGCAGGCGTTGTTGATGGTGGCGCCGGATTCCATCAGGCCGATGATGTCACGGCGCACAATGGCTTCCAGTGTCGCGTTGGTGGCGAACTGCATCTGTTCCACGTAATAGCGCCAGCCATCCGGATTGGCGTCCAGTAAAGCCTGGATCTCGGGGCCGGTAAATTTGTAATCCCCATCCGGTGCTGCCGCATCCGCCAGTAACCCGTCTTTAAGTAATACCTCACCAGCGGCGATCAGGGCAAACGCACTGTCCGCGAGCGTCTGCCAGTCCGCTGGGGTTTCCGGCGCGACATCTTCCACCACGCCGTCAGCGGTGGCCACATAGCGCACTGCCTGCCAGAGCGTCATGGCATGGGGCGCGACATCGGTGTTCATCAGCAGGCGAATACTGGGCCCGGAAATCGGCGGCGGCAGCGGTATGCTGTCGCCTGCGACGACTGTGCCTGCTTGGGCCGCTCGCGCAGGTGTTTGTTCTGCCGGGTCCGAGCAGCCGGCAAGCAGACAGCCCAGGACGATGCTGGTTAACAGGCTGGGAAGTCGGCATGGCATGTGAGCAATATCCTGTGATGGTATGGGGTCGGTCTCAGGCGGCTGGCGCCCCTGGCAGGGCGCGGGCCAGGACCTGGGCGACATGAACAGCATCATACCGGGTCAGGTCGCGTATCTGGCTGCGACAGCTGGTACCGTCCGCCACCAGCAAGGTGTCGGCATCGGCTGACTGCAGCGCCGGCAGCAGACTGTCAGCGGCCACCGCCCTGGACACGGCAAAGTTTTCTGCGGCGTAGCCAAACGCGCCTGCCATGCCGCAGCAGCCGGTATCCAGGGTCTCTACCGCCAGTTCCGGAATCAGTTCCAGCACGGTTTGCACATCGCCCATGACATGGAAGGCTTTCTGGTGGCAATGCCCGTGCAAGAGCGCTTTTTGCTGCGGCAGTTTCTGCAGGTCGAGTTTCAGCGTACCAGCCCGGTGTTCGCGGGCGAGGAATGTCTCAAACAGCATGGCGTGGTTGGCCAGTTTTCTGGCCTCTTTGCCTGGCAGCAGAGAGAGCAGTTCATCCCGCAAGGTGAGCAGGCAGGATGGCTCCAGTCCGATCACCGGCATGCCCTGGTCCAGATAGGGTTTCAGGGTATCCAGTGTACGGGTGAGTTCCTGTTTTGCCTGCTCGGTCTGGCCGGCATGCAGGAACGTGCGGCCACAGCACAACGGGCGGGACTTGTCTGCCGGTGCGGGAATATGGACCCGGTAACCAGCCGCCTCAAGCACGCAGAGTGCGGCCCGGGCGGTGTCCGGTTCAAACCAGGTGTTGAATGTATCCACGAGCAGGATTACCGCCTTGCGGGTGTTTGGTGGTGCTGATGGGACCCCCTCGGCTTCGGCCAGTTTCTGCGTGATCGTGCGTGTGGCCAGTTCATCGTGATGCCTGAAAGTATCGCGGCGCCAGCGCGGCAAGGGTCGGTGCCGGCTGAAGCCCAGCAGTGTTTCACTCAGTGCCGGCAGGCCGGGAATGCGGTCACGCAGGTTGAGCAGCCAGCTCAGCTTATTTGCCAGGGGCGCATAGCGGGGCAGCCAGGCAATCAGCTTTTCCCTCAGGGGCAGGCCGTGCTGGCCGTAGTACTGGTGCAGGAATTCGATTTTCATCTTGGCCATGTCGACACCGGTCGGGCATTCGCGTTTGCAGCCCTTGCAGGACAGGCACAGGGCCATGGTGTCGAACATGGCCTTTGATGTCAGTGCGTTCTCGCCCAGCTGGCCACTTAACGCCAGGCGCAGACTGTTGGCACGCCCTCGGGTCAGGTGCTGTTCGTCGTGCGTGGCGCGGTAGGACGGGCACATGGCGCCACCGGCATCCTTGCGGCAGGCGCCGTTGTTGTTGCACATCTCGGTGGCACGCTGCAGACCGCCATATTGCGACCAGTCCATGGCCGTCGGAATGAGGTTGGTCTGGTAGTCAGGCGGATAACGAAACAGGGAGCGGTCATCAAACCTGGGTGCGTGTACGATTCGCCCCGGGTTGAACAGGTGCCGGGGGTCAAAGGCGTCCTTGACCTCCTCGAAATTCTTCACCATGCGCTCGCCGAACATGGCGGTATGAAATTCCGAACGCGACAGGCCATCACCATGCTCGCCGGAATGGGAACCCTTGTATTCACGCACCATCTCGAAACATTCCTCGGCAATGGCGCGCATCTGCCTGGCGCCTTCCGCAGTTTTCATGTTGAGAATCGGGCGCACGTGCAGGGTACCAACCGAAGCGTGGGCGTAGAAAGTGCCCTCGGTGTTGTACTTGTGAAAGATATCGGTGAGACGACGGGTGTACTCCGCCAGGTCCTTGAGCTCGACCGCACAGTCCTCGATGAACGAAACCGGTTTGCCGTCGCCTTTCATGGACATCATGATGTTCAGGCCCTGTTTGCGCACTTCCCACACGGCCGACTGGAAGGCGGGGTCGGTGGCTTCGACCACGGCGCCCGGAAATCCCAGATCCCCCATCAGCGTGACCAGATCATGCAGGCTGTTTAACGGCGCTTCCTCATCATCACCGGAAAACTCCACCAGCAACAGGGCATCGGGTTCGCCCTGGACAAAAGCATCCACGGTGGTTCTGAACATTGGTATGTCCCGCGCCAGGTTGATCATGGTGCGGTCCACCAGTTCCACGGCCGAGGGCTTGAGGGTGACGATGTGCTGCGTGGCTGCCATGGCCTGGTAGAAGGTGGGAAAGTGACATATCCCCAGGGTGCGATGGGCCGGAATGGGTGACAGGTCGAGATGAATGCGCTTGAACCATGCCAGCGTGCCCTCGGAGCCCACCAGCAGGTGTGCCAGGTTGGGCGCCTGGGTGGTCAGGGCATCGATGTTGTAACCACCGACACGGCGCAGCAGTTTCGGAAAGCGGGCATCAATTTCATCGGCTTCGCGCCGGCCCAGGGCCAGCATCCTGTCCACCAGCGGCCTGGCCTTGCCCAGCATCAGATCGCCGTGAACCGGCAGCGGGCCAAAGGTCGCCGGCGTGCCATCAGGCAGCAGGGCTTCGATGGCGTGCACGTTGTGCACCATGTTGCCGTAGCGAATGGAACGCGAGCCGCAGGAGTTGTTGCCGGTCATGCCGCCCAGGGTGGCTCGGTTGGCCGTGGACACATCGACGGGATACCACAGGCCATGGGGCTTGAGCTGCCGGTTGAGTTGATCCAGTACCAGGCCAGGCTGAACGATGGCCGTACCCGCGTCGGGATCAACCTGGACGAGTTGGTTCAGGTACTTGCTGGTGTCGAGCACCAGCGCTTCATTGACGGTTTGACCGTTTTGCGAGGTACCGCCACCGCGGGGCAGAACGGGAATGCCTTCGTCGCGCGCTATCTGCAGGGCCACCTGGACGTCATCTTCATGCTTTGGTACCACCACGCCCAGCGGCATGACCTGGTAGATGGAGGCATCGGTGGCGTAACGACCGCGGCTGAAATCATCAAACAGTACGTCGCCCTGCAGGGCTTTTTTCAGGCGGCCAGCCAACGGGTTTGAATCAGGTTTGCTCACATCCGCAGGTTACTGTGAAGCAGGGACAGGGAGCAAGGGACAGGAAAGATCAATATCCCGGTTCGTAGCGGATTTCGGTCGGCATTAGCGCGGCACGAATGACGCTGCCCCAGATCAGGTTGCCCATGGCGTTGAAGTGCAGGTCGTCGCTGACAAAGATATCGTTCATGACCTCGCCACTGACCTGCAGGAAGGGGGTCGCGGAATCGATGTAATGCACCAGGGGATCGCGGGCAGCGACAGCCTGGTAACGGGCATTGACGGCTTGCGCCTTGTTCCAGATTTGCCAGCGCAGCACGCTGGGTTTGATGGCCATGAGGTAAATCCGCGTCTCGGGGAGTTGCGCGTGGACGCGGGCAATGATCTGTTCCAGCTGAGCGATGATGGTGGTTTCCGGCACATCGTAGGCGGTGTCGTTGTCACCTTCGTAGATCAGGATGGCGCGGGGTTTGTAGCGCAGGGCAACGCGGTCCAGGTGATGCAGCACATCCCCCATGACACTGCCGCCAAACCCGCGGGGAATCACCGTCAGGGGCGCCAGCGCGTCTGCGGCCTGGTCATGCCAGCGGGCAATGCTGGACGAACCGGTCAGCAGTATGGCGCCTTCCGGTGGCGGGCTCATGCGATCTTCGGCGGCAAACGCCGCCATGGTGTCATCCCACCGGGCAGGATCGAGGTCTTGGGCGCCGGCCACGGCAGTCCCGGCCAGCAGGGCCAGGACTGCGCACCGGCGTATCAGGTTGCGCATGACGTTAAGGCTAGGATCAGTTGCCACTCTGGGCATTGGACATGATCACGGCGGTTTCCGTGCTTTCACAGCGCAGCGGCAGCAACTGGTCAAAGGGCGCTTTCACCACGGTCTTGGTCGGCACGACCCACGGCTGGGTCAGCACGACCGGATCGTACACGGTGGCATCAATGGTCATGGTGTTGCTGTCGATCATGTTGTAGCGCTCCACGACCCGCATCTGGTCGGAATGGAAGGACACGCCGCCCTCAGCGAACATCCAGGTGTCGTCGGTGAAGTTCCGGGTTTCCACGACAAAGGTGTCGCCTTCCCAGTGGCCCACGGCATCACCGCGGTAGGACGGTGGCAGGTAGTCGCGGTGATCACGGCCATCGGTCGGGATCAGCTGGTAACCGTGGAAGGTTTCCTGCAGGAACACCATCATATCCGGCGTGGCAATGATCTGGCCAAGCGTGCCAACATCGAACAGGCGCACACTCAGGGTGCCGAAACCGGTCGGTTTGCACAGCAGGGTGGGATCGTCCTTGTCGCTCAGGGTGGCCATACGCGCCTTGGCGTCGGCGTTGTACAGGTCGGTATACAGGTTGTACTGCAGGCCCTGGCTGCGATCGGTCGTGGAACCATAGCCTTCGCTGCCCAGGTCGCCGCCGGTCCACCAGACGCCAGTCAGGTCAGGCTTGCCGTCCGCCATGCGCGGCACGGGGCCGGCTTCCTCGGCGGCAAGGGTAGCGGTGGTCAGGGTAGCTGACAGGGCCAGCGCGGAAATTGTCAGTAATGCTTTCATGATGTTCCCTTCTCCTTAACGCTCGCGCGGTCCGAACATGCCGTACTCGGTGCCGTTCTCATGGATCAGCAGGGTGAGCATGCCATTGGTGGAGCCGTCGCGGGCGCGAAAGCCGTTGATGGTGACAGTGTCACCGGTCTTGATGACCTTGTCGGAATAGCCGCCACGGATCATGCCGCTGGGAGTGCCGGCTTCAAAGGACCAGCGCTCGATTTCGCCCTTGTCGTTTTCCACGTCCAGGAAGAAATAGGAATGCGGATTGGTCAGGCGCACATTGACGATTTTGCCGGTAATGGAGATCGGTTCGTCCATTTTGTAGGCGGCGGCAAAAGAGTGGTGGGCATGGGCCGGCGCCATGGCGATCATGGCCAGAGTAGCGGTAGCGGCAAGTGCCCGTAATAAAACGGATTTCATGTGATATTTCCTCCCCAGGATGAATTTTGGTAATGGCTTTTCCCTTGATAAACAGAGAATAACCCTGACCGGGTTTTGTCACAAGGCAGACAGCGGCGGCGTCACGGTGTAATCGGTGAATTCGATATCAACACTGATGCGTTGCACGACCTTGAGCCAGTTGCCGGACGAATTCTGGGCCGGCAGCAGGCAGAACTCGGCGCCGGTGGCGGGGGTGATACTGCAGACGGTGCCGTGCCAGACCTGGTCGGGATAGGTATCCACGGTGATCTCGACCGGCTGTCCGGTTTCACATAGGTCAGCTCGATTTCCTTGTAGTTGGCTTCAATCCACAGGTGTGAATCATCAATCACGTTGAGCAGTGTGGTGCCCACGATGACACTCTCCCCGAAAAGCGCGGATGCATTCACCGCAATGCCGTCCATCGGCGCGATGATGTCGGTGTAGCCCAGGTCCAGTTCCGCCTGGGCCTGCTGGTACAGCGGGTGTTCCTCGGTAGGCATGTCAGGATCGATCAGCTTCGCCCGTGCCACCACCAGCGCCTGCTGTTCCTGCTCAAGGGTGTTCTGGCTGTGCTGGTAAGCCAGCAGGGCGGTATCGTACTGGAAATCGGAAATGGTCTGGCGCTCCAGCTGCTGGCGGGCCCGTTCCAGTTCGCGCTTGTGGAAATCCACGTCCAGTTCGGCGCGGGCGATGTCGGTCTTGCGCGTCCTGTACGCCACTTTCTGGCTGTCGATTTCGCGGCGGATATTGGCGAGGTTGGCCTGGGCGTGGGCTACGGCAATTTCATAGGGCGGGCCAGGCGGAACAGCATATTGCCGGCATGGACCCGGGCATTATCTGCCGTATAGGCCTCGACCACCTTGCCGGAAATTTCCGGGCTGATAGCCTCGATTTTCGCCTTGATGAAGACGTTGTCGATGGTGACATGACGGCCGCCATGGAGGTAAACCCACGCACTGATATCGGCAATCACGATGGGGCCAAACAGAAGGAAGATCATTTTCTTGATGGTGGAGAACATGTTTCAGGCTCAGTAGGTTTTGCCGTCGAGGTTGGCGCGCATACGAAAAAGCAGATCCATGAAGGTGTTGAACTCGGCCTCACTGACATTCTTCAGGGCCAGCTTGCGGACCTGTTTGCCGACCTGCTTCAGGGAGCGAATCATGAGGGTTGCCTTGAGGGTCAGGTGCAAGCGCTTGGCACGGCGGTCCTAGGCATCGTTTTCCCGGCAGATCCGGCCTTTGGCTTCCAGCTTGTCCAGATGGCGCGCCAGGGTGATCGGCTTGATGTCCATGGCCCTGGCCAGATCGACCTGCTGCACGCCGGGCAGACGCTGCAGATGGGTCAGTACCGACTATTGCGCCCGGGTCAGGCTCAGTTCCTGTGCGCGCAGGTCGAATTCCCAGCGCAACAGGCGGGTGACATCATGAATGACGAAACCGAGGCTGTTGTCAAAATCCTTATCCATAGGGTCGCTTATTATTAGCTAGCTTATTAAATCTGCAACGGAGGAAAGCGTTACCCAGGGTTGGTATAACGGGGACAAATTCGGCAACAAGAGTGACGCGAAAAAAAACCAAATCGCGGCGACATGATGCAGGTCAATTGGCGTGACGGTGGGGGTGCTAGCATGGTGATAAACCCCTCAGGAGTAACACCATGTCCGTTGATCACCCCGATCTGATACATGAATTTCCCGAGCTGCGCGAGCGCATTCATGAGTTGAAAACACACGATGCCGAATTTCGTACCCTTCTCGATGAGTACCACGAACTGACGCGGTCAATCGTGAATATGGAGAGCGAGGTGACCCCCGTGTCTACAAAGGTAGAGGAGGATGCCAAGTTACGGCAAGTGCTGCTCAAGGTTTTGTTGTACGCGATACTGATGAAACAATGATTGGCCTACTGCCAGGCTAAGGGATCAACGGCGTAGTAGGTCTTCAGGACCTCGAACAGTGCTGGATGCCTGCCCTTTAACTGATCGGGCTTCTCGAAAAAGGTCTCGGTGGCCACAGCAAAAAATTCTGCCGGGTTGGTGGCGCCAAAGTAGTCCATGACGGATGTATGGTGGTGCTGAAAGCCGTCAGTCAGTCCCGCGAATTCGTGCGACAGAATGCTAGCCCAGGTGGTGTAGCTGTTGGTATGCCCTACCGGTGCACCGTTGGCGGAACCGGATTCGCTGTCCAGCTGGTGGGAAAACTTGTGCAAGACCACGTTGTGGCCGTCGTGGGGATTGCAAACACCTCTCTGGACGTCATCCCAGGACAGGATGATCTTGCCATAGTGCCAGGATTCACCCAGTAAACCATTGCCATGATCGCTGAACGTGCCGTCTTCGTTGTGGCGCCCGTGATAGCTGATGAAGGCATCGGGATACACCAGGATAGGCTTCAGGCGTGTATTGAGCGATGTCTTTCGATTCAACAGCAACAGGCAGGCCTACGCGGCAATGGTAAGCCGGATGCGATCGGTAACCACCAACCCGGCACAGCCATAGAAACGCTTTTTGGCCAGGAACAGGCGGATATTGTCGAGTAGCTGCTGCTGTTTGGTCTGCAAGAGCTTGTCGTAAAACGGAATGGCTTCACGGATCCGTGCCAGCCAGTCAGGCGGCACGGTTTTGGCGAGAATGCGCTTGTCACGCCAGCTCGACCACGACCAGCCGATGAACGCCACCACGCCGACCAGGATGAGAATGAGGATTGCGGCCATGAGTTTGCTTCAAATGGCACGGTTGTTTATCAGAAGAGTCCTGGTGCTCGGGTAAAAGAGGCAAGAGGCAGGAGGCAAGAGGCTAGGCCGACTCGTCCGGTTTCAGGTTTCACCAAGGTAGGTCGTATAAGGCCGGAAGGCCGTCATCCGGCATAGTTTGTTGGAAATCGGTGAGGGCGGTGAGATCAGGCGACCTTCGGTCGCCATGTCGGATGGCGGCACAAGCGCCTTATACCGACCGACAAGAAACTTTCCGAATTCGGATATTGTTCAATTCCAAATATGGACCGGCTATCGCGAGAGCACATCATGTTCTTGCCTCTTGCCTCTTGCCTCTTGCCTCTGTCACTGCTGCCCTTGCTCGATCTCTTCCCAGCGGGCGTAAAGCTTGTCCAGTGCTTCCTGCGCGGCGGCAACCTGTTTCAGGGTCGCATCCACCTTTTGTGGATCATTGTTATAGAAAGTGGGGTCGGATATGGTTTTTTCCAGTGTGTGGAGAGCGGCTTCAGCTTTCTCGATCTCGCCGGGCAGCATGTCGAGTTCGCGCTGGAGCTTGTAGGACAGCTTGCCGGGTTTGGCCGGTTGCTGTGGTTGCGGTTTTTGGGGCTTGGGCGCTGACGCGGCGTCGGGTTGATCTGCGGCCTTTTTCTCGTCGGCGAAGTGACCGCCATGACTGACCCAGTCCTGGTAACCGCCCACAAAGTGATTTACCTGGCCGTAGCCTTCAAACACGATGCAACTGGTGATGACGTTGTCGAGAAAGGCGCGGTCATGGCTGACCAGCAGGAGGGTGCCTTCAAACTTCAGCAGAATCTCTTCCAGCAGTTCCAGGGTTTCCATGTCGAGGTCATTGGTGGGCTCATCGAGCACCAGCACATTGGCAGGTTTGCTGAACAGGCGTGCCAGGATGAGGCGGTTCTGCTCTCCACCAGACAGGGCCTTGACCGGTTGCCGGATGCGTCCCGGTTCAAACAGGAAATCCTGCAGGTAGCTGATGACATGCGTGTCGCGGCCATTGATGGTGACGTGGTCACTGCCGCCGGCCAGGTTGTCCTGTACCGATTTTTCCGGATCAAGCTGTTCACGCAGCTGGTCGAAATAGGCGATGTCGATCTTGGTGCCGATCTTGACCTTGCCGTGGTCCGGGGTGATCTGGCCGAGCAGGATTTTCAGCAGGGTGGTTTTACCGGTGCCGTTGGGTCCAATGAGGCCGATGCGGTCGCCGCGCATGATGTTGATGGAAAAGTGGTCGATGAGCGTCTTGCCATCGTAGCCGTGGCGGATGCCCTCGGCTTCTACCACGATCTTGCCGGACAGCTCGCTCTTGTTGAGCGTCATCCTGGCATTGCCCTGTAGGTTACGGCGTGCCTTCGCTTCCTCGCGCATCTTCTCCAGGGCGCGCACACGGCCTTCGTTGCGGGTGCGCCTGGCCTTGATGCCCTGGCGAATCCATTCCTCTTCCCTGGCCAGCTTTTTGTCGAACTCGGCGTTGGTCTTGGCTTCAGCGGCCAGTTGCTGGTCGCGGTGTTCCAGGAAGGCGCGGTAATCGTGCTGCCAGTAGATGAGCTGGCCGCGGTCGAGTTCCATGATGCGATTGGCGGTGCGTTGCAGAAAGGCGCGGTCGTGTGTGATCAGTACGATGGCGCCGCGAAACTCCATAAGCAGTTGCTCAAGCCATTCGATGGCGGGAATATCGAGGTGGTTGGTGGGCTCGTCCAGCAGCAGGATATCGGGTTCACTGACCAGGGCGCGGGCCAGGGCAGCGCGTCGGGTCCAGCCACCCGAGAGGGCGGACATGAGAGTATCCGCCGGGAGGTCGAGCTGGCTGATGACCGTGTCGACTTTCAGCTGCAGCTTCCAGCCGTCGAGGGAGTCGATTTCCTGTTGCAGACGTTCGAGCTTTTTCATGTCCGGCGCATCATCGGCAATCAGCTGGTGATACTGGCTGAGCAGCGCCCCGGTTCTGGCCAGGCCGCCGGCGACAAACTCGTAGACAGTCTCGCTGGCCTTGAACGGCAGTTCCTGCTCCAGCATGGCGACCCGGGCTCCGGGTTTGAGCCAGCGCTCGCCGCCATCCGGACGGATATCGCCATGCAGCAGCTTCAAAAGTGAGCTCTTGCCGGCACCGTTGCGCCCGAGCAGACCGATGATGTCACCGGCTTCGATGATCATGTTCTCGGCGTTCAGCAGCACCTGCGGGCCATAAGCCAGGTGAATGTCTTTAAGGGTAAGCAGGGGCATGGGGTATCAGAAGCAAGAGACAGGAGGCAAGAGACAAGAGACAAGGGGGTTTCACTGGTGCGGATTGTACAGGGTCTTACACACAGCATGCAGGATATTTTGATAATGGCATTAATCTGTAGGTCGGCATAGGCCGCAGGCCGAATGCCGACCTACAGGCAAGAGGCAAGAGGCAAGAAAAAGATGCCCGGCCTGGCCTGATGACGAAAAGAAAAATATGCGCAGAACGGTCGGCAAACAGCCTATGCCGACCTACGGAGGCGATGGCTGTAGGGTTTCTGTGGGCGGTTGCAGCTTGTCCAGTTTGAGTGTGAATTCGCGGCGAATCAGTAACACGCTGATGACCGCCTGCAGGGTCACGGACAATACCGAGATGTACCAGACCTGGTTCATGCTGAACCCTTCCTGCTTGCTGGCCCATACGGCCAGTGGAATAAAGATGAGCAGGCGGCTGCCCGAGGACAGCATGGCCGGACGGGTGTTGCCCAGGCCCTGGAACATCCCAGAACAGGTGAAGATGATGCCCTGGGCAACAAAATTCCAGGAAATGATTTTCAGGAAGTTGCCACCGGCACTGATGACCGGTGCTTCCTCGGTGAAAAAGGCAACCAGCAGGTCGGGATTGATCTGGATGAGCAGGGTCACTACCGCCATGACAATCGCACTCATGAGCATGCCCTTGTAGCAGGTCTCGCGAACGCGATCGCCATGGCCGGCGCCAAAGTTCTGCCCGGCAATGGGACCCACGGCAAAGGCGATGGCCATGGTAGGCATGAAGATGGACTGCATGATGCGGCCACCGATGCTGAAGCCGGCCTGGGCAGTTTCACCGAAATCCTGGGCCAGCCAGTACACCACGGCGAAGTAGCCGAACATCAGCAACATTTCCCCGCCGGCGGGCAGGCCGATGTTGAACATCCGCCCCCAGATACCGAAATCCGGTTTCCAGAGGGGGAACTGGAATGACACGTACTTTTCCAGTTTGATGAAGTAACCGACAAGCATCAGCACACCGATGGTGCTGGAAATGGAAGTTGCCAGCCCGGCACCCATGACGCCCAGGGCAGGTGCAGGTCCGGCGCCAATGATCAGCACCGGCGCCAGGATGGTGTTCAGGACAATGGTGACCACCTGGATCATCATGGTGGGCTTGACGATGCCTGTGGCACGCAGGGCCGACCCCATGCCCATGATGCCGAACTGCAGGGCCATCCCCGGCAGGAAGTAGTACAGGAATTTCACCCCTTCAGCCTGGGCATCACCGGCCGCAATGGTGGCCATGAAACTGTCGGCCAGGGTGTAGCCGCCTACCAGGGTGATGATTCCAAACAGGCAGGCAAGCGCAATGGCCTGGTTGAAAACAAGATTGGCCTTGGCCTGGTCCTTGCGCCCGACAGCCTGGGAAATTAGGGCGACCGAGCTGACGCCCAGGATTTGGCTGAGAGCCATGATGACAAAAAACAGGGTGCCGGCAGCGCCCACGCCGGCCACGGCGGCATCACCCAGGCTGGCGACAAAATACAGGTCCACCAGCAGGTACAGGGTCTGGAAGATCATGCCTGCGGCTACCGGTGCCGCCATAGCGATAATGGTGCCGGTAATGGAACCCTGGGTGAGGTCTTTCATGTCTGAGCCCTTTGGTCGTGGGACTTGCTGGTAAGATCGGGAAATGACGAAAGCGGCGAGTTTACAGCAATAAAAGGGGCCGGGGCAGGTTGTATTTTTCCGGCGGTTTTGTGCAAATACCATTGCACCCGGGTCTTTTCAGGCCGCGATGACGTGACATGAACGTAACAAAGCTGCCATTTTGTTGTCTTTGTCATGGACAGTCCGGCACAACCGCCGGATACTTTTCCTACCGCCAAATAACCGGCAGCCAGTCATCATGAACGACCAGCATGACATGCAGCCATTCCTGATTCGCCCACTCGCGCTTGTCGTCGGTGTTTCCCTGCCCCTGTTGCTGGTGGTGGTCTTCTGGCTGGCCATGGCCATCCCGCGCTGGACTGTGGAGCCTCCCCACTATGATCTCGTGCTGATATCCCTCGCTTATGTTCGGAATGCCCGGCAACTGGATGGCAACCTGTAATTTTTCTCCGGCACTGCTGATCTGGCTCAGCACCATCGCCCGCAGCCGCACGCTGCTGGGCGTGGGCACCTGTGCCATGATTGGCTACCTGGTCTGGTTTACCGGTGAATACTTCGCCGACTCGCTGGGCTGGCCGCTGGCGCTGGTGATCATCGGGGTGCTGTTCATTGCGCTCAGTGTACTGGCCGTCAGAATCAACCGGCGTTACTTTGCGGGTAAAATGTAAGCGACTCATCACCGCGTTTTATTTAGCGTATCAACAGGGGGATACATGACCAGGATTCGGCAAACAGGCATTTCCGGCAGGATGCTCAGTGTCAGCATGCTGCTGGCAGCGGGATTCGTGCTCGGACATCCTGCGCAGAGTCAGGCCCAGCAGGAGCATACCCTGGAATCCCTCGCGGCTCGTATCCAGGTGCTGGAAGACCGTGAGGCAATTCGCAAGCTCATCATCGATTACGGCACGTTCCATGATCACCGCGACTATCGCTCCCTGTCGGCACTTTTTGCAAGCAACGGTGTCTGGGAAAGCGGCATGGGGCGGGGCGAGGGACCTGCTGGCGTGTTCAAGCTCATGGATGACACCATCGGGCACAACCCCTTGCCGGAAGGCTCCGGCACCTATCACCTGCTGACCAACGATGATATCCAGGTGGACGGCGATCATGCCCGGGCGCTCACCAAGTGGCTGTTTGTGTCCCCCGGGAGCGATGGTGCGCCCAATACAGCGATACTTGGTCATTACACCGATGAGTTCATTCGTGAAAATGGCGTCTGGAAATTCCTGCGGCGCGAAGCCCCGGTGGATTTGCCGGCAGAATAGCGGCAGGTTTTCAATCCACAACAAGGGCGCCAAGGGCGCCCTTGTTGTTTCTGTCGATGATTATTGCGGACTCAGGATTTCCTCGAGCCGACCGTTTTCCATCATTTCGTTATAGAACACCGTGGGATCGCACGGCGGGCTTTCCAGCAGTTCGCGGGTATCGCCGCGCTGTGATCCGCGTGTACGCACCAGCGGCGCAGTGTAAAGGTCATCATAAACAGTCATGGTGCGGTCTATCGTGAGACCGTCATCGGCTACGGTCCAGCGCTCCACGATGCGGGTGCCATCACCACCGCTCATGGGATAACCGGAGCCATCCAGCCAGCCGGGTGAGAGGTGGGTGGTCTGGATGATGAGGGTGTTGTCCTGCCACACGCCTTTGGAGAAGCCCATGGACGTCAGGGGCTGGTCGGGCAGGGCATCACGGCCGTCCATGTAGACCCAGCGCGGGGTATTGTCCTGTAGGAAGATCATGACGTAGTGGGAGCCGGCATCGAGAATTTCCACGGGATAGGGTGAGCCGAAGATGCGCGGCAGGCCAGCCGGCTGGCAGCGCAGTACGTGGTCATCACCAAATTGCCGGTTCGCGTAAATCTCGCGCGCGGTGGCTGTTAGCGGCATGGGCTTGGGCTGGAAGTCATCTACGGTGGTCTGGAATTTGTAGCGGTTGTCCCAGAAGCCGCTGATATCGACAGTATAGTCATTGGCTTCATAGGTGTAGTCCTGGTCCGGATCGGCAGTGACCTGCTGGGTGCTGTTGGGGCTCACGCAACGCCCGAGCTGGCGGCCGTTTTCCGGGCCGCTCAGGATGTTGATGCAGGTGGCATAGAGTTTTTTCGTGGCATCGCGTCCTAGGTTGCCGGTGGCGTATACCGTAAAGCCTTCCTGTATGGTCTCGCTGGTCCAGTTTTCCCTGCGGTAGGTGGGCAGGTTACCCGGCGGATGCAGCGACCACTGTTCAACACTGCCATCGGGCATCGTCACATCGACGTCATAGCGGATATGCGGATTAGTCCACCAAACACGTGTGACCACGCCGCGCACTTCCCCCTCGGCATCCTGGAATTCCGTATTGAAGGCATGATGTGCCGCGGTTTGACCTGCGGCGGTCAGTATCAGGATGCAGGCCAGGCCCGCAGACAGGATTTTGTGTGACATGGCACTTCCCCCGGTAATTCTCATTATTGTTTGGCAAGAGACTACACCGGCGCGGACGGCATGAAAAGTATCCGTCGGATTCGCGTTGATATTGTCGCGTCGGCTCAATATTAGGGACCGGGGTCTCGCAAGAGCGATCTGTGACCAAATGGTTGCCTGATCAGTGATTTCAGAGCGGATCCAGGAAGTCGCCGGAACGTATCAGGCGGCTTTCATCCACCGGCAGCGCATACAGGTAGACCCAGGCTGCCAGGGTACTGCCGTCCTGGAGGGTGGCGATGTCGCGAACGCGCCTGTACAGGTGTGGCCGGGGTGAGTCCGGGGCGCACTCTTCGTATTGATCTGTGGCCAGCAGCGTGGCCTCACCACCGGTGAAGGCTTGCACTTCACCGATCACGATATCCGCAGGATGTTGCGCGGGCAGCAGGCCGGGATAGTAATCGATGAGGTAAAGCCGGCCGGGCATGGTGGCGCGTCCCACCCGGGTGAAGTTGGGCTTGATGAACTGGTGATAGCTGTCTGCGTCGGTATCGCTGCGCAGCGTGCCATAGACAAACAGGTAGTCGGTATCAGCATTCATGTTCGGTGCCGGGATGTCATGCCGTTTACTTTGAGGTAACTGACCAGGGCTGTGTTTTAATAGTAGGCAACTCGCGTTCGTTTGGATAGTCGCACAAGCCTAGCCGTTTACGCTTGCGGAACTGAACCTCAATCCCCATTGTGCAGCAGTGCTGCTGATCACCCTGGTTGCGCTGATCCTATTTACCCGTGATCGTGTTCCCTGGATACGCCCAGCCTGTTTGTGCTGGTCGTGTTGGCGGCGGGTTTTGAGCTGTTTCCGTATATGCATGACGGTATCACGATGCATGCGGAGGATTTCTTTTTCGGGTTCGGCCATGAAGCCCTGGTCGCTGTCACCGCGCTCATGGTGGTCGGTCACAGCCTGGCCCGCACCGGGGCACTGGAACCTATGGGACGCCTGCTGGCCCGGTTGTGGGAATCTACGCCGCAGGGTTCCTTTCTCCTGACGCTGGAGG
>Ga0255757_10000996_pt1 | contig 27843 bp, 12 predicted proteins | sample 071ome_27_FD_179957 | JGI IMG/M metagenome (GOLD analysis project Ga0255757, IMG submission 179957) | Coastal salt marsh microbial communities from the Groves Creek Marsh, Skidaway Island, Georgia - 071409AT metaG (version 2) | ecosystem: Environmental > Aquatic > Marine > Intertidal zone >...
TCGACCCGCCGGTGTTTGTGTTTTTATCGTACGTTCCCGAGGAGTGCCACGCTTGACGGACGGCGATGGGAAAGGCGATGACTTTTGCATTCAACAACGCTTTGTGCAAGTCTCTTTTCAGTCGGTCTTGATCCACTCCAGAAGAAGAGGAGAAGGTGTTATTGGTGTTCATTTCTTCTTTCTATGTATGTATGTGTATATATATATTGTGTGTGTGTGTGTGTGTCTGTGTGTGCGCGTAACACAATATAATAATTGTCGTTACGATGCGAGAGAGAAGAGTGACAAAGAGAGAAAAAAATATCTGAAGCGCATCGCAAAAAAAACACACATCACAAGCAAAAAAACAAGCAAAAAATCAAAAAAAGAAGAAAAAGAAGAAAAAGAAGAAGAAAAAGAGAGAGGAAGGAAGGCGCCGTCAAAAAACGAAAAGAGCGCGCGCGCGATATATAAGAAAAGAAAAGAACAAACGATATGGTGAAAAAGAAGGAGGAAGAAACAGAAGACGGAACAAAAAAGACGAAGGTTGTAAACGCGGCGCTGAAGACGCGCGACCACCTGAGTAGTTTTGGAGAAAAAGCAGCAGCAGAAGAAGAAGACGACGACGAGGAATTCATGTTTTCCGACATGGAAAAGTTAGCCACCCGCGAGGAGGAAAAAGTGTACAAACAAGGACCGATATCGAACGCGCAACTGAAACTGTACATCGACGTCCTCGATAAACTGTGCAAAGAGGATAAAATCGAACAGTTTGTGAAAGTGTTCGCGCCTCCAGACTTGGAGGAAGAGGATAGGGTGTATTTCATCGAGAGTTTAAAAGGAAACGTGGAAGAGTGCGGGAGGTGGGAAAGGATGAAGAGAGAGATTGCGATTTTACAACAAGGCAAGTATCGCGGCGTGAGCGGAAATCAAGAGAGAGGACCGGTGGAATTTAGATTCGATATGATGGTGGACGATAACGACGACGAGACTAGCTTAAATAATAATAATAGTAAGATGAAGAATAGAGGTATTAGCAACAGCAACAATAGCATACACATCATGCGGGAAGTGGTGTTTCGGAAAACAAACAACGTGTGGCACGCGGACGGATGAAGGAATGATAAACATTGTTATTAGTACTATTGCAATATATATATATATATATGATTAATATTAAACGTCTACTTTTGCTTCTGTTGTTGTTGTTGTTGTCGAAGAGGAAGCGCTGCTAGGTTTGGAAGACGACGATGACGACGACGACGACGACGACGAAGACGATGCTGTCGCTGAACCTCTCTCGCGTTCTTCGCGTTTCCTTCGCACGTTTCCCCGACTAAATCTACCGACGACGGATGGTCTCCCACCTAACCCTAAAGCCTGATTTGAGGCTCTCGTCTCCTTGTTCTTCTTCCAATAACTCTCCTCTTCTTCGTTAATCTCCTCCAAAAGGTTTGGATTGACTTTTATCTTACTAATCAAAGTTGGTACGAATGGATTTTCGTCGCCTTCTCGGTTCCTCGCGAGTAAACGTCGTTCTTCCTCCGCTTCTTTTTCCACGAGCGCGCGCGCTTCTTCTTCCGTATATTTTCGTCCGTTTGGATACTTCTTCGTCCTAATCAGCGGTTGCGCGATTTGGTTCATGTATTCCAACTGTCTCAGCGCGAACTGTCGCACGAAATGTCTGCTATTACTACTATTACTGCTGCTGCTGCTCGTTTCTTCAGAGTTAACGACGTTCTCTTCTCTTCTGCTCGAAAACGTTGAATCTCCCGCGTGCATATCGATCGCTTCCAACTTTGCCAGCGGTCTTCGATTATAATACGCTCTGATTAACTTATCCTCCGGATAGACAATCTTCCCCGGTTTCTCCGCGACGAACGAGTCCGTTCTCGCCGGGTTTACTTTTTCCATCGCGTCCAACCATCTCGGTCTTTCGATGATGTCGTCGTTCGTCAATCGAGACGCTAATGGAAACAAGAGATTTTTCGCCTCTCGTTTCCCGGTTTTCGTTCTCGAACGGAACATGTCCACGGTGAACAACTTTTGCAACGAGGCGCTACTACTTCCTCCCGCCCGTTTCATTTTTAATCTCTCTTTTCCTTCTTCTTCTTAATATTAATTAACGCGTTATTATTATGATGCTATACGAGCAAAAAGTGGGGTTCTTTCTCCCTCCTGTTTGTGATTTTATACTTTTCTTTCTTCTTTTTTCTCTCTCTTTTCTTCTTTTTTTTCTCAAAACTCGTCTCTCTCTCATTCTTCTTCACTCATCAGCTCTCTCTCTTTTGGTTTTCTTTTTTGGCCCACGCAACAACAACGCATAACACACAACAACACTAAAAGATGAGCGCAGCAGCAGCAGCTACTACCACTACCACCGGTAATAAAAGAGGCGCTTTGTTGCGGTTGAAATGCGCCATCCAACATTACGACTGGGGCGTCCTCGGAAATGGAAGCGCGGTGGCAGAATTGGGGAGTTTGAACAGAGGAGAATCCATCGATGAAGAGAAACCACACGCGGAGATGTGGATGGGAACGCACGCGAGTGGGTTGAACGTTATTAAAGAAGAAGAAGAAGATTCATCGTCATCGTCGTCATCTTTATCTTCTTTAAAAGCGCACGTGGAAGCGCACGCGACGGAAACGTTAGGGGAGAAGTGCGTGCAAAGATTTGGAAACGACTTGCCGTTTTTATTGAAAGTGTTATCGGTGGCGAAAGCGCTGTCGATCCAAGCGCATCCAGATAAACAACTGGCGGAAAAATTACACAAAGAGAAACCTCACATGTATAAAGACGCGAATCATAAACCGGAAATGGCTCTGGCGGTGACTGAATTTGAAGCCATGAGCGGGTTCGTGAGCGAACCGAAAGAAGCGTTGGAGAAGTGCCCAGAGTTGAAAACATTAACCGGGATTAGTTTGGAAGAGATGGACGCGATGAGAGAAGATAAGAAAGCGCAGATGAAACATTTGTTCACGAAAGTGATGCTCGCGGAAAAAGGAGAGGTGGCGAAGCAAGTGCAAACCCTGGTGAAACGATTGAAAGAAGAAGGAGGTATGAACGACGACGACGAGAGAGATAAATTGGCGTTGAGGTTGAACGAGCAATATCCAGACGACGTCGGCGTCATGTGCGCTTATTTGTTGAATTACATCAAGTTACAACCAGGAGAGGCGGTATACATGGCTGCAAACGAACCGCACGCGTACTTGGACGGCGAGTGCGTGGAAGTCATGGCGACGAGCGATAACGTCGTCCGGGCCGGGTTGACGCCGAAAGCGAGAGATACGGAAATTTTGTGCGACATGTTGACGTACAAGTTGGGGAAACCAGAAATTCTCACGGGAGACGTCATCGACAAAAACACGAAACGATATTCGCCTCCGTTCGATGAGTTTGAATTAGAAGTCATCTCGTGCTCGAAGAACGAAACCGCGGAATTGACGGTGAGCCAAGGACCTTCGATTTTACTCGTGAAAAACGGCAAAGGCGTGCTCAACGACGACGTCGCGATTGAGAAAGGGTCGGTTGTTTTCGTCAACGCTAACGAGAAGATCGCGTTAAAAGCTAGCTCAGACGACGACGTTTCCATCTATCGAGCGCAAGTCAACACTCGCGTCTTTTAAAAACGCATACAAAAATATGTCATAATGTCAAATGTCAATGATCGCGTGTGTGTATTTTCCTCACTTTTTTTTCTCTTTAAATCGTTTTTTCTAAAAAAAACAAGAGAGAGAGCGGATGATGAGGACGGCGGCAACCTCCTCGTCGTCGTCGTCGTCGCACTTCTCTCGTCGCCGCCGCCTCCGACGCCACCATCGGGTGGAGTTCCCTCGCCGTTCTTTTTCAGCCGCTAAAAGAACCGAAAACGGCATCTGCGACGACAAAGACGAAGACGACAAATCTTTCGAAAAGTTTGTTAACGACGGCGTAGTCGCTCTCGGATACGATAAAAAGACTCGAGTGCGAGGGTTGTTCGCGACGAGAGAGATTAAAAACGAAACGGAAATCTTCCGCGTTTCGTTGCGAAAAGAAGACGAGAGCGTTTTTACGGACGATAAAGACGACGACGATGATTCGCCGTCGTCGTCGTCGTCGTCGTCGTCGTCGTCCTTCTTCAAAGGCGGTAACTGGTCCGCGAGTTTAGCCAAACAGATATTGAAAACGAAAACGAAGAAGAAGAAGATGAAAAAGAGAACGAGCGGAACAGACGAAGAAGATGAAGATGAAGAGTTGAAGACGGCGTACGTGCACGCGCTGCCAAAAGAGATCATTGGCATTGCGAACAAGTGTTACTTTTACGACGGCGCTGACAAACTGGTGTGCGCGTTTTTCGAGGCCACGGGGGATCACGACGCGAAGGAAGAGTTGATGAAGTATTGCAAACAAATTTCATCCTCGCGAAGTCGCGTGGAAGAAAAAGAGGAAGAGGAAGACGAGTACGTCTGGGCGTTGAGTCAAGTATTCTCCAGAACGTTTCGAATCGAAGACGTCAGAGGTCGGAGGGCACCGCGGAGAGTGATGATTCCAATCGTTGATTTGTTGAACCACTCGTCCGTGGAAGAGGAAGTAAACGTGACTTGGAGAGTTACGGAAGATTTGAGCGCGTTCATCGTCGAGGCGAAGAGAGACGTCGGGAAAGACGAAGAGTTGATTTTGTCCTACGGCGAGAGAAATGATCAGCACTTTTTGTTGTTTTACGGATTTTTACCATCTGCGAATCCTTGCAACTCAGTCGTACTGTGGGAAGACGTCGACGAGTGCTTAAACTGGTATCAAAACCTCTGCGGCGCGGATGAAAACGATGCAAAATGGGACGCGATGAAATACAAATGCAAACGAACGCTCGGTTTGCTCAAAAAGAAAGACGAGGGAGATTTTATCGACGATATTAACGAAGAGCGGCGTCGATTTATTCTCAGTCCAAACGCAAAAGTCGACAACACGACGTTACTCGTACTCAACGAAATATCCGGAGATAACGACATGGCTGTAGCCGCCGTGAGAGTGAGAGCCGAAGAAATTCTTTCGCAGAGATTTGCGTCTGAGAACGACGCGAACGTCGAAAGAATCTTTAAACAATTGATCGAGGAAACACACATGGACGAAGCGGACATCGGACTGTTGAGGGCGTATAGAAATAGGAAAAGAGATATTCTTAGAGAAATCGTTTAGAGTAGTAGGAAGTAGAGTGAATTCTGTTCAATTACAAGTAGTTATTGTACCGTAGAAGATTTTTTTTAAATGAACAGAGGCTTCCTAAGGACACGCGCTCAATAAGCTATTCACAACGTGCACGACTAATCGGGCAGCGGCTTTTACGCTGGGCGAGATGTTCTGAGAACTCGATCCTAGTTTTCGCAAAGACTCGTAAACGGCCGTTAATACCGGTCGTACGTGTAACTTTAAAGCAGGATCTTGGGGATCAATGGCTAAGCACGTATCTCGAATCCAATCGAGTTTTCTCTCCGCGTCGTTCGTCGTCAAATCTGACGAGAGCTGTTGCGCGAGCGAAAGTAACACAAACGGCGACAACGGACACGGGTGTTGTCCAAACACGCGCTCAGGAGCGACTTGCGAACACAACCACGAAACAATTCCGAGATTTGAAGTACCTAACGCCTGTGAAAATGCGGCATCGAGATTGCCGGTATCCAACAATCTCTTAATCTCTACAGTTGGATCCGCCGGCGCTTGCGGCGGCGGTTTCTGTTGCTCCAGGTCTGCCAATGAACGCACGCCTCCTCCACCACCACCACCACCTTGTGGTGGCATGTGTTGCTGAAACATTCCTTGCGGTGGACCAGGTTGTTGTTGCATACCTCTGAATGCGTTTGAAACGGAAGATTTGAGCGCAGAATCCAAGGACTGCGGCAAATTTCTCAAGTCATTCACCGATCTTTGCAACTCTTGGACGAGAGGCATCGCGTTGGCTTGAACCGATTGATCTTTAATTTGCATCAGCTCGTTGTTAAGTTCACCTATCGATCGCTCGAACGTGTTCGCAATTTGGCTGAACATGTTTTGCGTCGATCGCTCAAACGCTGGAATCATAACTTGTTGCATAGCTTGTCGGATTTCGGATTGAAGGGTCGTTTGAACCGCTTCCTTCGCGGCAGCGACGGCGGCCCGTTGAGAAGCAGCTGCGTTCGTCGCCAGAGCAGCTTGCACTGCGGCGGCATTTTCACCCAACTGCTCCGAAACTATTTGAGATATCGCGGTTGGTAAATCTTTTGTGGTTGCTTGCGACATGAGCGCGATTAATTGCTTTTGTCGTTCGCGCTCCGCGCTGTCTCGTTGGTCGCGTTCCTTTCGTAACTTGTCTCGATCTTGTTTGAGTTCATTCTTTAATTCTCTTAATAACTTTGCAACTTCTTTATCAACCCCGCTACTGCTACTTGTAGCAACAGTAGTAGCAGCAGTAGTAGTAGCTGCAGCAGCAACAACAGGAGTCGGAGCAACAAACGCAGATGCTGGTTTACTCGTCTGTTGCTGAGCGATTGGAGGCGGAGGCTTATCGCTCATCGATGGAGAGCTCGGGGAGAGATCCTCCGCGCTCGCCGATTGCGACAAAGATTTTTTGAACATGTCCGGTGTCAAGAGTCCCGAAACAGTCGGCGAGGCAGCTCGTTGGGGAGGATCATTGGCTGCGATAGAAGAAGCGATGTCCTGTTGCGCATGATCCGCGGCATTCGAAGAAGAGCCTTTATCACCCTTTGGCAACAATCGCACGCAATCTAACATCGGTAAACGCAATTGCTGAATCGCGCCCGTTTGCATGCAGAAAAGACCAAACTGCGCGCTATGAACATCGTCATCTTCATCCGAAACGTCGAGTGCTACGAGCGACAAAATAGGTTGCGAAACGCTAAATTGCGAAATGTAGTTAAACTTGCTCTCGTGTTCATTCACGGAAAGCGCGTATACGACGTTTCTCTTGGAATCCGCAAACAAAAAGCACTGCTTACCTTTGTACCCGACGCTCGTAAATTGAAACGAATTCCAGAACCACTCGGAAGAGTCTTCAATTCCAATCGATTGCGTCTTATCGAGAGCTGCTTTTCCGTCGTAATGGAAGCATTCGATGTGACTCTTCGTATTGGTATCTCGATCGATACTCGCGGTGGCTACGGCCAACGTGCTTTCGTTCATCCATCGCGCCGCGCAAGTTACTTTTCTTTCGAGCGAAGTATATTTATATGCAGCCATCTTCGTCAATCCTAAACCTTGCGGTTCTAACTCGTAAACTGATACTTCCTCTTCAGTAGTCGCGACGACTTGTCGCTGGTTAATCGCGTCGATCGAAGTGATAGGGCCGTCCAGGTCAACTCTCTCTTCGAACGGAATCGGCGATTGTCCGCCGGCATCTTCATTCAAATCTACGGAGGATTTGAAGAACGCGTTACCGTACGCGATCACAAAGTGCGCTTTACTTTCATCGGACGATTTTCTAGGAAACCAGCAAAAGCTTGGAACTATTAAAGAATCATTCGTGACTGATAAATTGGTCGTCCCGCTCGCGTTGTCTGCTTCGCTCGATACGTCCAACTTCAACAGCGTCGAGTCGCTGATCGTTTCCGAACTCTCGTCCTCGTGAAGCCTTCTCACAAACAACGTTCCGTCTTCGCTCAAGGTTGCCAAAATATTCTCCTCCTCTTTCGTGGACGGTAAAAAGCTCATGCTCGCGATCGGCGTCTCGTGTCCTCTGAGGAGGGACCGCGATTGACTCACTTGACTCAAAACTCTGACTAACCCGTTCCTAATCCCGTAGCAACAGAACGTCTCGTTCGCGGCTATCTTCATCGCGTTTGACTCTTGATACTCCGTCGCGTACACCGTAATTGGTGACGCTTCCAGTTGATTATCTTCGGAAGCCGCCAAATCATTTTCCGCGTTTATCGTTACCGACGATGATGATGAATTCACGTCGATCGCGCAGCCTTTCGTCAAACGTTTCAACTCTTGTTGCTTCAACAACTCCTCGTCCTCTTCGCCGTTCTCGTAGTAACGGCCGACCACCACCGACGATTCTTCTTTTTGTTTTTGTTTTTGTTTTTGTTGTTGAGACGTCGACATCGACTCGTCGTCTCTCTTCTTGTTCTTGTTCCCAAACAGTCCCATTTTAGTATTTGTGTTGAGGAGTTTTTGGGATGTTTTGTGTTTTTTTCTCGTTTTTCGATTTTGATGTTTTTGCTCGATCAGTGTGATGATTTTTTTCTTTTCTCTTTTCTTCTCTCCCTCACTCTCGAGGAAAGAGGAAGAGGAAGAAGAAGAAGAAGAAGAAGAAGAAGAAGGACGGACGCACCACACGACACAAATCACCGCGATAAAATGCGTTGGTGGGAAGCATACGCTTTAGACTTCAACCAAAGAAGTGCCACCACGACGTCCTCCTCCTCGTGCTCCTCCTCCTCGTGCTCCTCCGTCGGTTCGTTGGTAACGAACGTGATTTGGAAGAACGGCACCGAAAGCGCGCTCGTCAACGAAGCCCAAATCGCGCGCACGCAGAAAATCACGATGCTATTCATCGGATACGCTTCTTACGCTTTACTCGTCGCGAACTTCGTGCGGAGGCCGTTGCATCCGAAGTTTCACGCGAGCGCGAAAACGAGACGACGCATGTTCGCTCACATTCTGTTGGGCGCCGTGGAATCGAGTTTCGGCGCGGCGGTGCTTTTCACGTCGTGCGACGAGAGAAACGATCATAAAATCACGTTTATGGGGATCCTGTGTGCACTCTCAGCGCTCGCACAGTTTGTGACGAGTGTTCCTCAAATCACGAGCGCGTTCGGGACGCCAAAGTTGGTAAGACCAGTCTTGCACTTCATCAATTGCACGCGAGCGAAGCAAGCGATTCAAGTACTCCTGAAAGTGGTAGCTTCTGCTCGCGTTTTGGCTTCAGAAGGATATTCTCACGCTGTGGTAAAATCAGCGCCGAAGATTGACTTTATTCCGACGCTCATCGACCAGCTCGTGCTCGCGCAAGGGTTCGCATATTCGAGAGTGTTCGTGGTAGCGTTGTCAAAAGTAGATGGAGTGCGAGAACACGGATATACATTTGGGACTCTCTTGGCGGCGCAACTCGTAGTTGCTACCACGTATGGATTTTTCGGTTCCTTTTGCCTCACGTTATTATTATTGTTGTATGCGAACATCGAGAAGAGCGACGAAAAGCTGGGCAAGGAGAGACAATACTGGGGAACACCTACCAAAAGCCAAAGGCTCGCTCTGGACTTTGAGGAAGTCCAACCTTCACTCGCAAGTCAGCGAAAAAAGCGACACACACTGCGAGACGCATTCGACACAATGGACTTGACAAAAGACCATCGTCTGCAAAAGGAAGAGGTAGAAGAACAACTTCTCAACACATGGGGTTTAGGAAAGGAAGACGTGGATGAATTCTTCGCCTCGCTTGACATCGATGGAGACTTCAACCTAGATTACGAGGAAGTCGTGAGCAAAGACGCCGGACGGAGAACGCTCGCGTACGTTGCGAGTTGTTTGGATAACGAGGAGAATCGGCGGTTCCGCCACCGCAAAAAGTAGAGACGAGCAGAATGAGCCGCCCGCGCGCGCGCGCGAAAAAGAGGAGTAGCTTTTCTTTTTGTACTTTTGTAAAATATTTTCATCATCTAAAGAGAAGGAGCTCTTCTCTCTCTTTTTTTCTCTCTTCTCTGCTACGTTCATTCGACTCGGTTGGTCGAACAGTGATGACGTGGACTGTAAACTGGTAAATAAATAAAAAAATATCTTTTTTTTTCATCAAAAAATGTCACACACAGTTGAGTGCGCTTTTTGAAAATTGTACCGGAATTAATTCCACGCGTTTGCAAAAAAGGTTCGCTCCCGTCGCCGCCGAGAGATAGAGAAGAAGAAGGGTTACCATGTCTCAGTCGAGCGAAGAAGTGAATCCAAACAGACTGAGCGTGTCTCGTTTGCACGCTTTGCAAGGCGCGACGGCAACGTTGTTCGGGTTTTACGGCGCGAGAGTTGGTTGGCTCCTGGAACGTTGGTCGAAAGAACAGACTGAATTGGAGGGTGCGCTGCAAAGGATCTTCGCGCGTCTTTTCTACGACGGATCCGGCGAAGATAACAGATGTTTGATCATATACGTCTTTGCTTGCGTGCATTTCATCGGGTACTCGTTTTTCGTCTCCTGCGACGCAAGGAGCCAGTGGAGCAGCACGATTCAGTTGTTCGCGATGACTGCGTTTGGTTTGTTTATTTCGCGATTTATGCCTGACAATACAATTGGTACCTCGCTAGCGCTTTTTTGTGGTACTGGAGCTTTATTTAAGTGGCACGCGTTGAATAAACCCGGTTACGGGGAGTATGACGTGCCTCAGAAGGAACGAGTGATGTATTTAGGCGTGGTGAGGCCGGAAAATCGATCCGTTCAATTTACAGTTCATGAATATGTCGCGTATCTGCTGACAATATTTTACGTTGGATCGGCGTTTATTATCTTACCAGAATATAAGTTAGATTTCTTCAAGGCGACAGATCTGGAAGATAAGAACGCCCTTGGGTTGATTTCCACGTGTTTATTTCTCACCGGGATGATTTCACACTCTACCATCACTGCAATACAACAAGGGAAATCCTCTGTGGTTTACTTCCTCATTTGGTCGCATTTGGTGCTACGATTTATCCTATCTTTTTACGGCGAGGATTTGCCGCTTTGGTTTATCACTTTGATCTGTGGTCCACTCGGTATTTATGGCGTTTGCTGTTACATTCTTACTTTCACGAAATATGCCTTTGGCGACGCATTTTCGATACTCGATTTTAGCAAGGGACAGTCAACGAGAGCCCGGGATTTTACGGGTAATATCGAATCCATCGGAATTATTTTCATATTGGACGCCATTTTTCTCACAGAAGTGTGGCGTTATTGCGTGATGTTCAAAATCGCGTGGCCAAAAATTTCATTTACTTTGATTGATATACGTGGCTTTTTGAGAATGCCTTTGTTAGGCTCCGTTTATGATGGGATGTATTGGATTGCCACCAGTTTCGGTTCTATGAATCCTTTGCTCGTTCTGCTCAATCCTAAAAGATTTCCCTGGATAAAAGTTGAAGAGGCCAGCAAAATCGCCGAAGGCGATTCAAGCTTAGTTCAAAGCTCGTACCTCTTTTTTGTACTCGCGATGTATGTGGCAGGCGTTCTCGTACTGAATGTTAGTCGAGCAGCTTCGATTTCAGATTACAAAACAAAAGGACTGGGTAGAATTGTTTTCTTCGTCATCATGGCAAGTTATATGTACATAATGTCCGACAGGCATTACATCTCCCACTCTGTTCACGGTAATTACTTGACTAACTCTGAGAGTACTTTAAGATACTCGCCGCAAATGTCTGGAACTTTCATGACTATATGTATGAGTATGGTCATTGCTTTGTATACGCTGTATCAAGCAGTCGGTTACATCTACCCGTTTGTTGCGAGCACTTCGGTTCCAAAATCATCAAGTTCGTGGAAAAAAGGTCTCTTCAAGGACAAGATTCTTTTGCTTTGTAAAAAAAGAAAGCAAACTGAGAGATTTTGGTGTTTGCATGGACTTACTTTGCTTTTGGCAATCATTTGTTTTCGTGCGGTTGAGAGGACTGGACTTCCAAACCCTTTCGCTGATAGCGATGAGAACATATATATCTTGAAGCCAATCGACACTCAGGGCACGGATAATACGATGACTTTACTAACAATCCTTGCTGTGACGAAATTAGCCGTCGTTTCGAGTGATTGGTTCACGGCCTTACGTGGAAATGTTTTTGGACGACTCAGTGTCTGTTTCTCTTGGCTTATTTTTTGCGCACAGGTCTTGAAGCTTGTTTCTCGTGGCAAATGTGACGTATTGGCACACGCATTTTCGAGCTTATTTTTGAAGAGCCAAAAAAGACTGTCGGCTATCGAATGTGAAGCCATAACGTTCGCCATCCTGTCTGTTCTGTCACTTGCTTTTCACGCGAAAGTAAGCTCGCACTTGATGAGTCGAAAAGGTAAGGAAGATTCTCATTTGTCTGTCGTCCATTCGGCAAAAACTATCGTAATGTTGAATGGGTTTCTTTTTGGTGCACTCTCGAGTGCTTCGTGCGTATTTACTACGTGCCGTCTGTTGTTGAAGCAAAATGGAGAAGCGGAGTCTTTGTCGATGAGCATGAACGATATGATTAGGGACCAATACGAGATGCTCAACATACTATTCAGTGGTATTTTCCTGGGAAAGCTAATACATCCAACGCAAGGTGGTTTTGCTTTCAGATCGCAATTGAAACGGATGAAAAAATACATAAATTTGAATGCTGCAATCAACACGTACGTAGTGATGTCGCGTACTTTGTGCAAGACTCGCTATAATTTATTTTCAGTCTTTGGAACGAATCCAAAGACTCACGATGACGTTTTCGTGATAACTTTTGCGCTTCGCCTGTTTTACATTCTTTTGGTAAATTTGATCCAGTTGTACATCTTGGATGTTTCTAAAAACTACAACAAGCCGATTCTTCGTAGCAAGTGCGTGGCGTTGAAAGCTATTGGATTTAGGCGTTCTGAAGCAGAGATTCGCGAATCGCTCATGTCAAAGACGTTATCAGCGTCTAATAAATCAAAGAAGACTGACGCAATCAAACTGGAGAAATCAAACTCGATGAAGAAGACGGCTGAGAGATGGATGAATTTTTGGCGCGAATGTTACCAGCAGCATTTTGGAGCGGAAAATTTAGAGAAAAACATCTTGTCTGAATTTCCAATTCCAATGCCAGATGAAAATTATTTCGGATTAATGAAGGCGAAAGCAAAAGCTGCTATGATGTTTATTTTCGGGGCGTTGATGAATAGGCGAAGATCTACGCATCCAGTTGGTGTCGGCGCAATCGGAGATTTTCAAGTAATCGACAATCCAAAAATTCCGAAAAACTCATTTTTTTCCAAGTCAAAGAAATATTCGATTATATTACGACATTCGAACGCAGTTGGAGTTAAACTTGAAGATAAAAACGAGTTTGACGACGCTGCATTGGAAATTCGTGGATGTTCAATTAAGTTTTCATGCCAGCCTGATGCAAGTGATTTTGACTTGCATCTCAACACTGGAGAACTCGCCGGTTTCTTTAATCTCCCTTCATTTTTAGAGTTTGTTTACCAAAGTGCAACGTTCAATGAAGCGCTATATAAGTCCTTTGCCACAAAATACCCTTCGAGTGTGAAGGCGGTCATTGAAGGAGTTCGTCGGGCTCCAAAATCGTACTGTGATTTACATTATTACAGCCAGACGTGCCGAGAGTTCAACGCTCTTGATGGAAAAAAGCGATACTGCAAATTTCGGCTCGTTCCCTATGGTGGCGGTCCTGGAACAGAAGTCGAGGAAGAACCTTCAAAACCGACCCGTGAAGATCAGCACGTGATAACTACAACTCATATGATGAAATGCCGGAGAAGTGATGCAGAGAAACGTCCGACCAATTATCTACGAAAAGAGTTTATGGAGCGTGTTGGTTCTTCATCTTCCACGAAATATCGCTTGCAGATTCAACTGTACGAAGCTAAGTCGACGGATACGGATGAAGTGTTCAATCCAAATCGGTCGTGGGGTACAGAGTTTCACGATATTGGTGTAATTTCACTTCATTCACCCGTGCCAGATTCTTTCATCGAGAATTGTTCTTTTGCGATGGCGCGCACGCCGAAGTGCCTCTCGCTCCTTCCCGCAAAGTGCCCAGAAGATTACAATTCCTTGAATTACACTCGGTCTTCGGTGTATAAAATATCTGCTGGTTTACGCCGCGTATTTACTAGGCGCAAAAAACAACGCATTCTTCAGCCAGCTCGATACACTATCAGCATACAAACATCATCAATTGCCAAAGCAGGAGTCGATACGGATATTAGTATGATGATTGTTGGTACCCGCCATGCGACGCAGAATATGAAGTTTGAAGTTTCCGAGTCTGAATTCGGAACGGGGGTCACATCAACCTTCAAAGCGCTCGATGAAGACGTTGGCGAACCCGCTTACCTAATCATCACGCATTGTGATAAAACAGCGTGGAACTGTGGACGAGTTGATATTCGCATGCGCTCTCAGGATGGTACCGTGCAAAAGGTCTGCTTCAATGTTTGGAGCATAATTCATGCAAATACGTCATTTATTGTGCCTCGCGTTGTGGATACTGCGTCTGTGACCCTAGAATGTCGAAAGTTAGTAGAGTATGCTACGGAACTCTATTTGCAGCACATGCGAGAGTCGTTTGACTGGAGCTCTGGAGAATATTTACCAAACCACACTACCCACGATGAACACGGTAAATTACCACTAACTGAGCAATTCAGTTCCACGAAATACAAAGATTTCTTTTATGATACCTTCATGGGATTCAAGAATAAAGGGTTTGCGGACAGAATTCCAGATGCGGACATAAAGTCTCTTGATGACTATGTTAGGCTTTATAGAAGCCTGAAGCCGGTTGAAGTTGTCAAGGACTGGCGCTCGGATGAGGAATGTGGTCGTCAGTTTCTTAACGGGACTCACCCAGTGCAAATCCACCGCATAAGTGTTCTTCCATCGAAGTTTAAGGTCACCGAAGCAGATGTTACCGGTATCTTACCTCGTGGAAGGACCTTGCAGGGCGAACTTGCAGCAGGACACATCTTCATGGTCGATTTTAAGATTCTTGAAGGAATCAAGCGTGGCCAAGGCTATTTTGTTGAAAACTCAATGGGACTTTTCTTTGCGGACGAAAGTCACCCTCTGCGACCAATTGCTATTCAACACTTTCAAGACGGAAGTGGACCCATTTGGACTCCGAAGGACGGAGAGTTTGAGTGGCAATTGGCGCGTTTGCACTTGATTTGCTCGGATGGAAATGTCCACCAAATGATTTCTCACTTACTCAAAACTCACTTGCTCATGGAACCTTGGGCTGTGTGTTTGGAAAGAAATATTCCAAGAAACCACGTCGTATACAGACTTATGCGTCCACATTTGATATACGTTATCGCCATTAATACTCTCGGTAGATCTATGCTTATTTCTCCTGGAGGCGTTACTGATCGCGTTGTTGCAGTTGGTCAAGGCGGACATATGGATCTCATGAGTAAGGCCTATCAGGAGTTCAAATTCGAACACTTACACATCCCGAACGACTTCAAAAAGCGTGGGGTAGATGATAGAAGAGTCTTAAATAATTATTACTACCGTGACGATGCCATGGAAGGCTGGAGAATTCTCAAAAAGTATATTCTCAGAATCCTGGAACTGCACTATCCTAACGATGCATCCGTAAAAGCAGATTCGTATGTGCAAGCCATGATTGGCGAAATGCAAATGCATGGTTATCAGGGTAAAACGAAAGAACAACACGGAGTTCCTTCCTCGATCGACTCACTTGCTCAGCTCGTTGATGTTTGCACCTCTGTGATGTATCAGTGCTCATTTATGCACGCAGCGGTGAATTTTTCTCAGTGGGATTATTACAGTTGCGTACCAAATAGACCTCTTCTGATGAGAAAGCCCGCCCCGAAAACAAAAGTTAAAGTTACGGAACAAGATGTCATCGATGCGCTTCCAAATGTGGCACAGTGTACACAGACTATGGCCACAGGTTGGACGTTATCTCAATTTTCGAAAGAAGAGGTGTATGTTGGAAGATATATCACAGATATGTTGAGCGGAGAAAAAGAACGCGCAGCATTGGGAGCATTTCATCGCGACTTGGATGCTATGGCCTCGAAAATCGAAGAACGAAACAAATGGTTATCGAAGCCCTACCCTTACATGCACCCAAGTCATGTGCCAACAAACATCGGCGTATAAAGTTTAAAATTTTTTATGTTTTGTTGGTGAACAATCTTCTCTATGCTTCCTACTTTTTCCACAAAATCATGGCATTTGACGTGCTTTGCCATTTTTTCTGGACTGCGGCGAAGTTACGAAGAGAAGATTTCGGCGCCGGTACAGAAGCGAAGAAGCGAAGATAAGGTTTATTTTATTTATGTACATAATTTCATGCGAACGTTTTAATACAATAAAGATATATATCACGAGATTCAATACAAGAATGACCGCGTATGGCCAAATGAACTTGAACTAGTTGTACCAAAAGCATTGAAACTACCTCCCGAAATCCTCGCGGTCATAAAGTAGCACGCAAATTTCATGAGCACAGTCTACAGAGAGCGACAAGAACGCATTGATCTTTTGCTCTCTCCTCTTAAAACCACTTCTTGCTTGAAGAAGAAAATCTACCAGAAGCCGCAAGGTAGCCGCATCTTACGAGGTACAACTTATCTTCTTCTTCGAGCGAGTCGAAAGAACCGATGTAATCCTCAAGGATTTTGCACGTACGTGAATCTTCTACAAAAGAACTATCAATTCTCTTGATCATGGTATCACGAATAGCCGAAATATACTCTCTTGCCGTCTTGAATTTCTTTGAAACAATCGTCGCATTAGTTGGCTTCAATAGAGAAACATTGTGTGACTCTGCCTTCAAGACCAACTCAGCGGAGGAGATTTCGCCATCCTCGTCTAGATCGAGAGAGGTAAAGATCTCGTCGATATCAGCGGTGCCGAAAAGCTTTTCCGTGAGGTTCGATGTCATCGCTGGGTCATTCATCATGCTCAAAAACTCTTTGCTCGATAACGAACCATCAGAATTACTATCATGCTTAGCAGCAACTTTCATAAAGTTGAGAAAGGCAATGCGCATCTCGTCTTGTTTCTTTTGATCCTGCGCATGAATTTCTTCGACCTCAGCAAATTTCGATGCCAGCAGAGTGGGAGGACGAACAACATCATAGTCAACCCCAGCATGAAAACAGAAACCAATCGTTTTAAAATCTTTACCTTCAAATCTTCCGGTATCATCGTCTTCTTCCAACCCTATCTTACCAAGAAATGCATTTTCAGGATCGAGGGATAAGAACCAACCATCAAAGACGCTCAGTGGATAGTTGGCAATATATCCTGCATCGATGTACATATCTGCGCCTTTATTTTTAGGCGCAACAAGGAGAGGATAAGCACAAGCCATTGAAATTGCATCGCAGACCTTCATTGTGGGAGTTGTCTTCACGTGAAAATACTCTTCACAACGATTACTCACGTTCATTGCAATTACACATAATTCTCTGCCCGTAATCTTTTGAAGCTCGGCGAATGTCACATCTTCTCGTCCAAGTACTCTGTCAAGAATATATTTAGTAGACTCTACAATCGTTTGACCAGAACTGATTCCAAAATACTTTCTCAACCCAATGATGGTTTTCGCAGCAGAAATGTAATTGCTCGATTCATTCTCTTCGAGAAGGAATTTCAAATCGATGTCCCACATGATCGTCTTCATTTGCTCATCGTTTAACCCAAGCGAAACCAGAAGTGCATAAAAACTTGCAAAACCGGTGGCCGCAACTTTCTTTACATATTTCAGCGTTCCATTTTCTTCCATAGCTTTCACGACTCCGATATATGCTAAGCATTTTGAGCCTGCCCCTTCAAAGACCACGTTGATGCCTTGATCTTCCGATAATGTGGGTTTTGGGAACTTTGGCGATAACTTTTTTGGCTTGAGATCTTGAAGAGCCTGTTGAAATTCTTGTTGCAGAGCAGTCGAAGCAGAATCACCGTGTTCGTCGTGTTCTGGTAACGGTCCAATGTAAGATAACACAACAGGGAGAAAGATTACACCAAAACTCCATCCAAAGAGAACAACTCCGACCATTATTCGAAATAAATAGGTGTGGGCCGCAACAACTGAAAATCCGAGGGGAGCCACGGCCAAGAATGTGGAGATAGCTCCGAGAAGCAAATTGCTCGCCATTAACACCGTTGCTTCGATAGACTTTTCGATGCGAGTGTGCGCAGAAGATTCCGTATAAGCGTGCGCTACGTGAGCTGCAAAATCAACAACGAGACCAACGCACAATATCAAACACACTTCTGCGATAGCACTGAATGTGAGATTGACGACCTTCAGCCAACCTAAAAGAACTACATCGATCATCACGATCATGACTGTGACAATCACAGCGTTTAAAGGATGCGCAGTTAGCAAGAGCACTCCAAAAACACAAATACCTGAATAAATCATCGACATAATCGTTTCAGTTCGCGTGATAAAGTACGACTCCCACATGATATATTCAATAGCGTAAGGGTATGCATCGTATCCATATGAATCTATGATATTACGAGCATTCTCCAGACTATCCATGAGCGTGGTCGCTTCTGAAGAACTGAAATGTCGCATATGCATGCGAATAGATTCAATCTCACTTGCACTGTTAAACTTTACGTCATTTGTGAAAATGGGATAGCTCTCAAGAAATGAACTCATTAGAGAGTGTACAGTGTCTGAAGCGCCAATTACCTGAGTTGCCTTCCATCCGGTGAAATAAGTCCAAACAGAAAGCACTGATCCGGTGACAATGTATGAATCGTTGTCTAAGCGTGTTGCCATTTCGTTTAGATTGGCCGCGACGGTGTTATCTGCCCAATCAACACTATTTATAACAACTTCAGCCAGAGCGCCAGCTGCTGGGAACTTTTGTTCCGAGACTGTCATGTACTGCGAAAGATAGCTGGTGTCTAGGAACACATCTTGAAGTCTGTTACCATCCTTCACAGTTGAAAATAAATAACCAAAGAGACCTGTTATGGCGACAAAGAACAAGATGACGAAGATTCGGTAGACATGTGAATTCATAAGAGGAGTGACCAATTCCACGAGAATAGATCTGAATTGCACCTTGTACATGACGTCTTGCTTCATTTGCTTCGCTTGCTTGTCTTTTTCTGCGACATTGATCTTCTTAAACGTTAGATCTGCACGCCCTGCTTCTTGTCTCCGGGCATCCAATACCATGAGCGGATTAAAGACAAAAATCAAGCCGAGAAAATTAAATATGATTCCGAATGCAGCGGCAAAGCAAAAGTAACTCACTGCCGGCTGTACTGATAATGTACCGATTGCGAATGCAAGGACCGTGGTTATCGTTGTAACGGACACGTAAGCGCCAGCTTCCCCCAAACAGAGTTTGTTTTTAAGCTCGAGCGGTATTCCAGCAGGAAACTTGTCCCAGAAAGAAAGCATTAGTAATATGCTGTCCACTCCAACACCTAGAATGATGAAGAGAGCGACAAGTGAAATTGGAGTGATCTTATGGCCAATATAAAGCGCAAACCCAAGGCCCGCGAATACGGCAACTGTCACGAAAGTAATACCAACCGCTCCAATAAATTTTCTTCCCATAATTGGATCCTGATGGTGCAGTAAAATCATGATGAGACCGACGATAATAGTAACACCCACAACGCCAAGAATAAATGCGGGTAAATCTCCCTTCTTATTTTCCAATGGAAAGCTCTCAGTGGTGGCGTAACTAATCGTTTCGTGGTCTTTTGCGTACTCTTCCACAAGAGAACGAAACTTTTCTTCCCAATCCTTGACGATATCAACCATCGTTTCGTTCGAGGATAACAGAAAGTTGGTGAGTAAACCTTTTCCTGAAACTATGTTTGCCTCCGAATCATACGTCAAACTTCCAATAATGTTTGATTGCAATACTGGTATCCCGTATTCATTGGTCGCCGTTGGTTGATTTACGGTTTCTCTTATTTTATTAGCGTTAATATCAGCCGCTAATTTAGTCGAATCTCGCTGCCAGAAGTCCAATGGCGAGTAGAACATGCATGGTCCGCCAGTCCAATATGCGTTGCACAAATCCGTGTATTTGTACGTCACTCCGTTTCTTTCTACCTCGATGTCAAGAATCTGGCTCTCCAAATCCAGTAAGTTCGTTAAAATGTCATCTGTAAGGGCGTTGTTTTCATTAGACCACAGAACATTAGCGAAACGAAACATTTCCCCATATCGCGCTTCGAAATCGTCTCGATTCTTCTCTGCTCTGCTTCCCACTGGCCCCCATAGATTGCCTAAATCGGCTTCGTATTGCGACCAAAGAAGCGTCGGGTATCCGACTGCGAGTCCAACGAGTACCGTCGCCGCGATGCAAAGAACTTGCCACGGGTATCTCCCGTTCACGCTTCCGATGGTTTTGAAAGTCCGAAAGAACACACGCGTCGACGCTTCTTCCAGAATTGTCCAGCGCACTCCCCCTTCCTTTCGTTTGTCGTTTTTTTGCCCCTCGTGTTCGTTGAGCTCCACGTCCGCCGCTCTTTTCGCCGAGGCGTCGTCGTCCTTCATGCTCCCCCCTGCTTTCTCTGCCTGTCTTGTGTGTCTGTCTGTCTCGAACTGTTCAAGATAGCCTTTCTTTTTCATACCACGCGTTAGTAGTTATGATGCGCGTTGTTTATTTAAAATTTCCGGCCGCGCGAGAAGGGCAGGAGATGGTTGTGAGTAAATTGTTTCGAAGTTTGTTTTGTCGCGCTGTCGCGCTTTTTCGTGAGATATTTTTATCATATAGTACGTACTCGTACACGTAAGATTGCAAAAAAAGCATATGGCTATGCATAGACTAGACTGACTGACTGACTGACTGATTTGGTTTCCGCCTTGAAAGCTTTTCCTTGTTTTTTTTTATTTAGTCACCTTTTCTTCTCGGTCTCGGCGACCACCACCCTCCGCGCGTCTTTCATTCCGAATAGCATCGCGGCGAGTGCGCCTGCGAACGCGACAAACCAGTAAAAATGGCCCAGAAAGTGTCGCACGGGACACGCCATCGTTGTTGAATTTTATTTGGGCGCGAGACGATATTTTTATTTTTTTTGTCAAAAAAGTACGGAAAAAGAGCCGCACACTCGCAAAGATATTTTCTTTTTTCGAAGACGGACGCGTATTCGAAAGAAATTAATAACGCGCGATAAAAGTGAACAACAGCGCGACGACGACAACTTTTTAACGACTGGTAGTCTTACTTACCACTGTTACTATTGCTGCTGCGAATTTTATCATCACACACCACAACCGCTAATACGACGAGGACGCCAACAACAACAACAACAACAAAATTGACAACAACGAAAAAAATGGTTTTCAACGTCAGCAACGATTTTGATGTTCCGTTCGCCTTGGCGATCGTGGTCGGATGCTCGACGTACCACCTCGCGTTCGTGAAGTACTGCAAAAGAAAGTTTCTCGGGGGGAGGGAAGTGACGAAAGAAGAGGCGTCACGAACGAAATATTGGCTGTATTGCTGTGCGTTGGGGGTGATTTTGTTTCAAACGCTTTGGATGGTTTTCTCCGGGACCGGAGCGCACTTCGGCTTGCAAGATGACGCGAAAATGACGGTGCCAAATAAACAACTCGCCGCAAGACAGCACAGCAGCGCGGCACTGATGGCGCTTCATATTTTTGCGTGCTCGATAAGTTTGGAGATGCTTTTGAAGGCAAACGTGAGCTCGAAAACCGTTTGGCTATTGTCGTACGCGCTGCCGCTTGGGACGTATTTGCTCGTGTCGTGCCAAATGACCATGACAAACATGGGTTGGTCTTCAGATTTTACACCGAGTTGGGAAGCTCGAAGATGGGTGAAAAAAGCAGCGAGAGGAACGCCAACCTTTACGGTTGTTTATTGGCTCTCGCATTTGTTGTATTCGGCGACAAATTTTACGCAAGCAATCATCGTCATACGCACGTTTGCTCCTTTCGAATGCCTCTGGACGAATACGAAAACGTTAAGAAACACGGAAGAGAAGCAACAGTTCCGAGATCAAGTCGTTCGAACTTTTCTTTGGCACGGGAACGTTGGATATTTTCTTAACGGGTTGTGGGCCATCGTCGGGTTGTGTGGCGTTCCGAATCCTTTGTCTTTCTTGGGAGGAGAACGATTTTTGATCAAACCTGTGGTGAAAGGGATCTCGTCTAATATCGCTGAATTACACAGAGGAGGATTTATCGATCTCACGTTCACATTGGTTGCGGGTAAGGTTTGCTCTATTTTTGATGAAAAAGGATTTCTTCCCGCGAAAATTGCAACCTTTCAAGTTAGCGCGAACTTATACGTCTTCTTCGTCGTCCAAGCTCTTCACATCGCGATTGATGGTGCTGTATGGGCTCACCCGACGTGGATTAACCGCAGTCCTGATCTTGGAGATGGCAGAAGATCGCAGCTATATTCAGGTATTGTACCATTGGATTTGTTATATTGGGTTGGAACGTTCAACTTTGCGGTTGCCACACCACCGATCGCGACGTTTTTTATGTGGAAATACACTGGCAGTCATCGAGATAAGATAAGTCGAAGTTCGAAAAAACCATTCCAAGATATTTACACCCGTTTTATTCGTGCTGGCATTTCGTACATGATGCTCAGCGGTTTATGGATGTATTTGGTTCAGGCGGGGATTCCAGCGCCGCTTAAATCTATGCATTATATTTGGCCACCTTTGAACTTGGATTACAAGACTGCGAAAAAACATCATCAGCACGAGTTGTTGAATGGTACGATGACGCTCATTCTTGCCTTTGTGATTCGTGAGCTCGAAGATCTGTTCGATAAAAGCAAAGAAGCTTTACGCGTTACAGAGCGCCTCCAAAACGTTTGGATCCCTTCCCTTTACGTTTATTCAATTGTTACTAAAGTTCAATGGTTCATGGGAACAACTGGAAGATTTAACGTCTCCTGGATCGATCTCGGCAAGTACACCTCAGGTTCCAATTTTAAAGTTTTGGACTACCTTCTCTACGCCTCCTACTTTTATCACAAATTCGTGGCATTTGGCGTGCTTTGCCATTTTTTCTGGACTGTGGCGAAGTTACGAAGAGAAGATTTCGGCGCCGGTACAGAAGCGAAGAAGCGAAGATAAGGTTTATTTTATTTATGTACATAATTTCATGCGAACGTTTTAATACAATAAATAGATCGAGAGATCCAATACAAGAGTGACCGCGTATGGCCAAACGAAACTGACACCAAAAGCGTTCGGAAAAATACCTTCTGAAATCCCCGCAGTCATGAAGTAACACACAATTACTCTGTTCACGCACGCTCCTAACAACGCATTTTTCCTTCCTTTCCTTACGCCCGCGATAGTACCTACCCACGTCACACCTTGGACGAAAAGCCACATCTGCCAGAGCGACGATGCGTAACCCGAGGTCGGGATAAATTCCGGAAATGAATACCGAGGGCTCATATATGAGGATGCGATAAACGTTGACGCGAAGACGTAACACTGCACTTCTTGCCACTTTTGAAACGTGTTTCTTTCGGGAAGAGCGCGAACGTTCCATAAGAATTTTCGCTCTTTCATAGAAATGAGAGTTCCTTTCTTGTCATCGAGCAACAGCATCGTTTTGTACACGAGTCCGCCGAGATCGACCGGCGTCACAATGGACAAAATGAACGCAATTGGACTGAAGAAGATGCGAATTTGCATGACCAACGCTAAAAGCATGGTCAAAAACGTCGCGTAGACAGTAGAGACGTCGTTCCTTCCCACAATGTACGTTATGCCCACGGTAAACGGCGAGAGCCAGTACATGGCGAGCAGCATCCGCTCCATCCGTCCCGTAAAATCCGCCGGCGTCACGTAAGTTTCGTACACCCCCTCCAGGTATCGCAAAGGCGAATTCAACGAACGCGTTCCGCCACCACCCAGCGCGAGATACGCGAGCACAGAGCACGCAAAAATGTAGTTGTACCCTTGAAACGCGTGAAACCTACCAAGTCTCGAATTTTGGAGCTTCACGGACGCTTTTTGTTCCGCTTTGGCGCGTATTCGCGCCGACTCGCGAAGAACCATCGCAAAAATTGTGTTGTGTGAGTGAGTAAATTTGTGCTCGTCCTTTTATACGCATGCGTACAAATTATTTTTTTGTGCTTTTCCCTTCCCCCCCGCAGCCAGTTTGGCAGCAGCAAAACTCTTCTCTTCATTTTCTTTTCGTCTTTGTCGTACGTAAAAAGTGTCAAAAAAAGAGACAGACACACAACGAATCTCACTCTAAAAAAAGAAAAAAAAAAATGAAGCAAAGAGAGAGAAAAAAACAAAAGGTCATCGTCGATGATGACGACGACGATGACGACGACGATGACGACGATGATGTCGTCGGGGCGGCGGACGAAAATAACTCTAAACCCAAGTTCTGTCGCTGTGCGCGTTTGTGGGACGTGATCGTCGATTTCGACGCCGTGACTTTCGAGCACATTTTACCGAAATTGAATCAGACTGATATCAAATTCTTGTACGACGCGAACTCTCAGACGAGAGCGATGATTAAAAGAGCGGCAGCAGCGGTGGGGATTAGACTGGCAAAAACGTTCAAAGTCAAAGAGATGTCGTCGATATCGACTTTAGAGTTTGCTTGGGAGAACAAATCGTCGTGGCCAGACGACTGGGAAGAGGAAGAAGACGAAGAAGAAGACGAAGAAGAAGAGGAGGAGGAAAAAGAGGAAGAAAAAAAGAATAAGGAGAAATATTTCTGTCGTCGAGTCGCTCAAACGAACAAACTCGAGCTGTTGAAATGGGCGAGAGAGGAGAAAAAATGCGAATGGGACGAAGGGATGGCAACGATAGCGGCTCAATTTAACAACGTGGAAATGCTCGAGTATTGTTTGACGAACAAATGTCCTTACGTCGACGGCGAGGACGAAGACTTTGGAGGCGTCGGCAGCGCTCCCGCCGAGGCGGGTCACATTTTCTACGAGGCGGTAGCGGTCGGTGGCTTGGAATGCCTTCAATACTTGGATAAAGTCGCGAAAATCGAATGGAGCGTTTTAGAAGCGACAAAGCGTGCGGCGAAAGAAGGGCGCGTCGAGGTGCTCAAATATTTGTTCGAGAAAATTATGGAAGATCTCAACGAAGATAGAAAATTACTCGCGCTCAACGTCGCCGCTCGTAACGGGCAGCTCGAGTGCGTGAAATTTTTGCGCGAAGTCTGTAAAGCGCCATGGAACGGGAAAACAGTGATCGCCGCGATCCACGGTGACGTGATGAATAGCAGCTCGGGGACGAATAACACCATCAATATCACAACGGAGGAAGATATTGACAGCGACGACAGCGATGGCGAAGAAGAGAACAGGCAACGTTTATCGATGGAAATTTTAAAGTATTGCGTAGAGAACAAGTGCCCGGTAGACGATAGCTCGTGCGATCGAAAATTCGAGACGTGTCAAGAGGCTGCCGCGCTAGGTCACCGCGGTGCTATACGATACCTGGTCCACGAGAAAAAGCGTGCAAAGTGTGATTTCCGCTGCTTGCGCGCCGCGTTTGATAAAATGCGGCGATTGGACAGAGAGAATAAACATCGATATCAACGCGGTCAACCCAAAGTGCCGTACGCCAAGGGCAACTATATCAGTTGCATGGTGTACATGGTCAAGCACAAATGCCCCGGGTATGCAGATTTTTTACGACACGTCGAAAACGCGGCATTTCCCTCTGAGGACAAACTGCACAGGAAGCTTTTCGATGTGTGCGATTGATTAGTAGTATTTTGCGCAGACTAGATTTGTGAGTTTGTAAAAAAGCACGCGCTGTATTCTTACATGTTCAAACCTGTCCGTATGTTGTTGGTACCAGTACAAAATTTTACTCATTATTACAATCGTCTGGTTAGTACCGATGGCACCGGAGTGTCTCAGCGTTCTAGTAATTTCACTGCAAGCCCCACAACTCTTTCAAAAGTTCATACACGTAAAACGAAACCGCGGCGGAGGGGAAGATTTTCGTATAGTTTGGAATCAATCCGGCGTAAAGAGCGGGAATACCTTCGGCTCGCGCGATTTGTATGATACCATGGACGACGTTTTTGTACTGCTTCGCGTTTTTGGCGCCTTGGGCAAGCGTTTTCATGCCTTGAACTTGCATTCGACGCTGTACGAGCTCGATCGGGTAAACGCCGGTTTGCGCGGCTGCTCCCGCGAGCGCGCCAAAACACAACGTCGGTAAAGGATTTGAGGATTGCGATAAAGTCGACTCGTCTTCGTCGAGAAATCGCACGCGAAACTTTTTATACTGTTGCTTGCAATAATCGTAGACGAAGAAGTTGATGGCTCCGTAAGGAGCGACTCGAATCATATTCGCTCCTAAACCTTTCCACAACGCTTTTGGGCCTTCGTTTTTTATGAGCTCCGACCAAGCCACTTCGAGGCGCATGCCGGTCCCAGAGACACGCGAACGAAGCGTATCGATTGGATGTGTCAGCGCAGTTCCACACATGGACGCTACAGAACCACCGATCATGCGCTCGCTACCGCTCAAATCTCCCGCAGCAGGTTTGGTGTTAGTATCATCGTATTTCTCGTTGCCAGTTTGATCTTTTTGTCTCGTTTTCAACCGTCTCGCTTTGTACGTGTCGTAGACGAAAAACTCAACCGCTTTGGTCGGCGCGATCCTCAAAACGTTCAGAGAATTACCGCGAAAGAGTGCCGGTGCACCCTCCGTTCTGACGATACGTTTTAATGAACCCAGAACGCCACCATCTGTGGCAATTTTCGAGGAATCGAGCATGTACTCAATCTTAACGCGTTCCAACGGAGCGACGACGGTGCGCGATACGCCGCCGGAGATTGCTCCGACGAGCAAGTGCAAAGATACCGCTTTTGCTTGCGCTTTCCTCTTATCGGTTTCAGAAGCACCTTTTGGGACGGTCACGAACGAGTGATTCAAATCTGTCACGCTTCGTCCCCACACCTCGACGACGTCTCCCAAATCCGCCGCCGAAGAGAGTAAAAGAAAATCTCGAAACTCGGCGAAATCGATCGCTTTCCCCATGGAAACGAAACCACCTTTCCCGTCTGAACTTTTCCGTAAAGATTCCGGAGAAAATAACCCTTTCCCTTTACTAAACGCCCCTTCGCCTCGTTTAATGCGTTCTACCATTGAATCCACCTCTTTATTTGTCGCGTTCCATCGTCCGAGCGCGAAGAGCACTCGTTTCAACTGCCACGGAGTCAGATATCCCAAATTCTGCTTATCAAACTGTCGAAACGTTTGCAGCAGCTCCCGTTCCCGCTTGATCGCGTAGACTTGAAACTCGCGAAACGTGAGCGTTGGACAATCTTCAAAACGTTCCTTTCGCTTCTTTGTTATTTTGTTCATAAAAGACAAGACGGAGTCTCGCGAGGCAGGAAACTTTAACTTCTCCAACGCGACGCGGATATCTTCGCCGGTTATTTCAACTTTATTCGAAGATAAATCGTTGAATCGCCTTTGTAAGGCTTTAAATCCGTAAGAGTTTGGATCCGGAAGGTTTTCGTTTTCGTCGTCATTATCACCATCACCAGTAGGAGTCGTCGTCGTCGTCGTCATCTCCGAAGAAGAAGTTGACTTCTTGTTCTCGTTATTACTTTTATTTTGTCGTTGTTGTTGCTGCGAAGAGATGGACGCCGTCAAGATCGCTCGCATCGGTTTCCTCCTCGTTCCATTCATTCTCTTCTCGTTATTGTTTTCATTCGTCTTCATCCTCTCCATCTTTTTCGTTTCATCGCCGAGCGCGTCGGGGGTATTTTTGTTGTCGTTGTTGTTGTTGTTGTTGTTGTTGTCGTTAATTAAAGTGTTCGTTTGGAGGAATCCCGTCGTCCTTTTCTGCATTCCGAGGAAATAATTCTCGGCTCGTTTTCTCATCTCGAGAACAAGATCAAGGCGAGGATAACTGCGATTATTACGTTGTTTCTGTCGTCGTGCTCCTCTTCCTCTTCCTCCCGAAGATGACGATCTTTTCGCGCCTTCTCCCGTCATCTTTCTTCTTCTTCTTCTTCTTGTTTTAGATTTGTGATTTGAGAGTAATCGAAAAAGGCCGTTATATTTTGGTTCTGACGGCGGAGGGGCGTGGGGGGACCTACCCGAGTTGATGAGGACGGCGTGTAAGCTTTTTTGGCCGGACCCGAGCTGCTTACACTCAAAAGTTTTTGCGTTTGGAGAGAGAGAGAGCGAGCGAGGTGCATTTTTTCTTTTTTT
>Ga0255757_10000997_pt1 | contig 27842 bp, 38 predicted proteins | sample 071ome_27_FD_179957 | JGI IMG/M metagenome (GOLD analysis project Ga0255757, IMG submission 179957) | Coastal salt marsh microbial communities from the Groves Creek Marsh, Skidaway Island, Georgia - 071409AT metaG (version 2) | ecosystem: Environmental > Aquatic > Marine > Intertidal zone >...
AAACACGCTACCGAGCATCCGGCGGCGACTCGGCGGGCCGTCGTGCGTGAATAACGAAGGCAGATGCGAGGAACATGCCACGCCACCCAGAGGAGTCATCTTCCAGCGCCACATCGGCACGTCGAAATGCATCGGGATCTTCTGACTGCAGGTAGGGCATGCCTGCGTGGTAGTGGAAGTAGTGAACACGAACATTGTCGAAACCGGCGTCGGCGAATAGTGCGGGAACCGTCAAGGGATTGTCGAAAGTTTCGAGGATGTCATCGCCTGCGTCGGCCGATCGTGCAACGGAACCGGGAACGTCCATGCGAAGGCGTGACGCGAGTTCGTGGTCGACCGCGTCGCGTACGGATGGAGAGACCCGGTGCAGCAGCTGATCCATGAACAGACTGTGGGTGAAGCGATTGAAGGTGGACATGGCGAAGAGCAGGTTCCTGAACTCGATGAATACCTGACCACCCGGTTCGGTGAGGTCGAAGAGATTGCGGATGCTCGATTCCTTGTCTGCGATGTGCGGCAGGACGCCCATGGCGACGATTCCGTTGAATCGTCCCTCCGTACAGATCGAGCGATAAGACGCGGGCTCCCGCAGATCGCCGTGAGTGAATCTCTCGGCATCGAGACCGAGGGCTATCGCTTGGTTCTGTGTCTGAACAACACATGCATGGTCGATATCGAATCCCGACATCTCGAAACCAGAGTCGGTGAACACTGACAGCGCGGCCCCCTGGCCGACGCCAATTTCGAGAAGACGCCGCCCGGGTGATTCGAGAAAGGCGGGCAGCACGTAGCGGAAGGCGAAAGCGTTCGCCGGGTAATCCGTGGTCGGGTCAGCAACATCCTGCGGGACAGGATCGATGAAGGTGCTCATGGGGAGATCTTGGTCGTGGGCGGGCCGCATGGCGGCTAGGGGGTGAGGATCTGGGGTGAATGTCTGGGGTGAGTTCAAAGTCTGGGCGCGGGATCGAACACGTACACTCAAGGAGTGACCGATACCGGACCTGTCGAGCCGCTTGCCTCGCCGGGTGGCGACACGCTTGTTGAGGAGCGCACCTCCTCGGTCGACGACGGCGATCACGAACGGTTCGCCCACTACGTCGAGAAGGACAAAATCGTCGAGAGTGCAGTCACCGGTAAGCCAGTCACGGCGCTATGCGGCAAGAAGTGGACGCCTGGGCGTGATCCGTCGAAGTTCCCCATCTGCCCCGAATGCCAAGAGATCCATGCCTCGCTGCCGCGGGGCGGAGACTGACAGGTGCGAGGTCCGCTAGTCCTTGCTCTCGGATGCGTTCTGTTGAGCGCATGCGCGAGTGATGATGCCTCCGGCGGTGCTGCGGGCGCCGCGCCCCCGCCTGATGACGACCAAACAGAAATTGTTCTTCTGGATCCATGTTCCAAGCCGAACTTGACGACCGTCGAGCCCGGAGCCTTGACGTTCACCACATCGGCTGCGCCAGCCCCGCCGTACTTTCTTTCCGATGAGCCCGCGGACCGGCTGGGGCTCGAATCAGAACTCGCCTACGCCGTCGCTGAACAGCTGGGCTTTCGACCGCAGGAAGTGACGTGGGAGTTCGCACCGGCCGAGGATGTTCTCACCGGAAGCTTTCTCGACTTCGACTTAGCGGTGGACGGATACGTCGCTCGCCCCGAAGAGTATCCGGCCATCGCGTACTCGACCCCGTACTTGGAGACGACCACGGTGCTCGATGTCCCCGATGACGAAGCCCGCCGGGTCCTTCTTGGAGTCAGCCAACAGACACAGCCATCAAGTTTGCGCTTCGCCGCACCAGTCCAAGGAACGGGGCGGCCATGGCTCCTGGGCAAGGGATGGATCCCCGAGGGTGGGGGACTGGCGATGTGGGCACGTGCGGGATCAGAGATGCAGGAGGCACGAATCGTCACCGATGCGCAGCTCATCGACGAGCCCACACGGCAATGGCTCGAAAGCATCGCGGACATCGACGTCTCCAATGTTGCCGGTGTCGATCCTCCGGATATTGCGCTGTCCTTCGCCATGGTGGGGGGAAACCCCCTCGTGGCCTGCGTTGACCGCGCCCTTGCGGAATTGTCCGAATCGGGCGAATTGGAGACCATCGTCGAGACCTGGTTGGACCCAGAAATGTGGCGGATCGACGAGTGAACTAGGGCCCGATCGCCGGAAATCGGGGCTTATCGCGGGGTGAGATCCCCAAAATTCGGGCTATCGCCCCTAGCATTGGGGCGGCATTTGGGGAGACACCCCTTCGCCGGCATCGGGAGGACGCGCATGTCGAACTCGGACGTAGTAATAGTCGAAGACGACGACCTGATGGGGTCGGTCGGCAAGAACTGGTGGATCCTGCTCGCTTTGGGAGCCGTCACTTTGATCCTGGGAATCTGGGCGGTCGTGAACACGGCGTCGGCCGGCAAGCTCCTGGCGGTGATCTTCATCATCTGGCTCATCGTGTCCGGCATCTTCAGCGTCGTTCGCGGCTTTGCTCCTGGACTGACCGGTGGGATGCGCACGCTCTACTTCATCACCGGTGCCCTGTCTGTCTTCCTGGGCCTTCTGGCGACCCGCGCCGACTCTGGTTTGGGTGGCGAGTGGCTGCTGGGAATCTTCATCGGCGTTGCCTTCCTCTTCCAAGGACTCGCCGCTCTTCTGGAGGGCTTCTCGCATAAGGACGGACGCGGGTGGAACATCTTCTTCGGTGTCATTTTGCTCATCGGCAGCGTGATCGTCCTCGTGAACCCGGTGGCGTCCTACGGAGTCGTGGTCTGGATCGCCGGCATCTGGCTGATCATCATCGGCATCTTCGAGATCGTCGCGGCCTTCCGCGTGAAGTCCGTAGCGAAGGTCTGAGTCGGTCATCACCAGCTGACACAACAGAGTCGACGAGGGGCGGGCCATTGGCCCGCCCCTCGCTTGTCGCTGGCATGCATGGTTGGCTGACCTCATGGCCGCCGAAACGTCACAAACGCTCGATCGAGGGCTTCGGGTCCTTGAGGAGGTCGCAGATTCCGCCGAGGGTTTGACCATCACCGAGATCGCTGGGCGGATGGGAATCGGACGCACGGTGGTGTACCGATTGGTCGTCACCCTGGAACAGCACGCGTTGATCCGGCGAGGATCTGATGGGCGTTGTCGGCTGGGTCTGGGCGTTCTTGCCATGGGTCGCCAATTACAGCCCGTTGTTCGAGACGCGGCGTTCCCTGCGCTCCGGATGCTGTCGGACGCCGTCGGATGCACCGCTTATCTCTGCCTCGTCGATGGCGGGGAGTCTGTCGCCGCTCTCGTCGCCGAGCCAACCCGATCGGACATGCACGTGACGTATCGCGTCGGTAGCCGCAGCCCGCTGGAGGCTGCCGCAGCCGGCCGAGCCATCTTGGCTGCGAGAACAGCTGGAACGAGGCCGCTGGACCCTCCGTGGGTTGTGGCGAGCGAAGACGGAGCACCGGGGGTGTTTGGACTCGCTTCTCCCGTCACGGGTGTTCCGGGTCTTGAGGCCAGCGTGGGGGTGGTGTCCTTCCGTGAGCTCGAGGAATCCGAGGTGGGTCCTCGGGTCTCTCGGGCAGCGGGGGATATCGGCCGGGTCCTGCGCTAGGGCAGACACTCCCGCACCCCCCGGGTTCGACGCCCGAGGGTCGCTATGACGCACAATGCTTGGATGCGTCGTCTTCCCCCCATCGTGTTGACCCTTACCGCCCTGATCGCAGGCCTGTTGGTGGGACAGGTCGGTGCCGCGTCACCTGCACAAGCGAACACGCCCGACAGGGTGATCAGTGGATGGATGCCGTACTGGATGACCTCCCCGAGTCGAAGCGTTGGAATCGACAGTGCCGTCGCCAATGCCGATCTCTTCGAAGACGTGTCCCCGTTCTGGTACTCGGCGATCGCCCGCAAAGGCGGCGGTGTTCAAGTGGCACTCAATCCCAACTTCACCAACGGCAGCGCCAACGTGGCGTGGGCGATGGAACGCTTGCGGGCCGCGGGGATGGTGGTCATCCCCGCTATCGCCGATGCCTCGGGCAAGGGGCGAATGGCTGCCACGCTGGCCGACCCAGCTCTCAGAGGTCAGCACGTGGCAGACCTTGTGGCCCTGGTGGTCAACAATGGCTACGACGGGCTTGATCTCGACTATGAGAACTTCGCGTTCGTCGACGGCAGCAAGACGTGGGATGCCACGTTGCCGAACTGGACGACGTTCGTTGCGGAATTGGGCGCCGCGCTTCATGCGCAGGGAAAATTGCTATCCGCGACGGTGCCGGGACCGTGCGACACACGAAATCGTTGCGGTGGTCGGTACGGCTACTGGGTCTACAACATTCCGGGGATTGCTCCGCACGTGGATCGAATTCGGATCATGGCGTATGACTACACGGTGAGGTCGATCGGCCCGATCGCTCCTATTGATTGGGTGCGCGCGAATGTCGAGCACGCCGTCACGGTGATGGATCCCGCCAAGTTGCAAATCGGAGTGCCCACCTACGGCCGAGCGAGGACCAGAACGAAGCCCGGCGGCGGCTACCGGCTATCCGGCGTATGTCCGAGCAAGAGTGGTTCGGCGTCAGAAAGGCGCGCGTACCGATCGGCAACGTCCATGGCCGCGGTCACGGCCGCCAAGATTCCTGCGCTACTCGAGCGCTACGGCCTGACCGAAGCGGATGTTCGATGGGATCCGGTGCGTCAAGAGAGTTCCTTCCGTTACACGAAGAATGTGGACTGGACCGATTCGTCGGGAACACCGCAGACGTGCCAGGCCAAGCGCCAGGTCAATTTCGTTGGGCCCGACGGTGTGCTCGCGCGCACGCAATTGGTGGGTCAGTACGGATTGAATGCTGCCGCCCTGTGGACCATCGGTGGTGAGAACCCCGCGCAGTGGCCGGGCATCAGGAGTTACGCGCAGTCCCTTGCCCCGGCTGAAGCGGTTGTCGCGATCGCTGTCACCCCGGCAGCGGTCTTCGGCCAACCAACATCCATTGCCGGAGGGGTGACGTTCAACGGCGCGCCGGTACCCGATGTGCCCGTGACGGTGGAATTCCAGCCCACCGGAAGCGAAGAGTGGCAAGCCCTGCAGGTAGCGGCGAGCGGACCGGATGGTGCCGTGGCGTTCCAGGTCCTGCTGCCCTCTTCAGGACGGGTCCGGCTGACCGTGCCGGAGACCGCAGGCATAGCCGCATCGCAGAGCCCTGCCGCCGAGGTCGCTGTGGGTGCAACGGTCAGCGCGAAAGCCAAGACGAAGAAGGTTTCTTCGGGTGCCCCGATTCGGGTCCGGGCGATTGTGCGACCGGCCCAAGCGAAGCAGAAGGTGATTCTTCAAGTTCTGAAGAAGGGAACCTGGCGAAAGGTCAAGGGTGCACGCACGAATGCCAAGGGTCGGGTGACGATCAAGGCGAAGGCCCAGAAGGCGAAGAAGCGGTGGACCTACCGGGTGGTGTCGCGAGCAAAGGGCGGGCTAGCCCCTGGGGTCTCGCAGGAATTCGTCATCCGGGTCAAGAAGAGATAAGCGGCGGGCGGAGCGAAGTGGGCCTAGACGCGCGCTATGTCGAACCAGCGCAAGGCTTCGAAGTCATCGGAAGCACCGGGAACATGAGTGATGAGGTCCGGCTCCGCTAGCGAGCGAAGCAGCGCGCAGGCGGAGGACAGGTAGCCCTCGAGAGCCGATTCGGGTGCTCGCTCGTTGTGCACGGTGTAGGTCAGTCGGCCGTTCGCGTCGTAGGACAGATGCTTCAATCGAAGTGGAGGTTCGATCGGTCCGTCCTGGTGTTGCCACAAACCCGACGCGGCATCGAACCGGTAGTAGGGCAGCAGACGGTGGCCGAACTCCGCTGTCAGATGCACGGCGGTGACGAGGTAGTCGAATACTGGTTCGGAGATAAAGTAATTGAAGTTGATTCTGGTCCAGCCCGGTTTGATGCCTTCGCAGCCCTGACTGATCTCGCGCTCGAATTCGTGCGACCGGTCCACGTCGATGCCAAGCAGCCGGTGACCGTAGGGACCCGCGCAGGAGCAGCCGCCGCGCGATTGGATGCCGAAGAGATCGTTCAAGACCGCCACGATGAAGTTGTGGTGAAGGTATCGACCGTTGGGTCGACGAACGACGAAACTGGTGATGGATAAGCGCTGGGCGTCGGTGTTTCCGAGGACCTCAATGGCTGGGTTGGTGTTCCAACTGTCGATGGCGCGGCGCACGAAGTCTTCTTCGCGGGCCTGAATCACATCGACTCCCACAGCGTCCTTGAGGTCGAAAACCAAGCCGGCGCGGATCGATTCGACGATGGCGGGGGTGCCCGCTTCTTCCCGGTGCTCAGGGTCAGTCAGGTAGAGGTGCTCGGTGGGGTTGACGTAGGCAACGGTGCCGCCACCGACGCTGTCGGGAACGGTGTTGGTCACGAGCTCACGGCGTACGAGCAGGACACCGGGCGTCCCTGGCCCGCCGACGAATTTGTGCGGGGATAAATAGACGGCGTCCTTGTAGGACAGGGGGTGCTCAACGCAGCGCGGATTCATGTCGATGTCGACATAGGGACCGCATGCGGCGTAGTCCCAGAACGCGAGAGCCGAATGCTCATGCAGGAGCGTGCTGATCGCGTGCGTGTCGGTGACGATGCCGGTCACGTTGCTGGCGGCACTGAACGAGCCGATCAGCAGCGGGCGGTCGCTGAATTCCTCGAGCCGGTGGCGAAGGATGTTCAGATCGAGGTGCCCGTCGGCGTCCTCGGGGATCGGGACCACATCGGCGATGGATTCCCTCCAGGGGAGCTCGTTGCTGTGGTGTTCGTAGGGGCCGATGAAGATCACGGGTCGTTCCGATGCGGGCACGTGATCGCTGAGGTGGTACCTGTTGTTCAGGTCGGCCGGTATCCGAAGTCCGAGCAGGCCGATGATCTTGTTGACAGCTGCGGTGGAACCGGAGCCGCAGAAGATCAGACACGTCTCGTCGCCGGCGTTCACGGCCTTCTTGATGCGCGCTCGAGCATCCTCCCGAAGGCGCGTGGTCTGAAGTCCGGTTCCACTGGATTCGGTGTGGGTGTTGGCGTATCGAGGGAGCACCTCGTCACGAATGAATTCTTCGATGAATCCGAGAGCGCGTCCGGAGGCGGTGTAGTCGGCGTAGGTGACACGGCGGGGACCGAAGGGACCGTGCATCACGTGATCGTCACCGATCACGGATTCGCGGATCCGGTCCAGAATCGGCCGAGAGGGGAGATCGTCACGAGGGGGTGGAATGGACTGACGCGTCCGCTCCAGGTCGATCCCGCAGTTGCCCTCGTCCATGGCAGCAGCGTACGGGGGCGTGGCCGCCGTCGCATGCTCCTGCGAGACTGAGGCCGTGGTTTATGCGTCGATTCCCGTGGAGGCTGCTCCTGAGGAACAGGTGGACGGGGTCGTCGAAACCCAGCGTCCGTGGATAACGATCGTGTGGAACGACCCGATAAATCTGATGTCCTATGTCACGTACGTCTTCATGACGTACTTCCATTTCTCGCGCGAGAAGGCCGAGAAGCTCATGAACGATGTCCACCACGAGGGTAGGGCGGTTGTCTCGTCTGGCACGAGAGAAGAAATGGAGCGTGACGTCAGTGCCATGCATTCCTACGGCCTGTGGGCCACGCTTCAACGAGACGATTGACGAGCAGCGACGATGACGTACGGATTCCAGCGAACCGCGACCGGCCGCGTTGTCTTGCGCGTTGATGACGTCGAACGCGGCTTGCTGATGTCCGTGGCGCGTCAAGTGATGGACCTCGTGCAGCCGGCCGAAGCGTCCCCTGATCAGGATCCACTGGCGGCGCAATTGGGCTGGGTCGATGGGGATGTGGGAATTTCCGATGACCCCGCAGTGGCCCGACTCCTACCCGATGCATACGACGATCCCGATGATGCGCGGGATTTTCGTCGATTCACCGAGAACGATCTGCGCCAGTCGAAGATGCAGCACGCAATGACCGTGGTGGAAGAAATCGAACGTTCAGGAGAGAAGGTCGCGGTGACGTCGACCGACAGTTGGCTTGGGCTTTTGAACGATGCGCGCATCGCTATCGGCACACGCATTCAGATTTCTGAAGACAATCACGAGGAGCTCGCAGGGCTGCCGGACGACGATCCTCGATCAGGCTTGTTTCATGTCTACGACTGGCTCACGTTCCTTCAAGAATCGCTCGTTCGCTGCATGGACCCCGCCCTCTACGGATTTTCCGATGACGACGTCCCGATGACGGAAGACGAGGAGTAGTCGGGACGAGTGGCAAGCCCTTCACACAAAAGACAGCGGACCGGATGCTGAACATCCGATCCGCTGTCGTCGTTCGGGTGGAACTCGACGGGGCGATCCCTACCTGCTGGAGGGTGCCTCTTCGAGTTCGGTCTCGTTGAACTCCGGCGAGTCCACAGCGCTCTTCTCGCGAGCGATCTTGTAGATCAGCAGGCCGAAGAGACACTTGGCGAGTACGTCCGCGATGGAGTACCCAACCTGGCGCCAGACGAACGAGTCTGCTCCTTCGATGCCGAACATCGGGATCATGTACGAGATGGGGTAAACGCCCCACGTCGCAAGAAGCAGCCAGCGAAGGCCGTTGACGTCCTTGGCCACCTGGCCAGGCTGCGTCTTTGTCGCCTTCGTGAGTTCCACGAACAAGATGTACAAGATGTACAGGAACGGGATGGTGGACAGCGCGCCCCAGATTGCCTTGGGAGCGGTGTCGACCGCGATCTCGCCCGGGTAGCCCAGGATGATCATCAGCGCGGATGCGGGGATGAGCTTCATGAGCAGGGACTTGCGCAGTGCACGCGGCAGCGCGAGGACGGCGATCGCCTCGAACAGCAGCAGCGGCACGGTGAGCAGCCAGTCCACGTAGCGGTAACCCTCGTTGAAGCCTTCGCCGTTCACGAAGACGTATTCCATAGCGTTCTGAGCCATGGCAGCCTCGCCAGCGTCGACGGCGACGAACGATCCCTTGAAGGAGTCGAAGATCCGCCAGTAGTGGTAGGCAGCGATCAGACAGACCATCGCCGAGACGACGAGGGCCTGGCGGTAACGGGGAAGAACACGGCCCGTCACAGCAAGCAGGAACACGAACGTCGCCAGCATGGACGCCAGCGCGAACGAGAGAATGTTGTAAACAGTTTGGTATTGCGAGTAGTCGAGATTAACGACGTCCACTCAAGCCTCCATGCATGAGAGATGGCCGCCGGGAGGCCGCCACCGTTTGATTTCAGTTCCTCCGCGCTGTTCCCTGAAGAGCACAGCGCCCCTAGCGTGGTGGTCGTCACAGCCGTGGTCAAGTGGAACAAGACACGAAGAGCAAACTGCGACACAAATAGGTCCTATTTGTCCGTTTAATCCTGACTTTATAGGGGATGGTTTCCCGCATCATGGTGCTCGCTGAAGCGCTTCTGACTATGTCCGCCTACCTTCTGGACTTTGATGAGAGTGAGGGCTCGAGATGTCCGTCAATGTTCGTATACCGATGATCCTGCGCTCCCTTACCGACGGAAGAGAGCTGGTCAGTGCCGAAGGTGCGTCGCTTCAGGACGTCATCACGAGCCTCGACATCAACTACTCCGGTATCGGCCAGCGGCTCCTCGACGACGCAGGCCTTCGGCGCTTCATGCACGTGTATCTGAACGACCAAGACGTGCGATTCCTTGACGGCCTGGACACCGACGTTGCCGTCGGAGATTCCGTAACGATCTTGCCGGCCGCGGCCGATGGGTTTCTCGCCTAACCGAAAACGGGCAGTTCTAGGCCGCCTGTGTGTGCCGCCCTCACGTCCACAGGCGCGTGTGCGCATGCCCACGGGCGCTCGCGCACATGCGAAAGGGCACTCGGTTCCCCTTCGGGATGATCCGAGTGCCCTTTCGAAATAAAATGGCCGCCCGTGGGGCTAGGCCGTTTGGCTAAACCACAGTTTCGCCTTATGTGTGTTGACGATCAGGACGACGATCAAGTTGATGACGATCTGCGCCGCACCACCTGAGTCGAAGTGGAAGAACCCGAAGACGATGTTGATGACGGCGAAGACCGAGATGAGTACCTGGGCCGTCTGGCTTCCGGCAAATGTCAACTGCGTCAGCCAGAAGTAGATCAGGCCCATTACTACGGCAAGGAAGCCGTTGAACAGGAGCCAGAACACGGTTTGGCCCTCGAAGAGCGTCCCGAGCTTGATTCCCAGCCAATACATCAACATCCACACACCGAAAACGATGTTGATGACGCCGAGAATGGCCGTCAAGATGCCCACGATCGTGACGCCTGCGGGGCGCTTGATTGCGGTGTCCGACATGTTCCCTCCTCAGGGGAAGTCGCGCGGTCTCCTTGACTGCGCGTCTTCGAGGGTAGAGACCAGGACCCCTTCGGTGGCTGCGGCGCGCCGTACGCTTAGCGGGCCATGACCAATAACGCGCCCATCGGGGTATTCGATTCGGGTTTCGGAGGCCTCACGGTCGCTCGGGCGATCATCGATCAACTCCCTGCGGAGTCGATTCGTTACGTTGGCGATACCTCGCGAGGTCCGTACGGTCCGCTACCCATCGCCCGGGTTCGCGAGTATTCACTCGAAATTATGGATCGCTTGGTCGACGATGGAGTCAAAGCCTTGGTCATCGCCTGCAACTCCGCCAGCGCTGCAACTCTTCGTGACGCTCGCGAGCGGTACGAAGTTCCCGTCATTGAGGTCGTGCATCCAGCTGTGCGTCGTGCCGTCTCGGCGACGCGTGGTGGCCGCGTCGGTGTTATCGGAACTGAAGCCACCATTGCATCCGGGGCATACATCGACGCATTTGCGGCAGCACCGCAGGTCACCGTGCACTCGCAGGCGTGTCCGCGCTTCGTCGAACTCGTGGAAGCGGGAGTGACGAGCGGCGACGAAGCCATCGCGGTAGCACGTGAGTACCTGGCCGCGCTCCAGGAGTCCGAGGTCGACACCCTCGTGCTCGGGTGCACGCACTATCCATTGCTGACCGGTGTGCTTGCGTACGTCATGGGGGACGACGTGACCCTGGTGTCGAGCGCGGAAGAAACAGCGAAAGACGTCTATCGGGTGCTCGTGGCCGGGGATCTTCTGCGCAGTGAGGGGGAGGGGTCACCAACGTATGAGTTTCTCGTCACCGGCGATCCGGATGCTTTCGAAGACCACGGTCGCCGGTTCCTCGGTCCGGAAATAGGGCGCGTTAGTTCGCTGTAGTTCCGGTCGTTAACCGAAGCTCAACCACTCGTGTTCGGTGTCAAAGAGTTCTGGATAGTGTCACGCCCATGACGAGATCCGATGGACGCACCTCAGACCAACTTCGACCCGTCTCCTTCGAGCGGCATTGGTCGGAGCACGCCGAGGGATCCACCTTGGTGTCTTTCGGTAAGACGAAGGTGCTGTGCACCGCGTCCTTCACTCCCGGCGTCCCCCGTTGGCTGAAGGACTCGGGAACCGGGTGGGTCACTGCCGAATACGCGATGTTGCCGCGGGCGACCACCACGCGCAATCAGCGTGAATCGGTCAAGGGGAAACTCGGAGGCCGAACTCAGGAAATCTCCCGGCTGATCGGTCGCAGTTTGCGTGCGGTTGTAGACATGTCGGTCCTCGGTGAAAACTCCATCGTTATCGACTGCGATGTTCTGCAGGCTGACGGTGGAACCAGAACAGCGGCCATCACGGGCTCCTACGTCGCGCTCGCCGATGCCTTGTCGTGGGCAAAAAGTGAGGGGCATATTTCCACCGACCCTCTGATCGACTCGGTGGCCGCCGTGAGCGTGGGCATCATCGACGGCGAACCCAGACTGGACCTGCACTACGACGACGATGTTCGCGCTGAGACCGACATGAACGTGGTGATGACCGGTGAAGGGAACTTTGTCGAAGTGCAGGGGACTGCCGAGGGTGAGCCTTTCGACCGCGGATTGTTGGACGAGTTGTTGAATCTGGCCGCCGCTGGCATCGCCGACTTGACGCGTCAGCAGAAGGCGTCGCTGTCGGCATGAGCCACCGTGTCGTGCTAGCGACTCGAAATCAGCACAAGGTCGCCGAACTCAGGCGAATCCTGGAATCGTCGAGCCTCGACGTCGACCTGGTGGGAACCGAGAGTTTCCCCGACCTACCCGATGTGGCCGAGACGGGCAGCACATTCGCCGCAAACGCTCTCCTGAAGGCCAGAGATGTCGCCCAGCGCACCGGACTGGTCGCCATTGCTGACGACTCGGGGTTGTGCGTCGACGCTTTGAACGGGATGCCGGGAATCCTCTCGGCCCGTTGGGCCGGATCACACGGGAACGATGCGGCGAATCTGGAGCTGCTCCTTGCCCAACTCGCCGACGTTCCGAGCCAAAGGCGAGGAGCGGCCTTTCATTGCGCGGCGGCCGTAGCCACCCCTGACGGTGACGAGCGGGTGGTCGAAGGCGTGCTCGAGGGAAGCCTGATTACCGAGGCCCGGGGCAGCAACGGCTTCGGATACGACCCGATTTTCACCCCCCGCGGCTACGCACTCACCACCGCGGAGTTGACCTCGGAGGAGAAAGACGCCATCAGTCACCGGGGACACGCCTTCCGAGCGCTTGTGCCGGTCCTGGGTGAACTACTCTCCGGTGTGACGACTTCCTAGTTCTCAAACTGCTCGACACCGACGTTTCTTGACACCGAAGGATCTAGTGATGGCCCAGGTCAGCGACCACTACGACGGCTCCGCTCCCTCGTACCACGAGCAGTACGACCCGGAGAAGATTTGGACCAACGCCGAATACCCCGCGAACTACTTCCGGCTCAACAAGGTGATGCAGATCCTGAAGAGTCGCAATGTTGCGAGTGTGTACGAACTCGGCGCCGCAGAGGGAAGCCCGATCGTCCGCATCGCCCAGGAACTCGGCGTGGATGTCCGCGCCAGCGATCTGTCCAGCGAAATGGTCCGCCTAGGCAAGGAGAACTTCCAGCGCAACGGCCTCGACCCCGATCTGCACACCCAAGTGGACATTAACGATCGGGATGCGGTCCGCGCCGAGGCCGATCGGGTGGGTCAATTCGATGCCGTCATCGCGCTCGGGGTCATCCCGCACGTGGAAGATGATGCGTGGTTCGTGGAGGCGATGTCGTTGTTCCTCAAGCCCGGCGGAACACTCATTCTTCAGTTTCGCAACGCAATGTTCTCCATGTTCACGTTCAACCGCCTCACCAAGGAGTTCATCCTTGATGACCTGATGGCGCCGATCGGGCAGCAATTCAAAGACCAGGTGGCTCACGACCTCGATCAGCGGCTCGCTGTGGACAAGCCCCCGAAGAGAGAGTGGGACAAGGACGCTCCGGCCTACGACGAGATCCTGGCCCGCTTCCACAACCCGTTCGAACTCTCCGATGTTGTGGCGCAACAAGGCTTCGTGGACTTGTCCTTCACCTGGTACAACTTCCATCCGACGTACCCGATGATCTCGGGTGGTATCGATCCCACCGAGTACCGGCGACAGCAGATCGAGCTGGAAGACGACGAATCTTGGCGCGGCATGTTCTTGTGCTCGGCAGGAATGATCGTCGCTACGAAAGCGGCCTAAGGGGCGCGTGCCTCGTGCGGAAGGCGGGAGTTGAACCCGCACGCCCGAGGGCACTGGTACCTAAAACCAGCGTGTCTGCCGTTCCACCACTTCCGCGTGGGAACAAAAGCCTAGGGCACGCACAAGACGACGGTTCACGTCGCGACGTCCAAGGTGTCGTGACGTGAACCGTCGTTGAGATGTGGCTAGGAGGCGTCCGAAGTTTCGGTGCTGTCAGAGTCGTCGCCATTATCGGACGAGGAGTCGTCTGAAGCGTCAGAGTCGTCGGACTTCTCAGCGTCATCGGACGAAGATTCACCCGAGCTATCGGAGTCGTCAGCCGTGCCGCTCTCAGACTTCTTCTTTCCCTTGGCCGGGCGATCTTTCTTGCCCTCGCTCTTGGAAGCGGCTTTCCCGCGGTTGAGCTTGACGTTCAGGCTCTTGACCTTCTTGTCGGATCCGTCAGCGGACAAGACGATGAACTTGACGACTGCGCGGCCCTTCTTGGTGAATTCCTCATCGAGGCTCACCTGGAACGTGATCGTTTGGCCGACGTCGCAGCCCTCCAGGCTCTCTGGGCCCGAGACCGTGACGTTCGTGCGCATCCGCTTCTTGCCGACGACCTTGGTCGTCCAGCTGTCACAGGCGAAGCCCTCGTCGGTGACTAGGTCCACGGTGACGGAGTCTCCAGCCTGCAGAGATGCCTTGGCAGGAAGCTTGGTGATTGAGTGGTCGTCAGCTTGAGCTACTCCCACGGTGGTGAACGCGAGCGCGGCAGCCGCCGTGGTGGCGACGATGGATCGCGCGATCATGCGCTTGTTGAGCATCTTTCCTCCTGAGGGTTTCCCCAGGTCTTGTCTCCCACGGGCTGTATCGGACCGATGTCGGGAAAGGGGAGTTGGTTGTCCAAACATCGGGCCCGCCGATCCCGGGGTACTGGCACCCCGGTTTCCCCGTCATCCTTGGCGCGGATCGCTGGCTCTGCCAGGCTGCTGAGCAAGGAGGAGGACAGACGTGAATATCTCGTACATGGACCTGGTCGAGGCAGAGCGTGAGGGCCAGATGGCTGTCTGCGTGAAGGTGGCCGAGGCCATCAGATCATTGAAGTCGGAGAACTTTTCCTCTGTACAACAGGCCCTCGACGCCGCCGCGGGAATCGTCGAAGGCGTCGGGCACAACGCGTCGACCGACGCAGGCTGACTCAGCAGGCCCGAGGCCTGCACGCCCCTCGTGAGCGGTGCTGACCCGCGGTGGCTAAATGCAAGTCTTTTGCAATAACTGATCATTCGCCATAAACTTCGTGCATGCGTCCATTTCCGCTTGTCCTCGCCAGTATTTCCACCGCCGCCCTCGTGCTGTCCGGGTGTGGAGGTTCCGACGACTCCGCCTCGGAGTCGGACGGCGATTCGATTCTCGTCGCCACCACCGTGTCTCCGATCACCTCGATCGTGTCTCGAGTGGGCGGCGACTGTGTCGATGTGCGGGGCATCGTGCCGGAGGGGACCAACTCGCACACCTTCGAACCTGCGCCGTCCGTGGCCGCTCTCCTAAGCGACGCGGATGTTGTGTTCATCAACGGTCTGAAGTTGGAAGATCCCACGTTGGCCATGGCGGAGGCCAACATGGCCGATGGCGCCGAGTTGGTGGAGCTGGGAACGGTTGCCCTCCCCGAGGAGGACTACATCTTCGACTTCTCCTTCCCTGAGGAGGATGGCAAGCCGAACCCGCATCTGTGGACCGACCCGACGTACGCGATCGTCTACGCAGACATCGTTCGTGAGGTCCTCAGTGAGCGCGACCCCGAGTGCGCAGACGAGATGCAAGAGAACTTCGAGGCCTTCGCTGCGCAGGCTGAGGAACTCGCCGAGGCCGTCCGTCTGGACCAGCAAACGGTTCCCGCCGGGGGCCTGAAGCTCGTGACCTACCACGACGCATACGCCTATTTCGCGGAGAACTTTGGTTGGCAGGTGGTGGGTGCTGTCCAGCCAAGCGACTTCGCCGACCCGACCCCGTCTGAAGTCGTCACCTTGATTGAGCAAATCCGTGCCGAAGGAGTTCCGACGATCTTCGGGTCCGAGGTGTTCCCCTCAAATGTGCTGGAAGAAGTCGGCACCGAAACCGGCGTGCGCTACGAGCAGTCGCTGCGCGATGACGACCTGCCGGGCGCTCCGGGCGAGGAGAACCATTCATGGCTCGGGTTGATGCAGTACAACTTCGCCACCATGATCGAGGGCCTCGGCGGTGACGCCCCGAATGTTCGGGCCGTTGACATCACGAGCCCAGTGCCGGATAACGCGGACTATCCGCAGTGACCGGTACCGGTGTCGGCCCCGAACTCATCAGGCTGATCGGAGTCGATGCTGGCTACAACCACCAGGCAGTCCTGCATGACGTGAACATTCACGTCCACGAAGATCAATTCACTGGAATCGTCGGACCGTCGGGTTCGGGGAAAACCACTCTTCTGCGGCTGCTGCTCGGCATCATCCGGCCCATGTCCGGCTCGATCGATCAGATCGAGGATCTTCGGACGGCGTACGTTCCTCAACTCGAGACGGTCAACTGGGATTTCCCGATCACCGTTCTTGAATGCGTCCTGATGGCCGGACAGCCGGCCAACCGGCGACGATTCGTCCTGCCGTGGGGCAACGCTCGAGAGAAAGCAAGCGCCATGGAGGTGCTCGAGCGGTTGAACATCGCGCAGTTGGCCGACCGGCAGATTCGACAGCTGTCGGGTGGACAGCAGCAGCGCATGTTCCTCGCGCGCGCCCTCTATCGCCAACCGCAACTACTTTTGCTCGACGAGCCGACCAGTGGTGTGGATGTGTCTACCCGGCATGACGTTCTTCATCTGCTCGCAGACCTGCACGAGGACGGTGTGGCGATCGTCTTGACGACGCATGACTTGAACGGGATGGCGGCTCACCTGCCGCACCTGATCTGCGTTAACCATCGGGTGATCGCCGACGGAACACCAGAGGACGTGATTCGCCCAGAGGTTTTGGAACAGACCTACGGAGCGCGCATGGAGGTTCTCGAGCATCTGGGGATGCGCGTGGTTGTCGATGACGGCGGCGAGCGAGTAGACCGAGGTCAACGAGTAGGCAGAGGCGAGCGAGTAGGCCGAGCGTCGCAGGTGGAGGCGTGATGGAGGCGATTCTCGAGCCGCTCGGATACACCTTCTTCGTGAAGGGCCTCCTCGTCGCGGGGCTCTCCGGGGCGCTACTCGGCTTTATCGGCGTCTACATCGTGCTGCGTGGCATGAGCTACATCGGCCATGGGCTCTCCCATTCGATCTTCGGGGGCTTCGCCGCTGTGCAACTCTTCGCCACGCAGTTCTACATCCTCGGCGCGGGGCTATGGGGAATCGCATCCGCGCTGGCGATCAACGCGGTATCCAAGCGAAGCCGACTCGGTGCTGACGCTGCGATCGGAGTCATTACGACCGCGTCGTTTGCCTTGGGTGTTGCCCTGTTCGCGCGGTTCGGGTCCAGTGGCCCGTCCTTCGAAAATGCACTCTTCGGATCCATCCTGGGGATTTCCGTGGAGCAGATCGTGGGGCTCGTCGCGGTATCACTGCTTGCAGTGATCTTCGTGTTCGTGCGCTATCGGGCGCTGTTGTTCACGACGTTCGACCCCGACGTGGCCAATGTCTCAGGGGTGCGAGTCGGCCGAGTGGAAGCCCAGTTGATGATCATCCTGTCGCTTTCGATCTTGGCCACCTTGACGGTTATCGGTGTCACGCTCGTCGCCGCGATGCTGGTGATCCCAGCGGTGGTGGCGCGAATGCTCACTGACTCCTTCTCTCGCATGTTGGCCTGGAGCACCGCTGTGGGAACGGTCAGCGGACTGGTGGGTATGTATGTCAGTTACTACGCCGAAGTGCCATCGGGAACCATGATCGTGCTGGTGGGTACCGCAATATTCCTCGTGGTCTTTGCCTTCGCGGGGAGTGCTCGGCGACGAAAGTCCGCGGGCTTGGACGCGCATGTGGAGCCTGTTCCCTCATCGGCGGCCGCGCGGTAGTCATCCGGAACTTCCACCGACGTTCGTGAGTCTCGGCGCTCGTCGTAGGCTTGCATCGTTCAACGCCTGCTGAAGGAGACCCGCATGGCCGACACCACGCACGCTCCACCCTCACTGCTCGTCAATGAGCGAACGCACGTCGCCGCCGCGCGAGAGGAACTGTTGGCGTCTGTGGCCAATCTGAAGGCGGAGGCGGCGCCGGGAGCGCTGGCGCAACGTGCACTCGGTGCAGCCAAAGGATGGTTCACCGATGAGTACGGCGGCATTCGCCCCGAACGAGTCGCCATCGTGGGCGCGGTTGTCGTGGGGTTCGTCGCCATCAAGATCTTGGGGCGGCGCGGCCGTTGACCTCGACTCAGGAAGAGACGAGCACCGCCTCGTCGGTGCCGGACACGCGGCCGCGATTGGACGGTTCAGTACCCATCAAGTTGCTGCATGACCGCGTCCTGGTGCGTGAAGGCGGAGAGGACGGGGAGCGCCGCTCGAGCGGCGGCATCGTGATTCCGGCGACCGCGCAGGTAGGTCGCCGCCTGTCGTGGGCGACAGTCGTCGCGGTCGGCCCCAACGTTCGAAGTGTCGAAGTTCAAGATTCGGTGCTCTTCGAGCCAGAGGATCGTGGAACCGTGGAGCTTCAGGGGATCGACTACGTCCTCCTTCGTGAACGCGACCTGCATGCAGTTGCTTCGAGTCGTCACGCAACGTCCGGCACTGGCCTGTATTTGTAGGTATGAGTAACGCGGAGCGGCCGATCCTCGTCGGTGGTACCGGGCGCAGTGGCTCCACCATCGTTGGGCACCTGCTCGATCACCACCCGAACCTGACCCTGACCCGCCCGATGGAAGTCCGGTTTATTACCGGCAACGACGGAATAGCGGATGCACTCGCGGTGGCGATGCGCAAACCCGGCAGCGCGAAGGCCGAAGCGGCGGCACGTTTGGCAGCCACCCGGATCATGGAGCGGTGGTTCATGCGGGCCCCCGATGTCGGCCTGCATACATCGGTGGAGCGCGAGGAGCTTCAAGGCTGGTGCGAGCGCTACCTGGAGCAGTCGGAGAGCGATCCGCTGGGCGCGGCCCAGGCGATCACCCGCAACATCATGACAAGCATCGCCCGTTCGATTGGTGCCGATCGTTGGGTGGATACCACCCCGGCGAACGCTCGGAAGGCGGACCGCGTCGAACCGATCTATCCGGACTCCACGGTGATTGTGGTGAACCGTGACGGCCGGGACGTGGCCGCTTCGTTTGTTCACCAAACATTCGGTCCCGACGACGTTTTCGAAGCCTTGGCTCAGTGGGAGCAGCGCATGGGGCGCATACACGCTGCGACACGACGCTCACGCCCCGATCGCATATTGAGCATCGATCTTGTCGATCTCGTGCGGACTGCCCGCTCCGAGACGATCGAGCAGATCTGTTCGTTCGTCGGAGTGACTGTGGATCGGGACATGTGCGCGTGGTTCGACGCGAATGTGACACACGAGAGCTCCCATACGGGACGGTGGCGCCGGGATTTTGATGCGGATACGTGCGCGCAGATCGATGAGGCCTATCTCGCCGCCTGCGAGCGTCTGGTCAGCGCCGGAGTGCAGTTGCCGTCGGGCGAGTAGTGCACGCCGATCTCCGGCATGATCATCACGTGATCGATTGCATCGTGGTGGGAGCCGGACACAACGGATTGGTGACGGCCGCGTATCTCGCACGATCGGGGTACTCGGTGCTGGTGCTGGAGGCCAACTCGTCGGTGGGCGGCGCGGCTGTTTCCGCCGAGGTGTTCCCCGGCATGGGGGCCCGGGTGAGCAAGTACTCCTACCTTGTGTCGCTGCTGCCGCCGGCCATCGCGCGAGATCTGTCCATCGACGTGCCGCTGGCCCGGCGCCGCGTCGCCTCGTACACCCCCGATCCGGCCGACCCGGGCCGCGGCTTGGTTATCCCCTCCGACGATGAGCAGTCCCTCGCGGCCAACATCGAAGACTTCACCGGGAGCGCAAAGGAAGCGGACGCGTGGCAACGGTTCTACGCCCGAACCACGGCGATGGCGGAGGTGATGTTTCCGTCGTTGACGAAACCACTCGTGTCACGAGAGGACATGAGAGCGCGAATCGACGCGGCCGACTGGTCAGATTTTGTCGAGCGCCCCTTGGGTGAAGTTCTGGAGGACACTTTCGACGACGATGTGATTCGCGGTCTCGTCTTCACCGACGGGTTGATCGGTACGTTCGCAGACGCCCACGAGGACTCCCTTCATCAGAACATCTGTTTTCTGTACCACGTGATCGGGCAGGGAACGGGGCAGTGGGATGTCCCGGTAGGTGGCATGGGAGCGATCACCGCTCAACTCGCCGACCGTGTGCGCTCGGCCGGGGGTGAGGTGCGCACCGGAGTCCAGGTAATCGCGATTGAGGATGACGGTGAGCACGTCTTTGTAACGACTCGCGAGGGAGACGAGGAAGTCACCTACACCGCACGAACGCTGGCAGCGAATTGCGCGCCGGGCGTTCTCGCGAAATTACGTGGACAGGAAACAGCGACGATCAGCGATCGAGACGGCGGTGCGCAGGTGAAGGTCAACATGCTGCTGTCGCGCCTTCCCCGGTTGAAGGACGATTCGGTCGATCCAGCGGATGCCTTCAGTGGCACCTTTCATGTGAACGAGAGCTATCGGCAACTCGCGGTAGCCCACCGAACAGCGGCCGGCGGACAGTTGCCCACTCCCTTGCCTGCAGAGATCTACTGCCACAGCCTCAGCGACCCGAGCATTCTTTCCGAGGACCTTCGAGCCGCAGGGGTTCACACACTGACGTTGTTCGGCCTGCATACGCCGCACTCGCTCTTCGCGTCCAACCCAACTCCCCAGACCCGCGCTGCCGGACGTGCCCTCGATGCTGACGATGCCCTCGCTGCCGTCCACGCAACCCTCGATTCGGTGCTGGCCGAGCCCGTCGCGGACTGCCTGATGACCGATGCCGAAGGAAACCCGTGCATCGAGGTGAATACGACGGCTGATGTGGAGCGCGACCTGCGCATTCCAACGGGCAACATCTTCCATACGCCGTTGGCGTGGCCGTGGGCCGACGATGACCAGCAGATCGGAACGTGGGGAGTGGAGACGGATTCGCCGCGGATCGTCGTGTGTGGCAGTGGAGCTGCGCGCGGGGGAGGTGTCTCGGGCATACCCGGTCACAACGCTGCTCGGCACCTGACTAGCGTTCTCGGGTAAGTGAATTCCCAACTTGATTTGAGGTTCCTCATGACCGCACTCAACTCCGACGCACTCGCCGGAAAAGTCGTCCTCGTCGTTGGTGGCACCCAGGGGGTGGGGGCAGCCATTGCCCGCCGTGCGGCTCAGTCGGGGGCGGACGCCGTCGTGGTCAGCGGTCGAAGCGAGGACAAAGGGCGCGCCGTGGCCGATGAACTCTCATCTCTTGGCACCAAGGGGGCTTTTGTTCGGGCGGACGTCAGCGATGCTGAGGCCGCGCTAAGCCTCGTCGAGCAGGTGGTTGCCACCTTCGGTCGAGTGGACTGTGTGGCGAATGTGGCCGCGACGACGAGTCGCGGCAGCCTGGTGGACACCACGCCGGAGTTGTTCGAGACCCACATCAACGTGAACTTGAAGGGCCCTTTCTTCGTGATGCAGGGAGCCGTGAAGGACATGCAGCGGCGATCGGCTCCGGGGACCATCGTGAACATCATGAGCATCGCCGCGCACGGAGGCCAGCCGTACCTCGCCCCGTACGTAGCCAGCAAGTCTGGCCTCGGAGGGCTGACGAAGAACGCTGCTCACGCTCACCGTTTCGACCGGATTCGCATCAACGGGGTCAACATCGGCTGGACCATCACCGAGGGTGAAGAAGTGGTGCAGCGAACCGCCCACGGTGCCACGGATGGGTGGCTCGAGGAGGCCAGTGCGAGTCAGCCAATGGGCAAGTTGGGCCAGCCGGACGAGATCGCCGATTTCATCGTGTATCTGCTGTCGGATCGCTCGGGTGTTGTGACGGGTTCCATCATCGACTGGGACCAGATCGTCATCGGCGGACACGACTAGCCGGTCGCGTGCTACACCGGCACGCAAAAAACCGGCGCGCGACTACGAACTTTGCGACTACGCGAGTTCGGCGTCCAGAAACTTTCCGACGCGCTTAATCGAGTTGCTCCAGGGCCCGTAGAAGTAGTGCCCGGCTCCGTCGTATTCCACGAGCTTGTTCTCGACACCAGCACGGTCCAATGCCCGCTTGGTCGCCCGCGCCCAGGAGATCTCGCAGGTGTCGTCGGCGGTTCCGTGAAAGGCAAGAATGGGTTCGGTGATCCGGAAGAAGTAGTTGCGTGACGACATTCGCTTCCACGCTTCGGGATTGTCGTCGGGCTCCCCGTACTTCTTCAGTATGCGATCGCCGATCTCGTAGCGTTTTCGCTGCCACCGGTTGAAGTTGTCTTCGGCGTTGGTGCTGACGGATGCATACGTGATCGCGGCGTCGAAGACTCCTGGGGCGATCGTGAGTGCCTGATACGCGACACCACCGCCCATCGATCGGCCTAGTAGGGCGATTCGTTCTCCATCGATCCATTCGATGTCGGAGTCGCGGATGGCCAGAGCCGCGTTGATGACGTCCTCGGCGTACCCGAGTCTCATATTGACGTCGCTTCGCGGATCCTTATCCGAGCAGGCGTGGTTGCGGTAGTCCACATGGAGAACGCCGTATCCGTTCCGGGGCAACCAGTCCTGTTCACGCCGGAACCCTTGACCGGACACATACACCTTCGGATCGATGTATCCGTGGGCGAGAACAACCATTGGGAACGGTCCGGCTCCCTTAGGCTCGATCAGAATGCCACAGATCTTCAGATCACCGCTGGTGTAGGTCGCCTTGTATCGGGTGTACGCGGAGTTCTTGCTGAGCGTCCGCCGGATTCGCAAATTCGATCCGTTGTACTCACGCGTCATCGCCACTGGAATGGACGAGGACGTGATGTTCGCGGTCTGCAATGCAGGCGGCTCATCGGCATGAGCGGCAGGCGTCAGGGAGGCAGCAAGCAGCGCTGCTCCCACCGCCGATATGAGCACCCTCACGTCATGAGGGTACGTCAGGCGAGTGAGCCTGTCTCGACCAGGAACCGTGTATCAGAATCGAGACTGCAGTGACTTGCAGACGGCATTCATCGGCGATGTTTCGAAGCGATCCATCGAGGGGTCGGGGTTGTCCTGACAGAACAATCCCTGCGGGTTCGGGAACTTCGCGAGGTAGGCGTCGACGACTGCGCTGGTCGCAGCGACGCTGGGCGCCGGCGTGACTGCATCGAATTGACCGAACTCTCCGACGAGGTAGCGCGTGACCCCTGAGGCCTGAGCCCATGCCCACGCTGTCTCGCTTTGTGCGAAGAGACGGTCGCTCAATTGACCGGTCTGCTCATAGTTCTGGGCCTCGCGAAGAATGTCGCCGTCGTGCAGGCTGACGAGGTCGTAGCCAGACATGTCGGGGACGATCCCGGCCTCTTCGTACGTGGTCACGAGGGGCTGCGTGACGAGCAGACCCTTAAAGGATTTGGCCCGCTTGGGTGCTGCCTTCACGATGCGAGCAGCATTCGCCGCAGTAAAGCCCTTATCGGCCTCGTTGGCTGGATCGAACCAGTCGACCTTGTATCGCTCGGCGAACTTCGCGATCTGCGGAACCGCTGCGAGGTACTCCTTGCTGAGGCGGCTTTCGATGCCGTCCGGGTGGTCGAAGTTCGGTTGCCCGCCACCGCTTTGTGAGGCCATGACGCTGGAGTAGTTCAGTAGTTCGACGAAGAGAGCGACAGCAAGACCGGCGCGCTTGGCCTCCCGGATCTCATCGCTGTGGGAACACAGCCACTTGTTTAGCTTCAAGCTCAGGATGCCGTCACCTTTGCCGTGCAGAAGTCGACCGGTGGAGCCGTCGTAGTACATCTGCATGGTGTAGCGAACGGCCTTGTAGCCGTCCTGGGCGAGGGTCGTGGGGGAGTAGTAGAAAGCTCCGGGGTTGTACGGGTACTGCCCGATGTTCACACCGAGCCGGTTTGGTGACCCTGTTGATTTCACGTACCGCTTAAGGCCCTTGGTGGATGCACACTTGCTCTTGGGAACTCTTTGCTGGGATCCCGAGGAGGGCCCCCCGCTCTGGCCGCCCCCGCCGGCATCGCCACTGGACTGGAAGCACTGCCGAATGACCGCCTCCTGTTCGGCATTCGCCCGCTGCGTCTGGATTTGTTGGGCTGCCGCTGGGCCCAACTCTCGAGCCACGCACTCGATAACGGAGTCGGGCAAGTTGGGCTGCGCGTGGGCAGGGCTGCTGACGAGTGACGCCGCCAGTCCTAGCGTCGCGGCGATGGCAAGAGTGGAACGTTTCATGGCCTCGACGTTATCTAATCCGACCTCAGGGACGACGAGAACGGGCACATTTGTTACGGTCGATTCATGAATAAACGCCTGCGATTTCTTGCTGTTGCCGTAGCTGTTGGTGTGGGCGTGTCCGCCCTCTCCGCACCTGCCAGCGCGGCGCCGCGGCCGGTCGGCTCCTTGGGAACCCCCACTGCGCTCGGCTTGAGCGGAGCAAGCCCCCATGCCGACCTCATGGAGGACGGATCGGTTCGGCTGTACTTCCCGAGCATGCAAACCGGTGGAACCGCGGTGGCCACCTGCACGCTCGCGGGGAACTGCTCAATCGTTGGTTCTATCGACAGGGCTGCCGACCTGACCGATGTCGTCCTGACTGACGGATCCCGTCGGGCCTACTTCGTCGACTTCGATCCGAACACCAAGTTCAAGGGGATCTACACCGCCCCGCTGTCTGCCGATGGTGTAACTCTCGGTGACCGGTTGTCCCTGGGTATTTCCAGTGAGGGAGCGATGGCGTGGGGTGTGCCAGACGCGGTGTTGCTGCCCGATGGCCGTGTTCGAATCTATTGGGTGGAGCCCAGCCCGCAGGGTGGGATGGCGACGGAGAACATCGTCAGCGCTACGTCGACTGACGCCACCGGCACCGTGTTCATTCGCGATGGGGGAACCCGCACCACCGGCGGGCTTGTCGACTTCGAGGTGCTTCGCGCGGAGCCCGGGAACTGGCTCGCGATCATGTCGACATCTCCTGAGGACATGAAGAATCCCCAACGGCTCCTGGTGGGAACCTCGGATGACGGACTCACGTGGCGGATCAATCCGAAGTCGTTGACGTCTCGCAAGATGAGCTACCTGGATCCGACGGGCATTCCAACGGGTGACGACACGTTCGTCGTCTACTACGCCACGTCACCGAACGTTCTGGGAGATCGGGAATACACCTTGGAGCAAGCGCCCCTTCGCGTGGGCGCTAAGGCGAATACGCAGTGCGAGAAGAAAAAGAAGAAGAAGAAAAAGAAGAAGAAGAAGTGCTGATCGGCGCCGGTTAGCCTGCTGAACAACTTTTGCTGTTGTTAGGCAGGTCTACGGAAGGCCACCGCCGCATGAATTGCTAGTCGCGATTTCGCCGTTTGCGAACAAGGTCGACTGCCTGGAAGGAAAGGACGGCGATGGTGATGGGGATACCGAAGCCAATAAATGCCCACAGAATGAGGGTGCTGTAGACGGGATTTTCGATGAAACCTCGCAACAGGAAGGCAAGCCACGAAAAAGCCGTAATGAGCCACATATTTCTCATCCATTGGCGGCTCACGCAGAGAAGGTAGCAAAGAAGACGCTGCGGCGAGGCAGTGCGAGGGAAGATTCGGGTCATCAGAGACAGCCTTTGATGGGCCGCGCGTTCGCTCTGACCTTCTTGTTGCGGCGAATATGGCGCTCTGACGGCACTACGTTGGTGTCGTGCTCACTCCGAAGCGTTTGAGAAATCTTGGTATCTGGGCTGCCGTGGTTGTTGCCTTTTATGTAACTCTCGGTGCCTGTGACGTCGGCGCTTTGTGGGGTTGATGCCACCATGGGGCATCAGACGGGGCAGTGCCTCACTCAGGCGATTCGCACGAGCCAGAACGTGACTGCAGCCAGAGACATGAGGGCCAGAGCAGCCGTAATCAGGGAAGCTTTAGAGGCCCGGCGGGACCCCGGCGGCTGTGGGCGCATGCGGACAAGTCCTGTGTTCGTATCGCTGTCGTGTGAGCCGCATGAGAAGCAAATGGTGGAGCCGACGGTCTCCATTCCACACTCATCGCAGATCATGGATTTTTGACGCTTTCATGGCTAATACTGATCCGCAGGCGAACATAGGCAGTCAGCATAGAAGAACCGTCGAGAGGGAAAACGCGCTCAGGCGGGTTCTGCTTGCGCTAGACGACTGGCTTTTGTTGAATCTGAATCGTGTCCTTGCTTTGGGAAACTCGAGCTCCCCGAGTTCGGCTGTCCGACGCCCTCATGGTGGTGTTACTGAGGCGCATGCGCCTCATGGCGACCCAAGCGGCGCCTACCCAGAAGAAGGAAGATGCGACCAACCAGATTCGACCAGTCATTCCGGGGTTGACGTTGGATACCTAGTGATGGCTATGGGCGTTCTTTCTGTGCATCCATCTTCTCTTTGCAGTAGTGCAGCCTTAGTTCCTCGTCGTCCGCGAGATCCGCCTCGCAGTACACGCAGGTGTAGGACGGCATGGGGGGATCCTAGAGGACTCTTGAGGGGCGCTTCTCCCAGGTGGGCAGAGACCTACGTGATTTGGGTTTGGTCAAACGGCAGTCGCGGATGGCATTGACTCAAGAGCGGACGCTGCTTCCCGTGATGCTTGCTGCTTGCGCAGCTTGTCCAAACTCGTTTGCAGTTTCCTGTTTTCTTCTTCAAGAGAGTCTACCTGAGCCGTCAATTCTTGGATGGTCTCCTGGCGCTGAGCCTCTTCACTAGAATGTTTATCTTCCAAGTCACTGATTTCCCGTCGGAACTGCTCGGTGGCCAGCATGTGCTTCAGTTCAAGTTTTTCCGTCTCATTTTTGGTGTATCCCATCATGCCCAAAACGCCGAGGGCAGCAATGAGGAACACCAACACCAGCGCCCACATTTCCATAACGATAAGCATACCCCATTTTGACCGCTGCACGAAGAGTGGTCACCAGTTGCATGGGCCAATTGGCATTGGGCAACTTTGGGTGTTAGGGCACTCCGGTGAGTGCCAATTTCTGCACCTCAGGTGGAAAGATTGGGATGTGCGCGGACGGGTAAGCGGCCTTCCGGTCGAGAGATACATCGGGCTTGAGCAGGGCATGGGCCTCCCCGTCATGGCGTGCAGGGATCAGGGAAATCGGCATTGGATCACGGATGGAACACGCTCGGCATTGATTTTTCCGCCCGAGAGGGACGTCGATGAGATTGGGTCCAAAAGTTATGTTTTCGACTACAGCATTGATCGAGCGGAAGAGCTGTTGTCAACCGTTGATCCCATTATTCGAGAGAACTTTCCCTACGACGAGTGGGTTCATGCGAACTGGCTCCAACTCACAGTTTTCCAACTGCTCTCTGAGTATCCGCGAGGATCGCTTCAAGTGGATCGCATGTCGCTTGAACACGACTCGCCTGACTCAAGCGGCCAAATACAAATCAAGATTCAAGGAACGGAAAAACTTCTTCGGGTGCGGCGCTTCAGACCCCGCCGCAGAGGAAGAATGATGATTCAGATCTACGTGCAGCCTGACGCGAGCGTCACGTTGACCGCTCAGCAAGCAACCCTGGGTCTAATGACCCGCAAAACCTGGCAACCGGATCCGCGCGAAATTCAGGGACAGGCTCGCCAGGTGGTAGATGTCGCGCTCGAATTCATGTGGGAGTGCGTCGAAATAGGCCAATAATCGACCCCTCCGCTCACCGACGGATCGCTACCCACGGAAGTAATCGCTGGTGATTTCGACGACCCACCAAACGAGGAAGCAAAACAGCAGAACCTTCACGGCCTTGATTGCCGTGGAGGCGACAAATGTCTTCCTGGTAGACGGTGAAGCGAGGCGGTTCTTGAATGACGGCTTTGCGGGGTGATTCCAAGGCTTTTTCAGGTCCACGCGTCGCTTAGGGGAGAGGTGCAGGATTTCATCGGCTGGTATGGCGAGTGCAACTACTCCAGCAGTGATGGCAATGATGCTTATCGCGAGATCCGCAGGCATAGGTCGATTGTGCACAATGTCAGCCGGTGGGAAGTAAAAGCCAGGGTGGAGGCGTTCTGTCCGTCTCTGGCAAGGTAGCTCAGATTTAGGGAAGCGTTGCCGACAATAGAATTGAGGAAGTGGGATCGATCTGTTTAGGCCGATACCCGTGAGATGTGCAGGGAGGAGAAGGCCAGTGCTGAGCCCAGTGCCCGACGGTGTCACTGTCGTTGCCTCTTTCGAAAAGGCCGAACGCTTACGTGAACGCAAAAA
>Ga0255757_10000998_pt1 | contig 27826 bp, 16 predicted proteins | sample 071ome_27_FD_179957 | JGI IMG/M metagenome (GOLD analysis project Ga0255757, IMG submission 179957) | Coastal salt marsh microbial communities from the Groves Creek Marsh, Skidaway Island, Georgia - 071409AT metaG (version 2) | ecosystem: Environmental > Aquatic > Marine > Intertidal zone >...
CTATTCTTCATTCTACCTAAGTTATCCCTCTTGAAATTCGGTCCGAACAAATACGAGTAGACGCACCCTCCAACTAACCCGCCGAAATGCGCCCAATTATCGATCCTCGCGCTCGTCGCGCCGTACACGGCGTTAATCGCCAAGCTCGTCCCCAACGCGTTCAACTGTTCCTCCGCACCAACCCCTAAAACGTCCTTATGTCTATACAAATACACCGCAAACGCGCCCGCGAGCCCGAAAATCGCCCCAGACGCGCCAACCGCCGGATATTGACTCATCTTATAACTCATGATATTCCCGCTCACCGCGCTCGCGGCGAACGCGGCGTACACGTGCGACCTCCCAAATATCCTCTCCACCGTGCTCCCGATCGCGTTTAAACTGTACGCGTTCACGAACAAGTGCAACAACCCGCCGTGCAAAAACGCAGACGTAATTAGTCGATAATATTGTCCGTTCGCGACGTCCGCGTTCACCTTCGCGAACGCCGCCGTCGCCTTCTGTCTCGTCAGCAGTTGCAACGAATATCCAGAGATCAACGAAAGAAGCAGCACGTCCGTCGCGCGTCGATTCGGGTCGTTCGAGAACGGTTCGTTCGCGCTCTGTTGTCTGTTCCGCCGACGAGATGCCACATCTCGTCGCGTCGCGAGACTTATCGAGAGAAACGTCGTCGTCGCTCGCGCCGCGAAAACGAACGGTTGGTGTTTCGAAACGAGAGCAGATGGAGCGCTCGTCGTCGTCGTCGGAGGCGGCCTCGCGGCGCCGTTCGGAGCCCCGGACGAAGAAGAAGAAGAAGAAGAAGAATTCGCGACAACGGTTTCTGCGCCTTTTTCTCTCCGCTGCGGTTGTTGCCGAAGTTGTCGTTGTCGCTGAAAGAGCGACGACGACGACGACGACGACGACGACCCGCCGCTCGTCTCGTCGTCTTTACCACCGCTAAAGCTCGACCCGCTGATGAACCCGGAAGGGAAGGAGGAGAGTGGTCCCCACATCTTCTATATCGTCTCCTGCGTGTGTGCCCCTTTTCTCCCCGGGAAAAGTTTTGTGTGTTGAAGTGAAGATGCAATCTTCACTTAAACACACGCGCGCGAGAGAGAGATGAGAAGCGTTTCCACCGCGACGAGTACCTCCTCCGTCGCGTTTCGATCGAGATGGACGAAAAATAGCACCAACGGCGAGCGCGACAACGCGCCTTCTTCTTCTTCTTCTCGTCGTCGTCGACGGGGAATCGACGTCGTCGTTCGAGCGGCGAACGGAGATGCGGAAACGACGACGTCCAGTAATCCGGCGTTGAAAGCGGCGTGGTTGGCGTCGGAGCAGTTCGGGAAAGCGATCGGGGGTAAGAATGAGAAGAATACCGGCGATGTCGGCGAGGCGTTGGAATCTCAGGGAGAGAAGACGATGACGACGAGAGAGGAGATTATCGAATCGCTTCGCGGCGACTACGAGAGCAATTATTTCATCGGGGGTCAGTCCGAGATGTGCGCGTATTCGAGCGAGTGCGTGTTCGCGGATCCGTTCGTCTCGTTTACCGGTTTAGATCGATTTAAACAAAACGTTGGAAACTTAGGGACGTCTTTGAAGGACGTCGAATGTAAGGTGTTGCGAATGGTGGACAGAGGCGAAGATGGTGTGACGTTTTATTGGAAGTTTTCGGCTGTCGTGGACGCTTTGCCGTGGCGGCCAAAGTTAGCCGCGAGCGGGAACACTACACACGTTTTAGAGGGGAACAAGGTTGTAAAACACATCGAAGCGTGGGATGTTGACCCGTGGGTGGTCTTAAAGAAACTTCTGGTGCCTGCCTCTAAGCTGCCGGAAAATAAATGGGAACTCGGCATGCTCGCTTTATCGCAGCGAGACGGCTTCGGCGCTTTGCAAGCTATTTCAGAGCCCGGAGTGAAATTGTTTGCGGCGTTATTCGTCTTGGAAAAATTACCTGGCGTGAACTTTGGCGGTTTTGAAACGTTTACGTCGTTGATGCTTGTGGCGACGGCAGCGACAGAATTTTGGGCGCTTTTGATTTCATTCGGTGTCGTGAAAAAGTGAGTTTTCATTCGTACGCCGCTACGTTTTGTTTTGCTCGTGTTGTAATTGCCGCTAAATATCTATACAAAATTGAACGTGTTATTAAAAATAGTATGTTTCTTTGTTCTGTGTATGAGAGTTATCCTCGTCTCTTTTTGCGCGTACCTGCGCCGCTCGACTCCGCTTTTCTCTTCTCCGCTTTGGTCGGTTTTGCCTTCTCTTTTTCCTTCTTGCCTTTCTCTTCGGTATCTCTAAATCCAATGTTTAAGCCGCCCGTTTTCTGCCCGGGTGGCTTTCTATCCGTGATCGTTTGCTGCTTCGTGTTCCCTTCTGCCGCTGGAACTCCATCGTTATTACTAAAACCTCCTCTATTTCCCGCCGTCGGCGTCTGCGGAATATTCCCCGTGTGCGCCGGTCCTGAAGCCGTCGCCGGAGGTAACTTAATCGCCGCCAACTTACCCGCTTGCACTAACTTCTCGTGCGCCGACGCTAACTGTTTTCTCAACGTCAAATATATGCCACATTGTTTTCTTAAACGCAACCAACCAGCCACGGCTGCTTTTGTTCCATTTCTCGGTTCCGGACATCCCAACTCCTCCACCGATTGGTCCAACCGTTTCGCATACCTCGGTCCCAACCCCGAATTCGGCGCATCTCTCCCCGCTATTTCCGCCGCTACTTCCACCGCCCTCTGCGATCTCGGGTATACTCCCGGCTGCACATCGTCTCGACTCGTGTGCGTTGTCGTGCATGGTACGCCGTGGTGCGGCATGTCGCTTTCGAAATCCCTTCTAATCTCCTCAATCTTCGCTCGCTTCTCGTGCGCGGCAAACCTATTCGGCGCGAACACCGCTTGTTGTCGTTGCAACAACGCGTGCGTCTCCGCGCGTCTATCAGCTTCGATTTTCTTCACCTGAGCCAATATATCCGCCTCTTCCTTGTGTGCCGCGTTCGTCCTCGCCAACAACGTCTCCAACGCTTCTTTCCTCATTAACTCGTGTTGCGGATCAAACGGCGTCTTACAAATCAAATGCGCCTCCGCTTCTTCCTTACTCGACGCTCGCGCTCTCACCAACGCTCTGCACACCTGATAATATCGAGTCTTCATATCTTCGATGCTCCTTTCGCAAGGACTCGCCGTGCACGACCATCGATCTTTAACAACTATAAACCGTAAATCAAATCTTCGCAACATTTCAAACAAATATTCCGTCTCCTCTTTCGACCACGGCTTGAACGCGAGTCGGTCGTCGTTCATTAAACTCTCTTTATTTTCTTGATTTTCGTCGTTTTCTTTCTTGTTATCGGAAGCTTTCGGTTTCGCTTCGTTCGAATCTAAATTCGCGAGCCATCTCTCGTATTCTCTGTCGTTGAACTCGGGCACTTCTACTTTCTTGTTATACTTTGCGAACGCGTAGTCGCCGCCGATATCGACCCCATACCCGGTCGCTTCTAAACCCGTTCCCGGTAAAAGCTTCCCACCAGTACCCGCGACTCCACCACCGTCTTTCCCTCCAACCGCCGCCGCCGCGCCGATGTTCTTCTTCACCCAATGCTTCAACATCAACCCGTCCGTGCGAGCCGAATTCCTAAACGGCTGCCACGACCAAGAGACTTTCCTCGCGGAAACTTTCCTCTTCGTCTTCAACCCGGCGTGGCTCGGAACCAGCGAAGCCAAAGCGTCGACTCCTTTCTCCCCCATCATCATCATCATCGCGTGATCCCCACTTCCTCCACCTCCTCCTCCTCCTCCGTTCACCGCGTTCGCCATGATCCCGCTCTTCATCGCTTGTTGTTGGTTTCCCCGAACGATTTGCCACACCTCTCGGCTCATGCCTTTCGGCTTGACTTCCTTCTTTTGTAAAGACGAAGCTTTCTTCGCCAACCCGGCGTTCGGGTTCTCCCGAGGGATGCCCAGCATGTCTTTGAAGTCAGACATGACTGTTTTTCTCGTTCTTTTTTATCTCTCTTTGGTATAAACGCGCGCGTTTTGCCGTGATCAAGTGTGCTGAATTTGCCCTAGAATTGGAGTTTGAAATACGCGAATTCTCGCCAAAAAAGAAAGGGAAAAAATGGACGGCGCGATGACGTACCTGGAGAAGTACGTGGACGGTAAGTGATCGCCTTTCTTCTTTTATCGTCATCTCCATCTCGTATCTCTTCGTTCGAGTCTTTCTTCTTCTTTTTTATCTATGCGTTCTCGTCTGCGCTCTCGTGGGCCGTCCACCAACGTCTCCGATCCCTCTCCTTTGTCGGGGAAAAGCTCTCTGAATTGTTGCAGACTGACGAGTATTCTCTCTCTCTCTCTCTCTCTCTCGTCTTCTTCTTCTTCTGACGACGACGACATTCTTTTCAAAATGCAGTCAATCAAGACGTCCCGTCGGAATTCCAGCGCATTTTAAACACCATGGCTGACTTAGACCACCGAGTTTCGAAAACTCGAGACGACATTCAAGAGAAAGTGAACGAGTGCTTAGAGCTGCCTGGGTTACACTCGCGAGGCCTTTCGAAAGACAACGAGACGAAAATTTTAAAGCTGAGGAAAGATATAGACGAATCACACGAACACGCGGAGATGTTATCGAAAGAAAAGATGCGATTGGCGACGTTAGCGTTGGAGATATTAGAGAAGAACGTGATGGTACAATTGGACGAAGATTTGGAGCGGTATCGGGAGGAGTTGAAGGCGAACCAGGAGTTTGGAGAGGAGGAGAAGTACATGAGTAGCAATAAAGCGATGGATATGGATATAGGGACGCCGACGAGAGGGCCTAGTAGGCAAGGGTCCAGAATGGGTGGCGCAGGTGGGAACAATTCGAGCGAAAACTTACCGGGACTAGGAAACGAGCAACCGTCTGGAGGGCAGAAGAAAAATTCACAGGTTGGCGATTTAGTCGCCGCTAACATCGGCGAGTTGAATATCGGCCCAGGCGCGCACGAGTGGATCGTTGGAACCGTACTTCGATACATTCCCGCGACGGATGAGTATGACATCGTCGATGCAGACGACGACACGAACAAAAACAACCCGAACAAGAACAACGCCGGAGGAAACAAAAAAGGAACGAAAAACATGAAGAAAACCGGAGGCAAAGAGTCGAAAGAAACCACGTACCGATTATCCGCGAAAACGTGCGTCATTCCGCTCCCGAAAACGGCGAATCCGTCGCACGGCGCTACAACTTTCGACGACGGCACGTACGTCCTCGCCGTCTACCCTCAAACGACCACTTTTTACAAAGCCAAAGTCGTTCGCAGCGCCGCGAGAACGGCGCCTTCGGGCGAATACGGCGAGTTCTTGTTAGAGTTCGAGGACGACGGCGACGTGCCGAGAAGAGCGGTGCCGTTCAGGCACGTCGTCGAGTGTCCGAAAACCATGTAGAAGAGAGTCTGTCTAAAAAATTAACGCATTTAAACGACGGCGTGTACATTAAAAACGAATAACTTTTACTCGCCGTATTTTTTTCTTCAGCAAAAAGCACACTTAACATGCCGCTTCGTAGTATTGCGTCGGTTCATTTCTCGCGCTAGGGCAACCAAAATTTTTTTTTCGAGATCGCAAAACTCATCCGTTCACGCGGGAAGAAACCAGCCGGAGGACGAAGCAGAACCAAGCAAAATACAGTTACACGTATTTGAACATCGGCGCACACACAAAAAAAAAACTGCACAAAATTCGCGCGCGCGTTCCGCGTTTATAAACTCACACAAAAAGCGCGATTTGATTTTAAGAGCGCGCGAAGAAAAAAGTCTCGAAGCTCGCGCGAAAGAGGTTTCTTCACCCGACGTCGCGCGCAAAAGCGCGCGCATTTCTTCGCGCGCGTGCGAAAAAGACGCGATTCGTTTTTTCGTGTAACCTCCTCTCTCGCGGAAAAGAACGCGAGGGTGCCGTTTAAATTTGAATCCAAAAAGTAACGAGCAAAAAAATAAGATGGCGAATCGAGGGTACGCGCGATCGTTTTTAGCGCCGCTTTTCGGTCGTTTCGCGTCGTAAAAAAGTTGACGCGTTCGTTTTTACGCCGGGTTTAAGCCGACTTTTACCCGCGACGCGCGACGCGCGCGGGACCGATTTTTCGCGCGAGCCGATTTTTTTTCTGAGAGGGGGGCAAAAAGAGTTCGTTAGAAACGAAAACACGTGTGTTTGGTTAACCCACCGACGACGTTTCGATTTTTGACCTCGTTTTTTTTTTGTCAGTGTTGACTCTCTGTATTTATTGACTTCTTCTTCTTCTTCTTTTCAACTTTACTTACTTCGTGATAAACAGCTATCTCGCAATGCACGCGAAGAACAACAACTCGAACACCAACGCGAACAATGACGTGGTGGTGAGACCGACGGCGTATGCGAACGCGTACGGTCAACCGTCGAGCGACAACGCCAACGACGGCAATACCTTTCCGGTTGGAGTAGCGGGCGGTCAAAATACCGCGATGGCGCCGCCGAATAACTACTTTGGAAACCCTTTTTTGATGTCGCAGATGTGGAACAACGCGGCGGCGATGATGAACCTGAACGCGGCGGCGGTAGCGGCGGCGGCGACGGGGAACTTTCCCGTGGGGGCGATGATGGGAGCGATGCCGCAGTTCCAACAACAACAATCGCAGGCGGCGCCGAGCGCCGGCGCGGCAAAGAAGACTTCTACTGCTAAGGGGCTCCGAGATATGACGAAACACGCAGCGAAAAGTCGTTCAGATGTTTCTGAGGCGACGAGTCATAAAGAGTCTCCGCTTTCCGACGAAGAGGTTGAACATCCTCAGAAGGCGAGACGGCGGCACAAAAACGAAGAGAAAGTAGAAGAACAAGATTCAAAGCAACAACAACAACCACAGCTGGCGAAACCAATCATCGACGATTCGTTACCAGAACCGTGCGCGAGCAAGACTTGCGCGTTTTGCAGGACGCAGAAAACGCCACTGTGGCGGAACGGCCCGTTTGGTCCGAAGACGTTGTGTAACGCGTGCGGCGTGAGGTTCAAACTCGGTAAGTTGGCCGGCGACGAGGATGGTCACGTGGTGAGTGTAATCGTACCACGACAAAAGCGGAGAAAAAACGGGTCGGCTGGGACAGCGAGTCACGCCGCAGCTACAGCGGCGGCGGCAGCAGCAGCGGCGGCGGCGCCTGCTTCTGCGGCTGTGGTTGACGCGTCGAATACCGAAACGGCCATGACGACCAACACCGACAACCTGACCGCGACGGGTCGATTTGCGGCAGTCGCTGCGGCAAACGCCGCGAGAACTGGATTTGCCAACGCACCGTTAAAAGTTCGTCACACCGTCCACACGAAGAAAAGCATCGAGCCAAAAGTGAGAGGAATTGTTGGCGGTTGGCGCCCAGAAATGGGTGGTCCGATGCGAGTGTCTTCTCCCTTTGTCGTCACGGATTACGACGGTGCGGTTTTACTGATGGTCTTAGCCGGTGAGAACGACAAGAATACCACCGCCACAACCAGTCCTACTACCGCTGTGAATAATAACAAGTGATGATGGCTCTGTTTGCTTTCTGTGTTATTTGTGTACCATTAAAATTAAATCATTTGTACGAAGAGAGAAGAAGAAATTTTTTGGGAAGTGTACGTTATATTTTGTTTTATAAAGTCGTTTCGTCGATGATGCGTGTAAAAGAAGAACAAAGAAGTGTATAAGAGAGTGTGTGTATATAATACTGTATATGTACTGAGCAGCATCAGGCGAGAGAAGACGAAACCCAAGAGAGAGTGTTTTTTCAATCATAAACTTTTAATATTAGTTTGTAAAAGTAAGAGACGAATACCGCGTGAGAAGCCGCGGTTCTTTCCTGAGTTAATTTTTTAATTATTTCATACTAAACTACCAAGTACAACGCCTCAATGCAAACCCATAAAGTGATCCATGGCGACGCTCAACGCGGCCATCGTCCCGCATCCAATGCACGCCGCCTTCGGTCCAGCCCTAGCGGCCATGGTTCCTCCGGTAAAACATCCCGCGTACGCGCTGTTATAAATATCGTGCCTCGCTCTCGTTTGTTCGACGACGCACTCGCTCCCGGCGTACAGCGCGCCAAACGCCGCGAAGCCTTTCGCGTACGACCAAGATTTCGATGCCGTATTCCGCGCCGTTTGTTTCAACGTCTCCGCGATCGACACTTTCTTCTGCGTCAGCGTGTGATCCGGCGCTTCAAACGCCCCGAAAAATATCCCCATCGCGATCCCTAAAAATCCCCCCATCACTCCCGACAACACCGTCTTCACCGCGCAGTTATTCATCACGTCCCCTTGCATCTGCTCCTCCGCGGTGGGAATCTGTATCGGTTTATACACTTTCGGCTTCTCCTTTTCCTTCTTCTTCTTCCTCTTTTCTTCCTCCTCTATCTGCTCTTTCGGTTTCTTGAACAGATAATCCGCCGCGTCTTTCAGCGAATCCGCCGCGCTGTTGTTGCCGTTGTTGTTGTTGTTGCCGTTGTTGTTGTTGCCGTCGTTGCTATTACCAACAGCGCCGTCGTCGTCTTCTTTTCGGGACGACGGCGTCCGCATCCTCGCCTCCACATCATCGTCTCTCGTCTTCCTCCCGCTCGCGCTCGCTTCTTCCATTCGAGCCGACGCGAGGAACCGCGAAAAATCTCTCAAAAAGTATCCCCCCGCGGTGTGTGTGGCGGCGTTTTCTCTCATGGTATCGTCGCGCGTTTTTTATCTCTCTCTCTCTGTGTGTGCGTTTATGCGAAAGCGTTGTTGCGAAGAGAAAAGTGTCTCTCATTTTTCTCCCGAAACTCAGAGGGGTCGTCTCGTCCTTTTTTTCTTTTTTTCGAAAAACTTTTTCACGACTCTCGTTATAAAAAATAAGAAAAATTGAGCTCTGAAATCGCTCTCTTTTCTCTCTTCTCTCTCTCTTCTCTCTCTCGTCGTCATGACGACGACGAAAAGAGAGGAAGAGAAGGAGAAGGAGGAAGAGGAGGAGACGACGACGCGTCGCTCTTCCTCTGGTTCTTCTTCTGGTTCTTCTTCTTCTTCGGAGAAAGAGGTGCGCGATTTTATTATTTTCTGTCTCTCTTTTGCTTTGTGGTGTTACTTTTTTCTTTCAGAAACGGTTCGAAATTTCTTTCGCGCAAAAAACGACGCGCTTCTTTTCTGACGCGCGCGGGGGGGTTTCCCTTTTTCGGTTCTTTCTCTCTTTGAAACGCGCGCTCACGCCCTCTCTCTTTCTCTCTCTCTGTGTATATTTTTTCGTCGCAGGTTCCACTGCCGGGAGCGTTGAGCGGCAGCGCGAAAGATTTGGACGGGGACGACGATGAGAAAGAAAAAGAGAAAGATTACAAAGAAAAATACGCCAAGGCGAAAAAACGGAATCAGAAGCTCGAGAAAGAGGTGGAGCGGTTGCTGGAGCGCGAAGAAAACGCGAAGCGGCGCTTCGACGAGCACGTCTCGAAGACGTCTTCGGTGTACGCGCAGAGAATAGAAGGTTTAGAGCATAATTTGCAGAGAGCGGTTTCGTCGTTTACGGAAACGAAGAAGCGGTTGGACGAGGAGAAGAGGTTTAAGGAAGAGGCGGAGAGGAAGAAGAAAGAATTTGAATCGCAGAGAGATGAGTTGAGAGAGACTTTGAGGAACGAGAGGGAGAAGTTTGAGAAGGATGGGAAGTTGCTTCGTTTCGCGTGCGAAGACGCGACGAAAGAGTTGGAGGTGGTGAAGCAAAGTTATCGGGAGGAGAAGGAACACGACGAAGAGGTGATTCAGAGTTTACGGAACGCCTTGGATGCGGTAGTCGCGGAGAACGAAGAGAAGAAGGCGAAGAAGGCTGGTGGAGATGCGACGACGTTTTCGCCGCCGGCGACACCGCGTTCGAAACCGCCGTCGACGCCGAAATCGCCTTCGGTCATTTCGCAATCGTTTCAGATGGAAAAAGATCAGTTGGAGTTGGAAGTGGCGACGCAGAAAGAGTTGGCGAATAAAGCGAAAGAGAAAGCTGAGAGAGCGATTAAGACGGCGCGGGTGGCGATGGAAGCCGCCGCTACTCGCGCAAAGACCGATGGCGCTAAGATTGAGGAGTTGGAGAAACAATTGATGGAGGCGCGAAGAGCGAGCAACGACGAAACGACGACGGCAACTACGAAAGAAGACGATGAAAACGATGACGACAACAACGCCGACACCACCACGGATAGGGAAGTTTTGGTAAAAGAATTAGAAACGCGAATAGAAAAACTAGAGTCGCACTGCGCGGACGCCTCTGCTGCGGCGAAAAATGCGGCGGATGCATTAGATGCAGCCAACGAAGAATTGGCGATGGAGCGCGAGAAGTGTTCGTCGCTCGAACGCGAAATGCTAACGCTATCAAATGACTTTGCCATTCTCACTGAAGCTTTTGAGAAATCGCAGTCGGAGTTGAAGATGCGCGATGAGAATTTAGCCGCGTTAGCGAAAGAGTTAGAATTATCCTTAGCGCTGAATTCCAACGAAGAGGCGGCGAACTCAGAGAAGGACGGCGCGCTCGCGACCACGAACAAGAAGAATGAGAACAACAAAAAGGAGAAAAGAGGACCGTTATCGGATGATTCCTACGACAGCGACGAAGATGAAAACGATCTTTCGATGAATACTGGAAACGAAACCTTGGCGAGTCTTCGCGCGGAGCTTAATTCTATGCGTCAAATTCACGACGCGAGCGAACGTCGCGCAAACAACTATGCGGAGCGTTCGAAATCCGCAGAGCTCGCCAGAGATTCCGCGCTCGAAGAACTCGATTCTTTAAAGCGCGAAAAAGCGAGATTGGAAGAGCGTTTAGAATCCATCGAGCAAGCGCAGACGACGCCGAAGACGCCCAAGGTCAAACCAGCGCTTTTGAAAGAGCTAGAGCAAACAAATTCGAGTTTACAGAAAGAAATCGAGACGCTCGGGAGCAACGCGGAAGCGGTGAGTAAAGAACTCGCTGACATTAAGAAAGCGAAATCGAAAGAAATTGAAATGTTGAAGGAAGAACTCGAACAAACGAAATCGATCGCCAAAAAAGAACTGAACGAGACGAAGAAAGAGACAGAGACGCGCCTGTTGGCGCAGATGGAAGCGCTTCGCGACGAGCTCGTAGCGTCCAATCAACATCGAGAGGAGATCAACGAGGAAAAAGAGCGAGCTGTATTGGACGCGAAAGAGGCGGTTACGCGTTATGCCTCGCTCGAGAACGAAAAGAACGAAGTCATTACAAAACTCAACGAAAAAGTCGACGCACTGGACAAAGAGTTGAAAGCGAAAACGGAGGCGTGTAAGCACGTCGAACGACAACTCGAGATGGCGACGCAGGCGCAGAAAACACTATCGAAAACAGCCGCGAAAGAAGTAGAAAGAGCGTACGCGAAAAAAATTAAGGATCTCGAAAACGAAATCGCCACGACGATAAAACTTCGAGACGACGCGGAAAGAGCGAAAAGCGATTTAAGAGCGGAGATTGACCGCATAAAGTTGGAGTTTTCGGCGTATAAAGCGTCCGTTTCGGATAAAGAGCGCGATGAAAACCTCAAGCCGACGACGGCGAACTACTACGAGAAAATGCAAGCCATTCGCGCGGCTGAGGAACTTCGAGCTGAACGCAACGATCTCGCGCAAGATCTCGAAGACGCGCGAGCTGATTTCATGCGATCCATTCGGGAGCAAACGACTCGCGCGGAAGAAGCCGAAGCCGCTTTGGAAGACGCTAAGTTATCTGCGAAGATTGCAGCGGACGCAGCGAGGATGGAGTCAATGGAAGCGACAAGTTTGGCAAGAAAGCACGCGGATGAAGTCGCACTAGCGCGAATAGCGTTGGCTGATGCTCGCAAGCATGCTGCAGGAGCCGAGAAACGTGCAGATGTTGCAATTGCGCGCGTCGAACGACGATGTAAAGAAATTGAAGCGCGCACGGACAGGGACGTGGATAGATTGACGATGGCGGTCGAAACCGCCGAGAGAGCGCAAAAGGCATCGGAAGAGAAAGCGGCTCACGTCGACGCCGAATTAGCAAACGCAAAAAGCCTCGTCCAAAGATTAGCCGACGGATTACGCGATGTGCGCCTCAAGAAAGAGCAAGCGGAAAAGGATCAGCAACACGTGCAGAGAGAGCTCGAGGATGCGCTTACCAAACTTAAAGCTTCAAAACAGTTCGAGATAGACGCGATCAAATTTTCTAAGCGAATCAAAGAGCTCGAACTCGAAGTGAAGGAGTTAGTCATTAAAGCTAAACGCGCGGAAGCGGCGATGATTGAGGCAGAAAAGCACGCCGAACACGCCGAAGAGGCGTTCGATAAGATTCGTCAGCTCGAGCAAGAAGTTTCAGATTTAGACGCAAGACGTTCTCAAGCCGAGGCGGCACTGAAGACATCTTCCGGAGATGCATCCGAAGCGTTTCGCGCGTTGGAAAATGAAAATTTGCGTCTCGAAAAGCGCGTTAAGCAAACGTGGCAGGCGTTGCAAGGTGCGCACGCAGTGGCGGAACAAACGAAACACGCGGCGAGGGACGCAGTTCGAACGGCAAGACAATCGGCTGCTAGAGCAGAAAAGGAAGCTGCTTTTTATCGCGATCGTGCCGAAAGAGCAGAGGCTGCCAAACTCGAAGCAATGCAACGCGCGGACAACATGATCAACGACGCTCAACAGCAAGCGGATGAATTCGCGAACGAAAAATTGGAAAAGGAGAAGCGGAAGTTGCAAATCTTGGAGGAGAAGTTGCGCGAGGCGCAAATGTTTTCAAAGAAGATCGTTTTACCGAAAGTGAAAAGTCCTCCGAGAGGCTCAAAGCTTCGCGATGTACAAAGCCAACAACAGCAAGAAGAATATTCTATTCCTCCGATGCCGAGAATTAACGTGGGTAAGAAAGAAGACGTTCCATCAAAAAAGCCTGCAGTGAACGACTCGAAGAAGACCACGGCGCAGCTAGACGATGAGATGGCCTCGGCGGATTTAGTCTTGCAAGAATATCACACGAGATCGCGCGAAAATAGCGTTCGCTCTTCCTCGCCGCGTTCTGTAGGATGACGTAATGAATTGATGCTATTCTGTCTATTGTATTATTATATAGGTTAAACTATTTAACGTCTAATCTCTCTATCCTATAACTCCGAAGCGCTCGCATCGAACGCCATGCCGCTTCCCAAGGACGATGTTTTTTTTGTCTTTTCAAAAGTAAATTTCAAGTCTTTTGATCGGAACAATCTCAAGTACAACACGTACACGAGCGGTAACAGTTGAATTATAGCGATGATCACGCGCAAGTAAAACATCTTTGAATTTTTCTCTCTTTTCATCGATTCGTCGTCGTCGTCGTCGTCGTCGTTATCGTCGTCGTCTGGGGCATATTTATTGTTTTTGTCGATGCTTTGAGTGTTTCCGTTTTTAGGCAACGAAGACGCTACTTCCATGAGCTCTTTTGCGATCGTTTCTCCCAGATGTTCAATGCGTAGCTTGCGTTTTCTCACCGCTTCTTCACCACATTTCTCCAAATTTACGACAATTTCTTCAAACGACACCTTCTCGCCTCGCTGCTTGAAAAATCTTTGACAGCCTCGCCACTTCGACAACGCCGCCATCACGTCTTTGTCTTCCGCGTATTTTTTCACGCTCATGAAATTCTCCATCACGTCTTCTACCGCCGCTTTTATCCGTGGTTCGCGCATGCTCGATTGAAAAACTTCGTCCTCGTTCGCTTGAACGATGAAACTAAGGCGTTCTCTTTCCTTTGCGAGCGATTTCAAGCGGGCTTTCTTCTCTTTGAGACTGCCGTCCCCCTCCGCCGCTTCCGATGCAACTTTCACCTTTGAATTCTTCTCCTTCGTCTTCTTCTTCCCCTTCTCTTTCGCGCCTCGTTTCAACAATTCCTCTTCGCATTCCTTAAACTTCCCCGCTCTCGCTAATTCCAACGGTCCAAAACTCTCTCCATCTTCGCCTTCCTCCGACGCTCGATGAATATCTACCTTCCATTCGTCGCACAAGAATCGCACCGCGTGCGCGTTCCCTAACCCAACCGCTAGCATCAACAAACTTCTCCTTTTCTTTGTTTTTTCATTCACTTGGATCTCAAAATACTCCACGTCCACGTCTTCCACTCTCCCATTAAAACGTTGCTTCGCGACTTCTCGTCTCAATCTCTCCGCGACTTTCGGAAACGTTTGCCAATCCGTCCGAGCACACGCGCACTCCACCATCGGAGGTAACCGAAACTGACCCCTCGCCGTGCACACGTCCGGAACTTCCCTCGTCGATGTCGTCGCATCATCAGCGTTGCCACTACTACTCTTCGACGACGATGACAGCAACGCTTCCAAACACTCCAAACTCCCAACTTTTGCGCACATCGACGTCGGCGTCTCCTCCGTTCCGTCCGCGTGGTTCGCGTCCGCCCGAAAGCGTTCGACCAAAACTTTCACCACGTCTGCTCGATCCATCGCGATCGCGTGGAACAAAGCCGTGCGCCCTCTCTCGTCCTCCTGGTCCACCTCGACGGCAAATCTGGAGATTAAATCCTCGCAAATCTTCGCGTGGTTGTTTCTCGCGGCGAGGTGTAAAGGTAACAACGACGCCCTTCCTCTTCCTCCCGCGTTGCCGTTGACGTCGTCGTCGTCCTCAAAGTCTTCTTCCCCAACAACAGACGAAGACGAAACGTCCGCGCCATCTCGGACGGCTTCTTCGAGCAAAGCGCGATCGCCGAGAGCGCACGCGTTGTGAAGTTTCTTTTGCGCCGCGACGATGCGTTTATTTCGCTCGGTGTTCTTCGGAGACATTTTTGGATGGATGGATGGATCGATCGTCGTCTTCTCCGCGCGCTGTTTGTGGACGCCGCGAGACAAAAATATCTTGTCTGATGAAAGCTTTTTTACACGCACAAAAAAAAATGTTGCGCGCGCAATGCGCGATGTTTCGATGCTTTACCGAACGCCAGAGGCGACGAAACTTTGCATTTGGACGCCTAAATTCGTGATCTCGTTTCTCGCCGAGTTTCGGCGCGCGAGAGAAAGACGCGAGCGAGATTTGTTTGTTCGCGATGCGTCATCTCTCTGTCGCAAAAGAAATGTTGCGTGTGTGTGTGTTTTCAATTCCATTCTTTTGGAATAAAAAAAAAGTTTTGGATCGCCGACACTTTTCAACCGCGCGCGCGTCGTGAAAAACAACGACGCGAGAAGAAAAAGAGTAATCATGGGAGAAGGAGGAGACGCGAAATCATCCTCGGAACCGGTCCCGGACGACCACATGAAATCGACCGCGATTGGTCCACCCCCGAACGCGCTTTTAATGACCATCCCTTTCCTCCAATTGGAAAACGGCGCTCGACTGGAACGGGTGCAAGTGTGCTACTCCACGTACGGTCGATTGAACGATAAAGGGGACAACTGCGTGTTAGTCGGACACTCGCTGACGAGCAACAGCAACGTGGACGAGTGGTGGTCGGAATTTCTCGGAAGCGGCGGAGAAGACGACGCGGAGACGAAGTGTTCGTTAAATTTGGAGAAGGATTTCATAGTGTGTTGCAACTACCTCGGGTCGCCGTACGGGACGGCGTCGCCGGTTTCGGAAAATCCGGAAACGCCTGGGAAGATTTACGGGAGTCGATTCCCCGCACCGGTGACGATACGAGATAACGTAAATTTGCAGAAGATGGTTTTGGATCAGTTGAAGGTCACGAAGTTGTCCATGTGCATAGGAGGATCGATGGGCGCGATGTTGGCGCTGGAATTCGCGGCAAGTTTCCCGGAGTTTGTCGAGAAGTTAGTGTTGATCGCCGGGTGTGGGAAACACACCGATTGGGCGATTGGAATCGGAGAGGCACAAAGACACGCGATCGTGAGCGATGTGAATTTCGAAGGCGGAGATTACGATGTAGTATCAGGGGGGCCGAAGGACGGGTTGGCGACGAGTCGGATGATGGCTATGTTAAGTTATCGAGCGCCTGTGAGCATGGACGAGAAGTTCTCGAGGATGAACGTGGAAGGAAGAGAACATCCAGTGAGAGGAGGAGGAGGAGGAGGAGGAGGAGGAGGAAGTGAGAATGAGAATGAGAAAATGAATGATAAGCAGGAGGGTGATGACAAAGCGACGACACAGGATGGAGAACAAACGCAACAGAAAAGAAAATCCTTCGACCACAACAACGTCCCGTATTGGCAAGTCGAGAGTTACCTCCAATACCAGGGCCAAAAGTTCATCCAGCGATTCGATGCCAACTGCTACTTGCAGTTGACGTACACTTTAGATTCCCACGATGTCTCTCGAGGGCGAGAAAACGGCGATTACGAACGAGTCCTCTCAAAACTCACCCACGACACTCTCGTCGTAGGTATTCTCTCGGATGTCCTGTATCCGTTTGCCTTGCAGAGAGAACTCGCCGATTGCATGCCAAACGCGCAGCTATATACCATAGATTCACCTCACGGTCACGACTCGTTCTTGATCGAAATTAATTCGTTAAACGAGGTCATTCGGAGGTGGCGGAACGGTGAGAACGTGGAAGTTCGCGACCCTTGCGAATCTGTCGCGTTATTGGAGGGACAGCAAGATAAAGAACGTCGACAGTCCTCATCGTCACCTTCTACGACAGGTATGGAAGACAACGAAACGCTTAAACGCACAGTCCGTGCTTTACGAGAAGAACTTGCCAGAGTCCACGGAAATCTTCGCGCGCAAACCGCTCGTGCGGATCTTTACTTGCGCAAGTTGCAAGCATTAAACGAGGACGACAGCGACGAGAAAAACAGCAACATTAGCCAACAACCAAAATATGCACACAAGAATAACATCGGTGCGCCTCACGGTGTAATCGTTCTGAACGAACCGGGGTATTTGAATGAAGGCTTTTCGCCTTTATCTTCGTCGCTCTCGGCGCGAGGTCCGGTATTCGGTAAAATTTGCGCGAATAACGGCACCGGTGGCAACGTCAGTGCGTCGAGCAACGGCACGTCACACGCTGGTGTTTAGAATTGATGAAACTTTGTTGTAACAGTACTACTGCTAATTTAATATCTAAAATCAAACTTGAAATAAAACACACATTTATGCTCGCGTGTGTGCTTTTGAGCTTTTCGTTGTGAATTTCGTTCTCAGTTTCCTCTATTTTTTTTGAATTCTCACCCCGTTGCTCTTCATAGAATTTCAAAACGAGCGCTTGCGCGAGAACGAACGCGAAAGAGAGGAAGAGAGGACGAAACGGAGAGCGCGAAAAATGACTCGGCCGCCGCCTCGCTCGTCTTCGTCTCCGCTCGCGTTTGGTCGCGAGCAGCGGGAGCAAAATCAGCAGCAAAAAAAGCAGCCTCGGGAAAAACATCAACGAAATTTGGACGCATTCTTCTACGCGAAGAAGAAGGCGAAGACGGGCGACGACGACGACGACGACGACGAGGAGGAGGAGGACGACGAGGACAGAAGAGGAGCGATCGAAGAAACGACGCCGGCGACGACGACAACGAAGATGAACGACATCGAGGACGAAAACGATAACAGCGAGTCGTTGGGTTTTGAGACTGAAAATGTGAACGCAGTCGTCGAGAGAAGCGACGAGGCCGTCGAGGAGGAGAAGAGAAGAAGGAGAAGAAGGGAGAAAAAATCGAGCGTTTTGAAACGGTGGGCGAGACTGGCGGGAGATGCTTTAGCGCGACACAGAACCGAAGGAGACGAAAAAGAAAAGAATGAAATGAATAGGAAAAGATTCGAGCGGCTGGTGCGGGTGGCGTACGCGTACCGATGTTCGATGAAACGGAAGAAGGAGAGACGCCGCCGCGGTAACAAGACAGGCGTCTTCGGCGGGTTCAGCGCGAGCGAACGCGGACTTCTCGAGCAAAGGCGAACGATGCATAATACGGTTTTGCACGGGATAGCCGAGCGACCGATGTATCTTGCAGGTAGTAGCAGAGCGGGAAACGGTGTTGCGGAGGAAGGAAATGGTGAGATGTTTAATGTGCAGATGGCAAGACAGTTCGAAGAGTTTATGCGTATGCGAGGAGTACCGACGATGGAGTTACCCGAAGAAGACGAAGCAGTGGAGGAGATGATCACGTTACCGAAAGAGTATGGAAGACGAGAAGGTGCGACGATGCGCGCGACGAGTCAAATGTGGTTGCCAAGAGATCAGACCGCGCAGTGGATGGGGAGTGCGGAGAATGTGTTTTCGTGCGTAGAATTTGATAGATTTAGCGGGGGGAAGTTTTTAGCGTGCGCTGGGGGAGGTGGGACGGTTTCGGTTCATCGAACGTCGGATGTGAACCAAAAAGCGTCAGGTGGAGACAATCATTCGTTGTTGTCGAGCATATACGCGCCGGTGTATAAGAAGTTTGTTGCAGATCCTGTGGATGGCATTTTATGGGTGAAAGAAGGTGTGTTGGCGACGGTATCAAAGAGAAGTGATAGGATTTCATTTCACGACGTCGAAAGAGGGAGAATTGGTACAGCTTCTACTTCTCCAACGGAATTGTCTGCAGTAGGAGCAACGACAATGGCGACAAGAAGTAGTCTCCCGATGCCAACACCAACGCATTCTCCTGGATTCAGCGCGTACTCGCAAGCTTTAGTCGTTACTCCGGCGCACAACGCTTCGCACCCATCTGATGTGAGCGACACGCTTGGCATTACATCTATTGCTTCGTGCGACGATGGAAACTGCCTTTTTGCCGCCACAGGCGTTGGGAGCGTCTTCACGTTCGATCTTCGACAGAGAGTCAATCACGTAAGACCGGTTTCCATTTTCAGCTCTCCCACTACGAGTGCCTTGAATTGCGTGAATGTCACGAACGACGGTCAGCTCGTCTGTGCGGCATCTTCTTCGGGCAGAGTTGTTATCTGGGACGCGAGGAAAGCTGTTTATACGCAAGCGAACGAACATCGCGGATTTACTGGAATAAAACCGGACAAGGAGCTCTGTTCGTGGAGCGTGTCTAACATGTTTTCAAAAATCCACGGCAGATCCTTCGCGAGCAAATCTGAAGTCTACTGGGCAGATTTTGATCCGAAAGATCACTCTCGCGTTGCCTTTCATTGCTCCAACGGGCGCACGGGCGTCATTGATATAAAACGAAACAATCACGCGACATCGTCTCTTGGGGTCATCACGCACGCGCATTGTCCACCTAACCCGTGGACCTCTACGGCTCCGACTCACATCACGCAAGATGAGGCCGAGCGATTCGGTGCCGCCGGAGGAGGCTTGACTGCGACTGGAGTAACAATCGCGACGCAAACCGAAACAGAAGAAGCCATCTCCTCGCAAATTACTAAATGGAATGGCCGAGACAAACGCACGTGCTCGTGGTCCATTGACGGGCAAAAGTTAATCGTTCCGAACGTAAACGATTCAGGAATTCTCATTTTAGACGTCATGGCGAATAACCCGAAGTCGTATCAGTGGATTGATGACAGAACTGCTGTGATGCAGGAGACGAGAACGGCGAAGCTTTGGAATATTGACGACGACGACGACGACGACGACGACGCTCAAAACGACGCGGAAGGAGGAACGTACGAGGAGTGGGAGGATGAAGAGGGCGATCACTGCCCCGGTTACGGCCACAAACCTATCGCCCCACCTTTGTGCAAGCAAGAAACCATTCTATCCGCAGTTGCCGCGCATCCAACGTGCGACTTTGAGTACTGTGCTGGCGGTTCCAACACGCTGAGCTACTTTCGTTTTTGCACGCAGCGCGCATAAGCTTTTTAGGTGAAATTTTGTGTGATATTCTTCCGAAGAATATATAGATATTAGATACGCATGCTATAGTTCAAAGAGCTTTCTCTTTCTCTCTGTCTCTCTAACAACAACTACTCTTATTACCGCCTTTCGCGGTCTCTCTCAATCTGACCGTTCCACCACCCCCGCCGCTATTATTTCCCGTCGCACTCTTACTCTCTCCCACGCAGCTCCTCGCCATGGCGCTAAACGCCTCCTCCACTCTCAACCCACTCTTAGCGCTCGTCTCAAAAAACGGCACCCCGAACTCCTTCGCCAACGCCATCCCCCGGTCTTTCGTCACTTTCCTCTTCGACTCTTCGCAATCGCATTTGTTCCCGATCAGGCACACTTTCACGCCTTCGCTCGCGTGCGCCTCGATATTCCGCATCCAATTTCTCACATTCTCAAAACTCGTTTCATCCGTCACGTCGTACACCAACAAAACCCCGTGCGCGCCTCGATAATACGCCGCCGTGATCGTTCTAAACCGCTCCTGCCCGGCCGTGTCCCATATTTGCATCTTAACCTTCTTCTGATCTAAGTTTATCGTTTTGATTTTAAAGTCGATGCCAATCGTGGTTATGAACGAGGTGGTGAATTTATCGTCCGAGTACCGGAGTAAAAGGCACGATTTCCCGACGCCACTGTCGCCGATGAGTAAGAGTTTTACCAAGACGTCGAACGGTTTGCCGTTGTTGTTGTTGTTGCTCGATGACGACGACGATGATGGTGGAGCCATTGTTTAAAAAAAGAGCGTGTGTATGTAGTTGCTTTGACTGGTAAAAAGGGCGTGTTCCCCTGTGAAAAGCGCTTGAAGAAGTAAACCCTAAACCCTAAACACCCTAAACACCAAAAGCGTCGTTCAATAATTTAGAAACGTGGAGTCGAAAAAACCGCGAGAAAAAAACACGCGCGCGCGAGAATAAGGAAAGAAAGAGAGACAGAGAGAGTCTCGGCGGCGTTCCTTCCTTCGTCGATCGTTCTCGCGTTCATTCTTTCTCTCTCTCTCTCTTTCTCTCTCTGTGTGTGTGTGTGTGTGTGCATGCGTTCGCCCTCTCGAATAACGAATTGGAAACCACTAATCAATTCCATTAAACGCGCGCGCGCGCAAAGAGTTCCCCCCACCTCACCACTTCTTCTTCTTCTTCTTCTTCTTCCCCTCTGAGCGTTTGGTGCGATATCGAGAGACAAAAATGTTGCACGCGCAACTCGTCGGCTACGCGTGGGCTTTTTCCGCGGCGTTGGGAAACGGCATCCAAGATAATCTGAGAAAATACGCGACGAAATCGGTGAAGAATCCCATGCACGTGGTCGCGCTGATGGAAACGTTGAACTGCTTCACGTTGTTTCTGTTTCTGGGCTTCACCGGGAGGTGGGAGTCGATATCGAGGGTGAAAAACGACGACGACGCTCGAACGCATTTGATTATATTGGCATCTATATCTGCTCTGATTAAATGCGTGGGGTCTGTAGCGTTTCAGAGAGCGTTGCAGTTGACGCCGATAAGTTTGTGCGCGCCGTACATGGCGTTTACGCCTTTATGGTTGCTCGGTTTGTCGTTTTTTATCGTTCACGAAATACCGAGCGCGAGAGGAGTGTTCGGCGTAGTGGTCATGACGGGAGGGGCGTACGGGTTGAACAGCGCCGCTGCGGGGAGTGCGTCGTCGTCATCGTCGGAAAGTCGGAGTAGCGGTTTTAGCAGCGGGAATAGAAACGGTAGCGATGGTAGTCTTTCGATGATTGAGAATAATTGTAAAAATAATAATAATGCTAGCGGAGGCAGTGATGCAGATAACATCAGCGCAGTGATGGCGATGTCGAAGACCAGGGCATCGAAAAAAGAAGGCGTAGTGAAAACGATTCGCCGAGCTGTTCGGGAATCGTTGGGAAAACAAGCGTTGGCGTTGAGAAAACAGCCGGGAAGTTTAATCGCTTTCGGGGTCGCTGGTTTGTGGGGATTAACGAGCGACATCGATAAGCTCGGGAAAAACGCATCTGCGCATTCTGGTGGTTTTATCGTGTACGTGACGTTACAGAGGATTTTTATGGCTGCTCCTTTGGGAGTGATCACGGCGGCGAAAAATCCGGAGGCGTTTGGGTACTTGAAAAATCCAAAGACGCTTTCGATTTTGTTCGGCATGGGTTTATGCGAGCTGTATACCGTGGTGGCATATTTGCACAGTTTGGAGCATTTGTTTACGAGCTACGCGGTGGCAGCAAAGAGAAGCGGGATCTTGTTGTCCGTGCTTGGTGGAGCCATTATGTTTAAAGAGCCGATTGGGGATCGTTTGCCGTACGTTTTCGTTATCATCATAGGCATGATGTGCATCATTCTCGCCGACGAGTACTAGAGGGAAGAAAAGCACGAGCGACGATAGTTAGGAATAGGAAATAGCTGCATTTTTACAAGGTGTACCATTTAGATATTCATAAAGTTATTAAGGCAAGTCATACAAGTCATTAGAGAAAAAAGACAGCGTCTTCACCGTCTACATACCGAAATTTTATCTGACAAAGGCGAGTATGCCCCCGTGCGAGTTCTTGAAGCTAATATGCCAATGGCTTGAAATCTCGCCCCAAAACATGTAATTATTATCGCCATCCTGATCATTATTATTAGTATAGCCAACCGCATGAGCGTCACCCGCATTAATCCAAGGATCTTCGTTCGATCCGTCCCTAAAAAGATAATGCCCTTTGGTATTTTCTTGGTTTTGACCTTGAAAATTGCCCGAGGAGGCAACGAAGTCAAAGGTGCCCGATGTCGTAGTTGTTGAAAACGCAATGTCTTCGAGTTTAAACACGATCCAATACTCTCCATCTCCGGTTTTAAACATAATATCAGTCACGTCTTGCCCAGAATAATCTCTCCAATAATCACCAACCTCGCCCGTTGCCGAATACTCGCCGTACGAATAACTCAAATTCAACCAAGAATTTTGACCAGAGTCGCCAGAAAACCAGTTTCCGCTCGCCGGCGCCGACGCAAAGGACATCCATCCACCGCCCGCTGTTTCTAAATCGCAGTAAATTTGTGTCGGGACCCCATTCACATTAATATAGTACGTACCACTCGGCAGCCCGCTGAGGTCACGAAAAACGTACACAGAGCCAGAATTTGAAGGACCGTTAGTAGTGTCGGGACCGTCGTCGTCTCGTGCCCCAATCAATACCGTATCGCCGTACAGAGAAACAGAAGCACCGAAAAAGTCATTCTCGGCAGCATCGCTCGCGTAGAGTTTAAATTGTTCCGTGAATGTCCCATCAGTGGTCGACCGCATAAACGCGTACACAGAGCCAGATCCTGATTTGCTCTCGTCGGAGCCGTCGTCAAACCATGCCCCGACCAACGCAGTGTTACCATGCAAAGAAACAGAAACACCGAAATTATCACTTGCAGCCGCATCATTCGCGTACAGTTGCGATTGTTGCGTAAACGTCCCATCAGCGCTCGGACGCGTAAACACATACACCGAACCAGAATCTTGAAAATTGTTATCAGTGTTAGTCGCTCCAATCAATGCCGTGTTGCCGTACAAAGAAACAGAACAACCGAAATTATCATTAGTTGCCGCATCGCCCGCGTAGAGTTGCGAATGTTGCGTAAACGTCCCGCTAGTGATCGAAAGCGTAAACACGTACACAGATCCAGAATCTTGTACGAGAACGTTACCGTCGTCGTAACCGTCGTCACCACACGCTCCAATCAATGCCGTGTCGCCGTACAAAGAAACAGAACAACCGAAGACATCACTCTCATCAGCATCATTCGCGTAGAGTTGCGAATCTTGCGTAAACAACCCGCTAGTGCTTGAATGCTTGAACACATACACCGTTCCAGAAGTTGTCAAGCCAGAAGAGGCGTGATTAGGTGCGCCAATCAATGCCGTATCACCATACAAGGAAACAGAAGAACCGAATAGATCAGCCGAACCAGGACTACTCGCGTAGATTTTCGAATGGTACGTAAACGTCCCATCGGCGCTCGGACGCGTAAACACGTACACGGATCCAGAATTAAGACCTTCATCGTCGTCATTATACGCTCCAATCAATGCCGTGTTGCCGTACAAAGAAACAGAAACACCGAAACCATCACTCTGAGCAGCATCGCTCGCGTAAATCTTTGGCTGATTCGCATCTTCGACGAGAGACGTGAGGAATGACGGTGGTGGCGGACTCGGCGGACTTGGCGGCGGCGGCGGACTCGGCAGACTCGGCGGCGGACTCGGCGGCGGCGGCGGCGATGGAGGCGGCGTGTATCGATATTTCACTCGTAAGAGTCTCTCTCTCAACTCCGCCGCCTTCTTCCTCAACTCCGCCAATTTCTTTTCCAAGTCGACGTCCTCGTTCTCACCTTGCGCGAACAATATCTTTCTCACGACTAAATTGTTAGCGCTCGCGTTCGCGTATGATACGAGTTTCGCGCGCGTGCGCACCGCGTTCACGTTTACGTGAATTTCCCGTTCATCTTTCGATACGAGGACGGTTTTCTCACTTTTGCCATCGGGATGGGTGATGATCTCATTCATTGGTTTCATTTCGCGCGCTTGTGCTGCAGGGGCGTTTCTTTCAATGACGTAGCACCCGTCGTACACGCACTCAGCTCTGTACGAAAGTTTCCCGTCGGAAGCGCAGTGCGTCTGCTTACCCCCGTTCGCCAACACGAAACCTTCCCCGCACGAAGGTTTACACGTTTCACCTATCGGTAAAGTCGAAGTGCAATTACCAACATCACCGCTCTTCGGTGCCTCCGACGCGTCGCAGTGTGTCGGTGATGATGATGTGGTGGTTCCTTGCGTCGTCGTCGTCGCCATAACCGAGTGATTCTCGACCAAACGCTCCAGTCCAAGAATCACGCACAGCGAAATCACCACCAACGCAGTCGTCGTCGTCGTCTCAGAGTTAAAATACCATCGCGGTCGGCGCGGCGACGCGCGCACCTTATTTCTCGACGTAAAGAAAGAGCGCATTTTTGAAAAAAGGTTCAAATTCGCTCGCGCGCGTCTCTGTCTCTGTTTCTTCCGCTAAAAGCTTCGTATCGCTTAAAGCGCCACGAGAGAGATTCTTTGAAGGTTAACTCCGCTCGTTTTTTACACGAAATGCAAAGATCGAGTTTTTGACTCGTCCTCTCTCTCTCTCTCTCTCTCTCAAACGCGTTTTCCTTTCTTCGTATCGCGCGCTTCGCGTCCGCTCCTCTCGTCGCAGATCGATCGCGCGGAGGAAGAGACGAAAGAAAAAGAAAACACAGAGTTTCTTCTTTGTTGTTGCGAGTGATTCGTTGTGGGGATCGTCTCCCCTCGCTCAGGAGTGTGTGTGTGCTGAAAACGGGGGAAAAAAAATTTGGACTCGCGTGTACCTTCTTCCGGAAGGAGCCAAAAAGGAGGGGCTTGGATTTTCTCGGGCGAATAATAATAACGGCGAACGAATAATAATATTAAACACACCGTCGCGAATTCCAAGAGATTATTGATTCTCTCTCGCGCGCGCGGATCGCAGCGACGGTATTTTTTTTCAAAAAGCAACAACACGTATCAAAACATAAGTAATTAAAACATTAGGCTATCTTCCCTCGCTCTCTATCTCGCTCTACGCATAGCATCTAACTCTCTATCTACGTATAAAAATTCACATCTCTTTTATTCTCTTTCTCTCTTTCTCTCTTTCTCTCTTTCTCTCACTCTCTCTCTGTCTCTCTAATATCAACGCGGAATTTAGAGGAGATACTACAACTCTTCGATCAAGTCGTATCGAATCAACTTCGTGTGCGAACCGACGACGGCCAAGGAGACGTAATACATAATCACGCTGAAAGCGACTCCTAATAAGCCGACAACGATGGTGATTTTCTTGGCGAAAAACATGACGATGAAACAACACACCAAAGGTGGCGCGCAGTATAAGTGAAGCCAAATGCCGTTCAGAGGTATTCGGTAAGGTCTCTTCATCGCCGGCGCGACTTCTCTCAGTTTTAACAACGCGGCGAATTTCATCACCGTCGTCGCGCAGTAAAACCACATCTCCAACTCCGCGAGGACCTCGAAAGGTACTAAAAACAACATTGTCATCAATACCGCATTCATAATCATCGCCGCGTACGGGTTGTTATTCTTCGGATCGACTTTCGCGAAGATTTTCGGCAAGGTGCCCACCACCGCCATGCCGTACGTGATGCGACTCGTCGTCGACAACAACGTGCAGAGCAAACCGACCGTACTAATCGCCGCTCCGATTAAAAAGACCAACTCCAAAGCTGACCCACCAATCAATTTCGCAACTTCCGTAAACGTCCCGTCTTCCCATTTCGTCGGGTCTGCCAACACGGAATATCCAACCGCGATGCTCAAAAAATCAATCATCAGCGCCAATCCCATGGCGGTGAACATTGCTCTCACGAACGTTTTGCTCGGATTTTTCACCTCTCCGGCGCAACTTCCCAACAAATCGTACCCCGCAGTCGACCATAACAAAATGATCAAAAAAGTGTGCCAATCCGGTCCGAATGTACCGTCGGACATTTCGTGTTGCGGCATGATTGTATCCGGCCCAAAACACGCGCCAAAATCCAGCTTGGGAAACCCAATCGCCACCAACGCGATGAATGGTCCTAAACTCGCCACCGCAAACAAAACGCTCGCGTTGGCGACCATTTCCATCCCATACATGTTTATTGCCACGACCACGCCCATCAACACGAGGCCAAACGGCACCCTCAACTGCTCGTTATACATCTTCTCCCTCGCCTGCCCAAACGCCGGCTCGAGATAGTCCAAAAACAAGACGGCGAACAAGCCGCCTTCAAACACTCCCGAAATCAACGACCAGTGCCCGTTCAAAAAAGACCAAAACGGCCCGAACGCTCTGTCGATCCACAAAATGTGCCCGCCGTTTTCTGGCAACGCCGAGGACAATTCCGCCGTCATCAGCGCCAGCGGCGCGGACCACAGCAACCCAGCCACGAAAACCATCAGAAGCGTGATTTTCGCACCGGCTGCCCCGACGGCGTCTTCAAACCCGTACGGCCCTCCCGCGACGGAAGAGAACGCGAACAAGACCAGTTTACCGAACGTCAGCGTTCGTCGTTTGTTCGCGAGCTGCTGCTGATCCTCGAACGTTTGATTGGCTTCGTCATCAAAATCATCTTGCTTATTATTTGATGATGACACCAACAAAGAGGCACCCACTCCGGCGTTCGTTTCCCCCAGCTTTTCGCTCATTTTTTGGGAGAGAAAAATTTAACAAACAAACAAACCTCTCTCTCTCCCAAAAACTTGCCCTCTCTCCCGCGCTGTCACGAAAAGAGACACACTTACAGAGAGAAAAAAACAGCCGCGCTGGCGCAGATGAGGTCTCCTTCTCTCTCTCTCTCGAGAAAAAAGAGTTTGGTTTGGAGATAAGAGAAGGGGTGTGGTGGGCAGCTTTTGGGAAAAAAGAAATAATGTCGATTTTTCTTTTCTTTTTGTGGTCCAAAAACTTTTTTGTTGTGTTTTCATTTTTTTTAAGCAAGTCGGCGGGCTAAAAACACATCAAGACGAAAGAGAGAAAAGAGATTTTGCGCTTTTGGCGGCATAAATAAACTCTTTTCTTTTTTGCTTGTTGCACACGCGCGCGCATTTAATAACATAAACACGAAAGAAAAGAAAAGATGGCGTCCATGGGCGACGACCAGGAGGAGAACATCGAGATGTGGAAGATTAAGAAGGTGAGTGTCCCCTGCGCTCGAGCGCTCTTTTTTTTTACTACTCCTTTTTTTTTTGGATGTGTGTGTGTGTCGGCGAAAGCCCCGATGATGGGATGATGGCTTTCTTATTTTTATTCTTCTCGCGCTCTCTCTGTCTTACTTGCAAACGCGCGAAACGAAGAGAACGCGCGTCTTCGCTCATCTCTTTCCTTCTCTTTTTGTGCGCGCGAGCATTCGCTGACCTTTTTCTTTTTTGCGATAATACTATAATAAAATAGTTAATCAAAGGCTTGACGGAAGCCCGGGGAAATGGCACCTCGATGATTTCTCTCGTCATTCCACCGAAAGGCCAGGTGAACTTGGTGAACAAGATGCTCACGGACGAAATCGGGACCGCGTCGAACATCAAGTCGCGCGTGAACAGGTTGTCCGTGCTGAACGCGATCGGTTCCGCGCAGACGAGGTTGAAGCTGTACA
>Ga0255757_10001008_pt1 | contig 27756 bp, 18 predicted proteins | sample 071ome_27_FD_179957 | JGI IMG/M metagenome (GOLD analysis project Ga0255757, IMG submission 179957) | Coastal salt marsh microbial communities from the Groves Creek Marsh, Skidaway Island, Georgia - 071409AT metaG (version 2) | ecosystem: Environmental > Aquatic > Marine > Intertidal zone >...
TTGGCATTCATGCGCTCTTTGGCACCGCACTCACCTTCCATATTGTGTCGATCTTTTCGGAAGCAGGTCGAGATCAGGCTGAGGCCTTTGCCTATTTCTTGCCGGCAGCGATTTTTTCAACCTCGGTCAATCTTGTGGCGAGCAGTGTTGTCGACCGAATGACGCTTAAGCCTTTTCTCATCATGATGTTGATCGCATTTATCACTGGCGCGGTGGGTCTGCTCAATTTGGTTGAAAACTGGGGGTTTTGGATGCTTGCCGCGGGGTTTGGCGCTGGGGGCGGGCTCTGGGGCGTCATATCGAACCTCGCGTTTATTCGATTCTTTGGCCCCCTTCATTTGGGTGAGGTGAGTGGTTTTAACACCTCGGTGACCGTATTTGCGAGTGCCATTGGTCCAGCGCTTTTCAGTCTGGCGCTCGATGGTCTTGGTTCCTATGCCGGCGCAATCTACCTTTGTCTCGCCTTTCTTGTCGTGCTGGTCGTGCTCGCCGTGGTAGTGGAGCAACCGGAAAAGGTCAGCACCAACCCTTAGTGACGAATTCTGATAGTTTGGCTCGATGTCAAAGCGCGGCTTTGAGTTTAGATCAATAAGCTACTGCCAGGGCCGAAAAGGGTGACCTACCAAAACCAGAGCAATACGCGATGGCTTTGGGGTGCTCCTTGACCGAGAGGTCGCAGTCTCAAGCACTTGGACTGATCTGATCGAGGTTGAGCGGACGAAATCGGCCCGTTCCTTGCATCACTAGTCTGTAATAGCCGTTCAGTGCGCATTCGATGATTCAAATTGGCACCGCTGCGCTCTTCAGCCAGTCCACGAAGTCGCGCGAGGGTCGTTCGATAGGGTCTTGAAGCGAAACGCACGGCACGGCTAACCAACCATCAGACAAGGAGGTCGCTAAATGGTGTGGCTAGATCAATGTGAAGTAAGGCGAGCGCTACCGCTCCTATGTGTATCAAGCGTAATCGAAGGCAAATTAGCCCGATCAGTTTATGGCTCGGCCATCAGATTAAGAGGAACTGTTGGGCGCGGCGCTGCACCAAAATCGATATTGGTGGTCGATTCTGGGGCAAACAGATGAGTGGCTCCCATCAGGGCGTCCTGATCAGTACCGATCTAGACGGTACGCTGCTCGATCATCGCGATTACGGGTTCGAAGGCATTGCCGATGTCATCCGGGCGCTGGCGCGAAGAGGGATCCCGGTGGTGTTCAACACCAGCAAGACGATAGCGGAATGCCAAAGACTGGCGGCGCAATTGGGGTCAAGGGCCCCCATGATTGTTGAAAATGGGGCGGGCATCCTATTTCAGCCCGATGATCCTCAGTTCGACTTTTCCAGACACTCAAGCGAGGAGCGGTCAGACGACTGGCGATTGATCCGTTTGGGTTGCGATCTTGGACAACTCTTGGCCTTTAAATATGCGTTTTGTCCCGAAACACCTGACTTGGTCTCGAGCTCAGTGGTGGAGATGGAAGCTGCCACCGGTCTATCCGGTGAAGCCCTAGAGGCAGCCCGGGCCCGGCAGTTCTCGCTACCGATGTTGCTTAAAGGTGATGAGTACCCCCGCATTGAAACCAAAGCGTTCGAATTTGGGTTTCGTATCGAATCCGGCGGGCGGTTTAAAACGCTGCAAGGGCGCCACGACAAGGGCACCGCGCTTGATGTCGTTAAACGAGCGTTCAGCCAGCCAGAGGGGTCCCAGTTGACGCTGATTGGACTGGGTGATGCGCCCAACGATCAACGCATGCTAGAGGCGGCTGATGTGGCCGTCGTGGTGAAAAGAGGCGGCGCCCACCAGGTTCAACCTCAAGCAGCCAAGGTCTTTCGAACAGAAAGTGAGGCACCACAGGGCTGGGTTGAAGGCGTGGCGAATGCCATCGCTTGGCTTTCTAGGAAGCATGCGAGTCCCTCCTCGATTTCAGTCACGAATCAGTACCGAACTCTCAGACAGCGGGCGAATTGGAAAGATGTGAATCTGTCCGCGAAAGATTTATTCAAGTTGGGTCGCAGTTAGACCCGAGCAAGGAAGGAGCCCATGGCCGACAGTTTTCAGCATGGCGCAGTGACAACGCTGCACAACATCACTCAGCGATCAATTGAGGAAATCGAGGCTGAATTGCAAGCGTTTTCAGCGGTTAGACCAATGGCGCTGATTTTGCCGTCTCTCTATAGCGAGCTTGAGCAGCCCGCGTTGCATCACATCGTGGATGAGCTCAAATCAGTGAGCTATCTGAATAGCATCACGATTGGCCTCGATCAAGCGACAGAAACACAGTATCGGCATGCGCTTTCGTTTTTTAAGCAATTGCCGCAACGCGTGAATGTGCTTTGGAACGATGGGCCCCGATTGAAATCAATCCACGATCAACTGAGTCGTGCGGGGGTGGCGCCGACCCAATTGGGCAAGGGGCGAAACGTGTGGTACTGCATGGGCTACACACTCGCTAACCCAGATGTTGAGGCGGTCGCGCTACATGACTGCGATATCAAGACCTATGACCGATCCATGCTTGCCAGGCTGATTTATCCGGTCGCCAATCCGAGCTTTCGCTTCCAGTTTAGTAAGGGTTTTTATGCAAGAGTGGGGAACGATACTCTTGGCGGGCGAGTGTCCAGGCTCCTTGTGACCCCGCTCGTACGGGCGCTCAAACATAGCCTCGATCCCAGCCATCATGAATACCTTAATTTTCTTGACAGCTTTCGGTACCCCTTAGCGGGCGAATTTTCCATGCGCAGAGACGCGATGAAAGGGCTCAGGATCCCGAGCGATTGGGGGTTGGAGGTCGGCGTCTTGGTCGAAATGCTGCGCAACTATTCGACCCGCCGCATCTGTCAGGTCGAGATTGCAGATATTTATGATCATAAACATCAGAAAGTATCGAAGGACAACGATCAGGGCGGATTGTCCAGAATGTCAATTGATATTGCCAAAGCCCTGTTCAGAAAGCTCGCAACTGACGGCGTGACATTTAGTCAGGAAGGGTTTCGCACCATTAAGGCGACCTACCTGCGGGTGGCACTGGATCTCATCGACAGTTATCGCTGCGATGCCGAGATGAATGGACTCAAGTTAGACCTTCATGCCGAAGAACAAATTGTTGAACTGTTCGCCGAAAATCTGATTAAAGCCGGCGACGCGTTTCTAACCCGCCCCATGGATCAACCCTTCGTGCCACACTGGACTCGGGTGATGAGCGCAGTTCCCGATGTTTTGCATCAATTACGGGAAGCGGTGGCGCTCGATCAAAGGGATTACGGAACCGCCCGTGCAGCTTGACCCTTTCTCGGCGCTTACTGAGCGTGTCTTGGATCATCTCGTCGCGATCTACCCCGAGGAGGATTGCCAAGTCTTAGCCAGGCGGTGCATTCAGCTTATGGGTTACCGGGGCCGAATTGAAGCGCCAGCAGGGCATCGAAATGCGTGGTCTGAACGAGATGCCTTGGTCATCTGTTACGGCGATAGCGTGGTTTCGGCAAGTGAGCCCCCGCTTCAAACGTTGGCTAGAGTCCTAGAGGCGCGAACCGAGGGGCTCTTTTCTACGGTTCATTTGTTACCGTTTTTTCCCTACAGCTCCGACGATGGGTTCTCTGTCATCAATTACCGCCAAGTGAACGAGAGTTTGGGTGACTGGGATGACGTCAATCGGTTTGCGCAGCGTTATCGCCTGATGGGTGATTTGGTGATGAATCATTGCTCGGCGAGAAGCCAATGGTTTCAGCAGTACACAGAGGGCAACTCTCCAGGTGCGCACTACTTTATTGAAGCCTCTGAGAATGAGGACGTATCTCAAGTCGTTCGCCCGAGATCGTCTCCGCTTTTCAAAAAGACGCGGACCGCGACTGGAGAGACGTTCGTTTGGTGCACATTCAGTCACGACCAAGTCGACTTAAATTACGCAAACCCCGAGGTGTTGTTGGAGATGATTGGCATTCTGGCCTTCTATCTCGATCAAGGCGTGAGCGTATTTCGCTTGGACGCAGTCGCCTACATCTGGAAAACACCTGGCACGGGTTGCGTTAACCAACCGCAAACGCACGAGATTATCAGGTTACTGCGAACGCTTATTGAGCATCGAGCGCCTGACGCGGTGCTGATCACTGAGACTAATCTGCCTAATCGAGAAAACTTATCGTACTTTGGCAATGCCAATGAGGCGCATTGGATTTACAACTTCACGCTGCCTCCGCTCGTGCTCCATGCGGTGACATTTGGGCAATCGAGATATCTGAATCAGTGGATGATGAGTATGCCGCCAGCGCAAGATGGCACGGCATACCTGAACTTCGTGACCTCGCACGATGGGATTGGCCTTAGGCCAGCTGAGGGCATTTTGCCGGAGTTAGAACGCCTATCCCTGATCGATGTAATGAAGACGAAAGGCGGGCTGGTGTCTGTTCGGGAAATGGCGGGGGAGCTCGTACCCTATGAACTCAATATCAGTCTGTACTCAGCCTGTGCATCAGAGGCGAGTGATGAGGTTTCACAAGTTGATAAATTCCTCCTTATACATGCGTTGATGTTTGGCTTGGAGGGTGTGCCAGCGGTTTACTTCCCTAGTCTGTTCGCAACTCCCAATGCGACAGAGCGAGTCGAGGGTACGGGGCACAATCGCGCCATCAACCGTCCCGCGTGGACAGCCGGAGAAATTGATGAGGCGCTCAAGAATGATGGTGCGCAGTGTCAAGTTCTCGAGGGGCTCAAGACATTACTTCGGGTTCGTCGTGCGCAGCCTGCGTTCCACCCGAATGCGACCCAATTCACGATGCACGTCGGTGACACGCTGTTTGCCTTTTGGCGTCAAAGTCGCCAGCGGGAGCAAAGCATTTTTTGTTTGCATAATTTAACCGGGCAAGATCAAACCGTGCCGCTATCCCAACTAAATTTGATTGCAGGGGAAGCGTGGGCCGATTTGATCAGTGGCGAGGCGCTTCACGAATACGACAAGGCATTACATTTCAGGCCGTATCAAAGTCGCTGGATTTCGAACTTGATGCCCGCACGCCTGGCAGGCTGATGTGGTTGCTCTTGATTCCCTAGATTGGTCGATCATCGCGGGTTACCTCGCGGCGATGATAGGTCTGGGCTGGTGGCTGTCTACATCTCAATCGACTGCGGAGGACTACTTTTTAGGGTCAAGGCAGCGAGGCCCATGGTCGATCTCGGTTTCCGTATTGGCGACGCAATGTTCAACCAACAGTATCCTGGGTGCCCCTGCGTTTGTGGCGTTTGTGGGCGGAGGAGGTCTCGTTTGGCTGCAGTATGAGCTCGCCGTACCTCTGGCTATGGTGGTGCTGATGCTCTGGGTCTTCCCAGCATTATATCGGCGTCGTGAATTCTCGATTTATGGCTTGCTGGAGGCGCGATTTGATCGCGCGACGCGCGCTTGGATCAGCGGCATATTTCAGATTGCTCGGGTTTTGGCTGCCGCGATCACAATTTATGGTGTAGCGTCTATCATCTCATTGGTCACGGGGTTGACGTTTCTTCAGTCGGTTCTCATTTTTGGTCTGGTCACCGTGGTTTACGACTACTTCGGCGGCATCAATGGCGTGATCTTCTCAGATGTCATTCAAATGTTGGTCTTGGTTGGCGTCTTGCTTTGGTTGTTCGCGACTCTGTGGTTGGGAGAAAACAGCCCCATCGCTTGGCTGGGGGTAGTTGATCCCGATCGGGTTCGGATCTTTGATTTCTCGGGCCATGGATTGGGTGACGGCAATGACTTTGGTTTTTGGCCGATGTTGTTTGGCGGATTGTTCTTGTATGTCGCCTATTACGGTCTCGACCAAAGCCAGGCGCAAAGGTTGCTGACGGCACAGTCAGAACGCTCAGGCCAATGGGCGTTGGCGTTGAATGGCTTTTTGAGACTGCCGCTGGTCTGTCTTTACTGCGCACTTGGGGTTGGTCTTGCGATGTACGCGAGCGAAAACCCGCAATTTATCGATCTCTTGCCACAAAAACCTTCCGGGCCCGATTTTAATATGGCTTTGCCTCGGTACATGATCGAAACCCTAGGGCCGGGTTGGCTGGGTCTCGCCTTCATTGCTCTTTTAGCGGCCGCCATGTCATCACTTGATTCTGTGTTGAACGCCCTGAGCGCCACCACAGTGAGTGACTTTTTGATGCCGAGTCGGTGGGGGCATCGGCAACCTAAATCTCGATGGATAGGGATCGCCAAGGTCATGACGCTCCTTTGGGGCAGCCTTGCGATGCTGCTGGCGTTTTGGGTGGATGACATTTCGCCATCGATCCTGGTGGCCATCAACAAAATAGGCTCGTTGTTTAACGGACCCATCCTGGGGGTTTTTGCCCTCGCTTTATTGACTCGCAGGGTAACGGGTCGCGCAGTGCGAATGGGGCTGGTTGTGGGATTCGGCGCAAACCTCCTGACTTGGCTACTCTTGCCAGGTGTTTCTTGGCTCTGGTGGAATGTCCTTGGTGCGCTGGTGTGCATCGCCACTGCGGCTTTGTTTTCCCTAATCTCCCGCACATCTGGGCATGGTTCGTGGCCCCTCTCGGATCCGACAGTTCGTGGTGTCTCCTTGCTTGGTCAGAGCCGGACATTGGTGATGGGACTCTGCGGTTACTTCGTCTTTATGGTGCTGGTGTTCAGTCAACTAGAGCCATTCGTTGACTGGGTCGCGGGAAGCAAATCATGAGCGTTCGATTCAAGATTTGATTTACGCTCCATTGATGCCTCACCTAAGATATCGATCGCTGATGCCATCGGTCAAAGGAAAGGGGAAGCATGATCAAACAGTTGCAAGATAAGACATTACTCCGAGAGCAGGCCTACATAAATGGGGCATGGATTGCCTCAGATTCTGGCGAAACCGTTGCTGTGGTGAATCCATCGACGGGCGAAACGGTGGCCAAGGTGCCACGCTGCGGTGGCGAGGAAACCGCACGCGCGATCGAGGCAGCAAATCGTGCATTGAAGCCCTGGCAGCGAAAAACCGCGAAAGCGCGTGCCGATCTTTTGCGCGCTTGGTTTGACGCCATGATGACACATCAAGAAGATCTTGCGATGATCTTAACGGCTGAGCAGGGTAAACCTCTGGCCGAAGCGCGCGGTGAAATCGCCTATGGCGCAGGCTATATCGAATGGTTTGCTGAGGAAGCCAAACGAATTTACGGGGACACCATCGCCCCGCCCTCAAACGATAAACGCATCGTCTGTATCAAGCAGCCGATTGGTGTTGTCGCCTGCATCACCCCTTGGAATTTCCCCAATGCGATGTTGACGCGAAAGCTGGCACCCGCGCTAGCCGCAGGTTGCACGGTGGTGTGTAAACCGGCCAATGCCACACCCCTTTCAGCTTATGCGATTGCCGAACTCGCACATCGCGTGGGCATCCCACCTGGGGTCATTAATGTGGTTACCGGCAATACCGCCGCCATTGGCGCTGAAATGACTTCGAACCCCGTGGTCAGGAAACTCAGTTTCACGGGGTCCACCGAGGTTGGAAAGGAACTAATGGCCGCGTGCGCGGGCACCATGAAGCGCACCTCCATGGAGCTTGGGGGCAATGCGCCGTTTATTGTGTTTGATGACGCGGATCTAGATGCGGCGGTCCAAGGCGCTATATTGAGCAAATTTCGTAATGCGGGTCAGACCTGTGTTTGTACCAATCGGATTCTTGTGCAAGCGTCCATTGCGGATGCCTTCATCGAAAAGTTCCGAGTCGCCGTGGCGGAACTCTCAGTGGGCGATGGCTTCGCTGATGGCGTAACCATCGGCCCACTGATTGATCAAGGCGCGGCAAACGATGTGAAGACATTCATCGAGGACGCGGTTGCCCGCGGCGCTGAGGCTTGGGTTTCGAGTCACCATCAAAACGTTCGAGGTGGCAGCTTCATCGCGCCAACGATCCTTACCCGTGCATCCAAGGAGATGCGAGTGTTCTCCGAGGAGATCTTTGGCCCCGTGGCGCCAATTTTCGTTTTCGACTCGGAGGAAGAAGCGATCGAGCTCGCCAACGATACCAATGTAGGCCTTGCGTGTTACTTCTATGGGCGAGACATCGGGCGGATCTGGCGGGTTGCCGAAGCGCTAGAGTACGGCATCATCGGTATAAATGAGGGGCTGATCTCGAATCCGATGGCGCCCTTCGGTGGGGTAAAAGAGTCCGGGCAGGGACGAGAGGGTTCAAAGTATGGCTTGGATGATTACCTAGAACTTAAGTACCTCTGCATGGGCGGAATCGAGTAGGGGGAACTAAACCAACTGCACCTAGGAATCTGCGCACAAATCAATTAAGTAAGCGGTCAAATGTTGGCTGTGTGAAGCCAGGCATCGGACCGATGACACCTCGAAGAGACAGATATCTGTAAGCGCTGGAGGTGAGCCCATGGAAGCGTATCGTCATTGAACTCGGTTAGATAAACGCGTATACAGAGATCTGGTTGTTCCACAGTAAAAGAGGACCACGCTATGAAGGCTGCCGTTTTTCAAGAAGCGCACAAACCGCTCACGATAGAAGATGTCGATATTATTGATCCCCGCGCGGGTGAAGTGTTGGTGCGTACCTCGTGCTCCGGGGTGTGTCATTCCGATCTTCATTTCGTCGATGGCCTCTGGCAACTGCCCACCAGCTGCGTGTTAGGTCACGAGGCTGCAGGTGTGGTTGAGGCAGTTGGGGAAGGCGTCACCTATGTTCAGCCCGGTGATCGCGTCATCATGAGTTTCAGGCCATTCTGCGGCACTTGCTACTATTGCTTGAGCGGGCGGCCTAACTTGTGCAACGACCCCTCGCACAGTGCAGCGCAAGCGCAGCGACTGAGCTGGAAGGGGCAGCCCATCTTGCAATTTGCATCCGTGGGTTCCTTTGCCGAGATGATGGTGACTTCGGAGAAAGGCATCGTGAAGATCCCCGATGAAATGCCCATGGCGGAGGCCGCTTTGATTGGTTGCGGCGTGATGACCGGGGTTGGTGCCGCGCTCTACACCGCGCAAGTGCCCGGTGGTGCAACGGTTGCCGTGATTGGTTGCGGTGGTATTGGCCTTAACATCATCCAGGGTTGCAAAATTGCGGGTGCTGCCAAGATCGTTGCGATCGATATCATTGACTCGAAGCTTGATATGGCGACCCGATTCGGTGCGACCCACACCATTAATTCAAAAGATAACAACCTTGACGAAGCCATTATGGAAATCACGGGCGGCCAGGGTGTTGAGTACTCCTTCGAGGCCATTGGCGTGCCGGCAGCGGCGACTCAAGCCTTCAATATCTTGCGTCCGGGTGGCACCTGCACCGTGGTGGGTATGCACCCCTTAGGTTCAGAGATTGCATTTCCTGGTCCAGCCTTCCTGCAGGAGAAGAAAGTCTTGGGATGCATGTACGGTTCAACACGATTCCGCGAACATATGCCCAAGTTGATCGATCTTTTCTTGCAAGATCGATTGGATCTCACGAGTCTCGTTTCACGTCGACTGAAGCTTGAGGATGTCAATGAAGCATTCCGCTCGATGAAGGCCGGCGAAGTTGCACGCTCTGTGCTGGAATTCGAATAAGCGACTAAACCACACATCCTTGCTTCGAAGTTGAAAGGGGGCGAGGGTGAGCCGATGCAGCAAGAGTTGAGGAAGAGCGCCACGGCGCTCTTTTTTTTGGTCCTCAGTGCGCAAGGGGGCTGCTAAACTGAAATCATGAAGTGCTTCTGTCTTTTATCATTCAGCATAGTCTCGCTCGTCTTCTTTTTGCCCGTATCGGCTGCGCCGGTGCTGATTGAGTGTATGTCAGAGACGGGCGAGGCATCAGCGACGTTCTGGGATGATCTCGCCAGTGCTGCTCGTGGCCAGGCTGATCCAGATCGGGTCCGAGGCTACGAGGACAATGCCCGCTTTTGTCGATCTGCGGATTTTGGACGTAAGGTTACGTTGGTCTTCGATCAAGGATCCGATGTAAAAGTCGAGGGCGAGCTTGAATATTGGACCATCTGCGGTGCACTTCATGAGACCGAGAACATCACTATTACTCAGTCGAAGCGCGAGATCACTGCTGCCTACTATCACGATGCGTCAAGGCGAATGCGTTATTTCAGGGTGGCCCCTGATGCCGGCACGGGCGGGTTTGGCACCCGACGAGACTTTGAATGTCGGCAACGACGAGTGGAGCGTTCGGGTCAGCTCTTCTAGCGCTTAAGCATTAGCTCGCCGACCTGTCGTGATGGGTTAGCATCTAGAAGATGGCCCGGCAGATCGCTCGCCAGTCACTGTGTGACGCGCTGACTTGCTTTGGTTTTGCGCGAGCCGAGCCCATCTTGGCCAACACCAAGCCTCTTTGGCACATGCTTTTTTTTGCATGGTGGACGTGCTGGACGGAGTCGCCTGACCGCGTGAGAGGTATTGAAGGTCGCCGTAAATCGTCTGTCCGTGCTTTGAAATGAATGAGTAGACCCGTTCAATTGAGTGACTCCAAACCAAGTGCAACCGTTTGAATTGCTCGAAGCAGAAAAGATCGATATGGTCGATTGAGGTCGCGACATCACTGCTTGGTTGGATTGAACGTTGGTGCCGGAGCGGGGCCTAAATGAACGGACTAACGGATTGGGTGGTCTCGTGCTGGGGTTCGCAGGTGATGTTTGATGCAAAGGCTGATGGATGAGTCCTCAAAGTTGCCTGACGGGCGAAGGCGCCCGATCGACATTGCATGGGGACGCTGAGTACTTCGGCGATGATAGCCGACACGGAAAAAACGAAGGAGAACGGAATGACAGCATTGGTTGAACGTGAAGATCGGGACGGTGTGGCCTATCTCTTTTTAAACCGTCCGGACAAATTAAACGCGTTAAACGTGGCGCTGTTCTCTGAGCTCGAAGCCCACGTGGATCGGCTGGCGACTGAAACGGATACCGTGGGGGCTGTGGTGGTCTCTGGCCGTGGCCGGTGTTTTTCCGCAGGACACGATCTGAAAGACATTGGTGCAGGTGAAAAGCTGCCCCGGCCGAATTTCCAAGCGCATGTCATTGCAGGGTTAGCGGGCCTCCCGCAACCTGTCATCTCCGCAGTTCACAGTCACTGCTATACCGGGGCGCTGGAACTCGCGCTGGCAGGTGATCTTATTCTTGCAGCAGACGACGCAAAATTTGCCGACACGCACGCGAAGTGGGCTTTGACCCCGGTCTGGGGAATGAGCCAGAGGCTACCTCGGCGGATTGGTAAAACGAAGGCGATGGAGATGATGCTCACTGCGAGAACCGTCGGCGCAGAAGAAGCTGCGGCGTTGCAGCTTGCGAATGCGGTTCTGCCTACAGAAGGGTTCATGGATCATGTTCACGCTTACTGTCAAAGCATGCTCGAGCTTTCCTGGTTTTCGCTGCGGGCGAACAAGCGCCTTGTGGATGACACAGATGGTATGGCCCTCGATGCGGGGCTGGCTCATGAGATTTTCAAGAGCGAGGGGCGAGGGCCTGATATGGCGGAACGCATCGGGGGATTTGGTAAAAAGTAGCGCTGGCGCTCGTCGCGACGTCTCACCTGTGGCTGACCCTATGAAGTAGTGGGCGTCTTTTAAAGGCTCGAGCCTCGAAAGGCAGGCGTTACTCGCGTAAGAGACCTCACACGAAAAGTGCGCCAACCTAGGCGCAGCCCAGCGTAGGGCCCCTTGCGCGAGATGCGCCACCCCGCCAAACACCAAGTTAACTGCTTCGAAGTAAACGACCTGAGTAGGTGCCCGTGGGTTTGTCGAAGCGCCTCGTGAGCTGCCCATTAATCAACGTGGCCAAGTAACCGTTGGCCCCCTGCATGAGTCGCTGACCGCCAGCAGGGAGATCTCTTCTGATATGCAATTCGCCCAGACTGAGGTTGTCAAAGTCGATCACGTTGAGATCGGCTTTTTTGCCGACGGCAATGTGGCCTCGGTCCTTGAAACCAAAGAGTTGCGCGTTACGATAAGTCGCGCGATGAATAACGTAACCAAGCGGTAAGGTGTCGCCTCGCGCTCGGTCGCGCGCCCAGTAAGTGAGTTGGTATGTGGGATTCACCGCGTCGAAGATCAATGAGACGTGAGCGCCAGCATCAGAAAGACCGGTGACGGTTGCACTGTCTAATTGCATCTCACGCACCGCATTCAATGAATAGTCGGTGTAATTGGTAAAGAACATGATGGCCATGCTGAGACCATCTTTGGTCAGAAAGTCGTAGAGATACCCCTCAGGCGTGCTATTGGCCTCGCCAGACAGATGATGAAAGCTCTCCTCTTGGGTTGGCTCATAACTGCTGTGCGATGTCAGCTCAAAGATTTGTTGGTAGTTCATCTCTGCATGCGCAATTCCGAACTCCATTGAGCCCATAGGTACGCCTGTGATGTCGTTGTCTTCGGCTAGGATGGCTCGTTTGACCTCGGGTCGGCGCATGGCCTCTTTCTTCGCATCCGTGCTGAGGCCTTTCATGTTGCGGAAGGTCGGTCTCAGCATGAAGGGGTGGTAGGTATCAAGACTGAACACCAACCCGGTCGGTCGGCTGCCCACTTGGGGATAAATCGCCGCACCTTGTCCGTTATGACGCTTCACTTGGTCGATGGCTTCTCGCCACTTGTTTGACCAATCGTCCACTTGGAACAGAGTGAACGTCGCCGGACGATGGCTGAGCTGGCTGACTTTGGCGATGAGTTCGATTTCCTGCTCGAGGGCGGTATGTTCTTCAAAACCTTCACGGCCCTCACCTAAAGTGCTGGAGGGAATGATTTGAAACACGCCCTTGCCGCTTTGGCGAAATGCTTCCGCAATCGCCATCACCTCGTCCTCGTTAGCGAAGGTTCCAGGAACGGGTTCACCCTGAATTGAGCGATGACCAATAATTCTTGAAGTGGAGAAACCCACGGCACCCGCATCGAGCGCGGACTTCACCAGTGCCGTCATGGCTTTCAGGTCCTCTGCGGTTGCCGCCTCATTCTGCCGGCCTCGTGCGCCCATGACATAATTACGTACAGCGCCATGTGCGATCAGGGATGAAATATTGATTGCGTATTCACGGCCTTCAAGGAGGTTGAGGTAGTCTTCATAAGATGACCACTGGCCCCAGGGCATGCCTTCATGCAGAGCGGTCCCCGGAATATCCTCGACGCCCTCCATCAGATCGATGAGGTCTTGGGCACCATCCGCGTGAACGGGAGCAAATCCCACGCCACAATTACCCATGACAATGGTGCCAACGCCGTGGCTGGCCGAGGGGTCCATTTCTCGATCCCAGGTGACCTGGCCATCGTAGTGCGTGTGGATGTCGATCCAGGCCGGTGTCACAATTGCGCCATCGGCATCAATGATTTCCTTTGCTTGGCCCGAGAGATGCTGACCGAGTGCCGTGATCACACCCTCTTTAATGCCGATGTCCTGAATGGTCGGTTCCAGCTGCTCGCCGTCGTATACCTTGCCACCTTTGATGAGGTAATCGTAAGTCATGGTCGATCTCCTTTCGGTCATCGAGTGTATCGCCATGCCCCAACTTTGGGAATCAAGTCACTCCGAGTGATGATGCATCTTTCGTTTAGTGAATAGGTCATCCAGCAGCGTGCACCTTTCGGCGTGTTTGGAGCGCAAGTGCCGTTGGCTACGCGGCCAGGCGAGCCTGCTACGCTCCGCTCTCGGTGCAAGCGCGCACCCCATCCAGGTTGAAACCGCGTCATGCTCGAGTTGTCAAAGCTGCCTTATTCATAAGAGCCAGCTAGGCACGCATTTGAAGCGGTTGCAATTCATCGTTATTGGGTGCTGAATCAGAGCCATTGGCCAGGATGCGGGCTAAGCAATGCGCGCAAATAGCCGACGTTTATCCGCGAAGATCTGCCGGGAAAGGCGGTCGGTAGTGGAAAAGGTCAAGAAAGTTCAACGAGGAGGGGAGAGATGAATATCAACACCGAAGCGCCGGAAATTGATGAGCGGCCGCTCCATGAGATCGATGCCAGCGATCCGCAGATCTACCTTGAGGATCGCTGGCAGCCGGTCTTCCGTCGTTTGCGCCGTGATGCGCCGGTCCATTTTCACGAATCAAGCCCCACAGGCCCTTATTGGTCGGTCAGTTCGCATGCGCTGATTAAGGCGGTAGACACCCAGCATGATGTCTTTTCCTCAGCTGATGGTATCTCAATTGCCGAGACACCCCCAGAGGATGAATTGAAAGACACGGACGTCGTCATTGAAAATTTCATCGCAATGGATCCACCCGGGCACGATCAGCAGCGAGCCACAGTGGCCCCTTCGGTTGCGCCCAGCAATCTTGCCAATTTTGAACCGCTGATTCGCGAGCGCGTCGAGGATATTCTTGATCATCTGCCTGTCGGCGAGACCTTTGATTGGGTGGACGCAGTGAGCGTGGAACTCACTGCTCGAATGCTCGCGACCTTGTTTGACTTTCCCTATGAGGATCGGCGGAAGTTGATTCATTGGTCGGATATCACCACGTCAACGCCCGAACTCACTGGCGGCGAGTTGATTGATCAGCACCAACGCAAAGAGGATTTGATGGAATGTGCACAAGTGTTCGTGCAACTGTGGCAGGAGCGCGCGGCGGCCGACCCAAAGTTCGATCTCATCTCCATGCTAGCGCACGGCAAAGACACCAAGGAGATGATTCAGCAACCCATGCTGTTCTTGGGCAACATCTTGTTGTTAATTGTTGGCGGCAATGACACCACGCGAAACAGCATCTCTGGCGGTGTGTTAGCGCTGAACCAATTCCCCGACGAGTACGACAAGTTACAGGCCAATCCTGGGTTAATTCCCAATATGGTCTCCGAGATGGTGCGCTGGCAAACCCCGGTAATTCACATGCGCCGTCGCGCGATGCGAGACATTGAGCTCGGCGGCAAAACCGTTCGAGAGGGTGACAAGGTCGTCATGTGGTACCTCTCGGGTAATCGAGATGAAACCGTGTATACCCAGCCCGACAAGATGATCGTTGACCGGCCCAATGCGCGGTCGCACGTGGCCTTTGGTTATGGCATCCATCGGTGCATGGGTAATCGTCTTGCCGAAATGCAACTTCGGGTGCTTTGGGAGGAAATTGGAAAACGCTTCAAGAGGGTTGAGGTTGTGGGTGACGTGAAGCGCAATGCCAATAACTTCATCCGCGGGATCAATACCTTACCGGTTCAATTACATCCGGTTTAATGAGGGCAGTGTGGTGTCATCGAAGCCCAGCAGTTCGAAGGCAAAAGCCAGCATCGCCGCGTCACTGCGACGGCGCTCGGTGGCGTTATAGCTACCGAAGTGCCCCCCGCCCTCGGCAAGATCAATCAAAATCTCAGGGCGATTGGTGGCCAACTGCCGGACTCGAGCCGCCCATTTGATGAGCCCCGTGGCTTTAGTGCGTTGGTCGTGCTCGAAGCCTTTAAGCCATGTGTTCGGATAGGCCTGCGCTCGAACTTGATCGTAGGGCGACCAAGCTAATATCGACTGATAGCCCTCACGTGAGTGGGGATCACCAAATTCGAAATAATTGGTCGTGGTGAGTGGGCTCCGTTCATTTTCGAGCGCAAGGAGCGGGTCAAGGAAGGGGCGGTCAAGAATGATCCCGAGAAAGAGTTCGGGGGCCGCATTCACTGCAGCCGCAATCACAGCGCCGCCAGCAGACTGACCAAAGCCCAGCATCCTCGCGGCGTCGATGCTGGGGTGACGCCCAATCGCGCGGGCAGCGGCGATCAGATCCTGAACTGCATTCACTTTCTTCGACCCTCGCCCGGCTTCATGCCAAGCGCCGCCCAATTCTCTCCCGCCGCGCACATGTGCGTAGGCCACCGCGACGCCTGTCTCGAGCAGAACATCGACCAGTGGGTCATGACCAATGGAAAGATTCTTACCGTAGCTACCGTAGGCAGTCACCCAAACAGGCACGGGCGCTTTTGCCTCTAAATTCAGGGCAGTAGAGGGCTCCGGCAGAACCAGGGTGATGGGAATGGGCGTTCCATCGAAGCTATTGGCAGACCAAGTGTCCACCTTGAATCCTGCGCGGTTGCTGAAAGGGCCTGCATCGAAGGGCTCGATCATTTGTCCTGTTTCAGCGTCGAACATTAGACGGGATTCGGAGCTTCCCGGCGCGCTGATGAACAAGGAGATGGCATTATTGGAACTGGATCGTCGGCCCATGCGAAGGTCGATGGCAGGTTGCTTGGCCCAACGGGCGGGCAGTGGGATCGGCATGGCCTGCAACGCTGAGCCATGTTTTACCAAAATGGGCTGCATGGTTTGACCTTCGCGAACCAGAAGAAGCGAGACGTCAGCAAATACTTCGAAGTCCTCGAGACTTTGATTCGCAGCCAACGCCAAGCCTCTGGGCTTCTCAGGGGGGCAGGGAAAGGGCTGCGCTCGCCAAATGGCAAACTCGTCTGCCTCGTTCTGACCATCCCGCAAGATGCTGAGACCAATCTGCGTCCCTGTCGTGCCGAGTCGGTAGCGTGTGCCAGGTTCACGGGGCAGGCAAAGGTTGCTCTGGGGATGAGTTGAATCAAAGGACAGTCGTTGAATTTCAGTCGAGCCCTGGCCCTCGATCTTGATCCAGGCTTCTCCCCCGCGCAAGGACTTCGACAAGGTCACCACATCGCTCGGGTTCTTCGCTTCGAAGATTGTTCTATCGCTGCCGTGTGATGTACCAAGGCGGTGAGATTTGACGGCGAATGGTCTGAACGTCCCCGGATCAATTGCGGTATAGGCCACATCGGTGTGACTGAGCCACACCACGTCTGGGCCCGCATGCTCGATAGTCACTCCTATTGAAGAAGAGGTCGCTCCAGGCTCGGTAAAACGAAGCCTTAGCAGGCCTTGACCTGATGTGTCCTCAACCAGAGCGATCAGATTTCGAGTTGGATTCTCCACCCAATTGATTAACCGATAGATGGGCAAGCCCATCGCCAAGCGATTGACGTCGAGCACGATTTCAGGCGGCTGATCGAGTCCGGGCGCTTCACGCGTATAGATGGGGTGTTGCTCGCCCTCTCTAAAGCGCTGCGCGTAAATCTTTTTTGTTTGATCTGGCAGGGTGGTGAGCTGGGCATCCGCTCGAGCGATGGACTTGTTACTGGCAGCCCACGCTCGATCATGCGCGCTGCTTAGCGCATCATGGATGGCCGAAACTCTCTGGAATCTTGGGTCTAACCAGGCCTTTAAGCTATCAGATTCAAGAGCGAGGCCTTTGCGCCATGCAGGGTCGTCGCGGTGCGCCAGTGTCTCAAGGAAGGCGTATTCGTCTGGCCTCGCGTTGCCATAGGAGAGCTGCCAATGCGGCTCGCCTTGCCAAATAGGTGCTTTGGTTGGATGTTCAGCGTGAGGCATGCGATCGCACCCTAAGGACCACAGCGAAAATGCGAGTGTGATGACCCAGGCGCTCAGTTGGGTCGATGGGCGTGCGTTAATAAAGGGCAAAGTCGGCTTGACCTTTTCTGACATGAGAATGCCGCACTGTAATTGAGGGGCTGCTCCATCTCAATGAACCGAGCGAGAGCGAAAAAGGTTTGGCTCGGATTTCTGTAGAATATGCCTCCGATACCGAGACGCGCGGAATGGTTGGTTCGAACTTGAATCGAATAAGGTCAGGCCAAGAACCCTGCCTACGAAATCGCACCTTGATTCACCAGGAGCACGTGAATGTATTGCCGCATTGATTTCTCTACCCATTTTCGAGCCTCCCGCGGCGGTGATGCCGATTGGGCGAGCCCTTTCTCGCGCATGGTCTTAGGCGCGTTTTGGCTTATCGGCTTCAGCTTTGCGTTACCCCTATCAGCCAGCGATGTTGAGTGGCCACGGCACGGACTCAATGCCGAAGAGACCCGCTTTAGCTCGCTCAAACAAATCAACGAATCGACCGTTGAGAACTTAGGACTCGCTTGGTCCTTCCCGATGGGCACGAGAAGAGGCCTTGAAGCATCGCCGATTATGGTGGACCGAACACTTTATGTAACGAGTGCCTGGAGCAAAGTTTACGCATTGGATGCGGTCACAGGCGCGCTCAAATGGTCCTTTGATCCCCAAGTGCCCAAAGCGTGGGGCGCAAATGCCTGTTGCGATGTGGTTAACCGTGGCGTCGCGGTCGCCGGCGATACCGTGTTTGTGGGCACACTAGATGGTTATTTGGTCGCGCTGGAACGAGAAACCGGCGCCCTGAAATGGCGCGTTCTCACGATTGATCCTGAGAAACCGTACACGATCACCGGCGCGCCACGCGTCGTGGGCAATAACGTGCTGATTGGCAACGGGGGTGCGGAATACGGTGTCCGAGGTTATATCACGGCATACGACGCGCAAACGGGCAATCAAGCTTGGCGGTTCTACACGGTCCCGGGGGATCCGGAACTGCCGGTTGAGCATGCGGGCCTTGATCTTGCCCGCGAGACCTGGTCCGGCAGGGCTTACTTGGAAGCGGGCGGTGGGGGCACGGTTTGGGATTCAATGGCGTATGACGAGTCGTTGGGGTTGCTTTACATCGGTGTTGGCAACGGCGCGCCCTGGAATCGCGAAGTTAGAAGTCCGGGTGGTGGGGATAATCTCTTTTTGTCGAGCATCGTGGCGCTTAACGCCGAAACAGGCGATTACCGATGGCATTATCAGACCACCCCCGGAGATAGTTGGGACTACACCGCCACGCAGCACTTGATATTGGCAGATATCGAGATCGAAGGGGTGACGCGAGCGGTCATCATGCAGGCGCCGAAGAATGGCTTCTTTTATCTGCTGGACCGAACGGATGGGCGCTTTATCTCCGCTGAACCCTATACCGAGATTAATTGGGCAACCCATGTGGATCCGGCAACGGGCCGACCGGTTGAAACCGAAGATGCGCGATATACCGATGACCTAGAGCTGATCAGACCAGCGCCCTTTGGCGGGCATAACTGGCACCCCATGGCGTTTCACCCTGACGCTGGGCTGGTTTTTGTTCCTGCCATGCGGAATCTCTCGGTGTATTCATCCTCACCTGAGGATTATCAATACTTGTCAGGGCCTCACTGGAACACCGGTCAAAACGAGGCCGCCGCAGCGGACAGCCCCATGGGCAGCTTAGATCCGGTGTCATTGTCACCGGTGGTGGATGCGCTGATGCAGGGGATGTTGATTGCTTGGGATCCCATCCAACAAGCGCCACGCTGGATCGAGCCATTACCGACCATGTGGAATGGCGGCGTGCTTGCGACGGCAGGAGGCTTGGCGTTTCAAGGCAATGGCTCCGGAGAACTGGTGGCCTACAGGGCTGAGGACGGCGCGCGACTTTGGCGCTATCAAGCGCCCACGGGCATCGTTGCACCGCCCATTACCTACCAAATCGAGGGTGAACAATACCTCGCGGTGTTGGCCGGTTGGGGGGGCGCTGTGGGCTTGGTGCTCGCGCAGGCGGAAGCCAAAACCGGAAACGAAGGCACGCTGTTAGTGTTCAAGTTGGGTGGCGAGGCAGAACTGAGCGAAAAACCGATTCTCGTCTCACGTGAATTCTCACTCCAAGCGCGAACCGCAAGCGAGCGAGACCTCGCCCGGGGCGCGGCGCTCTACAACCAACATTGTATGCGTTGCCATGGGATCGGTGCGGTGAGTCAAGGCTTGGTGCCGGATCTTCGATATATGAATCAATCTACGCATGATATTTTCGAGGCCATCGTCTATGACGGCGTGCTCTCTGAGGCTGGGATGATCGGTTTCAAAGATGTCCTATCAAAAGGGGAGGTGGCCGCACTTCATAGCTACCTGATCGACACGGCTCACGTCGCGTCCGAGGGCGAGCCTACGTTTGGGGATGCCCAGAAGCGCGGTATCCAGGCAACGTTACTCGGTTGGCTCGGGACGGTGCTCGACGCGGTCCTTTAGAGCCGAGCGATTGCAGACTGACTAGGCGCTTTTACTGACTCGCTCAACCTAGGTTTAGCGTGCGTCTTATGAGCATCGGAGGAAAATCCCTAGGGGTTGAATTGGCGCTTCAGACTTACACGCTTGAACCCATGCGTTGACACTGCAAGGCGCCGACGCCCAAATCAGGCCCATTCTTTACGCTCTTTTTTGCATGCTTGCTTTGCGTTAAGACCGCCAGAGCCTGTGCGGTTGCATCACACGCCACTGTGATGGCAGATCGTAAAAACGCCGCGATCCTACACTCAGTACGCATGAATTGATCAAGATTTGAATCGGCAGTTCGGTTAAAGGGGTTGCGGGGGGTGACCGGTCTTTGTCTGGTCTTTGTGAAGCGCCTTCTGTTCATAGATCGCCACTTCAGCCGTGTCCAGGTCGACGCTGGACCCTTTCAAGGTCGGATGCTAGCGTTGAGGGATGAGGTCTATCTTCGAATGCGCTGTGACGATGCGCACCCGTTGCTTCAAACTCAGAGCCAGAATGCAAGGCAAGGCAGGAGAGCACAATGTACCCAGGCGCTTACGCAGAAAAGAATCCTGATCGAGCGGCAGTGATCATGGCCGGATCAGGCGCTACCTTGACCTATAGAGAATTTGAGGGGCGAGCCAATCGTTTAGCGCATTGCCTTCGAGCAGAGGGCCTTGCCGCCCTGGATCACTACGCCATTTTCATGGAAAACAACCTTGAGTACATGGAAACCTGCGCGGCAGGGGAGCGAACAGGGCTTTATTACACCTGCGTTAATTCCTACCTGACGGCGCCGGAGCTCGCCTATATCGTGTCGAATTCTGAGTCTCAGGTGCTGATCACGTCGAAGGCTAAATTAGCGGTCGCCATTGAGGCGGTTAATTCGTGTCCCGACGTCCGCCTGGTGCTGGTCACGGGGGTTGAGGCGGAAGATCTGCCCGGTGATGCGCGCTTCAAAAGTTATGATGCAGTGATGGCACTTCAGTCAGATACCCCGATTGCAGACGAGCAACTCGGTACCTCCATGCTGTATTCCTCCGGCACCACCGGGCGACCCAAGGGCATTATTCGCCCGTTGCCTGAGCAAGGACCGAGAGAACCATTGCCGCTGTACACCTTTTTGCTGGATCTGTGGCGTTATCGAGAGGACATGATCTATTTGTCGCCTGCGCCGCTGTATCATTCAGCGCCGCAGGCAGCGGTGAACCTGACACTTCGCGTGGGCGGCACGGTGGTGATCATGGAACGCTTTGACCCAGAACATTACTTAACGCTTATCGAGCAGTACCAAGTCAGCCACTCGCAACTTGTGCCCACTATGTTCTCCCGCATGTTGAAGCTCCCTGAAGAGGTTCGTCTCAAAGCCGACTTGTCCACACTCGAAACGGCTGTGCACGCCGCTGCGCCCTGTCCGGTGATGGTTAAGCAACAGATGATCGATTGGTGGGGTCCGATCATTCATGAGTATTACGGCGCGACTGAAGGTCTCGGGTTTGCTGCGTGTGATTCGGCAGAGTGGCTGGCGCACCCCGGTACGGTGGGCAAGGTGGTGCTGGGCGAGCTGTCGGTGCTCGATGATGAGATGAATCCACTGCCGATGGGCGAGCCGGGCACCCTCTGGTTCAAGACAGCGACTGAATTTCAATATCATCGCGACCAGGAAAAGACCAAAGAAGCCACCTCGGAGGATGGCTCAATGACGACCGTGGGGGATGTCGGCTATGTGGATGCGGACGGGTTTTTATACCTCACCGATCGAAAGACATTCATGATTATTTCTGGTGGTGTGAACATCTATCCGCAGGAAACCGAGGACTTGCTGATCTCACACCCTAAAGTGGTGGACGCCGCCGTATTCGGTGTGCCGAATGTTGATCTCGGCGAAGAAGTGAAGGCCGTGGTTCAAGCGGCAGAGGGCGTGGCAGGCGATGAGGCGCTCACAGAAGAATTACTGGCCTACCTGGGTGAAAGGGTTTCCCGTCAGAAAATTCCCCGGTCCATCGATTATCGGGATGAATTGCCCAGGCTCCCCACGGGCAAGCTCTACAAACGCTTGTTAAGAGACGAATACTGGGGTGAGGGGACATCCCGCATCGTCTAGCGGTTAAGGCTTCGGGTGCATCCCCAAACTCGGGGAGCGGTTTAGATGATGCCGCCGATCGCGGGATTGGTGCCCGTAGTGATTTCGTTCGCTCTTGCCACGATGCGATCATTGAAGTCGGTGTGGGTCAGAATATAGAGCTGGTTCCTGCGCACCGCACTGAACACGATCTCCGCAACCTGAGCGGGCGCCATACCTTCCTCTAACATCGCTTGGAAAAGGGCGCGGCCCTCCTCTTGCTCAGGGGTCAGCGATACGGGCGCGTCTTGAAGGTCGGTCGGGCGATTACGATCGCTCGACATGATGTTCGTGTTAATCAAACCAGGACACAGCACTGAGCAGCCGATGTGCTCGATTCCTTCATTGCCCAAGTCACGATAGAGCTGTTCTGTCAGTGCAACCACCCCATGTTTAGTCACGGAGTAGGGTGCATTGGTGACCCCGCCCAAAAGGCCAGCGACCGAGGCAGTATTCACGATATGGCAAGACTCGTTCTGCTCAATCATCTGCGGCACAAACACCCGAAGGCCATGGATCACGCTGTATAAATTGACGCCAATAGTCCAACTCCAATCATTGATCGAACCTCGCCAGGCATTGCCTGAACCACCCACGCCGGCATTGTTGAAGAGCAGATGCACGGCCCCAAAGGTCTCGAGCGCTCGTGCTTTCAGGTGTTCTAGCGCTTCGAGTTGGGCCACATCGGTTTGCACGGCCAGCACATCGTTGTGGCCCGCTTGCCTAAATTCTGCTGCGGTGGCTTCAAGCGCTGCTGACTCAACATCGGCCAGCACCACATGCATGCCTTCCGACAGACATTTGGTGGCAAGCGCTTTGCCAATGCCACTCGCTGATCCCGTGACGACGGCCACTTTTCCGCTGAATTGATCCATCGAGATGCTCCTGTTTGTTGGCCCGAGCATATCGCGAAATGCGGTCGATAGAGAACCCGAGTCTCTAGCAGAGGGCGTCGTCACCTATCCGCTCAAAAGTGGAGGGCCGTAAGCGCTCTAGAAAACCGTCAGCCTTGCTTGTTAAGTAGGGCTTGGAGGTATACTTTTAGGCTTGTTTGAACTTGTTCCCGGAGCGAAAACGCATCATGCAAAGCGATCAAGCGACAGAGACTGAGGTGCTTGAAGCAGCCAAGGGCTGCCCGATTCACCAGATTAATCCCATGCACCCGGCACTTTTGAAGCAGCCTTGGGGCATGAACCGAAGGCTTCGAGAAGAAGCCCCCATTTTTAAAGACGAGGCCTCAGGCATCTATTTCGTCTCGCGCTATGAAGATGTCGTCAAGATGGCTATGGATCATCAGACCTTCTCAAGTGTCATGCTGAACCCCACGCGCGCGCTCGCGGCAACTTCGGACGATGAAATCAAAGAAGTCCTCGCCTCGGGCTATCCCAACGTGCCCACCATGTTGACCCAAGACCCGCCGCTGCAGCGGCGGTATCGAAAGTTCGTCGACAATGCGTTTTCTCCTGCGAGTTTGAAAGCGTTAGAACCCTTCATTGAAGCCACTGCCAACGATTTAATCGATGCCTTTATTGACCGTGGGGAGTGCGAGTTCTTGTCTGAGTTCGGCGTGCCCCTACCCCTGCGGGTCATCGTGAATCAGCTGGGAGCGCCGGTCGAGGATCTTCATTTGTTCCGTCGTTGGACGGAGGCTGCGATTCGTAATTTGTCCGGGCAGCTCGATCGCGACGGGCTGCTACAAGCGGCGAGGGAAACGGTCGAGTTCCAGCATTATTTCGTTGAACGAATCGAGGAGCGTCGTAACGCGCCTCAAGATGACATTTTGTCGAAAGTGGTGAATGCGAGTATCGATGGTGAACAGCCGCTCAGTCATCCAGAAGCCCTCTCGATGCTTCAGCAAATCCTCGTCGCGGGTAATGAAACGACGTCATCCTCATTAACCGAAGGCATCTGGCTGCTGATCCAGAATCCGGATCAATACGAGCTGCTCAAGAAAGATCCCTCGCCGCAAATGATTTCAAATTTGGTGGAGGAGGTGCTTCGTATTTCGAGTCCTTCCTCAAACATGTTCAGGCGCGCAGTTGAGGAAGTGGAATGGCATGGCGTCACCATTCCGAAGGACGCCATTCTCTTCGCTCGGTTTGCTTCAGCGAATCAAGACGGCGCGCAATTTCCAAACCCCGAGAAGTTTGATCTGACGCGCCCCAACTTGAAGGAACAAGTGGCCTTCGGTAAAGGCGTGCACCACTGTCTGGGAGCCGCGCTGTCGCGTCGAGAAATGAACATAGGGTTTAAGATTTTGTTGGAGCGGGTTGAAAACTTCAGGCTTGCTGACGGCGCATCGGAACCTGAATTTGCCGCCAACGCGCTCCTGCATGGGTTAACTCGCCTCGATGTTGCGTTTGATCGCGTTCAGTGAGCGAGGTTATTGGGTCACCCAAGGGTGTGTTGGGCACTTTGTTTCGATTGATTCTCCTAGTGGCGGTGTTAGTCTCAAGCAAAGTGTCTTTCGGTAAGGATGAAATGATGTGCCAAGAAGCCTTCGCTAAAACCATCGCTATTCAACAAATTGAATACCTTCGCAGGGAGTACGCTAAGGCGACCGATTTGATTGGCCTTGCGGATGATGCCTCGGTGGCTGCAGGTCGAGCGATCTATCGGCGGATATTTGCGCAGGATGCCACCTTTGAAGTTTCAGGACCGGACACCTCGCCACTCTCTGCAGATGGGCCCGATGGTTGGGTTCAAGTGGTGCTTGAGGCGCTCGGACCCATGGGGCCCACCCAGCACCTGATCGGAACCCAGGTGGTGGAGATTGATTCGATTGCATTTGATGAGGCCTGCGATGTGATTGAGGGCCGTGCGACGATGCAAAGCTATGTTCAAGCTTGGCATGACACGGCGGATGAGCAGGTTTGGCTGTTTATCGGCACTTACTTCGATCAAGTGATTTACACGCCCGGCACTGGGTGGCAAATCAAACACATGGAGCTTCGCCGAGTGACTGGTGAAATGCGACCCGCGGTGGCGGCTGCCTCATAGCCAGCGCCTTCCCCACCTGGCCCTGCTCGAGAACTGGCCTTGGCATTGACCGAAGGGGTTGGGCATCACTTAGGGCGACATCGTGATGGGTAGCGGTCGATTTATCAGCAAGCGTTGCGAGATGCGCAGCCGGCCATCTTTAGCAAGCGCTTAAATCAACGCGGCCTTTCGCTCTTTCAAAGCTGACCCTGGCTCCGAAGAAGGCTTAATACCGGCTCTGGTCGTTCGCATCCAGGGCTTGTGTTGCCTTCGATTCAGTCTCTATATCCTGTTGACTCATCTGCCAGTCGCGGTACCGATCTAGTTCCCCGCGAAAGTTACGGGCGACCCAAGCCAAGATGGCGAAGTCATCGATCATTCCAAGAGCTAGGATGAAATCCGGAATCGCGTCGAGCGGCAAGAGAAAATAAAGTAGCGCGGCGAGCGCCGCGATGATCGTGTCAGGGGCAATGTCTCGATAGCGCCCATGCACAAAGTCCCTGACCAATCCACTCAGTAGGACGATCGTTTGTTTAGCTTCGGTCGCGGTCTGGTTGAGGCGACTTGACTCTTTGTGTTTGATTTTGGTCAGGGTGTCTTCGAGGCGGCTGGGTTGGGTCAGCAAACCTTCGGCGCGACTGCGAAGTTGGGTCAGTCGTTTGGGTTCTTCGCCCGCTTGTTTTGTCGACCGGTTCGAATCATTAGGTGCTGAAGGGTTCTTTGACTTTAGGTCAGTCATTGCGAGTTCCACCGGGGTTATGCGGTGCTGGCATCTGGATCGCCGCGAGTGGCCGCAAAGTAGGGCGACATATCCCAATCGGGCCAGCGGTCTTGCGTCAGCTTCAGCGTTCTAGGGGACCAGTAAGCGTCACCTGGTTCTGGAATACCGAGGCATGCCAACTGCTCGGGCGACGCATGATTGATGACTTTATCCCAGGGCCGGTTAAGGGCCTGCTGCCAGACATGGAAACTCACAAGGTCATTGCCGGCTGCCTTGTAGCCTGCAGTCATGGTGTACCGATGGCCACCCGTGCGGGTCAAATTCGTGCCTCGATGAAACGTGTCGATGCTGTGCGCGAGCAGTGCGCCGGCAGGTGCGGCTGCCGATTTCTCACAAGCTTTGAGTGCCTGCTGGTGCTCAGGCTGCGCCATGATCTCGCCCTGACCAACGATGCGCGCGCTGTCTGCTTTTTCGACGTAGTGGAGCGCGCCCAGGTCATCGGTCACATCCGTGAGGTAGATAATAATGTCGACCGAGCGAAGCGCCGCGTGCTCGCTAGGAACCGTCAAAGTGTGGTTGCCAAAGTCGCAGTGATGATGTTGGTCGTAATCTGCTTCGCCTGTGAATTTTGCCCAGGTGTGTGATTGGTACAAATGCACGGCGGGCACACCCAATAGGTCTCGCGCCAAGCGGATCACAGCGGGGTGCAGCGAGAGTAGGTTCATATCGATCCCGCCCTGATAGGGGAGGATCTCCGTATGCAGAAACTGTTTTCGATGGGTGGCGCCGATCATGCCCTCTTTTTTGACATCAATCGCTTCGCCGTGTTCAGGTCTGAAGCCGCCATAAAGCGCCTCGTAATCCGCGCATACCGGCGCAATTTCATCTGCCGTAAAAAAATCGGGGATGAGCACGAAACCTTTTTCTCTCCAGGCTTCGACGTGTGCTGCGTTGTGGCGGGTTGTCATAGCGTCCATTTGTGAGTCGGGTTGCCGCGAGTTTAAAGGTGAGACCACGAGGGGTCTAGGGCGTGGATCATTACTGGGCAAGGCAGGCAGCCTCGGCTAAGATCGATTGAGCGTTCGGTCTCCATGCGGTATGGATCCGTCATAGCATTCAAGTGATCGGTGGGGTTTGCCTCGTCAAAGGAAAGGGTGGAGATCGACCATGAGCACAGTCGCATTAGAGCGAAATCCAACTTTCTGGTACTACGGGTCAGCCTCGATCGCGTACGGGATCAAGAACAACGCCTTCAGCTATCTTTTGTTGATCTACGCGAACCAGGTATTGGGATTGCCGGGTTACAAAGCGTCGATTGCGCTAGCGATTGCCATGCTTTGGGATGCGGTTTCGGATCTCTTGCTGGGCCACTGGTCAGATAAAACGTCCACCCGTTATGGACGGCGCCACCCGTTTATGTACGCCGCCTTCTTCTTGCTGCCCCTAACCTTTTATGGGTTATTTAACCCTCTGGTCGAACTTTCCTCAGAGGATCAGACGTTTGTCTACGTATTGATCTTCGCGTTGCTGATTCGCACGGGGACCACGTTGTTCGAGGTGCCCTCAACTGCGTTACTTCCGGATCTGGAACAAGACTATGATCGACGGAACAAGTGGTTGGCGTTGCGACATGCGTTTGGTTGGACCGGCGGCAACGGGATCCACATGATTAATTTTGCCTTTTGGGTGGGCGCATACGGGGTTGCGGTTCAGACCGGATACAGCATTTATGGGCTGGTGGGCGCTGTGGTGATTGCTGGCGCGATCTTGGTGTCAGCGCTGGGGACCCAAAAGGTGGCCGCGGCAATGCCAAGACCTGAGGAACCCTTTCGTTTGCGTGAGATTCGTAAGGAGATCATGCAGATCTTTCAGTCGCTCGCTAACAAGAACTTTGCAGCGCTGTTCTTCTATGGGTTAACCGTGGGTATTGCAGGCGGGTTGGGCACGGCGCTTTACCTCTATAACACAACCTACTTTTTTGGCTTCACTGGCGCGCAGATCAGCGTGACCGCCATTGGCGTCCTGATCTCACCCCTCATTGCCTATTGGGCGGCGCCACACTTTGGCAGGCTCTACGGTAAGAAGAAGGCGGCGATTGGGGCGATTATCGTGAATATCATGCTCTATCCAATGCCTTACATTCTGTTGCT
>Ga0255757_10001013_pt1 | contig 27681 bp, 22 predicted proteins | sample 071ome_27_FD_179957 | JGI IMG/M metagenome (GOLD analysis project Ga0255757, IMG submission 179957) | Coastal salt marsh microbial communities from the Groves Creek Marsh, Skidaway Island, Georgia - 071409AT metaG (version 2) | ecosystem: Environmental > Aquatic > Marine > Intertidal zone >...
CAGGGTCACTCAGCGGTCAAGATGGCTCCCAATCAGGGCCAAACAGTCTTGGGGTGACCGGTATACAGATTGATTCACGACTCGTTCAAGCTGGGGATCTTTTCGTTCCTTTATCGGCGCCATGGGCGCAGCGAGACGGTCACGATTTTATTTCGGGCGCTTTAGAAGCGGGTGCGAACGTACATTTTTGTGCACAACCACCCCAGATGACCAGCCGCGGCATCGCGGTGCCTGACACCTTTGATGCGTTAAACGAGCTGGCGACTGCCTCCGTGAAGCGCGCATTGAGCGCCAAAAGGGTGGCGCTCACAGGAAGCAGTGGGAAAACCACGTTGCGGGCTTGGCTTGAGCACGCGCTCGGCGATCAGTGCAAACTCCACGCGTCGGCCGGCAGTTTTAACAATCACTTAGGCGTTCCACTGTCTTTAGCGCGGATGCCTCGAGACACAGAGCTGGGTGTGTTTGAAATTGGAACCAATCACCCAGGAGAGATAGGCCCACTGTCAAAACTCGTGAATCCTGACCTTGCCATCGTGCTTAATGTGCTGCCGGTTCATATCGGTCACTTCGAGCATTTTAATGCGCTCGTCCAGGAGAAGTTATCCATTGCTGGCGGCATTGAAGCCGGAACCTTACTTTGCCCGGCTGCATTTAGGGACGCGGTTCGAGCGAAGTCAGGCGTTCGCGTGCTCACATTTGGAACCAGCGCGGATGCTGACTTTCCATTGGCCTTTGAGCGCGATGGCATCCATTTCACGGTGACCAGCGGTGACGACTCGTTTCAGGGATGCGCGCCTGCATCTGGCGCAACCTACCAAGAGACCGCGGCTGTGACGCTGATCGCAGCGCACCTGCTCGGTTTCTCCACGGAGGCGGCCGCCCGCAATTTGGCATCGGCAGAGATGCCGGCGGGAAGGGGGGTTGTCATCAAGGAAGGCGATATCACCCTGATCGACGATAGTTATAACGCAAACCCAACGAGTATGAAGGCAGCGATTGATCGGCTAAGCGCCATCCAGGACGGACGAAAAATTGCCATCCTGGGTGAGATGTACGAGCTCGGCGACGAGGCTCCGCACGCCCACGCTGGCATCGCTTCCGCAGTCAACACGCTTGACCAGGTCGTAATGGTCGGCGAAGGATTTCGTCCTTTTGCAGCGTCAGCAATGGCAAGCTTTGCTACCAATGCATCAGACATCGACCTACCCGCACTAGCCGCTAGCCTGCGTGAGGGAGATACCCTGCTTGTCAAAGGTTCAAACGGCGTTTTTTGGAAGCATCAGTTTGTTCGGCAACTTGTTGACGCGATCAAGAGCAGCCGCTGAGGACAGCGCTGATCAAAGCGCAGGGGTTCCAGCGCTCAAAACCATGAGAGTACTAGTGCAAGCTGAATACCCAATGCAGCGGTCTACGCGATAGGTCCAGATTGATAACTGCAATCGCCAGATGCTCGGTTATTACCCGCCACAAGCAATCGATCACTTACCTGAGCCGCACCCGTCAAGGTGCAACCACCAAGCGTCATCCATGTGGATTAGCACTACGCCTCACGAGTTCATCCTTGAGAGAACAGCACAACACCAATGGCAGAGCGAATATTGCCTTCGAGCCCCAAAATCACCTGCGTGCCCTGATCGATTGACCAACCAGTGAAAACCGAGAACCAACCCTATTTCCAAAGATCAGCCTGATGGCTATTACCGAAGGGAATAGCAGTAGTCGAGAATAAGAGGTGGCCTGCGGTGGGAGAGGGGGTTGCAAAAGAAAACGGTAGCAGGAGGGTAAGAAGTGAAGTTGCAGAGCAAAGTGGTAACCGCGAGAGGTATTAGGGCGCTTTATCGCTCGTCACGTAAAAATCCTTCTCCGTTTGATCCAGCTCAGTCGCATCATGCCAGTCAATCAACGCGTAGTTGCCATTGGCGTCCGCATCGAAATAGGGGTATTTCACAATATCGAAGTAAGGAGAATAGTCGAAATCGCTCGGCGTGCAGAGTTTAGGATTCCGTCTATAAAAGTGACTGCGGCCGTGATCAGTGCGTTTAACCAATGGAAGAATCGGGTATTGGACCCGGCCAAATGCCTCGGCGACCATGGTCGAGCAAACGGTCTTTGTATTCGATCCAGCATTCAGCTCAAAGAGTGAGGAACGCCAGCGCCTAGGCAAGATGAACCAAGGGAATAGGAAGCGAAGCAAATCGAAAATCTGCCGAACGTTGTAGGGTACGCCAACCCGCGAAATGGCATAAGCGACGACGGCACTAGTGTCTTCAGGTTTCAAGTCTCGCGGCCGAGCAATTCGCAAGTGATGGTGCGAGTAAACTGAGATGGGTTGGACAATAGTTCCTTCGTTCAGATAACTCTCAACCAATAGAGGCACATTACTAGGCCCTTGGTAATGGCGCTCGACGACCGCTCTCAGCGCTGGATCATCGATCTGATCCAAGCGTCCGATATGAAGCGCTGCGTGCGTCCAAGGAGAATGCGTCACCCAACGAATCACGTCACTGACTCTGGTTAAACCCTCTACGAGCACAACGTCGGCGGCTTCAAGGTTTTGAGACAGCTGCTCGATATCGGAGAGCGGCACGTCTCTCGGAGACCGAGCCTGCATCAAAAATGCACTAAGTCTGTTTTTCAGCCACATCATGGTTGATATACCTTTCACCCGATCAGGTTTGCGGGTCACATCTTGCGCGCGTTCTCACGATCCGCTCACGAAAAGCAGGTACGGCGCCCTAGAGCAACTCCGTCAGCGCATCCCAATGAATCACGCATGCCCATGGTCGCACAAGATCACCAAAATGATGAGCACACGGACGAATCTCTGTTCCAGCGCCCACGGCTCCGTGCCATAATCAGACGGGGAACAGAGTTAACTTGTCATGATCGTCGATAAATTAGGGCGTCGCTTCAAAAATTTGCGCGTGAGCTTAACTGCCGCGTGCAATTATGCGTGCACCTATTGCGTGCCCGACGGAAAGCGACTCATGCCGGCGAAACAGGAGCTGACCGCGCTAGAACTCCTCAAGCTGGTGAGTTATCTGAAAGATGCGGCGGGCGTCGACAAGGTAAGAGTCACCGGCGGTGAACCCCTTATCACGCCAAAATTTGATGAGTTCCTGATGGGGCTCGGCGAACTCGGATTCGAGGACGTCAGCCTTACAACCAACGCGCAAAAGCTCTCTGAAAAAATTGACGTGATCGAAGCAGCGGGTATTAAGCGACTAAATATCAGCTTGGATACCTTGAACCCGCTGAAGTTCAAGCAAATCGCGAGGGGCGGTGACCTTGCGACCGTGCTGGAGGGTATAGCAGCTGCACAGGCTCGAGGGATTAAGCTCAAGATCAACATGGTGCCAATGCGAACGGTGAATCGCGACGACGTGCTGCCGCTCCTCAAGTTTTGCTTGGAGCGAGACATAGAACTGCGCTTCATCGAGCTGATGCGGATGGGTCATCTCAACCAAGGCCAAGGTTTCGCGCAGGATTTTCTCTCGATGCAGAGCTTGCTGGACCTGATCGGAGAATCCTTCGAATTCGAGCGGACTGACGCGCCATTTGATTCGACCGCCGTACGGTTCGACATTCCGGGGCAGGGCACCTTCGGCATCATCGCCAATGAGAGCGAGCCCTTTTGCAGCGCTTGCACTCGTTTACGATTGTCGTCTGATGGCTATCTCTACGGATGTCTTTCTAGCCCTAGACGCGAATCCATTCGAGACTTGCTGACATTGCCTCAGCACCTTGTCTTTCCTCAACTTCAAGCGAGGTTACTCGCAGCGCTTAACGTGAAGCAACAAACGTTTCAGGGCGAAACAACGGTCATGAAATTTATTGGTGGTTAGCCGTCGCCGCCGCGATGAGAAGCCTTTATCTATCCATCCCATGCCACCTTATAAGTGTCCTCGATGAGGCTGGCATCGCGCTTTCGACCTAGGTTAGTATCCAATCCAAAGGGGGCGCCGCCTACCTATCAGGCTGACTGGAGACTAGTGTAATGATGGACTTAGATATACCCGAACGTTTAATTCCCGTTCGCGACAAGATTGATTCATTTGTTCGCGAAAAAATCGATCCTCTCACCGAGGAGTATTACAACGAGATCGATATTGGCGATCGTTGGGAACTTACTGATCGCCAGTTAGAAATTCTTGACAGTCTGAAGCTCGAAGCGAAAAACGCTGGGCTCTGGAACTTTTTCTTGCCGGAAAGCCAGGGCGGTGCAGGGGTAAGCAACCTAGAATATGCTCACCTTGCCGAGGTAATGGCGCGCAATCCTATCGCTTCCGAAATCTTCAACTGCGCAGCGCCTGACACAGGCAATATGGAAGTACTCGAGCGCTATGGGTCCGAGGCACAGAAAAAAGAATGGCTGGAGCCTCTGCTCGACGGGAAGATCCGCTCTGCGTTCGCCATGACCGAGCCTCACGTGGCTTCCTCTGATGCCACCAACATTTGCACCAGCGCCGTGCTCGATGGTGACGAGTGGGTCATCAACGGTGAGAAGCACTACATCTCGGGCGCCGGCGATCCTCGCTGCAAGATTATGATCACGATGGTTGTGACTAACCCAGATGCGCCGAAGCATCTTCGTCAGTCACAGATCCTGGTACCGCTTGAGCATCCAGGAGTTGAGGTATTACGGCCCATGTACGTGTTCGGCAAGGACGACGCACCACACGGACACATGCACATTAAGTTCGACAATGTTCGCGTTCCGAAAGAGAACATCATTCTTGGTGAAGGCCGCGGCTTTGAGATTAGCCAAGGTCGCCTCGGACCAGGCCGAATCCATCACTGCATGCGGTCTATTGGGGTCGCTGAGCGAGCGCTCGAGTTGCTCTGCAAACGCGCCCTCAGCAGAACGGCATTCGGTAAGCCGCTCGCGGAACTCGGCGGCAACTACGACGTTATCGCCGATAGCCGAATCGAGCTGGATATGTGCCGATTAGCGGTTCTAAAAGCGGCCTACATGATGGACACGATTGGTAATAAAGAGGCGCGGAAGTACATCTCAGCGATTAAGGTCGCGGTACCGAACATGGCATTGAAGGTGATTGATCGAGCGATTCAAATCCACGGCGCGCTGGGTGTATCTCAGGACACGCCGCTCGCTGCCATGTGGACCAGCCAGCGAACGCTCCGCCTGGCGGACGGACCCGATGAAGTCCATCGCCGAGTGATTGCGCGCGAAGAGCTCAAGCAATATCAGTAGTAACCTTCGCGCTTAACCGAAAAAAGCCGCCTCCGGGCGGCTTTTTTACATCTCGCTTTCGCCCGCTGTCTTAAGTGAATACCCGAACCGCGCAGTGTTGGCGGTTAAAATACGCGCCGATCATGGGATTACGGGCTATACTTTTTCCATGGGTTTACGAACACAACCGCTCTCCGAAATAGAGTCGCCGCGCTCAATATTTGCTAAATCTCGTTTGGTCAGTGGACTCCTTGCGGCGCTGGCGTTCTGCAAGGCTGTCCATGTGTTTCTGAAGCAACTGGGTAATGATTTTTCTAGAGTCTTTCGAACACAGCTCATGGGTTCCATCGCACTCCTTATGACTTACTCGCTGAATGTGGTTGGAGCGGATGGAGCCGCGCAAGCAGACGCAAATCTACTTGCGATTGAAAGCATCGGGCTTGCGCCCGCTACTCAGCCCCCACGTGCGAGTGGACTCAAGTCAACCGAAACCTCTGTTAAGCCTGACCAGGATTCAGAGAACGCTTTCCCTGACGCCGTCTCCATCGAGGCGTTCTACTCGAGTAGTGAGCCCTTGGTTGTATCGAAGTGGTACTCGGCGACCCAATTTATTGTTCGCGAAACCGTCCTGCAAAGCGGTAGCGAATTTATGATTTCGCCTCCAGATTTTTCAGCCCATGGATTGCAAGCTACGGATGCCACGCTCCCTAACTACGTTAGCGTGGACATAGACGGCGAAGCAGAGGAGGAGGCGAATTCAATTTATCGAATAGCCCGATCGACTGATTCTGGGGCGCTCATAGTCACCTTACTTCGCGATTTGGCGATCGCTGCTCCGTTTGAGGTGACTTATCAGAATGTCGTCCGCTCGCCGGCTAACCTAGCTCCACTCACGCTGCCTCTGGCTTACCGAAAACCAGAAGGTTCGATCTGGCATCCGATCACCGTCGAGACTAAAACGGTTCTTCCAGGGGAACCAACAAGATTAGCTATATCTGCACCCTCCAAGGCCACCCGGTCCGAGCCGTTCAATATCGCCATCGTCGCAATGGATCAATTCGGCCATGCTACAGACCGTCAGCCGAGGTCACTCGACCTTAGATCTGAGGGGAGACTGATCGGCCGAGTCAGCCCCGAAGCGGAAACGGGGCTCTTATCCTCAGAGCAGACCGTGGACGAGCTAACCGTCACTCGGTTTGAAGCTCGATCCCCCGGGGGCGGGCTGCGAGGGGCATCCAATTGGATTGACGTACAGCGCACCCCTGATCGCCAGCTGCTTTGGACAGAAGTCTCGCCGGAAGCCCTGCGAGCCCTACCAAGCGTTCCTTTAAGCGCAGTTGAGCCGTTTACAGGCGATGACCAACTTGGTGCCGCACTCACGCGTCAAATCGTGCCAATGATAGACATTCCTGAGCCGTCTACCGAAGCGTTGTCAGAGGGGGGTGCTCCCAATCCCGCAAGCGGATTCAATGCCGCCGCAACAGGCGATTTTGGAGAAAGAGCTCTAGAGGCAGAATCCGCAGGCTTCACGGACAGCACAGAAAGGTTGAGCGGTTTGGGTTTGGTAGAACTAGAGACCGACGCAAATTCAGAGGTCGGTCCAGAGCCTTTTGCGCAGGGGGATCAACTATCTGGACGGTCATCGGCGCAAGAAAGGGCCAATAGCGCTTCAACAGATGGTTCATTAGCTGTTTCCGAGCAGGCTAGCGCGACACCACAGATAGGGATCGACGCTGACGGCGTCTTGGACCAAGAGCCGGCTCTCGATCGTGATTCGGACGCAACTACACCATTAGCGGGCACATTAGCCGACCACTCAACGAGCCCTAGAGCCGTACAGTCCATCCAAGGGACAACTGAAGTCGCCGATGCTGTTGGCCAAGATGCCGCCTATCCGTTTGCTTCAAGCGGGCAGGCAGGCACCAATGCATCGATCCAAGCGATCGAGCCTTTACCGTCCAAAGGGACGGATAACTCCAATTCGATCCCGGCCGTGAATCAAAATAACGCTATAAATCAATACGATAAGAGGTCTTTGGGTAATGTTTCTCAGAATTTGACCGAAGATTTAGAGGGGACGATTAACCCAGAAATACAAAGCCGAGCTGTTTCCATGTTGCGCAAATGGGAAGCGCCCAGGACTGGAGGCGAAACAGCTTATCTCCACATGGACCATCCCGACTATGCATGGCGCATCGCAAGACCTGAGGCCACTTCTGACTCAAGGATTGGGCAATACCGAGGCGCTGTAGTGCTTCAGGGAGCAAGCGCCTATCCATGGATGATCGACTACATTGCCCGTCGCGGTGAAGTCTTCGCTATTTTGAGTGATCGCGTGAGTGCGACTGGTGACGCGCTGGCTACTGGACCCCACACGGGAATATGGATGGCATCCCAGCAGCCTTGGTTAGTCGGGTTTTTGAATGGCCAAACAGTTGTCACCAAGGGGCATCAATGGCCATTTCGATTCACTGTTAATGGTGGACAGGGCAGAATGCCTCACGAAGCCGAGCGACGGCTTGCCGCGGACTTCCTATCCAATGAATCGATTGTTTGGATCGACTGGTACAAAAATGGTCAGCGTTTGAGGCGACAATACGACCCCGAGCGGCTCGATATACCCAACAGCGTCAGCAGACCAGAGCCTGGCACAAGCAGTGTTCCAGAGGCAGCGTCTCGCTATTCGTCCTGGGACCTTATGATCGCGTTTGAATCGAGCTCGGCGCCCATTGCCCCTGGTTTCACTGCCCCTCGAAATCGCAGAGAATGGCTCGGATATGCCGCTTTTGGTGCCGAGCAGTACACCATGAAAGAGGTCGGACTTTCGGAAACCGATGCCAGTATGAGAACCCTCCTATCTGACGACGGCCAGCGCGTCGACTTTTTGACCAGCACTCATGGCGCGCCAAGCCTGATACGCATTCGATCTAAAGAATTTGAGCTAGCTGACAGTGCTGAGTTGAATGATGATGAGTCAAGCAATCCTGACGCAGAGAGAAGCACGAGCGAACCGGGCGCTAGTGAACCTGTCATCGATACGCTCACTATCGCCCTGGCAGAGGGGTTTGAAGACGGACTTTTTCTTGATGAGAATCGACTACCTCAGCCCACTCCGGGCGCTGTCTTCAGCATTCCACTAGAGGAGTTGAAAATCGGTCCAGTGACTCGAGAGTTTGAGGTCAAAGGATATCGCGACCGCATCACCGTGATGCTGGTAACCGATCAGCGGAGCTCGGACGCCGAAATGGATCTTGATCGTAAACCCATCAGGCGTACTGCCACCCTGGTCGACCGCGGCGAGCCGAAGCCTGGGGACTACTACTGGAGTCACGCGTTACTTGCTGATGGTACGGCGCTTTGGTCCTCGCCAGTATTCGTGGGCGGGCACCCCGTTAGTCAGAGCAATCGCGCAGCTGACCCAAGCGCGCAAAAGCCTATCGATCAGGCGCTGGAGCGCAGATAGAACCGCCGCCCTCAATTAATCCAATGACTACAACCAGGACAAACAATGAAATATCTACACACGATGGTTCGAATAAAGGACGTGGACGCATCGCTGGCGTTTTACTGCGATGCGCTCGGTCTTGAACAAGTCAGACGCCACGACGTTGAGACCGGCCGCTTCTCTCTCATTTTTCTAGCCGCACCGGGCGACCATGAAGCGCAAGTTGAACTCACACACAACTGGGATGGCGATGAGCTAGGGGAAGGGGATCGCAATTTCGGTCATCTCGCTTACGCCGTAGATGATATCTACGCCACTTGTGCCCGGCTGGCAGAACACGGCGTTGTGATCAATCGTCCGCCGAGAGATGGTCGGATGGCGTTCGTTCGCTCACCCGACAACATTTCTATTGAGTTACTCCAAAAAGGTGAGGCGCTCGCGCCTGCTGAGCCTTGGGCCAGCATGGAGAACGTTGGTGTCTGGTAAGGGCTAATTCCAACCTTTCAGAACGCCAAGCAGCTTATCGATGACGGCATCTCGCTCCGGTGCGTGGAACATTTCGTGACGACCAGCAGGGTATACGTCCGCACTCATTTGCCACTGGCCATCGTTAAATGCTTGCATGACGGGCTGCAGACGTTTGAGTGCGTCGTGCAGCGGGTCTTGCTCTCCTGCAATAAAATGCACAGGCGATGGCGATTCTGAGGCGAGTGGTAACGGTTGGGCCCAGAATTCCATTTCGGCGGCGACCATGCTGTCGAAGCTGTCAATGGTGACGAAATAACCGCAATAGGGGTCATTAGCGTAATCCCGAACCGAGGCAACATCCTTGCTGAGCCATTCGTAACCGGAGCCGGGTGGCTCTTTTCTAAATCCGCGATTCGCTTGGCCAAACACCAGATAACGCAGGATTGGGCTAATCGACTCACCGCCCAATCGCTTTCGTTCAAACCATATCAACCATCGGAGCAACTTGGCGAGGTTCGATGGGATTTGGCCTGGATGGCCAGACAGGACTGCACCGCGAAGCGGCAGCTGACTGGTTGATCGCTTCCCCAGCCAATGCTGGCTCACCACAGCCCCCATACTGTGTCCCAACAGCACCATCAAATCGGCAGCGATGGCCGCTTGCACAGCGAGCAACACCTCATCCAAATCTTGGATTAATCGCGACCATCCTTCAGGACCAAAATCACCCAAGGTGGCAGCACTCGTACCATGACCGCGATGATCGTGAATCGACACGCAATACCCTGCTGCTACCAGTCGATGGGTAAGGGTTTCGTACCGCCGACGATGTTCACCCATACCATGGGTAATATGGATCCAACCAAGGGGCGGGGTCGATGGATGCACAACTGAAACAGGAATGGCTTCCCCGTCGCTCGCTTCAACCATCAAATCATGCTGCATTAGCGCTACCAGAGTCCGCGTAAAAATGCGGCAACACCGGCCTCAATATTGGTGGTTGTGACGTGATCGGCCGCGTCTCTCACATCACTGGGCGCTTGACCCATCGCGACGCTAGTGCCCGCCGCTGCAAATAAATCAAGGTCACCGCGCGAATCTCCAAACGCGATCACATCGTTGGTTGAACGCCCTAAGTACCCACAGAGCGTTTCAAGGGCACGGCCTTTGGATGCAGTCTTCGCTGAAATAATGGTCACCGGAAGACCATGGGGGCCGATGGAATCATCCATAGTCAATTGTGCCTTGAGGGCCGAGACAGGCGTTAATTCGATGTCGCTAGTCAAAGGCGCATTTCCATCCAAGGCGTTTCCCGCCTGATACGACATCATTCGAGGCGCGTCAACCGTCAATGGCGGGTAGCCCTCGACGGATTGGATATAGCTCGGCATCACCCTGGTCGACGGCTCATCTGAGAACACGACGACGTCGTTCTCAAACGTGGCGGTGAGCAGACCGCCAAAGACCCTCGCGCGATCCACCACGGCATTGGCGAGTGCCAAGTCGATTCGGAGATCGAGCAGGTCACGCTGACTGCTTGGCTGATAAATATGGGCTCCGTTGCAACCAATGATGAAGCCAGGGACTTCCGCTCGCTCAAGCACCTCCGATGCCATTTGGTGCCATCTAGCCGTCGCGATGGCAATGGTGTAATCCCGTGCAACTGCCTCTTGGAGTGCGTCGATATTCGCTTGTGGGATTTCCGCACCCGCGAGTAGCGTGCCGTCTAAATCAATGGCCAAAATGGGGGAGGTCACAATGTGCTCACTACGGGTTGGGGGCCCATGATACCGCCCCAGGGGCAAGTCTCGCCATCTACGTTGGAGTTCTTACTAAGGCATCAGGCTGATAACCTTAGCGTTGTCAGACGCCCGAATCGTGAACAACGCCGTATTAACAGTTATGCAAACAAGACCCTCTGAACCCAAGGCAGCTATCCAAAGGCGAGCCCTTCTTAAGCGCATCGTGACGGGCTTCAGTGTAGTGGGGCTTGGATTCTTAACCTATCCCTTTCTGAGACACTGGGTACCCGCCTGGCAATCCGACGGTTCCCGAGAGGTTGATCTATCCATGCTTGAGCCCGGCGAGTCATTGTCTGTCCTTTGGCTGGGACGAGAGGTCAAGATACTCAAACGTTCAGCTGCTCAAATAAGGGCCCTATCGAGTCCCGTTGAACCGCTCAAAGACCCGGAATCTAGAGATTCCGAGCAACCTTACTTTGCTCAGAACCTGATTCGCTCCGAGCGCGACACCTACTTTGTTTTCTATGCCGAGTGCACGCATTTGGGTTGCGCCGTTAGTGTTAGGCGAGACCAGGACGCGCCAATCACTTGCCCCTGCCATCAAAGTCATTTCGACTCCTCGGGCAGGGTCACGGCGGGGTCAGCTGCAACGGCTAATCTTGAGGTGCCGAATTATCGGCACCTAGCCGCTAACGCGATTGTACTACTAGAGCCTTCGGACGAAGACAGTGGTAGCACATGACCGAACAGACGAATATTAAGCATCTGCTCATTATTGTTCATAGTCGCAGTGGCACCAACCAGGCGCTTGGACAAGCCGTTGTAGAGGGAGCGAGAGAAGCTGACGTTGAGATCAGGCTTAAGTCGCCGGAAGAGGCCGACGAGAACGATCTCTTTTGGATGGACGGCGTGATTTTTGTGTCCCCTGAGCACTTTGGCTTAATTGCAGGGCTGCTCAAGGACTTCTTTGAACGAACGTTCTACCCCACAGAAAACCAACTCCAGGGGCGTGCGATGGCCATCGTAATTGGTACGGGACTTGATGGCGCAGGGGCACTCTCTAGCATTCGACGCATCTGTACCGGGTATCGGTTTAAAGAGGTGCAAGAGGCCTTGATTATTCAAGCCCCGATTCGCGATGAGGACCTTGCCGCCTGCAGGTCCCTCGGCACCGCGATGGGACTTGGCCTAGAAGCGGGTATCTTTTAGCTGGGAAGTCTCCCGATCGTATCCGCAAACAACGCGATCGACGACGAACTGTTCCGATACTGTCATCGTTCCCTTACTTCGAGGGAGCGGATACACAATATGGATTTGAGTCCTTAAGGAATCAGCCTTCTGCAAACTGAATGTGGACCCGGCGGTTTTGCTTCCCTTTATTTTCTATCTTAGACACCACAACCGGACCAATCTCCGAGAGATGCCTGATATGGGTTCCGCCACAGGGCTGATAATCGACATCCACAATTCGAATCATGCGAATGTCACCCACGCCGCGGGGCGGAGCGACTGACATGGTCCGGACTACCTCAGGGTGCTCATCGAGATAGGCATCTGACACCCAAGAGATTTCAAGAGGCGCATCGTCCTGAATCCTCGCGTTCATCTGCTCGGTGAGTTCAAATTTATCGAGCTTCAGCTCACCTACATCGAAATCAAGACGGCTTTTGGTTTCACCGACTTGGCCTCCAGTAACTGGTGCCGGAATCAGGGAACCCAGCACATGCATCGCGGTATGCATGCGCATATGGGCGTATCGGCGTTCCCAATCGAGGTCGAGATGGACACTGTCTCCGACTTTGAGTGACCCAAGCCCACCAACGTCCTCCACAATGTGATGAATTGCGCCATGATCGCCTTTTCGAGTATCGACCACTTGAATTGAGTTCGAGCCATCTCCAATGACACCGGTGTCACCGGGTTGCCCACCCCCTGTCGGGTAAAAGATCGTGCGATCAAGCACTACATAATCGGGACCAATATCCGAAATGCTTGCGTCGAGCGATTGTGCATAGGGGTCGGTGTAGTAGACTGCATCGGTCATGAGAGGTAGCCAAGCGCGTGTAAGGGCTCGAGTCTAACGAACGCAAAAGGAGCAGACCAGTGTCAGCTTTTGATCTGAGTGAGCGCGTCGCAGTGGTCACCGGTGGCAACGCCGGTATCGGGCTGGGCATTGCACAGGGACTGGGAGAAGCCGGCGCACGAGTGATGATTTGCGGGCGTCGAGACGCTGCCAATGATGCCGCCATTGAAACGCTCAGATCAGCGGGATGCGATGCTCACAGCATCGCTATCGACGTCACCGACAGAGATCAATTGCACACACTCTTTGCGCACACGAGAGAGAAGCTCGGTCCCGTCGACATCCTCGTCAATAACGCCGGGATTTTTCGCGGCGGCGAACCAGAGACATTTGAATCTTCAGATTGGGAGGCAGTGCTCGATACCAATCTCAGTCAGGTCGTATATGCTAGCCAGCTTGCGTTTGCGGACCTAGCGTCAAGTCGTAACCGAGGCGGGCAAGGCAAGGTGATCAACATCGGGTCGATGTACTCACTCTTTGGCAGTCCAAGCTCTATCGCCTACGCTGCGAGCAAAGGCGGCATCGTCCAGCTCACTAAATCGCTCGCCACCGCCTGGGCTCAGCATGGGATTAATGTAAACGCGATTTTGCCTGGTTGGATCGAGACCGATATGACTGCGCCTATCAATGATCAGCCCGAGATGATGCAGCAAATTGTGTCGCGAACCCCTTTTGGGAGGATGGGACGAATCAACGAAATGGCTGGTGCCTCGGTATTTTTGGCGAGTACTGCCAGCGATTTCGTGACAGGCGTTTCCCTACCCGTTGACGGGGGCTACAGCGTTGCCTAGCACGACCTTGCAGCAATCTTTCACGGCGAACAGCCTGCAGCTGATGCCGCTTCCGGAAGCGGATGCGCGCTCCATATTGGAGTGGCGTTACGCCCCCCCATACGACTGGTACAACCCGCCACCGCTGAGTGATGAAGCAGTCGCTAATTTGACCGACCCTCAGTGGCAATTTCACAGCATCAAAGCAGGCAACAACTTGGTCGGTTACGCATCTTTTGGCAATGACGGCCGCGTAACGGGCGGCGATTACTCGGATCCCGCCATCGACATTGGTTTGGGCGTAGCGCCGACGCTAACCGGTCGAGGTCTTGGGACAGTCGTTCTTCAAGCGATATTGGAGTTCGCACAGACGACCTTTCAAAGCCCAGCTGCGAGGCTGACGGTAGCCCGATTTAATCAACGGGCCATTCGCCTTTATGAGCGAGCCGGTTTTCAACCCACTCAAGAGTTCACCCATGAGCGGGTCGCCTATTGGGTCATGGTCAAACCCCTAGGCGAGAATGCGCATCAACCATTAACCGCCCGGCCAGCCTGATGTTTGGCCTGAAGTCCGCCACGCCACCCCGACCCAATCTCACTGGAGATCGAGTGCGGGTGCTTCTGCTTTCGCCAGAGAAAGCAGAACTCATGCAGCGCTTTAGAATTGACAACAAAGCGCACCTTGAGCCTTGGGAGCCTGCTCGAACACGCGCCTTTTATACCGCTGCTTTCTGGCGAGCCCAGCTTGCAGCCCAGATTCGAGATTTTGATGCGGGCAATTCTTGTTGTCTTACGCTAATGAATGGCGAGGAAACGCGCGTCCTCGGTGTGATGAATTTCACGCAAATCATGCGAGGAACGGTGCAAAGCTGCCACCTGGGGTATGCGTTGAGCGAGACGTTTGAAGGGCAGGGGTATATGCGTGAGGGGCTAGAGCTCAGTCTCGACTATGTGTTTAGCGAGCTGAAACTGCACCGCGTCATGGCGAGCTACCTACCCAGGAATGATCGAAGCGGTGTGCTGCTAAAACGCCTAGGCTTTGAAATAGAGGGTAAAGCCAGAGCTTACCTTCGCATCAACGGTCGGTGGGAAGACCATATTCTTACGAGCCGCATCAACCCAGCTTTCGACCTGATCAGAGAGGCAGGCTCTTAGTTCCAGGTGCTCTGAACCCCACCACAGGTAGTTTTACAAGCTAAGAGTCCGAAGCCAGCGCCTGAGCGCTTTAGTCGAGGCAAGGAAGCCAAATCCTTTTATGTCGAACCGTGGAAGTCCGACCATTTACTTTCACCGCTTCTCTTGGCCTGTAAAGAATCTGTCACCAGCGGAGGAATACATCTAATCTCACTCAACCGCGAGTGGCACTCAGTCCCTGGGGCTCCGGGCCAGAAGCCTCCGACTCAGAGGCTTCAGACTCAGAGGCTTAAAACTCAGAGTTAAGGCGGGAGCGAAATTTTGGAACCCTGCTCTTGTAGCCAATGATGCACAGCGCTGTGAGTCAACACAAAGGGGGACTCCCACGCGCGTTTAACCATTTAGGGCCTCTTCAATCAGCCAACTTCAGACATAGGTATCTCAAAACGCTAGGGACCAAAGAACCGGGGCAGGGTGCTTGGGTCTACCTGATCTTAAGAAGCAACACAAGCAGAATGGGCGTACCGACCGCCTGGAGCAGCATGAACCGAACCAGCACTTGAGTGTTCGACCAGCCCTTGTTGTGACGTACATGGTCGTGAAGCGGGTAGCGCACGTTTTGAAAAATTGGAATCTTGAAAAACCGCAACATCACGACCTTTACGATGCCGGTTGCGCCATTAACTAACACCACAAAGGCCACAACCAGGATCAGAAATGGATTGCCCGTCGCCAGCGCCAGCACACCCAGCAGCAACCCCACAGGACGAGACCCTGAATCGCCCATTAAAACAGCACTAGGATAGCTGTTGTGCCACAGGTAGCCCGCCAACGTCCCTACTGCGATAAAGGCCAGGATGGCCCACTGCGCGCCATCCCCATAGTGAGGAACAAGCAAGTAGCGAGCGATATCGGCATGGCCAACAATGCCGTAGAGAATTCCTCCCAGAAACAGGATGCCCATACTGGTTAGGCTAGCCGACAACCCATCGACGCCATCCGTGCAGTTGGTGGCGTTGATCGAGATCCAAAGTAAAGGTGTGGCCATCGCGATATAGAGCAAAGGCTCCAGCACAACCGTGTCCTTCATAATGGGGAGCCAAATTTCCATTGACTGCCCACCGCACAAAATCCAGGCCGCCAACAGCGAGATCATTAAGTCGAGCGCCCCTAACCGGTATTCACTCCACCCGCCGAGCGACCGGTCATCGAAGTACCCAACGCCCATCGCCAAAAGGAGGCAGATCAATACCGCCGCCACTTTTTCACTGGTCGGCACAAATAGGAACGCAACGAGGACCATCATCGGAACAAAAATAATGCCGGCACTCATGGGTTTGCCGATACTTTTTTCGGCACCCACCGCGTGGGCACGCCCTTGATCAGTGGGCAACCGTCGCCACAGACGGGGGAGACTCAACCACGCGAGCAATGCGGCAGCGGCCGTTCCGGCACCGGCCAGAAACAAATAGCTCGAAAAAAGGCGCATAGGGCCAATCGATTCGGTGAGCCACTGACCTAAGTAATAGAGCATGGACATCGATCCCACTAGTAGTGTGCCAAGTATAGCGAGCCTTCGGGGGTCAGATAATGAAACCATGTTGGAACTTTGAATGACTTCATCATTACAAGGTGCTAAGCGAGCGTATCCAGTGGGCTCACTTTTGCTAATTGTTGCCCAGTTACGAATGTCTCAGATTTGAGAGTCGCTGATCAGTCAAGGTCCAAGAGGGTTTAGCTCGCGAGAAAAACCAAAACCGAACAGCGCAAAAAGGCTAGATACAAGGTCATCGGCCTAGACATGGGGGGAGCAGAGAAAGACTAACGACCCAAAGATAACTAGTAGTGACGGAAAGAAAGCTATGAATAAGAGCCAGCTGAAGCCCCGGGAAAACGGCAGCACTAAAACCGTGGAGACTAAAGATCGATCGAGAACTGATCTTGGTCGCGCCAGGCTGGGAACCGTTCCCGATACTCACGAACGGATGAAAGGTCTATTTCCTGGGTGAAGATGCCGTCTTGGTCTCTGGCATCGACAAGCACCTCACCTTCGGGGCTAACCAGCAATGAGTCTCCAGAGTACTCAGTGCCGTTCCCATCTTTCCCGATCCGATTGACGCCAACCACGACACACTGGTTCTCGATCGCGCGGGCTTGAAGCAGCGCTCGCCACTGCGTTCTGCGCGCAGCAGGCCAGTTGGCAACAAAGACGAGCAGATCGTAGCTGTTCTTTTTATTTCTCGAGAAGGCGGGAAACCGGAGGTCGTAGCAGATTTGTAAACACACTCGGCATCTGTCGATGGAGAATACTTTGAACGTAGAACCAGGCGAGTAATGCTCATGCTCACCGGACATGCGAAAGAGATGACGTTTGTCGTAAAACTCGGGCGACGCGTCAGGCGTGATCCAAAACCCTCGATTGAAGTATTGGCCATCCTCTTCGGCGATAAAACTGCCGGTCAGGGCACTGCCAGCAGCCTCTGACATAAATTGGAGCCAAGTTACTGTTTCCCCCGAGACGGGCTCTGCTAGCTGCGCTGAATTCATTGAGAACCCTGTGCTAAACATTTCAGGGAGCACGATTAGATCTGCCGACGATGCCTCACCAATCAACGGCTCGAAGTGATTGAAGTTCGCTGCCTTATCTTCCCACGCTTGTACCGTTTGAATGAGCGCGACTGAAATTCTGTCCGTCATGGTTCGCCGTTCCTCCTAACTGCTGGCTGCCGAGAGCAGCTTGAGCCGATCTGCAGCTTCCCGCAGCACAGGTTCCGATTTAGCAAAACAAAACCGAATAAGACGCTGGTTCTTAGGCGGGGCGTCATAAAATACCGAGATAGGAATAACCGCCACGCCATATTCTTTGGTAAGCCGCTCTGCGCAAGCAACGTCATCCAATCCTGCAAGCGGGGCGCACTGGCTGTAGTCCGCTAACTGAAAGTAGGTTCCACGCGATGGCGCCATAATGAAGGGCAGTGGTTCAAAGGCTTCCAAAAATGCATCCCGCTTTCGCTCATAAAAAGTGGGCAGCTCCGTCTCGTGCTCTGGGTGACCACGCATAAAATCATTGATGGCCCATTGCGTCGGTGTATGCGTGGTAAAGGTGACGAACTGATGCACTTTTCGAAACTCGGTGGTGAGCGCAGGTGGCGCAATACAGTAGGCCACCTTCCAACCGGTCGCATGGTAAGTCTTACCAAAGCTTGAAACCACGAAACTGCGTGACCGCAATTGGTCATAGCGAAGCACACTTGCGTGAGCTTCGCCATCAAAGACCATGTGTTCGTACACCTCGTCACTCAACACAAAGCAACCTGTGCGCGCACAGAGTACCTCAAGCCCTATGAGCGTATCGTGCCCAATCACTTGACCGGTAGGATTATGCGGCGAATTGAGAATGACCAATTTAGTTCGCTCAGTCATCGCGCCAGCCAATTGGTCTAAGTCAATCTCAAAATGAGGCGCCAGAAGCGGAATATGAACCGGTCGGCCACCGGCGAGTCGCACAGCCGGACCATACGCATCATAGGCAGGGTCAAAAATAATGACCTCATCGCCCTCAGAGACCACCGCTTGGACCGCCACAAAAATAGCCTCAGTCGCTCCAGAGGTCACAGTAATGTCCGTTTCAGGGTTCGCGATTACGCAGTAATGTCGAAGGACCTTCTCGGCGATAGCCTCTCGAAGCGGCGCGATGCCTGCCATGGGTGGGTATTGGTGATGACCTGACGCAAGTCTTGACTGCATGGCATCAAGCAATGCGGCCGGTGGTTCAAAGTCTGGGAAGCCCTGGGACAGATTGATGGCGTCGAAATCTACCGCCATCTTGGACATGACTGTGAAAATGGTTGTGCCGACGTCCGGTAATTTGCTGTCTGGCCTGATCATGCGTCAACAGACAGCCAATCGACTGGTTTCAAGAAGTTCTCGTAGAGCTCGGCTTCGTGCGTGCCAGGCTCTGGCTGCCAGTTGTACTTCCAAATGGCCCGTGGCGGCATGGATGCCAACACGGACTCGATACGCCGACCGGATTGGATGCCGTATTTGGTGCCACGGTCGATCGCCAAGTTGAATTCAGCGTAACGACCTCGTCGATACAACTGAAATTCTTTCTGCTCCTCGGTATAGGGCGTATCAAGTCGGCGCTCTAAAATCGGTTGATAAGCAGGCATGATGGCATCACCAATGCTTTTCACGAAAGCAAGAGTTTGATCAAAGCCGCCTTCAGACCAATCGTCAAAGAACACACCGCCCACGCCGCGCGTCTCTTGCCGGTGGGGCAAGAAAAAGTACTCATCGCACCAGGTTTTGAGTTTGGGGTAGATCTCATCGCCGAACGGGGAACAGGCGTCGCGTGCGGTTGTGTGCCAGTGGATCACGTCTTCCATGAACGGGTAGAAGGGCGTTAAGTCGAAACCGCCGCCGAAATACCAGTGACTGTCCCCAACTACGAAGTAGCGTAAGTTGGCATGGAAGGTTGGCACGAACGGGTTTTGTGGATGCATGATCATGGAAATGGCGGCCGCCTGAAACCCTTGACCGGCGAGATGAGGATTCCGCTCGCTTGCTGCAGGGGGCAGCGCTGCGCCAATACTGTGCGTGAATTGAACCGCGCCGCGCTCTAGCACCTCACCACCATCAATGACACGGGGCCGCGAGTGGCCACCCCCCGGTGTTTCAATATCCTCGACACTGAATTGAGCCGAGCCATCAATTCCAGAAAGGGTCTCGCATATAGTTGCTTGCAAGGATTTAAAGTAATCCGTGACGAGATGGATGGGGCCGGGTTGATCTGACATCGCTGCTTCCTCCTGCCGCGCAGTGTACCCGTTTTCAGTATGCCAGGTAGCCACACTTAGCTCGCGGATCACTCATACACTGCGGCAAAGTCAGCCCCCTAAGGAGACTTGGGCTCAGACGCGCCAGGCGGCGATCTAAGGGTCACCGAACACCCATCAAAATGAATCTCGACCACAGGACTCTGGCTCCAAACGTCGAACCTAATCTAAGCAACGCTAAATCACCGGGACCTGCTCCAGAAACAAAACCCAAATTATTAAAAGAAGCAGCAACATAGCTAGGAAGAGCAACAGGACCAGTAACAGCAACAGCAACAGTGACGCCAGGCCTTTGAAGAGAAACGCGGATGAGCGCATATTGTTAATGCTGGTGTCACGGGCCAGACGCAAGTGGGACTATGGCGCTCCACAATCGCTAGTCATTCAAGAGGAGGGTGACGTGATTAGCCGACCAACCGGCATAATCAGCCAAGGAAAAAAGTTGGCGTAACTGGTCGACCTGCGGGCATGATCAGGCAAATCAGTAAAATGAACGCTACTTCGAGTGCGTTCTGCCAATCACGCACGTTTTTCCACCTCCGATTCACTGAATCGTTAATCTATGAGGCGCCATAGACGAACATGATGATGCAGGCATTAGTCCCAATAGTCTCTTTGAAAGGCGAGGCATATGGCAAACTTGTTCGCAGATTGGGATGCGGCACGTCATCGGTCGACTGGGAGTGCTGCGTTCTGTTTTCCTGACTCCACGCCACTAGCCCGTCTCAGGCAACAGGGTAACAACAAAAGAGACTGGAAAGGAAAGGAAAGGGAAAGAAAGAAAAGAAAGTGAGCACTAGATCAACGTCCACTTTCCCTCATTTCGTCCCCTTCAAAGCGGCGAAAAATTAAGCGTAATCATCTAAACCGAACGGCTAAAACGAAAGTACAAAAGACATGCAATACGATGATCAATTGAATTGGGCGAAAGCCCTCGTAGCGACACGCCTCTCCAATATCAAGGCGGCGGTAGCATCAAATGCGGCGAGCATCGATGAGTACCAGCAGGCCATCTTTGACTGCTCACTCAGCACCGCTGAGCTAGGGAGCGCCGAAGCGCTCACTATGCAAGCGAGCGCTACCAATCATCCATTAATTTCAGAGATGGCTGAGATCAACGCCGGTCTGACTATTAAATCAGTCAGCGAGCGAATGCTCGCGCCCATCGAGTCGCTGGGCGAGTCTACTCACGAGGCAATGTCAGCAGACGTTCTGAAGTTTGTGAACGCATGTCAGCAGCCCGAACGTTTAGCGAAGCTCGGTAGTCAGGTGGTCGAAGCTGCGGGCGACCTTGGTCCGCGTGGGCTTGCCGACGATAAGGTCATGATGGCTGATACTTTCCAGCAGTTTGCCGATGATGTAGTAGCTCCGCTAGCAGAGCGGATTCATCGAGAAGACGAGATCATTCCCGATGCGATCTTGCAGGGACTGAAAGACCTAGGCTGCTTTGGTCTTTCGGTGCCAGAGCAATATGGTGGTCTGTTGCCGAACGATAGAGAAGACACGCTCGGGATGATCGTTGTCACTGAGGAGCTGTCACGGGTATCTCTCGGGGGAGCTGGGTCGCTTATTACGCGACCGGAAATTCTTGCCCGAGCGATTATGGAAGGGGGCACGCCAGAGCAGAAGTCTCACTGGCTGCCGGGCATCGCCTCTGGCGAAACCCTATGCGCAGTGGCCATCACTGAGCCGGACTTTGGTTCGGACGTGGCCTCCATGAAATTAAAAGCAACCCAAACGGAAGAGGGTTGGGTGCTGAATGGTGCAAAAACTTGGAGCACTTTTGCCGGCAAGGCGAACGTGCTCCTGACCCTAGCAAGAACATCCCCAGACCCGTCCCTTGGCCATAAAGGCCTTTCGCTCTTCCTGGTCGAGAAGCCGTCGACCGACGATCACGCATTTGAGGTCAATCATGACGCTGGCGGCAAACTAACGGGCAAAGCCATCGACACCGTGGGCTATCGCGGTATGCATAGCTACCAGCTGTTTTTCGATAACTTCTTGGTGCCACACTCCCACGTGATTGGTGAGGGTCAAGGGCTAGGGCGGGGCTTTTACTTTACGATGCGCGGCTTTAGTGGCGGACGAATCCAGACCGCAGCTCGGGCCATTGGTTTAATGAAGGGCGCCTTTGACAAAGCACTTCGATATACCAATGACCGCAAGGTATTTGATCGACCGATTGCCGACTACCAACTGTCGCAAATAAAGATCGCAAAAATGGCCATGGCCATCGCCTCTGGGCGGCAGTTCACCTATGCCGTGGGCCGGATGATGGACGAAGGCAAAGGGCAGGTAGAAGCGAGCCTCGTTAAGCTTGTCACCTGCAAGCAGGCGGAGGCCGTGACGCGCGAAGCCATGCAGCTCCATGGCGGCATGGGCTACGCAGAAGAGACCGATGTGAGCCGCTACTGGCTCGACGCTCGCGTGCTATCTATTTTCGAGGGTACGGAAGAGACCCTCGCTTTAAAAGTTGTTGGCCGATCACTCGTTGATCAAGCCGCTTAGCGCTATACTGCGCAGATTGAAGAAGGACTGAACCTATGGACCTAACATTCAGCCAAGCCGATATCGACTTCCAAATGGAAGTTCGTCAATGGATTGAGGACAACTATCCACAAGAAATGCGTGATCGCAAGAAGCGATCGCCCGGTGGTTCTCTCCGTAAGGAAGATCACGTGTACTGGCAGCAAGCGCTGCACACCAAGGGGTGGTCGGCACCTGGTTGGCCGGTTGAATACGGTGGCCCGGGTTTCACGCCTACGCAGCGTTATCTCTTCGATCTCGAAATGGCGCGCGCCGGAACGCCTCATATTGTGCCATTTGGTTTAGGCATGGTTGCGCCGGTCATTATGAAGTTCGGCACGCAAGAGCAGAAAGATAAGTATCTGCCAGACATTCTTGCCTCTAAGGTCTGGTGGTGTCAGGGCTACTCAGAACCGGGTTCCGGCAGTGACCTAGCGTCACTCAGAACAAAAGCGGTTCGCGAGGGCGACCACTACATCGTCAACGGCACCAAAACCTGGAACACCATGGGCCAATTCGCCGATATGATCTTTTGCTTGGTGCGGACTAGCGACGATGACATTCGGCAAATGGGGATCTCTTTCCTTCTTATCGATATGCATTCACCTGGCATTGAAGTACAGCCCATTGTGACGCTTGATTGCCCACCAGAAGGTCATCAGGAGATCAATATGGTGCACTTCACGGATGTGAAAGTGCCGGTTGAAAACCTCATCGGTGAGGAAGGGAAAGGCTGGACTTATGCGAAATATCTCCTTGAGTTTGAGCGCGGCAACGCGTACTCCCACGGCCTAAAGGCCAGCCTTGACCAGGTGCGCAAGATCGCCCAAGCAGAACAGCAGGGCGGCAATACTCTGATCGACGAATCAGGCTTCCAGAAAAAGCTGGCCGAAACTGAGATCGCTATTTCGGCGATGGAATTCACGGAACTTCGTATCCTAAGCCAGTTGTCTGCGGGCAAGAATGTTGGCCCCGAGTCGTCGCTGCTGAAGTGCCGAGGCACGGAACTCCAGCAACAGCTCACTGAACTCGTGTTAGAAGCGACCGGCAACTACGCGGTGCCGTTCGATAATCCTGGGCCCGAGACTGGTCAAAATGAGCTGCCTATTGGACCAGATTACGCGAATGTCGCAGCACCCGAATATTTCAATACCAGAAAGGTGTCGATCTACGCGGGTTCAAACGAAATCCAGCGGAACATCATGGCCAAGATGGTGTTGGGGCTGTAATACCGACACTTTCAGTCGCTATCATTGGACGGGAGACGAGTCACACATGCTCGCACCCGTTTTTTGTTTCTCCGCGATAAACCAGAAATCTGAAGGCCATCAAATAGCAATAGGGCAAGTTTCCCTGCGTAAGATCAACAGCGTCTTCGGCTAAAAGTCAGGATGCCGCCGCGGTGACATCTCGCGGAGACTTCCGGCGCTCAACCACGACTCGATAAGGAATAGTCGGATCTGCTGGTAAATCTTCACGGAACGGGGCAGGTATCTCAGGTAACGGCGCATCAGCAAATGCTTTTGCCGCGATATCCGGCAAGCCGAGCATCCTGAGCACGTGACGCACCGTCTCATTCACGGCAGATGCGGGCAATCGTCCTCTCTGAATCTCTAAGCACACGTGAGATGCCATCCCGGTAATAAGACTCTGGGTAATAGCGGGGTCTTCACTTCTGAACCGTCCGCCGCGAAGTCCTGCTTTAATATCTTCGAGACACTGCGATTGTGACTGCACCAAAACAATTTCATCGCTCAAGCCAGCATTGGTGATAAAGCTACGCCAAGCTTCGTTCTCTTGAGACTGCTGAAAGTAATATTTGAGGGTAATAGCGAGTCGCATGGCGGGGTCGCTCAACTTTCTCCGAGTATCTTCGAGCATCAACTCGAACACCGATTGAAAGTTCTCGATCACTCCATTCAACATGTCTCGTTTGTTGCTGAAATAGTTATAGAAGGAACCGGTCGCGAGTCCTGCTGCCTCGGTTACTTCCTGAATTGCGATACTCTCGGCGCCCTTTTGGTAGACCAAATCCCGCGCGGCAGTAATCAATTTTTTACGGGTACGCTCGCGTTTGGGTATTTTCGCTTCTGCGCGAGCAGGAGAGGGGGCTGGGCTAGGGGGTGTCACAAGAATATTCCTTTTCTTTTTTGGACCGGGATTCGACCGGCCATTTGGCTAGCGAATCTATTTTTTACACCTCATTGATTTTGCGTGGCAGCCAGTGACGAGTATGAGCTAGTGAGAGGCTAAGCCTTCCTCAGCATCCTTACATCTGGAAGCGCTATCAAATCATTAGGTGACCTTCTTTTAAAAGCTGCTTACTAAAAACTGCTTACCGACGAAACCGTTCTAGATGGCTCTCCTAGTCAGCAAATAGTTCGGACTTAAAGTTCATTTACCAGTTCGATTACCAGTTGAACTATCAATGGCTGCGAACAGCGCTTTGATAATCTCAAAGGCAGCAACTTTACAACTTGCTTTTCTTTACAAATCGCCCGTTTATTCATTTCTGAAAAAAATTGATAATAGTCATTTCCTAGTCAAAACCACTGAATAAAAAGTGGAAATATGACCCGATTTTTCACTGATATAGCTAGGAAAGTTGCAGTACAAAACGATCACAGCGAGTCATTTAGCGATATGATCGATTGACCAGGCGTAAGGAGCATCGCGTGAATTTTGAATTCTCGGAGCAGCAAGAAGCCATCAGAGAAGCCATTGGAAAGATCTGTGCCCAATTTGGAGACGAGTATTGGCTCGCTAGAGACCAGGACGGTCACTTTCCGGATGAGTTTGTAAAAGCGATCACGGAAGGAGGATGGCTCGGTATTGCAATGCCAGAAGCCTATGGCGGCGCGGGGCTTGGCATCATTGAAACAGCCATCATGGCGCACACCATTGCACGATCCGGCGCCGGCATGAGCGGTGCCTCCGCCGTGCATTTGAACCTGTTTGGGCCAAACCCCGTGGTTGTCTTTGGAACGGACGAGCAAAAAGAGCGCATGCTTCGACCCCTCATCGAGGGCAAGGATCGCGCATGCTTTGGCGTCACGGAACCAGACGCAGGGCTCAATACCACTCGGCTCGCCACTCGTGCTGTGCGCGACGGGGATAACTACCGTGTTAGCGGCCGGAAGCTATGGACCACCACAGCACAAACAGCCAATAAGATCCTGCTGATTGCCCGCACAACCCCGCTCGAGGAATGTGCGAAGCCAACAGAGGGGTTGACCCTCTTTTTCACCGACTTGGACCGTGACCGGATTGAGGTACGATTAATCGACAAAATGGGACGCAAGGCAGTCGACAGCAATGCGCTCTTTATCGACGACTTACTCGTGCCCATCGGCGATCGAATTGGGGAAGAAGGAGATGGGTGGAAGTGCCTACTGCATGGATTGAATCCAGAGCGTATTTTGATCGCCGCTGAGGCAGTGGGGTTAGGCCAGGTCGCGCTAGAGCGCGCGGCTAGATACGCGAGTGAGCGAGTCGTATTTGATCGGACCATCGGCAAGAATCAGGCCATCCAACATCCACTCGCTGAGAACTGGATGGAGCTTCAAGCCGCCGAACTCATGGTATTCAAAGCAGCGAGTCTATACGACCAGGGCAAAGCCTGTGGCGCAGAAGCGAACGCCTCCAAATACCTTGCGGCCTCAGCGGCACATAAGGCCTGCCAACGTGCAGTGCTGACCCACGGAGGGATGGGATATGCAAAGGAATACCATGTGGAGCGGTATCTACGCGAAATTATGATTCCAGTGATTGCGCCGATCAGCCAGGAACTCATCAAGTCCTTCATTGCAGAACAAGTGCTAGGGCAAGAAAAGAGCTACTAATGATGGACTGGAATCCTGTTAATTGTCTGATCTGAGTGATTGAGGCCGTTGGAGTGTCCTGCCAGATGTCGACGTCGCCCCGAAGGAGTTGAACCAGATAATCGGTGGTCAGTCGCCCAAGATTAATCTTGGTGGCTAGTGGCTGGTGGCTAGTGGCTAGTGACAAGTGGCTACTGAATAAGCATGTGCATTAGTGGTCAAGCTTGGCAATTCGCATGGACACCAGGCCGGAGGACGGTCAGCGCTTTGTAAACTGAGGCTAGTCTATCAGCTCACTCCAACTGCCTTCGAAGAGCGCCATGCCATCACTTCCTCAGCAGTGCCCCTGAATACCACTCGATGTTGCTTCTTCTCGAGTTGATACGCGTACATTGGGTCGTAGTAGTCGAGCAGCAGGGTTTTAATCCATTCCTGGTGACCAGAAGCATCGCCGTCTCGGTGAGCTTTGATCGCTGCGCTCAATTGCTCACTAATCAAAGCATATCCCCCGCCCCCTAAACGCTTACGGATGGCAAGCAGGCTACTGCCAAGACGCTCCTCCAACACGTGAAACGGATCGGCCGGCACTCCAATGCCTTGAATCTCATCCAAATGCTCGACGACATATTCTGTGAGGATGTGAGACACCCGCGAGTCAAGCGCCGCTTCAAGAATAATCAGCGGTGCCTGCTGCATCGCTGCCTGAAGGGGTGGCGGCAAGTGGATTCTGCCTATCATGCGCCCCTCGTCTTCTAACAGCGTGGTGCCTTTATCGCCGCTCAGCGAGCCTGGAGGTTGCTGCTTGAAGAACTCGAGCGCAACCGCGTTTTCAAAATCGATTTGGCTCGGTTGACCAGATAGATGAGCACCAAAGGCTGAGCCTCGATGGTTCGCGTGCCCCTCCAAATCAATGGCGTTCTGATCACTCTGAATAACGACGGTCTTTCCAACGCCGGTTGAGCCACCCAAAATAACAATGCTGGATGGGTCAGGGGCTAACAAAGGCAGCATCTGATTGCGCATCGCTTTGAAGCCGCCGTCGATTCGCTGAGCTCTACCTCCCGCATCATGAATCCACTGGGCGGCAATCTGTGAACGCTGTCCTCCGCGGGCGCAATACAGCAGAGCACTTCGATCCCGCTCCAACTGAGCTAGCCAAGCTGTTATTCGCGCTTCCTTAAGGTCTCCAGAAACCAATCGATGACCCAATTGTGTAGCGGCCTCGGGGCCTTCAGATTTGTAACAAACCCCAACCTCAGCGCGTTGTTCGTCATCTAAGATCGGCGCGTTGGTAGCAGAAGGGAGCGAGCCTTTCTGAAACTCGATAGGGGCGCGGACGTCGATTGAACTGGCACCTTCGGCAATTCTCGCTAGAGCGTCCAGAGGGGAAATTGATGAAACCATCACTAGATACTAAAGGGTATCGGGTTGGTTGTCGCTTCGAGCTTGAATCAACAATGCGCGAGAACCATTGGTGGGTTTCAGGATGGGACCAATGAGCAACCAAGGAGCAAGGGAGCGGCTCGCTATGAATGCTCGATTAAACAAAAGGATAGTTTATCCCGGCGAAGGCTGCGGCAGTACTGGCATAGCCCAACGACTTGTACAACGCCGCTAGCTCCTCATTAATTGTCGTAAAACGTTTTCTCTCGCTGAAATA
>Ga0255757_10001019_pt1 | contig 27556 bp, 21 predicted proteins | sample 071ome_27_FD_179957 | JGI IMG/M metagenome (GOLD analysis project Ga0255757, IMG submission 179957) | Coastal salt marsh microbial communities from the Groves Creek Marsh, Skidaway Island, Georgia - 071409AT metaG (version 2) | ecosystem: Environmental > Aquatic > Marine > Intertidal zone >...
TTTCCATCAGCGAATCATGTGCTGCCACCATTTTTGGCACACGGGGGTTTGGGCGATGCTGTTCCATCTGGCTTCGTCTTCGATTTCTGCGTAGGCAAAGAGTTGGCGTCCGTCCGGGTGTAGAAAGATGCTGTAGTTGGTCACTCCGTGTTCGAAAAGGACTTGTTCCAGTTCCGGCCAGATGGGGTTGTGCCGTTTTTCATACTCGGATTCGAATCCGGGTTTGAGAGTCATGACAAATGCTTTGCGGATCATGGCGCTTATCAAGGCAGGTCCACTCGCTGAGGGGATCTTGTTTCGGTGTTGTAGATGACCAACGTTGAGTTTCCCGTCAGGCCCCCGTAGACCTCACCTGGATTGATGAGCTGGCAGGTGCCGGTTTGGCTGAGTTCGAATTGATGGTTATGACCAAAACAGACGACGTCGTATCGTCCGGATTCTGCGAATACACGCGCGATATTGTCGAAATGATTCATGCCAAACCGGACTTCATCGAAGGTCAATTCAGCCAGTTCGCCGTGGAGGTGAATGTGAGGATAGGCCTTGCTGTTTTGAGTGATGCGGTAGAGGTCCCCGTCATTGTTGCCAAAGACCACGTGGATCGGTTTTGGATAACCTTCTCCAAGGGCTTTGATGACAAAGGGTGAACAAAGATCTCCACAAAAGAGCAATGCATCGGTGTCTTTGATCGTTGTTAAAGCCTTTTTGAGTTGCTCGAGTTGGTCGTGAATGTCAGATAAAATGGCTATCTTCATGATGGAGTTTCTATTCTTGCGTTGTGTTCATGAGGCGTTCAACGGCCTGTGTGACCTGGAATTCCACATCTGAAGACCAACGGGTGGGTTGTCCGTAATAGACCATCGAACCTCCCCCTTCGTAGCCGCCTTCGGTCCAGACGCGTTTGGATGGAATATAAGCCATGACGTCATGGGAATATCCCGCAATCCAGACATGCTGCCCGTATTCTCTTTTGAATCGTAGTGGATAATCCACCACCACTTCGCCGCCCAAAGTGATCCACTCGATTTGGTCACCCAGTCGCCATAATCCGACAGGGTAGTCGTAGGTTTGAGGAATGGCATGTCCTGTTGCCAAATGCTGCAACCATTTGTTTGCCCTTGATGCCGCATATCGATTTTCGGATTTAGCTTCCTGTTCGAGCGTTTCTTTTGTTGGGAGCGTATCGAATCTCAAAGGGATTTCCTCATAATACGTTTCCAGAGTGGATTCCACTTCCGGTAGAGTTCCTTCAATGCCCCGGATAACCGCTTCTCCCAGAGCTTTTCCATAAGCTTCGGCCAGTTCAACTTTTCTGCGTGGCAGGGGATTGATATCTGCTCCACAGCCGGCCCAGAACATGGCTTGGACACCTTCATACGCATTTTCAAGGTAGGCTTGTGCGTAACCCGGATAATCACCCGACCATTGGTAATCACTCAATACGGTGGCATGGCAGGCGTAACCAAAGACCAGGCCTTGAAGTTCGTTGCTTTCATTGCGCACTTCCAAAATCGGGACCGAATAATCCACCGGGCCGAGAAGTTTCCCGGCTGCGCGCCAGGCTGGCACGTGTGATTCCGGGTTTTGTCTGCGGTTGGTGGCAAAGGTGGCGTGGGATTGGCCGGCTCTGAGTCGAGCTGTTTGTCGGTTGTTGAACGCTGATTTACCAAGCTCGATCAATTGTTTTTTCAGTTTGGATGTATAGGTGCGGATCAGCTTGGAATCTTTTTCATCCAGAATATACATCGTACGGAGGTTCTCTCCGACGACGGGGCCGGTGTGGGTGTGGGAACAGTTGATCAATATGTCCGCAACCGATAATTCAAGATCATCAGCCAGCGATTGCCGAACCGGAGCCGTCACGTCGGACGATACGCCGACGAGATCGAGTGTGATTAACAGAGCGCAGTTTTCGTTGGCATCTTCGAATGCAATGGCCTTGGCCCAGAGAGGAGTTCGCGTGCCTTCTGCTCCGTGGTCGCGTGAGGCGTAACCGCTCATCCAGACAGATGCCTGCGGGGTGATTTCCTGGCGGGCAAATCCAATTTTCCATCCGTCGGCGGCAACGAGTTGCGAGGAGATCCATCCAATCACACAAACCGCGACATGCAGCCTGCGTGACATTGGGTGTTTTAGAAATGATTGGAATTGCATGCCGGGATGCTAAGCGGGATTTTGACAGCTGAAAAGAAGATCTGATCGCTATAATGAATTTAAGGTGAAATGTTCCAGTGAAGATGCGTGTTACCTGGATTGTTTTAAACGCTTCACGTCGGAGGCGCGGCTTTGGAAGAAACTTTGGTAAAAGGGACTCTTGATTCTTGTGTCGGGATGATTGGTTTGGGATTCCTCGAACATCCATGCGTTCATGCGGCTGTCTGGCCCGGATGTGTAGTCTACCAGTTGATCCAGAAACTGTGTGAATCTGGGGAAATTATAGGGTTGGCTGACCCAATTCCCAAACTGTCCTTGTCGCTTGTAAAATCCGCTATAGCGTCTGGAACCGAAGGATAGGTCGGCATCCCATTGCAGGAATTGAAAACGTTGGTCGTGTGGGCGTCGATAGAAGTAAGCGTTTTTTCCACGTGATTGGGTGAAAGTGTCCCAATCGGCGATGAATCCCAATACGGCGGTCAGTTTCAACATCGCCTCCGAATCCATTACGACTTCCAATTCTTCCTGCGTGTAATCCGGTCGGTTGATCAATTGGATGAAATCGATGAATGCGGTGTAATCATCATCTTCTTCTCGGGAACGTTTCATCCATGAGTGTCGATAGTGGGCCGGATGGTCGGGACCGAAATTATTCCAGCTGGCGTCCCGGGGTTGCTGCGACCAATGATCGGACATCCACCAATCGTCATCCACTCGATAAAGTTCACCTCGATTGCCATCCTTGAAGTTCCGGTTGAGAAAGTCTGAATCGACGGGTTCGACTTCTTCTCTGACGTGGATGCCGCCTGCATTGAGGATGACGTAGATGAACTCGTTTTGACCGCTGACATGGCCCAAGAGATAAAGCAGATAGCGGGCGATGCGATTGTGGTGACGAAACTGGCCGCCATTGCGGGTGGGATCGTTGTCGTAGGAGAATTTGCCGTGATCACGGAATCTGCGATCGTTGGGCAACTTCCACTTGCCGCGATCCATGCTGTTGCGGCGTGTCCAGGGGCTGCCGCTGGGGCGCAGGACGGCTCCTGTGTAGATGTCCCTTTCGTTGGAAATGAAAGTTGCGTTGAAGTATTGATTGGAAAGGCGTGGATACCGATATCCGTATGCCTGTGTGTGATCATTGTAAATGCCGTTCAGATGGTCCTTGGAAATCAACAATCGGACGACGCGCAGATCCGATGGGATGGGGCGGCCATCGAATACACACAAGGCAGGCTCGGCGGCCGCTCCTCTTGGGAGAGTGGTGCGTGGTCCGTGGGGTGGAATGGCTTCGATGTAATACTGGATCAACTCCCCTTGGCGATAGTCGTTTTTCAATTCGACTTGATAGGTTCTGAGCGGGGCGTGTGTGTCCGATTGGGACTCCACTGGCGACATCGGGGTGCGTGACCAGATGTCATCGTGGCTTCCATCCAGTCGATGGACCAAATTCACCGTTCCGAGTTGCTCATGCCATCCAACTTCGGCCTGGACAAGGAGAGGTTCGCCTGGCGATGGAACTGCAGGGAATTGCTTGAGCGTTTCAAGTAGCGCAGGGGGATCGGGCTGCCATCTGGAATTCTGTTTGCCGGGAGTGCCGATCTGAGAGGGGACCGGCAGGAGGACGGATTCAGAAAAACTGTTTTCCCAGGTTCGGGCGATGAGTCGGGGGGATCCATGCACCCAGCGAGCTTCGAAGGACAGTTCGTATTCGGTGTTGCGATTCAGCTCGGTGATGTCGATCTCGGCCCTGTTTGCCCGGTTGTCGCCGTGGCCATGTGAAATGAGATGGAGTCGTCCATTTTCAACGAAACTGTCGGCATGGTTGCCTTGTATCAACCAACCTGTGGAACTGTCGCCTTCGATGGAAAGGCGGTCGGAATGTTTCAATAAATTCCTGGTGCTGCCTTTTTCGCGAAACTGGATGTTCTGCAGGATGACATGGCTTTCACCGACCAGATACAAATGCAATTCCTGGTTATCCATGGCGTGCCAGAAGTCCTGGTGCGCGAAATACGGTTTTGTGAAGGCAAACGTTTGCCAGTCAGACGTGCGTGATTCACGACTGTCTTTCCAGGCGGAAGAATGGGCGTTGTCGAGATCCGGATTGAGCAATTCCATGCTGCTGCCTTTTCCTCGGGCCAGGGTGGGCCAATCTCCCTCGGTTTTGAAGTCTATTTCGTCGGCAAGGTTTCCTTGCGCGTCGAGCAGCATGATGAGCTCTCCATCGTTGCTGAGTTTTCCTTTCAATGGGCCCAGGGCATTCAGATGGGGGTGGATATCATTCAATGTGTCCGGCTGATCGGCAATCACCAGGAAGGATTTGGGGGACATGATGATGCCGTCTGGAAAATGGTATGCGATTCCTCCGCTCAGTTGCCAGCCGCTCAAATCGATGGCTTGATCGGCGCGGTTGAATAGTTCGATGAATTCCAGATCAGGTTGGCCATAGGGAGGATCATACATGATTTCATTGATGACCACGTCTCGGCTGCGATGGATGCTGTTAGGCTTGTCAAGGGTGTTACTGCTTGTGGCAAACCAGTGTTTCTCTCCATCAGGGAATCGTTGCATGGATGAATTCTGAGGGACATTTTGTTTCTGTGCATCGATGACATCCCGGGTGTTCTGATGGAAGAGGAAAATCCTGAATGTTTGTTCATCCGGATCGTTCAATGGAATCTTGAAAGTGGCGAAACCGGCAGGAGAGAGGGAACCCTCTATCGGTGATGCGTTTTGGAAATTTGCTGAAAGCGCGAGAGCCAGTTCATCCAGTTGGAAGGTTTGACCGGTGGTATTGAAAAGTTCAATCTCCAACGTATTGGGTATTTTTCGTGAGATCTCGTTAATCATGAGATTTCCCTTTTTGGCAAGACGGTTTCCGTCTTGCGATGGGTAAGGGATGCGTTCCACTTTCCAGATGCCCTGAGCACTGTCAACCAACTGTTGACGGTATCCTTTTCCGGGGAGGGCCAGGGGCAGCGGTGATCTTGGTATGGAATCTTGTTTTCGTGTCCATTCAATGAGTGTGGATGGTGTGATGCTTTGGTTGAATGCAATGGTCTGAGTGGCGCCCGGAGGAAAAGTTTGTTCCACTGCGTGGGCTGCAATAAAGGGAGCTGGCGTGACTTGATTGTCGGCGAGTATCAAATAGTCGCTGAGTGATACCGGTTCATCACTCGTGTTGCTCACCTTTGCATACCCTTGACCATTTGTATGGATTCCTACTTCCATCAAACGAACAGGAAGCGGTTCTTTGTGATGCACGCTGACGAGTTCTGCTCCAAACACCAGATCGGTGCTGTTGGCATTTGTCTGGTGGACTTCCGCCGCCAATATGTTGGCGCCTTCAAAAAGAAACTTGGGATCGATCTTTAATACACTTTCTTCCAATGTGGCATTGTCCACGGTTTCCAATGAGGGTGTGTCGAAGCCTTCCACACCTCCCGCGCCTGAAAACCGGGTGGTCCCCACGGGAACTCCGTTAAGGTAGTAGAGAACCCCGTCAACGACCACCTGATCCAGCTCAAGGTGGGTGATGGTCTCGAGGTTTTTTATTTCAAAATGAGTTCGGAAGCAGTAAGTCATCGGACCGTCCGGAAGGTTTGTCTGCAGACCGGGAGAAGGCAGCTGCGCTTCTTCAAAGCCAAGAAGCGCCCGACCGTTTTGCCAATGCGAATCATCATAGGATATTGAGGGCCAATCCTCGCTTAGGTCGGCATTCCCCGGGTGATACCGCCACAGCGTGTCCATGGGGAGAATCTCGATCTTTGTGAGTGTATCGTCTTCGGGCGGAATCTGAATGTAAATGCCGCCTTCCGGAAAGGGGATGGTGCCGGGGGTGCCTCCCGGGTGATGGCTTGCTTTCCAGTTGCGCCAGTCGTTGATGGTTCGGTCCGGGTGGCGGACGACCATGCTGTACCCGGCGCCAGCGGCTTCAATGGGCCAGGGGGGATCGTTGTCGAATTCGATTTCGCAAAGAACGATACCGTTCTTGTCTGAAAGTTTCAGGTGTTCCTTTTTTGTGCTGATTGTTCCGGTCCATGGCCCCCAGATGCGTGTGTCGGGGGGGATACCATGAGCTTGCCGGAAGGTTTCCGGATCGGTTTCCGTCAGGATGAACTGTTCAAACGGTCGGATAAAACTTTCGCGTGGTTGATGGCGATCAAATTCCGGAAAGGTGAATGAGATGTCTCTTCCTTTGAATTCCCATTGGGCGCAATCCATGGGCGTCGATGTCAGGTTGGAAAACTCCACCCATGCAGACGCGTCTTCGTCCTGGGGGTGGTACATGATTTCGGTGAAGACAATCTGGTCAGCCTGAAGGAGATGGTTGGATGTCAAAGCGAAAGCCAACAGCCATAAGCTGAGACATGTCTTGCCCGCCTTGTGCAAGCAACTCTGACCGTTTCCTATCATGTGCGTAATCCTCTGAAATATGCCTGAACGGTGAAAGTGTCAGGTGCTTTCATTCAGGACAATGACGGAGGGGATTCTTTCGGATTGCGGGAAAGGATCAAGGACAAAGCGATGGCAACGGTCAAGTTTGCTGCCAGTCCAAAAAGTCCCTGGTGAAATCCGGTCGATTTGATCCAGGCATTGCCGTAGAGACCAAAAGTGACCACCAATCCTGTGATCAAACCCCAGAAGACCGCTGTGCCCGTCAATCGACGCCAATGAAGTCCAAGCATGAAGCCGGGCGCCAACTGAACAAGCATGTCGAATTTGAGGTCCAGTAATTTGACCAGCGTCGGTTTGGTTTCCAGTGAGTTCATGTAAATGGCAACACCGGCCAGCAAGGCCACCACAATCCATGAGAGCCATTTGCCGAGTTGGGTCAATCGTTCCTCGCTTGCGTTTGGCTGGATGAAGCCCAGGTAAATATCCTTGGTAACCATCGAGGAAATGGTCAGCATGCAGGAATCAGCTGTGGACATCAGCGCTCCCAAGATGGCTGAGAACAGGACCACCACCAACCAATATCCCAGGAGTGAGGATTGCTGTACTTCACGGCATAGAATTGTTAAGATTCGGTCACTTTGCGCTCCATCGAGACCGGGCACGTGTGCTGCGCCGGTGACACCCACCAGCACTGCAATCCAGGCAGTTGTTAAAGGCAAAAAAGCCATAAAAATCAAACTGGTCCGCAGAGTGTTGGTGGATTTGGCTGAGTAGATTCGTTGAACCGCCTGCGGATAAAGAGAGGCACCCAAACCGAAAATGATGACATAGCTCAACCAGTTGCGAGCGCCCATCCCATCCGGAGGCAATACTTTCGCACGATCGGATTCGGTGCCCGCGAGCAGTTTTTGAGTCGTTTCTGCAATCCCTCCGTACTGGGTCCAGATGAGAATCATCAACACCCCGAACCCGATCATCAGGATGGTTCCCTGAAGCACATCCGTCCAGGCCACTGCTCTGAATCCGCCGAGCGTTTCGTATACCACCATGATCAGGGCCAACAGCACCACACCGACGATATAGGCCGTTTGGGGTGGCATCGTGGTGAGCCCCTGCAGTGCACGCCCCATCGCCATCAATTGCGCCAGTAAATAATTGCCGAGCGCCAGGACCATCAGGATGGGGGCAACGATGTTGATTCCCTTGTGACGGTATCGGTGGTTCAGAAAATCATTGGGTGTGATAAATCCATGTTGATGGCTGAGTCGATGCAGTTGTGGGGCAAAGAGCAGGTAACCCACAATAATGGCCGTCATGAAATGCACCGACGTGATCCATGAAAAGCCAATCCGATAGGCCTTGCCGCTGAACCCGAACATGGTGTTCCCGCTGTATTGGGTGGCATACAAGGTCAATAACAGTACCACGACGCCAACCCCTTTTCCCCCTAGATAGAAGTCGCGCAGGGAGTTGTCCTGTCTGGCTCGTCTTCCCATCCAGCCGATGCAGAGAAGCCCGAAAAGGTAGAAGGCGATGAAGGTGATCCCGCCCCATCCGAATGGCATCACACTGTCATTCATGAGGGATCTGAGGCAGGCTTGTTTTCATCATCAGGAGCCGCCGGCCAATGCGTCAGGATTAACCATGTAGTCAGGACCGATGCCCCGAGCGAAGCGAGCAGGGAAACACAGGTCCAGGCCGGTAGCCCAAGCAACTGGGTGGCATGATCCTTCGGCCAATACCATGGGATGCCGATCGCGGCAAGGAGCCCATAGATCGTCCAGATCCGCCAGCAAAGAAAGCTTCGCTGATGGTTGCAACACTCGTTTTCCGGTTTGTCAGCCGACGGATCAGCCATACCCGTTGAGGAATGATTCAAATGTGGAAATGATGGAGGATGGTGTTATTTCGCCACCAGTTCCTGGAAGTCGGTGTCGGCTTTGTCCAGGTTCAGTTCCTTGATCCAGATGTTACGATAGCGCACATCGTGGCCTTCGCATTGAAGTTTCAAACCGCCGGGGCGGTCTGTGACGCCAAGACCACCGTTGTTGCCGCCGTCAATACCGGAATTTGGTCCGCCCCACACCTTGTTGATGGGGAAATTGGTGTGCACCTTTTGTCCATTGAAATACATGGTAACCATGGCTTTTTCAGTGCGTTTCTCTCCATCGAAACGAGCCGCCCGAAAGGTGATGTCGTAAGCGTTCCACATGCCAAGACCGTTGTAGGCGTGGTAGGGGGATTCGCTTTCGTTGATCACGGCCGCCATGCCGTGTTTGGTTTTGTCCCCATCCAGAACCTGAATCTCGTAGCGGTTCTGCAAATACACACCACTGTTGCCGCCTTTGTTTGGAATGAGAAATTCGATGTGCAAGCGGAAGTCGCGGAATTTCTTCTTGGTGACAATATCGGCTGTTCCATATTTACCGCCTGCAGCGACCGGATCATCGGTCATCATGGCGGTGCCTTCGTCGACGGGATCATCGACGATTTTCCATTTGATGGGGAGACTGGATGCGAAACGCGGGCCTTCCCAGTAAGTCCATTTTTCGTCCAGCATGGAGCGGCTGCCGTCAAAGTAAATTTCGGCGCCGTCAACAGGTTTGGCTCCCACCCCGATTTCGGCCTGTGCCCGGGAGATGAAGATCGATAGTAATGCGATGCAGATAGCTGGTTTCCAGATCAAATCGTGTGTTTTCATAACCTTGAGTGAATGCAATGTGCTCTGAGCATCATTACGCCGAATGATGCCCTGCAGCAAGTAAGATTCTATTTCAAAAATGGGTTCTTAAAAATCGCCTTTGAGCACGAGTGCCTGGCAGAAGACCAAATCCGTTCCCTTGGTCTGCATGCCGGGGATGCCGTGCAATTCGTAGCCTTTTTTCAGGAGTTCGTTTACTTGAGTTTCCAATTCTTCACCTGAAGGGGTGACGATCATTTTGTATTCCTGGATTTTGTGACTCATAAGCTTTCGTGGTTAGATTCATTCCCTTGTGCTCTATCAAATCCGATGGGGCTTGTTTCAGGAAATCTGGTTCACCCAGCATTCCCCTTGTTTTAATGAGGGGATCGCGCCAGACTGCCTTGATCCTGATACCTTTTGTGAATGAATGAAGTATGGCCACATTTAAGTGCGATGAGCAAGAATTTCGTGAACTTGGTTTTCCTTGCCGGATGGCTGGTGTTTACGGGATGCGATGCGCCTGTGCCTACTTCAGTGGACAGTTCCGTTGGAAATAAGGATGTTTCGGGAGCTCTGTCGATCCAGGTCGATCATGTAGCCAGACGTGCCGAATTGGATCGCGGTCCGTTGGCTATGGAAATCGAGGCGGAGAGATACGGGCAATTCCTGAATGCCGTATGGGACGATTTTAATCGTGATCAGGGACAATGGCGAGCGTTCCAGACACTTCGAGTTCCTTCCCTGCGCATGGGGGCTTGGGAATCGCTGCGCCTGTTGGGTCATGGCATTCAGCAGTCCGTCATGAACGTGGATAGACCGGTTCTGTGGCAGAGCGAACAATGGGCCTCCTGGCTGGATGCTTTGGTCGCTGATGAGATCCTTCTTGATCAAATGCAATGGCGGCATGTGGGATTTGATCCATCACAGAAAGAGCGGCCTGTATCCCGCTTTCGATTTGAATTTCACGCGCGAAGAGCGGAACCTCCCAAACGTTGGATTCTGCGTGGTTTGTTCAAGGTGGACTGGATACCTCCGGGAAGTCCTGGATCATTTCCAGCGATTCATCATGTGGAAGTTCAGGAGGCCGAATTGTTGGAACGTGATGGATTGCCTCCTTTTGAACACGTTCAGGCGGCCGATATTTCACCCGCCGATCATGATGTGGTATTGGAACCGAACCTACAGGTTGTGGATTTGAATGCGGACGGTTTGTCCGAAGTCATCGTATCCCGCATCAATCGGGTGTTCTGGAATCAGGGAGGAGGAAAATTTCGCACAGGCAATCTGGTGGAGTTTCCCATGGAACAATTTCATCAGGGGGTGTTGGCTGATTTCGATGGGGATGGGTTTTTGGATTTTCTGGCAGTTTCCACAGAGGGATTGGGACTTTATACTGGAGACGGGAAAGGAGCCTTTTCCGAAGCTCCAGTGCGACAGTCTTTGTTTGGTGATGCTTTGAAAAATCCTTTCGTTTTAACTTCGGGGGACATCGATGGAGATGGGGATCTGGATGCCTGGTTGGGGCAATACAAAGTGCCTTATCAAAACGGCCAGATGCCGACACCGTTCCATGATGCCAACGATGGTTATCCTGCGTTTCTGTTACAGAATGACGGTCAGGGGAGATTCAGGGATGTGACCTCGGGATCAGGATTGGAATCGAAACGTTTTCGTCGATCTTACAGCGGTTCATTGGTTGATTTGGATGATGATGCTGATCTGGATCTGTTGGTTGTCAGCGATTTTGCCGGAGCGGATGTTTACCTCAACCAGGGAGACGGCACTTTTGTGGACGTCACCGAAACGTGGCTGGGCGTCAGGCAGGGGTTTGGGATGGCGCATGCTTTTGGGGATTGGAATCAGGACGGGCTGTTGGATTTTCTGATGATTGGGATGCATTCTTCGACTGTTGAACGTATGCATGCCCTGGGGATCCGAATTTCCGAAGATGACAACGAGTTATCCATGAAAAAAGCCATGTCTTATGGGAATCGGGTTTTTTACGGGAGAAAGGATGGATTCAGGCAGGAGACAGAATTTTCGCCCATTCAGCGCACCGGGTGGTCATGGGGCGTGGCGAATATTGATTTCGATCTGGATGGGGATGAAGACGTTTACATTGTCAATGGCCACATATCAGGTGCGGGGACGCACGACTATGAAGCCGAATTCTGGCGCGAAGACCTTTTCATGGGAAATTCGGAGGATGATCCGGTATTGAATGATTACATTGAGTCCAAGCAACTTCGCTATCGGCAATCAGGAGCATCCTACGGTGGACATGAGCGAAATCGCTTCTTCCTGAATCTTGGAGGCAAGGAGTGGGTGGAAGTGGCCTATTTGTTCGGGCTTTCGATGGCGGAAGACTGCCGGAATGTGGTAGCGGCTGATCTGGACGGGAATGGATTGCCGGATTTGGCGGTGACCACCTTTGAATTGTGGCCGAACGAAAAACAGGTGCTTCATTTGTTTCCCAATTTTCATCAAACAGAGGGCCCGTGGGCCGGGTTTGACCTGCGACATGCTGAAACTCATCCGCCCTTGATGGGGGGGCAATTGAGAATCGAGACTTCGGGCAGATCGTTCTCCCACCCCATTGTTACGGGTGACGGGTATCGCAGCCAATCGCCTTATCAGGTCATTGTTGGGTTGGGTGTTGGTGAATCCATTCAAAAGGCGACCTTGAGGTGGCCCAATGGAGAAACGGTCATCATGGATCGGATCGAGGCTCTAAAGTACCATGTGATGGGGGCTGAATGAACCTTTGCGAGGTGTTCAGGTGATGATCAACGCTTTCTTCTCACAAAATGACGCTTTCCTTCGGCTTGCTACGTGATAAGGTTTTGTCCATGACAGAGGTTGCAGCAACCAAACCCAAAAAAATCAATTTACGACGTCCGGATGTGATGAAAGAAGTGCAGGCGGAGGTGGTGACCCACTACCGCAGCACCTTGGTGGAATATATACGTGAACATGACAACCGGTTGGTGGTTCCTGGCCAAATGACCATTCGTTTGGCGAAGCAGTTTGGGTTTTGTTATGGGGTGGAGCGGGCCATTGATCTTGCTTATGCGGCTCGAAAAGTGTTTCCGGAACCCAAACGCATTTTCCTGCTTGGGGAAATCATTCACAATCCGGAAGTCAATGAACAGATTGAACAAATGGGGATTCGGGCCATCGCCAGCCGACCATCTTCCGAGGATCTTGATGACTTAACCGCGGATGACGTGGTGATTATTCCAGCCTTTGGTACGGAGGTGAGTACTCGCCAGGCCATTCAGGAAAAGGGATGTGTCATGGTGGATACAACCTGCGGCGATGTGATGAGTGTCTGGAAACGCGTGAAACAGTATTCCAAAGATCAGGTCACCAGCATCATTCACGGGAAAGCCTGGCACGAAGAGACCAAGGCGACCAGTTCTCAGGCCACGGCGGCCAATGGACACTATCTGGTGGTCTTCACCTTGGATGAGACGGACCGCATTTGTGATTACATTTTGAATGGTGGCGACAAAGAAGCTTTTCTGGAATCGTTCAAGGGAGGTTATTCAGATGGATTTGACCCGGACATTCATCTGGATGCCATCGGTGTGGCGAATCAGACCACCATGTTGCGGGGGGAAACCGAAGAGGTGCAGCGGCGCTTGAAGAATGCTCTCGAAAAGAAATACGGGACCAAGAACCTGGATCAACATTTTCGTTTTTTCGACACCATCTGCAGTGCGACTCAAGATCGACAGGACGCTCTGGGAAAGTTGTTGAAAGAGCCCATGGATCTTTTGATCGTGGTGGGCGGCTACAATTCAAGCAATACCTCTCATTTGGCTGAAATGGGGGAGGCCAAGTTGCCGACCTATTTCATCAAAAATGCAGCCAAAATGGAATCAGCCGGAGTGATCAGTCATTTTAATCAGCATCGGCAGGTGGAATTGACGACCAACGACTGGCTTCCAGAGGACGATGTGACCATTGGGATCACCGCCGGCGCCAGTTGCCCGAACAACCTCATCGAAGATGCGATTCGTCGCTTGTTTGAGTTGAAATCGGTGCCTTTGGAAGCAGCGTTTCCTGAGGAAGTTGTCCGAATGTCCAAGCCCTGATCCCTATGCCCTGCGATCGGCTGGAACTAGAGAAGCGGGAGCAACAGATACTGGCTCCTTATGCGCAACTGAGTTGCGAGAGTCTGGGGCGTGTGCATCCTGAAGATTCCCCTGAGTGGCGCACTGAATTTCAACGGGATCGCGATCGGGTGATTCATTCCCGCGCGTTTCGTCGTTTGGAATACAAAACCCAGGTGTTTTTGAATGGAACAGGGGATCATCTCCGCACCCGTCTGACCCATACGATGGAAGTGGCGGGTATTGCACGGAATATTGCGCGCGCCCTGCGATTGAATGAAGATCTTTGCGAGACGGTTGCCCTGGCTCATGATCTGGGGCATGCCCCGTTCGGGCACAAGGGAGAAGAAGCATTGAATCGACTGATGGTCGATCACGGCGGTTTCGAACATAATGTGCAGAGCCTCCGCATCGTCGAAGAACTGGAGCAAAAGTATCCAGGTTTTCCCGGCCTCAACCTGAGCTGGGAAACCCGGGAAGGACTCGCCAAACACCATTTGTTCAAGGGGGGCGCCAAACCGGAGATGACCCGCTCTTTCAAGCAACCATCCCTGGAGGCTCAAGTGGCCAACCTTGCCGATGAGATTGCCTATTACAGTCATGATTTGGATGACGGTCTGGAGTCCGGTCTCATTTCAGAAAACCATCTCAAACGACACGTGGAAATTTGGCGGCTTTCCTGTGATCAGGTGGAAAAAAACACGTCCTCACTCAGCAAGGAAGGGCGGCGTTATTTTGTGATCCGGTGTTTAATTGATGACATGGCCAAGGATGTGGTGCTCACCACCGAACAACGCATCGAATCCTCCGGTGTCGGGCATTCCAACGAAGTGAGATGTTTGTCGGAGAAGCTGGTTGACTATAGTTTTGAGCGTAAGCGGTGGAATGCCGAGTTACGTGAATACCTGTATCGGAACCTCTACTACAACCCCATTGTGCATGAACCCAACCTGAAGGCTGTTCGAATGCTGGTGCCTTTGTTTCATTATTACATGGAACATCCGGACAAGATGGGGGCACAATTCGGCAGGCAGGATGTGGAGCAGGGGCGTCCGAGAGCGGTTTGCAATTACCTCGCGGGTATGACCGATCGGTTTGTGATGCTGGAATGTCAGCGACTGTTTGGTGCCGAGTTGGTGCAGGGGGGCAATATGGGGGAATTGCCTCCTCAGGATGAGACCTTAAAGTCTCCCGTCGTGACCGGGAAGAAGCACGAGCCATCTTAATTTGAAGAATAATAATGAAGCGCAAAATCAATAAACAATGGGTTTCATGGGGAGCTTTTGTTCTGACTTTCCTGTGGGTGCTGCTGCCGGAGAGTTTGCAGGGACCTGCCGTGATATGGCCCAGTTTGATTGCTGTTGCCTTGGCGTTCCTGACCAAGGATATCTACATAGCCCTGTTCGTGGGGGCTTTTTCCGGAGCCATCCTTCTTAAGGACGGGAACGTGATCAAAGGTTTTATTTCATTGTTTGCCGATCATTTGATTCCGGTGTTGGCGGATCCATGGAAGGTTTGTGTGATCCTGTTCTCGTTCATGATGGGTGGTTTTGTTGAAGTGTTGAACCGCAACGGGAGCATGAATGCCCTGGCCCACCGATTCCTTGGGCAGAACGCATCCCGCCGCCGGGCGGGGATGGGGGCGTTTGGTATGGGGTGGGTTGTGTTTTTTGATGGCCTGGCCAATTGTATGCTCGTTGGCAAGACGATGCGGGCGGTGACGGATCGGGCGGGCATTTCCAGGGAAAAACTGGCCTTCATTGTGGACTCCACCGCTTCTCCCATAGCTTCCTTTGCCCTGGTATCCACCTGGATCGCGACGGAAATGGGACTGATCCTGGCAGGTTTTCAAAATGCCAATGTGACATCCATGACGCCGGAGATTTCGCCATACAAACTGCTGATCGAAAGTCTGCCTTTTCGGTTTTACAACTATTTTGCCGTGGTCATGGTTTTTCTGACGATTTGGCTGGGGCGTGAATACGGCCCGATGTTGCAGGCCGAACGACGCAAGAAACCATCCGGTCCGGCACGCTCATCCACCCCGATTCCACCCGACAACAAGGGAATCGCGGTGGCTGTGATTTCACTGGTTGTGTTGGTCCTGGGAGTTTTTGTTGGATTGTATGTCGAGGGAGGTGGACTGAATGAAGCATGGAGTGTATCCGGTTTGATCCAGGTGTTTGGTCGGGCCAGGGCGGATGTGGTATTCATTTGCGCGACGGCTTTGGCGGTCATCGTGGCGCTATTGCTGACCCGTTTTGTGCTCCCGGACCGCAGCAAGGAATCTCCGGTGCAGGCTTTCTTTGAGGGCATGCAGCATATGTTCATGCCGATGTTGATCCTTGTTTTCGCCTTCATGTTGAGTGATGTGATTAGGGAATTGGAGACCGCTCAATGGCTGGTCGGTATTTTGGGTAGTTGGCTCCCGCCAGCCACACTTCCCATGCTCGTGTTCCTGCTGGCCGCTTTGATGTCGTTCAGCACCGGGACTTCCTGGGGGACGATGGGGGTGTTGATGCCTTTGGCGATACCGATTGCTTTGAGCTTGACAGGCTGGGAACTGGGGCAGTCGGTGAACCACGTTGTGATCGCCACCATTGGATCCGTTCTGGCCGGGTCGGTTTTCGGGGATCATTGTTCTCCGATCAGTGATACCACCATTGTTTCTTCCTTCTCGAGCGGGTGTGATCCCATGGACCACGTTCGCACGCAAATGCCCTATGCGTTGGTGGCTGGAGGCATGGCCATTTTGTTGGGGTATTTACCTGCCGGGTTTGGAGTGAGCGCCTGGATTTTATTGCCTCTTGGTGTGATGGGGTGTTGGGCCTGGTTAAGATACAAAGGCGAAGCGGTTGATTTGGGAAAGCCAAAGAAATCCTGAAGGCATCATGGTGGTAAATATTCGAAGGGGAATGATTCTTTCATCACACTGAAGCAACATGGACATCGTATTCACAGAGCTGACCTTGAATTACCTGACAGTGAGTTTGCTTGCTGCAGCTTTGTCGGTTTTTGCGTTGTACGATTTGAGGAAAGGTTGGGGGCAGCCGCTCAGAATTTCATTTGCCGGTATGTCTTGCAGCATGTTCCTGCTGGCTGTGGCCATGTTGGGAGACAGTTTGTTTTATCAGAAGTGGAGTTATTATTTTTTGGTAACACAAACCACTTTTCTCGTTCCCATTGCCGGATTCTTTCTGGTATTTGCTTATCACTTTCCCCGAAAGTTAAACACGCGCAGATGGGAATTGCCTGTGAGTCTAGGTGGCGCTTGTTTGATCGAAATAAACGAGATTTATACCTCTATTCATCGAATTCGGGTGGCTCAGGATGCTCATATTTACTGGAGGGGCGATATTCCGGATCTTTTCATTGCGCTCCTTTTTTGCTGGGGAGTGATCGTTCTACTCCGTCAGTCTGCCCGTCCTGAAGAGGGGGGCAATCCTGAAGGTGCCTTAAGACGCCTCATTAAGCCTGTTAGTCATTCAGAACGACGGGCAAGAAACATGGCGCTGGTGTTTCTACTGCCAACATTGTTCAGCACACAGCCCACGGATTACCCCGTGATGTCCTGGGTGGTGTTGAGTGTTTGCGGAGGCGCGTTGATGATGAATGACCGGCGGGCGGCACTTGAGTCTGATCACGTTGCTCATGGGGGGGGGCATGCAAACATGTCGGTGGTTCAACCGGATCAGAGTGTCGTTTTTACACCTGCTGCCGGAAACAAAGGGTTTCAGTTTTCAAAGGTTCCACTTGATTGGGATACATCATTGGGTACCCGCATTTTCTCTTCCGGAGGTAAGACCGGGGGATATGAAAAGCTTGAATTACCCTTTTCGTTTTCTTTCTTCGGCAAATCCTATCAGGAAGCGTTTATCGCCCTGGATGGTTATATGTCATTCAGTGCCCCCGTCAACATGAAGACCTTTCGGTTTGCTTATGGGAACGCTCCACTCATTATCCCCGCCTTGATGGATGTCGGCGAGCGTGACATCGAGTCCCGAGGGGGTGTTTTTGTTTCAAAATCCAGGGAAAAAGCCGTCATCACTTGGCTTGAAATGCCATCTGACCGCAAACCCAATTTGAAGCATTCTTTCCAGGTCGTCTTACACCCCGATGGTCAAGTGCGATTCAACTACCGGAATCTGGATTCTCTCAAGGAACTGTATTATGACGCTCATTACCCGGTGGATATCCAGATGGCCGGTCTGGTTCCAGCTCAAGACGCTGTCATGCCGCTCAGACTCCATGAGCAACACTGGGGGCAGGAAGACAGTCACATGGTTGGTCCGGCCGGTGTGGTGGAAGACAACACGTTGAGGTTGCTTCAGGCCGGATGGCAGCATGGCAGGATTTTTACCTGGACTCTGTTTGCAGTTTTCATTCTTTCATTAATTGGATTGCCACTGTTTTTTCATCACACATTGATACGTCCGCTGCAATCTCTGGTGGCCGGAGTGGGGACGGTGAACCGGGGTAAATTCGATGTTCAAGTCCCGGTCGTGTTCATGGATGAAATTGGTTTTTTGGCCAATTCGTTCAATCAGATGGTGAAGTATCTTTCAAACAGCACCGAGCAATTGCATTCCTACCGGACCCGGTTGGAGGAAAAGCTGAAGGAACGTACCAAAGCGCTTGAAGTAGCCAAAGCCGAGGCGGAACGGGCCAATGATGCCAAGGCTGTCTTTCTTGCGAACATGAGCCATGAGCTGCGCACACCTTTGCATCCTATCATTGGATTCAGTCGTTTGGTGGCTGAAGGGGAAAACCTGACCGAAGAGCAGTTGGAATCGTTGAATATCATCCACACGAGTGGCAATCATTTGCTTAATCTGATCAGTGACATCCTCATTGTCAGCAAAGCCGAAGCCGGTAAGGATCGGCTGGTGGAGACGGAGTTCGATTTGGCCGAACTTTTGAATGATCTGCGGGGGATGCTTTCCATGCAGATCAGGGAACGGAATATGCCTGTGGAGTGGCATATACCTCCTGATTTACCGGTTCGCTATCGCAGTGATGCCAACAAGATCAAACAAATCCTCCTGAATCTTGTCGGTAATGCCTTAAAATTCACGCCTCAGGGCAGGGTGATGGTTCAATTACAGTGGCGCGATGAACCACGTGAGATTGGAAAAACGCAACATGATCGGAAAGTCCGACTGCGGTTTATGGTGTCCGATACAGGTGAGGGTATTCCTGGGGAAAACCTGAAGGACCTTTTTAAGCCATTTTTTCAATCGCCCCATTCCAATCGTAAACACAAGGTGACTGGATTGGGGCTGTCCATTTGTAAACATTTTGCAGATATGCTTGGCGGAGCTATTCGCATTGAAAGTGAACTGACCGTGGGAACGACTGTGTTTTTTGATGTCACCTTACCTGTCGTAGGCGAGGAAAAGGTTCAATCATTGCAACCGGTTGCACCGGTGGAAGAGATTCCCGACCCCGCCAATCTTGATCCGACCACCATTCGTATTTTGGTTGCCGAGGACGATCCTATCAATGCCAAGCTGATAGAGTCGATGTTGGCTCCCGTCGGGTTCCAGTTGAAGGTTGTAACAGATGGTGCACAGGCACTTGAAGTTGCCAGGGATTGGAAGCCACATTTGATTTGGATGGATATCCGCATGCCTGTCATGGATGGTCGGGAAGCCACGCGTGCCATTCGCCAACACGTGGATCACGAGCAAGTCACTCCCAAACCGGTCATCATTGCGCTTACAGCTGACGTCAATCAGACGGAGAAGGAGTTGGATGCCCTTTCCGGTTTTGATCGAGTGATGATCAAGCCCAGTTCCAAACAAAACCTGATGGACGCGATTCATCAATTCATGTCGAATGCTGCCGACTGATTCCCATTCTGGATGTGAAGATTCTGATTGTTCATAACAGCCTGAATGATGGCACTTCCATGTCTGGTGTGTTGAAACACTACCTTTTGATGGCCAAAGCGTGGACGCAAAAGGGGCATCAGGTGGATTTTCTGGTTGCACATGCAGGATATCCCCAGATTCGATCCGCGGCACCTCAATGCGGCTTGGTTTGTTCCGATCGGTATTTTGATGCGAGTCGATATCTGGATCAGACCTGGCGATATTTTCCTGCTTTTGGTTTTCGGATGGTATCCGCTCATTGGCGGAGATTGCCCTTTGCGTATGATGTGGTGTACGCATCGAATTTCCTGATATTTGAAGTTTATCCTGCCCTGAAATTGGCCAAGCGTTACGGGGCAAAACTGGTCGTCAAGATTCAGCATCTGCTGCATGCTCAGTCCAATCGACATTCATTGTTCGACCGACTTTTCCTGGCTTCGGAAAAATGGAGTCTTCGTCTGGCAGACCGGCATGCGGATCTCGTCATGTGTCTCAGCCGTCCGGTTGAGGAGGATTGTTTGAAGTTGAAATCTCAGCTTGGTTTGCGGCGAGTTGTTCCCAAAGTGGTGGGATGCGGGTTGGATTTTTCCGAACTGGATAGCACTCCTTCCGAACCCCCAAAATATGATGTGGTATTTCTCGGGAGAGTGCATGAACAGAAAGGTGTTTTTGATCTCCCCGAAGTCTGGCAACAGATTGTAAAAGCCAGATCGGATGCGCGCATGGTGGTGATTGGGGAGGGTCCTCACCGGACTCAACTGATGCAGATGATGAAGGACAGAGGGTTGGGCGGCAGCGTTGAATTCAAGGGTGGTGTTTCTGAAATTGAAAAGAATACCATGTTGAAGCAATCCCGAATGGGATTGAGTCTTTCGTTTGAAGAAGGTTGGGGTCTGAGTGTGACCGAATTTTTGGCTGCCGGATTGCCGGTGGTGGCTTATGATTTGCCTGTCTTTCGGGAATTGTTTGACGGGGTGCTGGAAATGGTCCCTTCGAGATCGCGCCCGGAAGCCGCTGACGCGGTGGTTCGACTCCTTGAATCTCCCGATCAAAGAAAAATATTGAGTGAGACAGGGCGAAAACACGTGAGGCAATTCCAGTATGAAAAGGTGGCAGACCAGGAAATGGCCTTGATGCAACAGTTGTTTTGATGATGGTTTGTTAATTTATTATGAAATTCTCCAAAGTGCGACGTCCAGAGGTTATTCAAAAGGTTTGGACATGTTTGATGGGCATCGCCATTTTTTCCATGATACCCATGAACGCGGAAAACCAGATGATTCAGACATGGGAACAATTGGAATCCTTCGTCGTGCCGCAAGCGGACAATGCCGATTCCAAACAAGTCTATCGTATTCCTGTCGTCATGCCTGAATTTGACGTGAAAGAACTCATTCCGTCCTGGAACCTTGAGGCCGGGGACGGCGATCGCTTGACGCTCGAAATGGACGTGACTTTTCACGATGGCTCTACTCGATCCTACCGATTTGGTCAATGGTCCACCGGGCAACAGATATTGAACGGAGACATCAAAACCCGATCCAGTCTGAATGATCAAAAAGATGAGTTTGCGGCGGTTTATACCGACACACTTGTGTTCAAGGAAAAGCCGACCGCCTGCACCTTGAAACTTGAATTGAGTTCTGAGACGCATCGGCGACCGCCTGCATTAAAACTGGTGGGAATCTGTCTGTCGGGCAGCGTCAGCGGGGCATTCACGGATGATGCTCTTACCGGTAACAAGGCTCCGATCGAACTGGCGGTTCCGAAGCGTTGCCAATTGGATTATATCGGAGGAAACGTTTGGTGTAGTCCAACATCCGTGACCATGATCCTGGGGTATTGGGCGGAGGTCCTCCATCGGCCCGAACTGGAATACCCGGTTCCAACGGTCGCCGCCCGCATCTTTGATCCCGGCTGGCCTGGAACGGGGAACTGGCCGTTCAATACCGCCTTTGCCGGCGAACACGCAGGGTTACGGGCCTTCGTTGCAAGGTTGGAATCCGTGGACGCGTTGTATGAAATCCTCGCGCAAGGCATCCCGGTGGCCACATCCATTTCATATGACCTTTTAAAGGGGAAATCCAAGAAAGGGGCCAATGATGGACATCTGGTGGTCTGCATTGGATTTGATGCGGATGGAAATCCCATTTTCAATGATCCTGCCCGATGCCCCGAAGTGAGGTGGACCTACCCCATGGAACACTTTTCAAGAGCCTGGCAGTCCTCGAAACGAACCGTTTACCTCATCATGCCCGAGGACCGGGAATTACCCATTCAGAACATGCGTCTGTTTTGAGGTCGGCGTGAGTTACCCTTTGCCTTTGGTGCGGGTTTTTCCCGGTTTGGCGTTTTTTTCAATAAACTCGATGATACGTCCGGCCACATCCTTTTGAGTGCATTCTTCGATTCCCTGGAGGCCGGGGGAGGAATTGACTTCCATGACCACCGGACCATGGTTCGAACGAAGGATGTCCACACCCGCGCAGTTGAGTCCGAGTATTTTTGCTGATCGGATGGCGGTGGAACGTTCTTCAGGAGTAAGTTTCACCATGGCAGAACTGCCTCCACGGTGGAGGTTCGAGCGAAACTCTCCGTCTTTTGCGGTTCGTTTCATGGAGGCCACCACCTTTTCCCCGATGACGAAGCACCTGATATCCGAACCACCGGCTTCCTGAATGAATTCCTGGACCATGATGTTGGCGTGCAATCCCCGGAAGGCATCGATCACGCTTTCTGCCGCTTGATTGGTTTCAGCCATGACCACTCCGACTCCCTGGGTTCCCTCGAGTAGTTTCAGGACCAGCGGAGCGCCCTTGACCAGTTCAATCACGTTCTTGGTGTCGTCCGGATTGTGGGCGAATGCGGTGATCGGCATGCCGATGCCTTTTCTGGACAACAGTTGAAGGCTGCGAAGTTTGTCACGTGAACGGCCGATGGAAACCGATTCGTTCAGGCTGTAGACTCCCATCATTTCAAATTGCCTGAGTACTGCCAACCCATAGAACGTTATGGAGGCCCCAATACGTGGAATGACTGCGTCAAAACCCTTTAATGCTTCTTGCTTATAGTATACTTCCGGTCGGTGTGCCGAGATGTTCATGTAGCACCGGAGCGGGTTAATCACTCTGGCTTCGTGCCCTTTTTGTTCCGCAGCTTCCACCAACCTTTTGGTGGAAAAGAGATTTGGGCCCCTTGATAAAATGGCAATTTTCATGGACGCTGTGTTGGCTCGTTAAAGAAAGTTGATTCCGAGCTGGATCTGAAAGTCACCTTATTGGCATCATAAGACAAAATCAATGCGTGATTATGCGCTCTAGAATTAATATTGGATGGAGAGAGTTGGTCAGTCTTCCAGATCTGGGGGTCAGTCGGTTGCATGCCAAAATTGACACTGGAGCCAGGAGTTCGGCCATCCACGCTGAGTCCATCAGTGAATTTTCCGAACACGGGCAAGCCTGCGTTCGTTTTGAAGTGATCACCGATGATGATTTGGGGACCCGGTCTGTTTGCACACTGCCTGTTCATGATCGACGGCATGTGATGAATTCGGGGGGGAAGCGCGAACTTCGGTATTTCGTCCACACCACCCTGTGCATGGGGGGCAAATGCTGGCCCATACAACTAAGTTTGACGACCCGGCACCAGTTGCGGTATTCCATGCTGATTGGTCGGCAAGCGATGGGGGGGAGAGTGGTGATCCACCCGGGGAGGCGTTACCTGGCAGGTGAACCCACCAGTCGCCCCGAGTGAACAGGAATCATTTTGAACATACCTCACATGTCATCCAATGTGCAGTCGGTTTTTCAACTGGGCGGCGAGTCTGTCCCGGCTGGAAATCGACGTACCATCAACCTTCCCATCACCCAGTTGTATACCCAGACTAGGCTTCACATGCCAGTGCATGTGGTCAACGGGCGAAAACCCGGCCCGAGATTATTTCTCTGTGCGGCTATCCATGGGGATGAGTTAAACGGAGTGGAGATCATACGTCGCGTACTGCGAATGAAAGCACTCAAAGGACTGTGTGGATGCCTGGTGGCGGTGCCTATCGTGAATGTGCTGGGATTTATTTCCCAAAGTCGGTATCTGGCCGATGGGCGTGACTTGAACCGTTTTTTTCCAGGTACGGAAACAGGATCCTTTGCCAGCACTCTGGCGTCCCTTTTCATGAAAGAAATTGTCGGACGTTCCACCCATGGAATCGATTTGCATACCGGGGCGCGTCATCGATCCAATTTTCCTCAAATTAGAATCAGCGAAAATGATCCGGCAGCTTCCGAATTGGCTGAAGCTTTCGGCGCCCCGATCATCATCCCCAGTTCGGTGCGGGACGGGTCTCTTCGCGATGCGGTGCGTGCGAAAAACATTCCTTTGCTCTTGTATGAAGCGGGTGAGGCATTGCGTTTTGATGAAGTGAGCATTCGGATGGGGGTGCGTGGTGTATTGAATGTGATGCGGCGCTTGGGGATGTTGAAAGAAAAACGCAGGTCCGGGCGGGAGAAGACACCTCCGATTTTATGTAGTTCCAGTCTTTGGTTGCGCGCGCCGGCAGGTGGCATTTTCAGAACCAAAGTCCCGTTGGGTGCCGCGGTGAAAACCGGCCAGGTATTGGGCACAGTTTCAGATCCATTTGGAGAAAACGAACAGGAGATTGTGGCTCCCAAGGCGGGGCATGTGATTGGGGGGATGGAAAAGCCCCTGGTGAATGAAGGAGATGCCTTATATCACATCGCGTCAGCAGATGAAAAAGAACTTAGGTCCGTTGATATCATTCAAACGGTTGTGGACATCGGTCCGGACTCATCCGTTGCCATGCCGGGCGAGGAATTTCATGGGGACAGTACAGAAACTCCTGCTTAACGGGCCTGAGACAAGTTGCCCCTAGAAGGCATAATCGGAACGCTTTGCCTTGAGCCAATGGCGTGCAAAACTGCGTGCCACCAACCAGAGTTTGGAGGTCTTCGTGAGTTTGAATTTTCTCGGGCGGAGAACATCGTATCCACTCTTTTCAATCTGAAGCAGAATCCGCCAATAAACAGCTCCCATCATTTCTGACGCCACGAGAGACCGGCGATCATCCGGGTGAATACACTTGCTGCATTCCGCATAATGGAATCTTGCCTTTTCTGCCAGCTCGCGGGCCATGTTGCGTACGCGCTGACTGTCGCGGAACTGATAGAGGTCGTCCTCGGTGACCTGATGCTTATCCATGAGCGCCCTGGGGACATAGATACGTTTATTCTCAGCATCCTGGCGGATATCTCTCAGGATGTTGGTCAACTGCAAGGCTTGCCCGATTTGATATCCATAGTGCTTGGTGGCAGGGTGGGTGTATTCGAAAATTTCGATACTCAGGAGTCCTACGACGGATGCCACATGGTAGCAATATTTTGCCAGATCATCCCATGTTTCATAGTACGTTCCCTCCAGATCCATCTCCATGCCGTCGATCAACGCTTCAAACAATTCGCAGGGTAGTTTGAAGCGTTCGATAATGGGTTGTAGCTCCCTGTTGACGGGTATTTCCGGATTTCCCCCATGACAGGCCTTTCGGATATCTTCCCGCCAACGCGTCAATTCCCGGCGTCGCTCTTCCGCCGGTATGGATTCTTCGTCGGCGACATCATCGACTTCTCTGCAGAAGGCATAAAGGGCGCACATGGCATCCTTCTTTTCCTGGGGAAGCAAAACAAACGCCATCGCGAGATTGGAGGCGCTTTTCTTGGTAACATCCTGGCTGACTTTTACGTTACTCATCAGCCATTATGCGGAATCCGGGTTCGAATCCTTGTGGTGAGGGAGTCCCCCGGTTTCTGAAAGGGTTGGATTGCGGGGGCGATGATCCCTGCGCCTTCTACGACGTTTCTTGCGCCGACGGTCCGATCCGGATTGATTGTCCGTTAACGTTGAAGCATCAGGAACGGTGCGAAATTCGTCCTTGGTCCCGGATTTTTTTCTGGAATCAGGGCTTGATCGGAAGAATTTTGCCCATATTGCCAATAAAACCATCAAAACCAACCCGATTCCTGCCACAACCGCCATATCGTCGAACCAGTGGATCTCCTTCGTGCCCTCCTCTGGAGTAGGCAACGAAGAACCGCCTGTTCGGTATGGATCGGACTGCGCCAATATCCAGGTTGGTTTAAACTCTGTCATCAGGAACTTTGTTAACACGTGGTGGTTAGGATGTCGAATGCTTGTTTTGAAAATCTTACGATGGCTCCAATTCTATCTTCAGGCGGTGCATCCTGTAGTGCAGGGAATGAGGGGTCATTTGCAAGGCTTCGGCCGTTGCTTCCACATTGAAGTCAAATTCCGACAGCTTTTTAAGGATCAAATCACGTTCCATTTCGCTCATTTGTTCCTCAAGTGAGGCGGTGGAGCTTGTCTGTGATCCTTCAGCAGTTCCCAGTCTGGATTCCACTTTGAAGTTCGGCAAACTGGATGCCTGGATGCTTTCCTTCGTTTCCAGAATCACGCTGCGTTCTATGGCGTTTCTGAGCTCGCGCACGTTTCCTGGCCAATGATGTGCCAGCAAAAGTTTCTCCGCCTCGGGAGAAAACTCCTTGATGGTTTTGTTCATCCCGGCGGCAAATTGTCTCAGGAAATGATTTGCCAGGATCAGGACATCTCCTTCACGTTCACGCAGGGAAGGGGGAGTGAACTGAACCACATTGAGCCGGTGAAAAAGATCCTCCCGAAACTGATTGGCCCGAATGGCGTTGACGATATCCCGATTGGTTGCTGCGATCAGTCGGACATCCACTCTGAGTTCCTGATTTCCTCCCACTCTGGTAAAGGTGCCATCTTCCAGAAAACGAAGGAGTTTGGCTTGCAGCGGCCGGCTCATGTCACCGATTTCATCCAAAAAAACTGTGCCACCGTCTGCTTCTTCCATACGACCGGATTTGTTACGGACAGCACCGGTAAAGGCCCCTTTTTCATGCCCGAAAAGTTCGCTTTCAAGCAACTGATCGGGAATGGCGGCACAATTAATCCGTGTATAGGACTCTTCTCTGCGCTCGCTCAATGCATGGATGGCCCCGGCGATCAGTTCCTTGCCGGTGCCGCTTTCCCCTAGAATCAGCACGGTGGCATTCGTGGGAGCTACGGTCATGATCAAACTGCGGACGTCATCAATCCCTTTGGAATCGCCAATGATGCGCTCCAGACCAAATGAAGGCTGGTTGGCAGATTTTAAAGCCTGGTTTTCAGCAATCAGGGCATGGCGTTCCGCACAACGAGACACTGCATGCAGCAACTCCTCGGGAGCAAAAGGTTTGGCCAAATAATCAATTGCCCCAGATTTGATCGCCTCCACAGCGAGTTTGGGAGTGGCATAGGCTGTGATCATGAGGATGGGCAGGTCCGGCTTTCGTTGCCGCATCTCCTTCAGAAAATCATAACCGCTCATCCCGCCCAGCCGGGCGTCGGTGATCACCAGAAAATAGGTTTCGGTTTTGAGAATCTCCAGTGCTTCTTCCGCCGATTCCACAGCTTGCACCGTGTAACCCTCGTCATTCATGACAGTTTCGAGGGAAAGGCGCATGTTCTTTTCGTCGTCGACGATCAATATGGGTGGAAGTTCCTTGTTCATCCTTTCTTACTTTCGCAGCTTCATCAAAGTGCGGGCTGGGAACTGTAATATGAATGTGGTGCCTTCGCCAAGCTGGGATTCCACTTTAAGATGCCCACCGTATATTTCCACATTGTGCTTTACAATGGCGAGGCCCAGCCCGGTTCCTTTTTCCTTGGTGGTGAAATACGGTTCAAATACCTGGTCCAACAGTTCCTGTGACATGCCCGGGCCGGAATCTTTTAAAGTGACCAGGATAGAGTAACCTTCACCATGAGAAGCAGTTGCAGTGATGGTGCCCGTGCTGCCCATGGCTTCACGCGCGTTTTGAAGAATGTTGACGACAATCTCGCTAAAATGCCCCCGTTGCATGAAAACCGTGGGTAGCGCCGGCGAGTATTGACGTTCTACCTTAATGTCGAAATCAGCCGCCTTCGGAAACACCTGGTCAATCGCTTTGTCAAGTTCGTCGGGTATTTTCAATGCTTCGATGGTTCCTTCCGCCAATTGGGCAAATCCCATCAGATCCGTGATGATACGATCTGATCGATGAACCTCCTCCCGGATGAGCGTGATCTGTTGCGTGATGGTTTTTCCTTCCTTGACGGTCCTCTGGAGAGTAAATGCGGCGTTGTTGATGATTCCCAACGGGTTTTTGAGCTGGTGCGCAATTTCGGCCGCCAGTCGTCCAGTAGCCTGGAGTTGCTCCTGTCGTATTTTAAATTCCCTCGCCTCATCATCCACTTTTCTT